>Ga0316204_10001144_pt1 | contig 77596 bp, 74 predicted proteins | sample 6monrhotite_MG_2_FD_205661 | JGI IMG/M metagenome (GOLD analysis project Ga0316204, IMG submission 205661) | Microbial mat bacterial communities from mineral coupon in-situ incubated in ocean water Damariscotta River, Maine, United States -... | ecosystem: Environmental > Aquatic > Marine >...
AGACTGCCACAACCTTTAAATCGTATTCTTCACTCCAGTCGTCTAAATAGTCATCGCTAATTGAACCTAAACCATCAATGGTGTGTGTGCACCAGGTGGCCCAAAAAACCAGCAGCACTGGCTGATCACCTTTTGTAAACTCAGATGTTGAAACAGGTGTTCCATACAGGTCTTTTATTTTCATTTCCGGAATGCTCTTTTGTGCGAAAAGTGCAATGGTCATTAGAATGGCAACTGAGGTAATCAATATTTGCTTTTTCATGTTCGAGTAAGATATTTTATTACACTATTATCAGAAGATAAATTATACCTTAGTCATAGTAGATTTATAGGCACTGTCAAATAACCTTTAATTTGGTAAAGCAAGGTGCTGGTTTCCAAATGTCTGAATTCTAAAAATGAACGGTAGCGGTTAGCGTCAAAAAGTAACTTTTGGTAAGTACGTAAATACAGAACATTTTTAAAAATTATTCTCCCTGCAAAAATGCAGCTAATTTCGTGACACATGTCAGATAAACTTTGCAATAAGGTCCTTTAATTTGCGTTTGGTACAGTGTAAAATGAAAAGGGTCATTTCCATATTATTGACGATCATCTTTTTGACCAGCAATGTTGGTGTTGCTTTGGCAACCCATTATTGCGGAGGAAAGGTATTTAAGCAAAGTATTGTCTTTGATGGCGTTCAGCTTAATTGCGGCATGGAAAAAAGTTCAAATTTGTCGTGTGTCCAGTTCGAAACTACCATTACTGATAATTGTTGTAAAAACGAAGTTCAAAGATTCAAGATTAAAGATAGGTACAATGATTCTACGGCAAAGGTGATATTGAGTGCTCAGTTTGTCAAGGTTTTCCTGGCAAGCTACATTGAGCTAGTTGCTTTTGAAACGAAAGTTCATGCCACCTATCTTCATTATAATCCCCCATTGCCGGATCGGGATATATCTGTTCTGATCCAATCCTTCCTTATTTGATTTAACATAATTTTGATGTTGTGCACTCATCTTCTTGATGTTTACACGCTGCCGTTTGGCGTCAATTACTGAATTTTAATATTCACTCGAATTATGTTATGCTTAACTCAGTTATACGATATTTCCTCGAAAATAAGCTAGTCACTCTACTGCTTCTACTTGTTTTTGTAGGGTGGGGAATTTCTAATGCCCCCTTCAATTGGAACAGTAGTTGGTTCCCCAGGGATCCTGTACCTGTTGACGCCATTCCCGATATTGGAGAAAATCAGCAGATTGTTTATACCGAGTGGATGGGACAATCTCCTCAAGATATTGAGGATCAGGTAACCTACCCTTTAACTACGGCTTTGTTGGGTATTCCCGGAGTAAGGACAATTAGAAGTAATTCCATTTTCGGGTTGTCCAGTATCTATATCATTTTTGAAGATGATGTGGAATTTTATTGGGGCCGCACGCGCATACTGGAAAAGCTGAATTCACTTCCTCCGGGGACGTTGCCGGAGCAAGTTGCTCCAGCTTTGGGGCCTGACGCGACCGCATTGGGACAAATCTACTGGTACACGCTGGAAGGGCGCGATGAGGAGGGGAACCCTTCTGGAGGTTGGGATCCTCAGGAATTGCGTACAATTCAAGACTTCTATGTACGGTACTCCCTGACAGCCGTTGCAGGAGTTTCAGAGGTGGCATCTATCGGTGGCTTTTTGAAGGAGTATCAGGTAGACATTGACCCCAATGCAATGAAGGCTCATAACGTAACTGTGGCCCAGGTTATGAATGCTGTTAAAGAAAGCAACCTTGATGTCGGTGCACGGACCATGGAGTTCAATCGTGTGGAATACCTTATCAGGGGACTGGGGTATATTCAAAGCTTATCAGATCTGGAAGAAAGTGTTGTAACTTCAAGAAACAACGTTCCTATCAAAATCAAAGACATTGGTCAGGTACGCTTTGGCCCAGCGACCAGAAGAGGAGGTTTGGATAAAGGAGGAGCCGAGGCTGTTGGAGGGGTTGTTGTTGCAAGGTACGGAGCCAATCCGTTAGAAGTAATAAACAATGTCAAGAAAAAAATAGAGGAACTTGCGCCAGGGTTATCCGAGAAAAAGCTAGCTGACGGGACCACCTCGAAGGTCACAATTGTGCCCTTTTACGATCGAACCGGATTAATCAAGGAAACTCTGGGAACGTTAGAGTCAGCTTTGTCCCACGAAATTCTCATAAGCATCTTGGTGGTTATTGTGCTGGTTCTGAATTTGAGGGCTTCCATACTTATTTCAAGTTTACTGCCGATAGGAGTACTCATGACATTCATTGCTATGCGCCAATTTGGTGTCGATGCCAATATCGTTGCCCTCTCGGGTATAGCTATCGCCATTGGTGTTATGGTTGATGTTGGAGTGGTGTTTACAGAAAATATCTTGCAGCATTTGGATAAACCTGAGAACAAAGGAGCAAGGGGTAAGAAACTATTGGAAGTAATCTATACGGGAACTACTGAGGTCGCTTCAGCGGTCATTACGGCTTTGACTACAACGATAGTCAGTTTCCTTCCTGTATTCGCCATGCAGGCTGCAGAAGGAAAGCTTTTTAGACCGCTGGCATTCACCAAAACTTTTGCCATGTTGGGAGCTTTGTTTATTGGGCTCATTTTCATCCCAACATTCGCACATATATTATTTTCTATTCGGTTTGACAAAAGTAGGGTCAGTCGTGTTTGGAATATCACTCTAATCGCATTGGGGGCGGTTTCAATTGTGTGGTTTGGAGCATGGATAGCACTTGTCTTGATCGCCTTTGGCACAAACAACTTGCTTGAAAAATGGTGGCCTGAAGACAAACGAAAATTTGTAAACATTATCAACATTGGCATAACACTATCGGTAATCCTTTATTTTCTAACCATTGAGTGGATGCCACTGGGGGCTCAAAACAGCACATTCAGCAACTTTCTGTTTGTTATTTTCATCGTAGGGTTAGTGCTTGGAATTCTAATGACTATTGTATACTACTACAAAATATTGCTTCAATGGTGCCTTGCCAATAAATGGAAATTTTTGAGTTTACCAATTGTCCTGTTATTGGCAGGAGTCACCATGTGGATGGGATTCGATAAGGTCTTTTCAGTGGTTGCCACCGGAACTGAAAAAGCAGGTTGGGAAATTCGAAAATCCACAGGATGGGTGTATTTTAATACACTTTTCCCTGGAATTGGTAAAGAATTCATGCCTTCATTGGACGAGGGATCATTTTTGCTGATGCCAACCACAATGCCACACTCTGGAGTTGAGGAAAACATGGAGGTTATTCGGAATTTGGATAAGCATCTGAACTCCATACCAGAGGTCGACCTGACTGTTGGGAAGTGGGGAAGGGCAAATTCAGCTTTAGATCCAGCTCCGATATCGATGTATGAAAACATCATCAATTACAAGCCAGAATACATGGTTGACGAAAATGGTCACCGCTTGAGATTCAAAACAAATAGTGAAGGGGCTTTTGAGTTAAAAGATGGGTCCACTTACGATCCGGATGATGGCTTTAGGCAGATCGGTCCCAAGGATTTGTACCTGGATAAAAATGGGGAATATTTCCGTCAATGGAGGGAACATATTCAGTCACCTGATGATATCTGGAAGGAGATTCTAAAACATTCCGAATTTCCGGGACTTACTTCTGCACCTAAGTTGCAGCCAATTCAAACACGCCTGGTCATGCTTCAGACAGGCATGCGGGCTCCCATGGGAATCAAGGTGTTTGGTCCGGATTTGGAGACGATTGAGAAAGTGGGTTATGAACTGGAAAACATCCTGAAACAAGTACCCGGTGTTGAGCCAGTTTCAGTCTTTGCAGATAGGGTAGTGGGCAAGCCCTATCTCGAGATAAAGATTAATAGAAGTGCCATTGCAAGATTTGGCTTGACCATACAGGATATGCAACGTGCGATCAATGTGGCCATTGGTGGCATGAAGCTGACCACCACAGTTGAGGGCCGGGAACGTTTTCCGGTTCGCGTTCGTTATGCACGCGAATACCGGGATAACCCAGAAGATCTTCAAAAAGTACTAATTCCAACCCCTTCCGGAGTTCAGATACCTTTAGGGGAATTGGCTGAGATACTTTACGTGAGAGGCCCACAAGTGATCAAAAGTGAAGACACATTCTTAACCAGCTATGTGATCTTCGATAAAAAGGAGGGCTACGCGGAGGTAGATGTGGTTGAGGAGGCTCAGGCCTTAATAAACAACATGATGGAACAAGGGCATTTTGGTTTGCCCAGTGGAGTCAGCTACCGTTTTACAGGAAATTATGAAAACCAACTAAGGGCCACAAAGCGATTGCTGTTGGTAGTACCAATTTCGTTGTTGGTGATATTTCTGATTCTCTACTTCCAGTTCCGTTCGGTGGTAACATCAGCCATGATATTTTCTGGAATACTGGTTGCATTTTCTGGCGCATTTTTAATGATTTGGCTTTACGGACAAGGGTGGTTTATGGATTTTGCGGTAGCCGATATCAATATGCGAGACTTGTTTCAGATGCATTCGATTAATCTAAGTGTTGCAGTTTGGGTAGGTTTTATTGCCTTGTTTGGAATTGCAACTGACGATGGAGTTATAATGGGAACCTATCTGACCCAGAACTTCAAAAATGAACAACCTACCACAATTCAGGGGATTCGGGAAGCGGTCTTGCATGCTGGTATGAAAAGGGTCCGTCCGGCAATGATGACCGCTGCTACAACGGTAATTGCACTTATTCCCGTGCTTACATCAACGGGGAAGGGAGCGGATATAATGGTCCCCATGGCAATTCCATCTTTTGGGGGCATGACCATCCAGGTAATGACCATGTTCATTGTGCCCGTTCTGTATAGCATGTGGCAGGAAGGTAAATTGAAACGGCTAAATAGAAGAAACTCCAAATGAAAATCAGGATCATTTATTTAAGTTCAATGTTTTGTCTGCTGTTTGCAGGCATGTCTTACGGACAGGAGGAATTAAATTTATACTTGAAAATAGCTGCGGAAAGTAATCCGGGGTTAAAAGCGAGTTACAATGAATACCTGGCCGCATTGGAAAAGGTGCCACAGGTCGGAGCTTTGCCCGATCCGAGCATATCTTTCGCCTATTTCATACAGCCGGTGGAAACGCGTGTTGGGCCTCAGCAGGCAAAAATTTCCCTCAGGCAAATGTTTCCGTGGTTTGGAACTTTAAATGCTAAAGAAGATGTGGCAACGGAATTGGCGAAGATGAAATACGAGGCTTTCGAAGATGCCAAATCAAGGTTGTTTTTTGAAGTGAAGTCTGCGTACTACAATATTTATTTCATCCAAAAAGGCATTCATATTACAGAAGACAATATGGGAATTCTGTTGACATTTAAAGAACTGGCTACAATAAAATTTGAGGCTGGTCTTTCTTCAGCAGTTGACGCATTGAGGGTTGAAATGGAGTTGTCAGATTTGGAAAACCAACTGGCCTATCTCAAAGACAATAAACGTGTGTTGGAGGTAAAGTTTAACAACTTTCTCAATGTAGCCAATAACAGTCCAATCCTTATTCCTGATACGCTTTGGAACGATGATATGGAGCTACAAGCGGATGAGGTGTTGGATAGCATTTTCGTTCAGAATCATTTGATCAAGCAATTGGAGCATAAGATCCTCACCTGGAAAAGTCAAGAACAGGTGGCTAAAAAATTGGGTATGCCCAATTTTTCCCTCGGGGTTGATTACGTATCGGTGGGCAAAAGCGATAATCCAATGCTGAGTTCAAGCGAAAATGGCAGAAATGCCCTGGTGCTCCCAATGTTAAGTCTTTCCGTGCCGATTTACAGAAAAAAATACACTGCCATGGCTAAGGAGGCATCGTTGAGGATGGAAGCGGCCAATTTTCAAAAAGAAGACAAACAGAATGAATTGACCACGCTGTTCGAAGCAACTTACAAGGACTATAAGGATGCGAACAGGAGAATCATTCTTTATCAAAAACAATTGATTCTGGCCGAACAATCACTTGATATTTTGCTGGCGACATACTCAGTAGGAGGGAAAAACTTTGAGGAGGTGCTTAGAATGGAAAGGAAGGTGTTGAAATATTCACTGGAGTTAGAGAAGGCAAGATCCGATAAAAATGCTGCAACAGCATTCATTAATTATTTAACGGGAAAATAAAGTTGAAAGCATGAAATCATATATGAATTTCAGTAAATGGAGCATCATTTACGGTGTCGCATTAATTGTTTTTGGAGTGTTGCTTGGATGGTTCTTTTTTGGAGCGGAGGAGCGACCTCCCCAAATTATGGCAGAGAGCGAACACAATCATGCTCAGGAGTCGACCACCTGGACCTGTTCAATGCACCCGCAAATCCAACGTGAAAAACCAGGGCAGTGTCCTATATGTGGGATGGAATTAATTCCATTGTCAGACGGAGGTGGAGGCTCATGGGAGCTAATGCCAAATGAGATTCCGATGACAGAGGAAGCCATGAAATTGGCGGAAATTCAAACTGCAATTGTTACAAAGGAAAAACCAGAGAAAGAGATTCATCTTTTAGGTAAAGTAAAGGCTGATGAGCGGAATATTTCTGAGCTAACTGCTCGTTTCGGAGGCCGAATAGAGAAACTCTATATCAATTTTACGGGTCAAAAAGTTTCCAAAGGACAACGACTAGCTTCAATATACTCTCCCGCTTTAATTACTGCTCAAAAAGAATTGTTTGAGGCTATTAAATACAAGGAGTCCAATCCTAATTTTTACCAGGCCGCTAGAAATAAGCTCAAATTATGGGACTTAACAGATGACCAAATTGCCAAAATAGAACAGGATGGGACACCGGAATTTTATTTTGATGTGCTGGCCCCAATTGGTGGGATTGTGACCAATCGACATGTTTCCTTGGGTGATTATGTAAAGGAAGGTAATGCACTTTTTGAGGTCACGGATTTAAGCAAGATCTGGGTGATGTTTGAGGCTTATGAAAGTGATATCCCGTGGATAAAAATAGGGGATAAAATCAGCTTTAACATTCAGTCGATTCCAGGAAAGGAATTTGAAACGAAAGTAACTTACATTGATCCCTTTATTAATCCTCAGAACCGAGTAGTTTATGTGCGTGTTGAGCTCAATAATCCTGAGTCGAAGCTAAAGCCGGATATGTTTGCGAATGGAGTGGTACTAGCCAGGTTGCCTATTGATAAACCCGTGCTAATGATTCCCAAATCTTCCGTTTTATGGACTGGGAAACGGGGGGTCGTTTATGTAAAAACGCCTCACGAAGAGCACAATTCTTTTACGTACCGTGAAATTGTATTGGGAGAGGATGCAGGCGAATTTTACGTGGTAGAAAAAGGACTAAATGAAGGAGAAGTTATTGCAACTAACGGTGTGTTTAAAATTGATGCTGCGGCACAATTGGCCGGTAAAAAGAGCATGATGAACCCCGAAGGAGGCAAGGTGTCAATGGGACACAACCATGGCGGGTCAAGTGGTGAAAAAGCAGAAAACAAGACATCAGCTGAAGACCATAGTGGTCATGATATAAAGGTGGAACCTAGAAATATAGATAAGAAAGAAGTTCCCCAAAGATTTAAAGAACAGTTGGGAAAGGTGGCAGGAGCATATTTGGAATTGAAGAATGCTTTTGTTGCCTCAAGTTCCGATGAGGTTAAAATGAAATCAAAAGATGTGAAGATGGCTTTGGACAAGGTGGACATGAAGTTGGTGAGAGGAGAAGCTCACAATGCGTGGATGGAAGCGGTCTCCTTGATTGATAAAAGTTTAGTTGGGTTTTCGGAATCGAATGACATTGAAGAACAGAGGAAAAACTTTGGAGAATTATCGGGCTATTTATCGCACACATTTCAGGTGCTTGGAGTTCGTATGAAAAATGAGCAGATGCTATACCTGCAATACTGTCCCATGGCCGATGGGAATAAAGGAGCTTATTGGATGAGTACTGACAAAGAGATTAAAAATCCATATTTTGGTGAGGCCATGATATCGTGTGGCGAAACGAAGGACTCTATCCCAACCAAGAATTAACCAAACCATTAAACCAAAATAAGAATACCATGAGAGACTTAAAAACGGTACTAATTGCCACGACATTTTTCCTTTTTGGAGCAACAATGTTAGTTTCCTGCGGCAGTGGAGAAGAGAACCACCAACACGATGGAGCCAGTGAACATCACGATCATGTCGCTTACATCTGCCCCATGAAGTGTGAAGGAGAAAAAACATATCACGAACCTGGTAAATGTTCCGTATGCGGAATGGCAATGGTGGAAACGGATAAATCAGAAATGCCGGTAAATGACACAGACGAGCAGAAAGAGCAGCAGGAACAATCTACAGATCACGATCAACACAATCATTAATTTCTCAATAACACAACCATTATGAAAACAACAATTTTATCACTTATGTCCATGGCCGTAATGGGCCTGTTGGCTATGACCGCAAACGCTCAAAATCATGATGGCCATGATGGGCATCAACATACAGAAAGCAGTCAACATGAAAGCAACGACAAAGTCAATGCTGAATTTCAAAAGCAATTTACCATGGTTTATGAAACATACATCAACCTGGAAGAAGCATTCGTTCAATCGGATGCGAAAAAGGTTTCAGAGCAAGCCTCAGTTGTGGAAAAGCAATTGAACCAGGTGGATGCGAAGTTAGTTGAAGGTGGCACTAACCATAGCTGGGTCAAGCAACAGGCGTTAATGAAGGAAGGCTTAAAAACTATGAAGGAGTCATCTGATATTCAAGTTCAGAGGATGGCATTTTCAAAATTTGGTGATGCTCTCTATGTTAGCATCAAGGAATTCGGTGTAACGAGGATGAACGCATACCTCCAATATTGTCCGATGGCGCTGGATAATAAAGGAGCGTATTGGCTTAGTACCGATAAAAAAATTAGAAATCCGTATTTCGGAGATATGATGCTGGGTTGTGGTTCGACAAAAGAAACAGTCTCTGAATACTAAAATGTGGAGGAGGAGATAGGCAGTTCACTTGGTAGAAGGTTCCTGCACCTACTTTGCTTGGGAAGGGGAACCATTTTGATCCCGTACTAAACCTAGCTAATGGAAAATTTTAAAGAAAAATTTGATTCTATTTTGATAGATAAGTTAAATGTGGAAGCTGAGGACTTATTCTTTGATGCAAAATTTACAGAAGACTTTGGGGCTGATTCCTTAGATATGGTTGAGTTAACGATGGAATTCGAATCAGAGTTTAACGTAAAAATCCCAGATGATGATGTTGGAAAAATTGCCACGGTCGGAGATGCCGAAAGTTACCTTCGAGAGAAATTAGTCAATTGATACCCGGCAAGTACCAATAAATTTGCGTGGCTTCACCCGTTGCAATTAAAATGCAAAATGCGTATATTTATTTCTATTGACCGATGACAGTTTTTTTTCACATATCGATTCAAATTAAAGCGGTTATCTTGTTGTTTTCCCTCTTGGGAACGCACTTGGTAAGTGTTGGGTGCGCGGTTGGGGAAATTGCAAATTACTCAGATTGGTTGGCTCATTCCCAGAACCGTCAGCAACATGGGAGCGAGCACCATCACGAGGACCATGGCCATAGCCAGCACCACACCCAACCAGTGGACGATGGAGAAAGATCGGATAATGCGGAGGACGAAGGATGTTGCGATGATGATACTACAATCTTTTGGAGTTCGATGCATGCTCCGATGCCTCAGTCGGAGTTCAGTTTAGCACCTATTCAGTTCAATTTCCTTTATGTTGCTATATACAGCAGTATCCTGCAAACTGATTCGGACTTGGAGGTGTTCTCCGATAAGCGACCTTCCCCTAATATTAAATTGGGTTCCCATGGAATTCGAATTTTGATCCAGTCTTTCCAGATTTGATTTTATTTCCCCCAGGTGTAGTACGATGCTATGTCTATTCGTGATTCTACCACTCTGTAGATACTACATTCCCTGTACCTAACAGTTTATTCAATTTCTCGAAACAAGGATTTGATAAATATTCTCCTGGAATAAAGGCTATGCCCTGTCTTGCAGGGAACCCAACCGAGAGAAAGATAAAACCAAAATGCCAATGCCTATGAAAAAGTGTTGTGGGACTCCGGAGGAACCAAAAAGAAGTAGAGCCGGGAAATATTTTTCTTTGGTGATCTACTTAATTCTGATTGGAATTATTGCTTTCGCTTCTATCAAGCAGCTATTTGGCGATTAAAAAAATGAGTATGAAAAAAATAAATGATAGAATTTTTCTCTTAGTGGGATTTATGGTTATTGCCTGTTCAATCTCAATGGGATTTGTTGTCGATGCTCGGGCAGATCTACATGGAGATAGCACAAAAATTGAGGAAGCCATGCTGGCTAAGGAGCAGCTTACTTATCCAAATGAACACACGCACGATCCAGGGCAACACGAGCATTCCCCTAAGGAACTCAGAGCTGAGTTTGATGACTTTCCTACGTTGCATCCGTTGGTTGTGCATTTCCCAATCGTCCTATTGCTTTTAGCGGCCCTCAGCCAAATTGGAGGATGGTTTGTATTTAGAAACGAACTAAGTTGGGTCACTATTTTTCTGGTGGGAGCTGGCTTTATTGGTGCTTATATTTCTGGAGAGTATGTGCATCCTCACACACATGGATTGAGCGATCAGGTCAATCGGTTGCTCACAGAACATGAAGATTATGCAGAATTCACCACCTGGCTGGCTGGTTTGGGTTTTTTAATTAAAGTCATGAGTCATTTTCTATTCAAGCGAAAATGGTGGTCTGAGGCAATTGTTACGGCAACATTAGTAGCATGTGCTTACACAGTTAGTATTACCGGGCATTATGGGGCACAGTTAATCCATATTGAAGGAGTTGGCGCAAGAGGAGAATTTTTAGAGTTAGAAACGGGAGCTCATGATCATGTTCACTGACAGATCAAAAAATGGGAAATGAAAAGGTCTGTTAGAATTGGCTTTGTCGTTGTTGTTCTGTTGGTTATTTGCGATAGTGTGAACAATCATGCATATACGCTTTCCTCTGGAGCACCTTTTGGGCCCACTGGTTATACCGGATCTCCGGCAGATAGGGGAGAAACATGCTCAATTTCAGGGTGCCACTATGATGCCCCGGTAATCGGCATAGAAGGGTGGATAACTTCTAACGCGGGACCCGAAGGATATTTTCCAGACAGTGTTTATATCATTACAGTAACCGCCATTGATTCCTTCAGCGATCGGTTTGGATTCATGGCTAGCGTTCAGGACAGGAGCGGTGATTTTCAAGGCAAGTTATTCTCAATAGGCAACGAGTCGATACAAATAAAAGGGAGCAACAATTATGTTACACATACCCTTGAAGGTACTTCAGGTATCGGTACAAAGTCATGGTCCTTCAACTGGATTGCACCACGACAGGGAGCAGGATCCGCGATAGTGTATGTCGCAGTGAATGCTGCTAACCGCAACGGAAAACCAACGGGTGATATTATTTATACAAGCAGCTTAGAAATCCCCGAGGCGAAAATAAAAAAGGAGTTTGAGCTATACCCCAACCCATTCTCCAGGGTGGTCAGATTTAAATCGCAAATGGAATCTGAGGAACCGGTAAGTATAAGTATTTTTAACTCACTTGGAAAGGAGATCTATCAATCCGAACAGTTGCTGGGAGAAAATGTCGAATATCAAATCCATTTGCCGAACCTGACAACTGGAATATATATTCTGCGCATTGAAAACAACTTTGAATTGATTCAGAAAAAACTTCTAAAGATCAAATAATGAGGGTGATGAAAACGCAAAAACTTTACATCAAAAACATGGTTTGCAGTCGGTGTGTCAAAATGCTACAACTGGAACTAAATAGCATCGGTGTGGAGGTCAAGAAAATTCAACTTGGCGAGGTCGTTATTTCGTACGACTCGGAAAAACTGGGAATGAAGCAGATAAAAGAACTACTTGAGCGAAATGAATTTGAACTTATTGCTGACAAGGAAAAGCAAATTGTTGAGAAAGTAAAAATGGCAGTGATCGAAATGTTAGATGCGTCCGTGAAGCAAGAACTTTCACTGAAAAACTCTGAGTACATAAGTGAAAAAGTAGGTAATAATTACAGTTATCTGAGTCGGCTTTTTGCCAAACACCAGAAAATGACAATAGAGCAATACAGTATTTTGCTCAAAATGGAAAAAGTGAAGGAATTGTTGGAGCATGAAGAGGACGCAATGAGTGAAATAGCAGATAAAATTGGCTACAGCAGCGTGCAGTACCTTGCAAAGCAATTCAAAAATTCTACAGGGTTTTCAATTGCTGATTATAAGAAATTCATCAGAATTAACCGTAAGCCTCTGGACCGGATACAATGAGTAAGTCAAAATTGTATGTCATCAGATAAAAATTCTGTTGTCCAAAGGCTATTCAATTCTAATAAATTGCAGGATTAAAAACGGAACCATGAGAAACCAGAACGATTGTCAGATATGCGAGAAAAAAACTTGTTTTCTTCTCCAGCATTGTTCTGAAGCCTGGCACGATGAATTAATGAGGAGTAAGTCATGCATCATTTACGGTAAGAATCAGCAGATCGTTAAGGAAGGAGATCTGGTTACGGGAGTATACTTTATTCAAACTGGGAAGGTGAAAATATATAAGGAAACGACTTACAGAAGCCAAATCGTTCGATTGGCCAAAGGGGGCGATATACTAGGTTTCCGCAGTGTGAAAGGAAAGGAGAGATACCCAATTTCGGCATCGACATTTGGTGAAACACTGGTATGCTATATTGACCAGGATTTGCTACTTCAGTTGATGACAAACAATGCAATCTTAAGCTTGAGAATGCTCCAATTTTATGCGGATGAATTAAATAAAACGGAAACGAGGTTAAGAAATATGGCAATAATGACCGTCCGTGAACGGATAGCAGATGCGTTATTAATGATTCACGAATCGTTCTATTCAGATGGAGAGACCACTTTGCCAATTGATTTTTCAAGAAAAGATATCGCGGAAATTGCCGGAACCTATCCTGAGCAGGTGAGCCGGTACGTCACTGAATTTAAGTATGAAAAACTGGTCGATTTAGTGGGAAAAGAAATTGTAATTGTTCAGCCCGACAAGCTGAAGGAAATAGTTGGGAGATACGATGAAAAGGTTTGACTACCCGTCCTGTGGCGAATGTCAATGGATAAGATTTCCTAAGAGCATAGCTGCCTCATAGCCGACCTTTTGCTCTATTAGAAAAGTGAATCCATTCTTCCGACCCATAGTGATTTAGTGAGCCTGGTACATCCCGAATTGTATTTAAATGCGACCTGCAAAAATGCACAGAATGGAGTGATTGGAGTCATATTTTCCGTCCCCTCTTGCCAATAGATTTGCTAAAAGAAACTCGCTACAATCAATACATCAAAAAAACATATAAATGAAGAAAAGAGCTAAAATGACAGTGTTGACTATGCTGATTTCAAGTTTACTTTTTGCAATATCGGGTTGGACGTCACCTGCTGTGACTGAGCCGGTTGGAGAAGAGTGGGTTGCTCCGGCAAGTGCCAACAGCCTCAAAAATCCTTTTAAGGGCAGCACATCCGCAACAGAGGCAGGCAAGAAACTTTACAAGCAATATTGCGCTATTTGTCATGGTAACTCCGGCAAGGGTGATGGCATGGCGGGTACGAGTCTCAATCCGAGGCCTTCCAACTTTACTGTCGACAAAGCCCAAAATCAAACCGATGGAGCAATCTATTGGAAAATGACCGAGGGCCGGCCTCCTATGGCTTCATATAAAAGCATATTGAAAGAGGAACAACGCTGGCAATTGGTTAATTATATCAGAACACTTAAAAAATAGACTTCATGAAAACTGCCGCATTACTACTTGCCATATTGGCATCATTTGCACTTCATGCACAGGATACTTTAACCACGCTTGACAGGCAGGCGGCTCAAAACAATATGAGTCTCAAGCCAGGCAAGTCTAAGTTTATGCTCAGGGGCTATTACCACTCAGGTTTTGAGGGGATAACAATTGAAGATGAGACAGAATACAATTTTGCCGGTGGAAGTATCGCACCGATATTAATGTACAAACAGTCTGATAGGTTATTTTTTGAAGCGGAATTTGAAGGAGCGTTTGAAGATGACGAGTTTGAGTGGGGAATGGAATATGCAGACATGTCATATGTTCTGAATAAATACATGACTGTTAGGGCGGGTAAATTTTTATTACCCTTCGGTACTTTCATGGAAAAACTCCATCCAGCCTGGATAAACCGATTAGCTACCAGACCTCTGGGATTTGGCCATGACGGCATAGTTCCATCAAGTGATGTGGGAGTTGAGTTAAGAGGCGCTTTTTACGCAGGAGCTATAAAATTAAACTACCAGGTTTATGCCATTAATGGCCCTCAGGTAAAAGATGGGTCGGACGAGCCAGATGAAGCAGGAATGTTAAAGTTTGGCTATTTGGAGGACAATAACAAAGACAAAACGGTTGGTGGAAGGCTAGGGCTGTTCCCATTTTCCAACTCCATGATGGAAGTAGGCTTTTCAGGCCTTACCGGAGAGGTGGGAGCTGAAGGGAGTGCCTACGAAGGTGTAAGGGCCAACCTGTTTGCGGTTGATTTATCATTGGTCAGAAATCTGAATTTTCTCAAAAGTATAATTGATGTTAAAGGTCAGTACAACTACTCTCAAATAGGAGATGCCAATTATCTGGTACCGGATGATACAACTGATCTATTCTATGATTTTAATAATGTCAGCAACACATATTACGCGCAGCTGTCTGTTAGGCCATCATTGGTCGATAATCAATTCATTAGAAAGCTTGAAGTGGTTGGGCGCTACAGTGCGCTACAAACCCCGGAAGGTGCATTGTGGGAACAAAATCCAACTCAATTAGCATTTGGATTAAACTATTGGTTCGACTGGAGAACAGTGTTAAAGTTGGGTTACCAGACCACCGATGGCCTTGGTGATCACGATGCCCAGGGGTCTCTAACAAGCAACATGTTTTACATCCATTGGGCAATGGGGTTTTAAACTAAATCCAGTTATTATGAAAAAGATAGTCTTTGTTATTTCAGCAATAGTTAGTGTCGTTATGTTGGTAATCATTACAAATGGTTGTGCAACATCAGAATTAATTGCCTCCAAAACTGGAGCCCAGATTTGGGGGGAAAATTGTATTCGCTGTCACAATCCTGCTTCCCCAGGGACATTTTCGGATGTGGAGTGGGATGTTGCAGCCATGCACATGCAGATTAGAGCCAACTTAACGCCAGAAGAAACGAAAAAGGTAATTGAGTTCTTACAGTCAGCGAATTAAAAAATTAAGATAGAATAGTATGAAAACAATTGTCTCCATAATAGCCATTGTAGCTATGGTAGGTATACTAAGCTGCCAAAAGGAAAGTGATTTAATTGCCGAACTTTCTCCTGCGGATGAATTAGCCTCGGAGGGAATGGAAGAGGCATATGAAGCAGCAAAACTCTACAATGATTCATTGGTCTGGTGCGATGACACGAATCATCAATGTACGGCAATGTTCATAGATTACTGCGATAGCCTGTTTCATGCCCATGACAGTAGCTATAACGATCACCATGCTAATTATTCTCATAACAATGTTGACGATGACCACCACCACAATGCCAACAGTCAGCATCACCACGGCCAGGTCGAGCATGGCGAGGATGAGGAGGAACATCATGGGCATAACCAGGAAAGCCACCAGGCAATGATTATGCTTCGGGACTTCCATGGACTTTACCACCCCAATTAGTGCTGTTTTTATGTCGAAGTGATGAAGGTTTCTGAACTTATGACGAAAGAGGTTATTACCACAAGGCCTCACAAATCCATTGGACATGTTCGGGATGTTATGAGTAAAAACCATATTCAGGCCATACCTGTGGTGGATTCCGAAAAAGAGGTGCTTGGTATTGTAACTGCAAACGATCTGTTAAAACGCCTCAACGATGCTTCTCCGGTCGGCAAAATAATGACTGAGAAAGTCATAACTATTTCTCCATACACCCGAATTTCTGAAGCAGCAAGGTGTATGAGAAATCACCACATTCATCACCTTGTTATCACCCATCAACAGCAGGTGGTCGGAGTCATCAGTTCTTACGATCTTCTAAGGCTGGTTGAGGAGCATCACTATTCTGTAAAATCCTAGGCTCAATCTTGGGCCGAAGACGTCCTTTCCTACCGTTTTTCAAATTTCACAATTGGTTGTCTGCAAAAGTGCAAGCCTTCGAATGACCGGGCTCATCTTTTAACTATGCCGGTATTTGCATTTTTGTATAGTATCTAATAATCAAATGTTTAACCTAAAAAAATAGTACCATGTTACACTTTTATGAGGGACACCATTTTTGGGGAATGCACTGGATTTGGTGGATTCTTTGGGTAATATTTCTGTTCTGGATTTTCGCCATACCATATGATGTTCCTGGTCAACGGAAAAAGAAAGACACTCCCCTGGAGATACTAAAAAAAAGATATGCTGAGGGAGAGCTTAATTCTCAGGAATACGAGGAGCGAAAGAAGGTTCTCTTGCAAGACGAAGTGAAATGATTATTAACCAATAAATAATAACCATGAAAAAACTTAAACAGATCGTCCCGGTCCTCCTGGCTATACTGCTGTCAGGTGTGGGAATGGCCCAGGACAAAGATGTAAATGCAGTTCTGAATGACCCCGCAAAGCAGGAGCAGTTTATAGCTGCATTGGTCAAGGATCACCAGCTTATGAAAAAATTCAGTGAAAAAATGTTGGAAGATGATCATGCCTTGGGAATGGTTATGGATGCTGCATTAATTAGGGCTGAAAGCGATACGACAGTGTCCAGAAGCCTGGCGGAATTGGTAGGTAGACATCATAAGGTATCGATTGTTTTTGTAGACCACATTATGGGAATAGCTGAGGATGTTCCGGCCATGAACCATCAAATATGCAAGGAATTATTGGAGCATGAAGAAATGAAGAAGAACATGTGCGAGCACATGAAAGAGGATGCTAAGTCAGGTGGTGCAGGATGCTGCACTATGCACGATGGAATGCAAAAGAAGAAAAAGTAGGGTGTAGGAGAATCGCTTTTGCCATACTGTAAACGATAGAGATCTGCAATGGCGAGCGGACACACATAAATGGGACTAAGTAAATAGTTGCGCATAGATAGCTACTACTTGTGATGAAAATATTTTGAAAAACTCAAAAAAAGCGAAACAATACCATGAAGTTTATGATGCTTATTCCACGGTTCTTTCTTCTGGTCATAGCAGCTGGAATTCTTATCAGCCAAACTGCGTGTACCAGTTCAAGTAAGGTCGTTGCTTCTGAAGAAGCCAATCCATATGTCGATCCGGTATGTGGTAATACGGCAAATCTTGATTCGTCCTTTCGGTACGACTATAATGGACGGGTGTATTATTTCGATTCCGATGAATGCCGCGCTGTATTTCAAAAGAACCCCGAACGTTTTGCTTCCCATCAAGTGACAAGGGGACACCATCATAACCAGGCCATTACAAATGTAGGTTGGTGGGGTGCAGGCATGGTTACTATCGTGGTGGTTGCCATGACCTCTGTGATGGTTTTTGGACATGCTCATTAATAAAGGAAAAATGTTGAAGACAGACACTACATATTGGCGAAGTTTTGCGGTGGGCATTGGTTTGATAATGGCTATGACCTACACTTCCAAAGCTCAGACCGTTTATGGCACAACGAATGGCGTTGTCCAAATCACAGGGTTGTGGAACGATTCCTCCTTCACTGCCAGAAGCAATCAACTAGGCGTCATACTTAACTATGAAACTGCTGCTTTCCAACTCCGATTGGATAAATCAACTCTGGTGACTGGTATTGATTCCCTGGACAAGTTGTTAAGCCAATCCACAGGACACATCATGCACTATGAAGGGACCCTCGGTATTGAATACATTAAAACACAAAAACACCCTCCTCTTGATTTTGATGTGGAGGGATTCCTTACCTGTAATCCACACTACGAGCGTTTGGCCGGGAAAGGACGGTTGGTACATATATTCGGAGATTATTACTCCTGTATTTTGAACCTGACATTTCACATAAACCTGAAGGAAACTGATTTGGGCATAAACCTGCCAGGATTGTCAGATGACATTCATGTAGAGATTGTTCAAACAGTTCTTAAGCCTGACAATGAATAACACAGCAGTATGATGCAAAGAATGATTGATTTTGAAATAATGGCAGAGAAGTTTAGAATTATTGGACACCCTGCCCGGGTTGCTATCATTAATTTATTGTGCACCTGCGGATGCAAACGACTAACAGTGAAAAACATTTATGAGGAGTTGAATATGAACCAACCCACTGCATCTCACCATTTGGGAACTATGCGAAAGTGCGGCATACTGAACAGAACACAGGAGGCTGGGAAAACCTTCTACAGCCTTTGTGAAAAGGATCCCTATATGGGATGTATACAAAAATGTTTTGTTCCATGATTTTTGACCTGTCCTATCCAGGTATTGACATAGCAAAATAGTTAAAACAAAATACCATGAATAAACACATATTTTGGATGATTGTCGGGTGTGCAGTGCCCTTGTTGTTGATATTTTTTGCGCCAGCTCTTGGCCTTAGCGGGAACATGTCTCTATTTATCTTCATTATTGCCATGTTCGCGTGCCATTTATTGATGCCCATGCACCATGGAAAACACAACCACGATCACCAGACCAAAGATTCCGAAAACCTTAAAACTGAAGATCATGAACCACATAAACATTAAGAAATTTGGATTGGCATTTGGTTGTACAGGAGCGATATTATATCTGGGCTGTATGTCTCTTATGCTGACAGTTGGACACGAAGGGACAGTTAGCTTTTTTAACAGTTTGTTACATGGATTGGATGTGTCTTCAATCATCCGCATGGAAGTTCCTCTTTGGGAAGCCGCCATAGGTATTGTTGAAACGTTTGTCCTGGGTTGGTTAATTGGAGCTTGTATAGCCGGGTTTTACAATGCAAGCATAAAGGGTTAGTAATGAAATATAGCCTGGTTGCTATGAGCAATTGTACATCTACTTTCCATTGGTGGATTTAGAAACAAATTATTGGTAAGCCTCAACCGGGCCTGGAGTTATTTCACTTATGACAAAGGGAATGGATTGATAATTAGAAAATATACCCGACAAATAGTAGAAAAAAAAAGCAAGCAAATTGAGAGGGTTTAGATCAAATACAAATTTTATCGGTTTATTAGGCTGTTTGTTTGTAGTTACATTAGGATATGGTGTACTGCTGCCTGTCCTTCCCTTTTTTCTTGAGCAAATAGCTGAAAATACTACGAATACTGATAATATTTCTTTCCATTTTGGGATTCTTACCGCAATTTATCCCGTCACGTTAGTGATTTTGGCTCCTTTTTGGGGCAGGATATCCGACCGGATTGGACACAAAGCACTTATGCTCATAGGGCTTTCAGGATTTATTTTTATGCAAGCTATGATAGCGTTCAGTGCAACACTTACCATGCTCTACATAGCCAGAATCATCGGCAGCGTATTTTCTTCTTTTCTTGTCCCGGTGGTTAGCGCTACCCTAAGTGATATTACCACCGAAAAGAAAAGAACAATGGCGATGGCTTGGGCAGGAACAGCCATAAGTGCAGGCGTAATAGTAGGGCCAGGTATTAGTGGGGTATTGGTTGAAAACGACCTGCATTTTTGGTTGCAATCCTTTCATCTCTCTTTTCAACGCTTTAGTGTGCCATTTGTGTTTTTAGCCATAGTGGGATTCGTGGCTTTTACAGGCGTGCTGGTTTTTATAGAAAACGTTAAACCGAAGGTGAAAAACATACCTGTAAAAATCACATTTTTTCCTCCGGGAAAGTGGAAGTTATTTAAGGAACTATTGCTGCTTACCCTAATCCTGCAATTGGGTATTACCGCATTTGAATCAGTTATTACGCTCTCCCTGAAAAGTACCGAAGGGTTTTCAGCATCTTTTATAGGACTCAGCTTGCTTACCTGTGGTTTGGTAATGGCTGTCCTGCAGCCTGTGGTAGCTAAATGGGGCAAGCTGTTGATTGCAAATCCTTACCAACAAATAGCGTTCGGGCTGCTAATTGCAGGTCTTGCGTTTCCGATATTTAATTTCATCCATACCAAGTGGTTATTATTGGCATCCATTGGCCTATTTAGTATAGGTACTTCATTTGTTGTGCCCAACCTCCTCTCCCTGATATCACTAAAGGAACCGAATGCTTCAGGTTGGGCATTTGGTATGCAAGCCTCTTTTGGTGGAATTGGGCAGATAGCCGGGCCTCTAATCGGAACAGGGTTGTTTGCAGTAAATAACAACGCTCCATTTTATACGGCCGGAGCTTTGTTTGTGACGACTTCAATCATCGAATTTGGAAAATACAACAAACGATAAAAGTGAAACCGCACCCGAAAATATACAAATACTTCAGCCCCTTTTTAGTCGGGCTTTTTGTAAGTGCAGGTATTTGGCTGGAACGCAAGTATAACAAGCTTCAGGGCGGCTCCATATCAGGTGATTTCAGTAATAGGATCATCGTTGCTGCTATTACTGAAATTTAATTGTTGGGTTATCAACATACTGTTGACGACATTAATATAAGATAAAATGAAGAAAATTAAAGTAGCAGTAAACGGATATGGCGTCATCGGAAAACGAGTGGCGGATGCCGTAGCCTTGCAAGATGACATGGCATTGGTTGGAGTTTGTGATGTGGTTTCAGACTGGCGGATTAAAATGGCGACAGAAAAAAACTATCCGGTTTTTGCATTTGACAACACGTATAAAAAACAAATGCTTGATGAAGGCATTCCTGTGGCAGACACACTTGATGAACTAATTGCTGATGCACACATTGTAGTGGATTGTACTCCTAAGAAAATTGCTGCCGGAAACATCAAAAAATACAAAACTGCGAAGGTTAAGTTTATTGTCCACGGAGGGGAAAAACATGAAGTAACCGGACATTCGTTCAGTGCTGAAAACAACTATGAAACTGCCATCGGACGGGAATCTACCCGTGTAGTTTCCTGTAATACAACTTCCATTCTTCGTACACTCACTGCATTGAAAAAGGCAGGTCTACTGAAAAAAGCAAGAGGGACTTTATTGCGAAGGGCAACTGACCCTTGGGAAAGTCATTTGGGAGGCATTATGAATACACTGGTTCCGGAAAAGGATATCCCCAGCCATCAGGGGCCGGATGCTAAAACGGTGGATCCTGAACTGGACGTGATAACCGCAGCAGTGAAAGTTCCTCAAACATTAAGTCATTTGCATTACTGGAACGTACAATTGACCCAAAAAGCAAGCAAAGAAGAAATACTGACTGCTTTTAAATCTTCCTCCAGAACACTGCTCATAAATTATCAGGACGGACTGACTGCCAATAACGCCATCAAAGAATGGATGTTGGCTAAAGGCAGGCCTTATGGGGATATGTATGAAGTAGCCCTTTGGCAAGATATGGTGAAAGTAGTAGGTGATGAACTCTTTTATGCTTACGTGGTGGACAACCAGGCCATAGTTATACCTGAAACAATTGATGCAATAAGAGCATTAACCGGGATTGAAAAAGAAGCGGCTGAATCCATCCGAAAGACGAATGATGCGTTGGGAATAACCTCATTCAACAAATAATAAAAAGATGAACACTAATTGGAAATCGGAAATAGCGTTGTTGATGGCAATAGTCCTGTTGACCATTGTAGAAGTCCATGCGCAAGACAATAAACAGGTCACTATTAGCGGAGTAATTTTTTGTGAGGACAGCATTATGGGAACACTGCCGGATGTGAGTATTTTTAATAAGAACAGATCCACGGGTAGCATTAGCTCCGAAACAGGAGAATATTCTATCCAAATGGGAAGAAAAGATACCATCATATTCAGTACCGTCCAGCATATGGACGAGGTATTCTTCATCAAAGAGGATGAGGTTTTTGAGGATAGGCTTGTCAATATTCCCATGCAAATGGATACCGTTTGGTTGAAAGTGGTATCCGTAATCGGAATAGGAAACTACGAGTCTTTTAGGCGCGAACTTATGAATCTGGAACTACCGGGCACTGATGTTTCCATCACGCTTCCCATTGTGAACAAATACGCCAGGGAATACAGTACTGGTGAAGGCTCCATCAAGATACGAGGCCCGCTCACCTACCTGTCAGAAAAAATATACAAATGGAAAATGAGAAAGACGAATAATACGTTTGATAAATGATTGGCCCAATTGAATGGCTGTATAATGGACTAACAAAATGATGTTTGATACGGAAATAAAAACCCTCAAATCGTTCAATATCTACCTGCAAAAGCTAGTAGAAGGGAAGTTGTGGCTAAAAGTGATCATTGCCTTGTTTCTGGGAGTTGGTGCAGGGGTATTGATGAGCCCCGGAATGGAGTTGGTGCCTGTAAATGTGTCACAAGGTTTGGGCAACTGGCTGGCTTTGCCGGGAAAGCTATTTCTGAAATTAGTTCAGATGATTATGATACCCTTGATTTTTGCTTCCATCATTCGGGGAATTGCTGGTAATAGTGAAGAGCAACTACGAAAAATGGGAATGGGAGTGGTCGTTTACTTTGTCTTTACAACCATTATATCCATTACCATCGGGACCGTCATTACCTTGTTCTTACAACCCGGAAAATTGATTCACCGGCTTTCTGTACAAGAGCATCAAGAGTCAATGAAAAATATAGTTGTGGCAGGTGATGTCACGCCTCAGTGGAATGATATTCCCAATGCTATTTCAGAATTACTACCGGATAACCCACTCGCTTCGATGGTGACAGGAGAAATGTTGCCCATTGTCATTTTTACCATTATTATGGGAGTAGCCGTCACCGCGCTCTCGGCATCCATGCAGCTACCTCTAATGAAATTGTTGAGTGCTGTGCAGGAAATATGCATGACCGTGGTCAATTGGGCCATGCGTTTGGTGCCGTTGGCTGTATTCGGGTTAATGGCTCAGTTAAGTTCAACTATTGGGGTCAGCTCTCTTACAGGAATTGGTTTTTATGTACTGGTTGTGCTATTGGGCTTGGCCCTTCTATTGATCGTATACATGACCATTGTTGCCGTTTTGGGAAAAGCGAATCCTCTTGACTTTCTCAAAAAAATAAGGGATGTGCAATTGCTTGCTTTTTCTACAACCAGTTCGGCAGCAGTAATGCCATTGTCATTAAAAACGGCAGAAGATAAATTGAAGATTGCCCCTTCCGTAAGCAACTTCATCATTCCGATAGGGGCAACTGTTAATATGGACGGAACGGCCATCTATCAGTGTATCACTACCTTATTTATTGCTCAGGCCTATGGGTTGGAAATGAGCCTGATTAACATCATTCTGGTAATGGTCACTATCGTAGCAGCTTCGATTGGCACTCCAGCCATCCCTGGAGGTGGTGTCGTGATTCTAGCCTCAGTGCTGCAAGGAGCAGGTATTCCAACAGAAGGAATTGTGATTATCATAGGTGTTGAAAGGATACTTGGAATGTTTAGAACGGCTATTAACGTAACAGGAGATTTAACAGCATGCGTGGTATTCAACAGATGGCATAACAAGGTGCCCGAACCCCGGACTGCCAGTAAAAAAAAACAGGAATTGATTGCATGAATTATTAGAAAATGACACTTGAAATATTCGATACCATCGCAGTTATAGTTGGTGTGGCCGGAAGTGGTATCATCATTTGGGGGGCAGCGATCACCGTATTCTATTTCCTTAAAACGGAAATTGCTCACCTGAGAGAAGGGGATACCTTGAAAGAGCGCGAATACACCCGCTTTCGTTTTGGTTCGTACTTATTGCTTGGGCTGGATTTTATGTTGGCAGCCGATATTATACACACCATCCACAACCCGGCCTTAAATGAGCTTTATATCCTGGCATTGATTGTAGCTATTCGCTCCGTAATAAGCTTCTTTTTGACTAGAGAAATGAAAGAGTCAAGTGGGGTTGGTGCAAATGGAGTAATTGATAAAACAAAAAATTAGGACAATGAAGAAGATTTTAGTTCCAACGGATTTTTCCGATTGCGCCAGAGTCGCTGAAAATATCGGACTTGAAATTGCCAAAAAATCGAATGCAGAAATTCACTTTTTGCACATCCAATCTACTCCAGTGGACTGGGTGAAGCTAACCTTGGAAAAGGAAAAACGATTTCCGGAGACCATGGCACAGATTGGGCAGGCCAAGAATGAGTTGAGCAAACTTGTGAGTCGGGCGCAAAAAATTGGGCTGAAAGGGGAACAGTTTCTCGCATTCAACAAAGGAAGGGAAGAAATTGATCGTCACATCGAACACCACAAACACGATTTCATTGTTATGGGGTCTCATGGCTCGCAGGGGATGAAAGAAATTACCGGGTCCAATACCCAAAAGGTCGTTCGATATGCACCTGCACCAGTGTTGGTGGTGAAGGAAAAGATGGAGAAGTTGGAAGTGAAAAACATCGTTTTCGCTTCGACATTTGAAAAAGACGCGCACAAATCCTTCCACAAAGTCGTTGAATTTGCCGATTTAATGAAGGCCCCAATTCACCTGCTTTATGTGAACACGCCTTACCATTTCAAAGAAACGGATGTGGTACAGGCGGCCATGCAGACTTTTCTTAAGAAATGTCCCCGAGGATCATGTACAGTCAATATCTATAATGCTTTAAACGAGGAAAGAGGCATAGAAAAATTTTCAAAATCGATCGATGCAGATGTCATTGCATTGGCCACACATGGCAAAACCGGGTTTATGAAAATGCTTTCACCCAGTATTACAGAAAGCCTGGTCAATCATTCAGAGCTACCGATACTGAGCGTTGGCATAAATGGCAAATAGAACTGCAAAGGTTTGTTTAACTGTTAACTGTCTGTTACAGGCGAATTAGCTAGAGGATAATGAAAGACCATCAAACAATAATAATCAAGGCATCCGGTGAAAAGGCAGTTTTTAGTGCCACCAAGCTCCGGCATTCCCTGGAGCGATCTGGAGCTGGAAAACAAGTTGTGGGACAAATTTTGAGTGAGGTACAGGCATTTTTACACGATGGCATCACCACAAAGGAGATTTACAAAAAAGCTTTTGATCTTTTGCGAAAAAATTCCCGTCCTGTAGCGGCTCGCTATAAACTTAAAAAAGCCATTATGGAGCTTGGTCCCACAGGTTTCCCGTTTGAAAAATTCGTTGGAAAAATACTAAGCTATGAAGGCTTTCGGACAAAGGTTGGGGTAATGGTAAAAGGCCATTGTGTTAATCACGAGGTAGATGTGATAGCCGAAAAAGATGAAAAACATTTTATGGTAGAATGCAAATTCCACAGCGGTCAGGGGCGGAATTGCAATGTGAAAATACCCCTGTATATCCAGTCACGGTTTCTGGATGTGGAAAAACAATGGCGCAACCGCGAAGGGCATGATACCAAATTTCATCAAGGATGGATTTTTACCAATACCAGGTTTACCGGTGATGCCATCCAATATGGGAATTGTGTAGGCTTAATGTTGGTGAGCTGGGATTATCCCCAAAACGGCAGCCTGAAAGAACGGATTGATTCATCAGGACTGCATCCTATCACTTGCCTGACAACTTTATCAAAAGTTGAAAAACAAAAATTATTATCCAGGGAGAAGGTCCTTTGCATGGAGCTTTGTCATCAACCTGAACTATTGAAATCAATTGGAATAAGTGAACAACGGCAAAAAAAAATATTGGACGAGGCACATGAACTGTGCAATATATAAGCACCCAAAATTCAAATCATGGACAACAACGATAATATTTCCATTCACTTCTTAGGAGCAGCCGAAACAGTCACTGGTTCCAAATACCTTATAGATACAGGCGATAGAAAAATCATGGTAGACTGTGGGTTATTTCAGGGATTGAAGAAACTACGCCTGCTTAACTGGGATTACCTTCCTGTGGAGGTAAAAGAGATAGATACGGTATTGCTCACTCATGGCCACATGGATCACACTGGCTATTTGCCAAGATTGGTGAACATGGGATTTGATGGAACAATACTAGGCACTGATCCAACATTGGATATCTCTGAAATAATCCTGAGAGACAGCGCAAAAATCCAGGAAGAGGAAGCCGAAAGAGCCAACAAGGAGGGTTACTCCAAACACCATCCGGCAAAACCCCTGTATGATCTGAAAGATGCAGAAAGGGCCATTAAACATTTTAATGCGGTTCAAGAAGGAGAGTGGTTGGAACTTTTTGAAGGTATTAGGGCACGATTCCAATACAATGGGCATATCATAGGAGCTACATTCATCGAGCTGGATATTCGAGGGAAACGATTTGTTTTTTCCGGGGATATTGGACGAAAACAGGACCTGTTGATGAGGCCCTATAAGAAACCGGAAAAGGCAGATGTTCTTTTTATTGAGAGCACCTATGGGGATAGGCTGCACCCGCAGGAAGATTTAGAAACAAGACTTCAGGACATCATCCTGCATACGGTCGCAAAGGGAGGAACACTCATCATCCCGAGTTTTGCTGTGGAACGCACCCAAACACTGATGTATCTGCTCTGGCAATTACAGCAAAAGAAAGCCATACCCGATATTCCACTCATTATGGACAGCCCGATGGGAGCCAATGTCCTGAAAGTCTTTCACGCACACCGCGAATGGCACAAGCTGTCCATAGAAGATTGCACAAAAATGTGCAACACCTTTCGGATTGTAAAGGAGTTCAAAGAAACCTGGGAAGTAATAGATAACAAGAACCCCAAGATTGTTATTGCCGGTAGCGGTATGATGAGTGGTGGCAGGGTGCTCACCTATCTTCAGCAATATCTTCGGAAGCCAGAGACATCGGTGTTGTTGGCCGGTTATCAAGCAGAAGGCACAAGAGGAAGAAAATTGCTGGAAGGAGCTGCTGAATTGAAAATCTATGGGAAATACTATCCCGTCCAGGCTGAAGTTTTCAACCTGCAGGTACTTTCAGCCCATGCCGACCAATCGGAGTTGTTGGATTGGATGAGTGAGATCAAAAACACTCCTGAAAAAGTGTTCATTGTTCATGGAGAAACGCATGCAGCTGACACCTTCAGGGTAAAAATAAAGGACACCTATGGTTGGGAATGCGCGATTCCAGAGCTGTATAGCATAACTGAAATTTCAAAAAGAAAGCAGATTCCCCAAACATGAAAGACCAAAGGGAAACAACGGTCAGCGATGTACTTCGACCTCTAAAATTGGCGATTCTCTTTTCTGTATTAGGGGAGGCTGTCATATTACTGTTTTGGGGAGTAATACTGCACCCGGATGGCAATATGCTGCACAAATTTTTATGGACAATTATTTTTTGCGGAATTGGAATGGGGGCGACAACGGGAGCATTTATTGATTTTCTCGTTGTGGGCAAACTAAAAGGCATTTCCGCTATTGTTGGGTGTGTTGTCATTTCGATTGTATTGCTTGGGCTGTCTTGCAACTTCCTGTGTCACAACCTCGACATGTATTTCAATTTTTTTGGCGGCAGCGATACACCTGATTTGTTTATCTGGAATGGCATTATCATGTCAGCATTTGGAGGGGCAATCGTTGGATGGCTTTGTTTTACGGAAAAGGGGATTTCAATTTTAGATAGATATAAGATTTAACTATGGAGCAACACTCAAACCGACTTATGGTCAAGCGCCTGGGTATCCACACGCAACATGAACACTTTGCCTACATGCGGGAAGATTGCCATGTGTGCGTTTCGGAAGGCTTTGAAGCACTTACCCGTATTCGCATCAGCAATGGTGCAAAATCCATTGTGGCAAGTCTTAATGTAATCCGTTCGGAAATACTGCAAAAGGGGGAAATCAGCTTGTCTGAAAGTGCAATGAATGCCTTGGGAATAGCGGATGGAGAGACGATTGCCGTATCACACTTACAACCGATTGATTCATTGAGTTATGTCCGGTCAAAAATTTACGGCAACATACTATCATCAGCAGAACTACAAGAAATTGTTCAAGACATTGTCTCGGGAAATTACTCCAATATTCACCTTTCCGCATTCATAACCGCCTGTGCCGGGGATCGCTTGATAACTGAAGAGATTATTGCATTGACCCAGGCAATGATTGCCTCAGGACAGCGAATCAATTGGGGCAGCGAAATGGTTGTGGACAAACACTGCATTGGTGGTTTACCAGGAAACAGAACTACCCCCATTGTGGTATCAATCGTCACCGCTTTTGGATTGATGATGCCGAAGACCTCCTCGAGAGCCATCACCTCACCTGCGGGAACAGCCGATACTATGGAGGTGATGACACCTGTGAACCTGACCATGGAGCAAATTCAGGCAGTCGTGAAAAAAGAAGGAGGTTGTATAGCCTGGGGCGGTACTGCTGGATTAAGTCCAGCCGATGATATTCTGATTAAAATTGAAAAAGCATTGGACATAGATAGTGAAGGGCAACTCATTGCCTCCGTCTTGTCCAAAAAAGTAGCCGCTGGATCCAATTCTGCAATTATTGACATACCAGTTGGTGAGACCGCCAAACTGAGGACGGTTGATGCGGCCAATGCTCTGAAAAGCGAAATGGAAAAAGTAGCACAAGCCATTGGGTTGAAACTAAAAGTTATCATTACCGATGGTTCTCAACCAGTAGGCAGAGGGATTGGTCCCGCTTTAGAGGCCAGGGATATCCTTGCCGTGCTGCGCAATGAACCGGATGCACCAAAAGACCTAAAAGAGAGGTCTTTGCTGCTTGCGGGGGAACTTCTTGATTTTTCTGGGAAGTTGGAATTAGGAAAGGGCAATGACAAAGCAAGGGCGTTACTGGAATCCGGTAAGGCCTACGAGAAATTCAGGGCTATCTGCGAAGCTCAGGGTGGATTTAGTGAGCCTCCCAAAGCAAAATATCAACACAAGATAAAAGCAAAAAAAACGGGGACCATCACTAAAATTGATAACCGCAGGCTTGCAAAAATTGCCAAGTTGGCTGGTGCGCCAACCGATCAGGCTTCAGGAGTGGATTTTTTGTCACCTATAGGCACACAAGTGGAAAAAGGGCAAACATTGTACGTGGTTCATGCGGAATCAAAAGGAGAATTGGAATATGCCATTGAATATTATCGATCACAAGACAACATACTGACTATAAAATGAGCGTATCCAGAGATAAAATATTGATTGTTGGCGGCTATGGTGCAGTGGGCACTATCGTGTCCAAAGATTTGGCCATCCGGTTCCCTGGGAAAGTACTCATAGCGGGTAGAAACAAGCACAAAGCATTGGCGGTCATCGGCCAACACAACCTTGATGCCCTGCCTATTGAGCTTGATTTAAATTCTGGTTCCTTTGGGGACATTGACTTCAACCAGGTTCACACAGCCATCAGTTGCATTGAATATTTAAGGGATGATAACTTCATTCACGCATGTATAAAGGGTGGGGTTCATTACACGGAACTGGCCACTTCCTATGAAGCTTATCAACGCCTCATCAATTATGGTGAGGAAGTAGAAGAATCAAAAATATGTTTGATTCCAGGAGTTGGTTTGATGCCTGGTTTGTCAGGTGTTTTTGTCCAAAACGCCATCGCCAAATTACAGGAGATTCGTGCTGTTGAATCTTTTATATTGCTCGGATTGGGCGAAAACCACGGGCTGGACGCCATTCGTTGGATGTTGAAGTTTGTCAATAAAACCTTCACGTTGCAAACTGAAGAGAGGGAGGAACAAGTCAAATCGTTTGCAGACCCGGTTGAGGAACAGTTGTTGAGTGAGAATCGCCCGCGCAAATTTTACCGGTTCGACTTCGGAGATCAACACATTATCAAAGAAGTTACAGAAGTAGACTCTGCTCAAACCAGACTCGCATTCGATTCCAGAGCGATTACCTGGCTGATTGCGAAACTCCGGAAAGTAGGATTGTTAAATAAGGTGAGCAAGATCAATCCTCAATCAGTAAAAAGGTGGCTCGATATGTTTCGGTTCGGTTCAGAACAATTTGCAGTTCAAACGCATTGCTATGGTCGCTTTGGGGATGAAATGATTTTTCTGGCAGAAGGCTTCAACGAGGCGAATGCAACTGGTAAAATTGCTGCCTATGCAGTTGCCCTGCTATATGAGTCAAACAAAAAAACTGGGATAAGGCGATTCGAAGAGGTGGTGGAATTCAATGATTTCACCCAATACCTTCGGGAAAATCAAATCAATGTAAAAGTCACAATCATATGAAAAGTATTGTTTTCGCTCTTCCAGGAAATGAGGAGTTCGCAGGAAAAATAGCCGGACGGTTAAATGCTGAAATTGGTGAGGCCACTATTCGGCAATTTCCGGATGGGGAGACTTATATTCAAATAAAGTCTGATGTAAAAGGGAAGCGCGTCATTTTGATATGCACCCTGCACGAACCAGATAATAAGTTGCTACCTCTGTATTTTCTTTCCAAAACATCGAAAGATTTAGGAGCCGATTGCACTTGCCTGATTGCTCCCTATCTGGCTTATATGCGACAAGACAAACGGTTTCATCCGGGAGAAGCCATTACCTCCGAATATTTTGGCTCCCTTATTTCCCGGTTTGCGGAAACACTGGTAACAATTGACCCTCACTTGCACCGTAGGAGTTCGTTATCCGAAGTCTATCCTATCCCATGCAAAGTAGAACACGCTGCCAATCATATTTCGGAATGGATCAAAAACAATATCGAGCGCCCGGTATTGGTGGGGCCGGATAGTGAAAGTGAGCAATGGGTATCAGAAGTAGCCAAAAATGCCGGAGCACCTTTTATCGTGCTGGAAAAAATAAGGCATGGCGATAAGGATGTAGAAGTATCCGTTCCCGATGTAGAAAATTACAAAAGCCATACTCCAGTATTGGTCGATGACATTATCTCAACGGCCCGAACAATGATTGAAACTGTGGAACATTTGAAAAGAGCAGGTATGGAAGCTCCTGTTTGCATTGGTGTGCATGCCGTTTTTGCAGGTGATGCTTATAAAGACCTTTCAAATGCTGGACCTGCCGACATTGTTACCTGTAATACTATCCCCCACGAAAGCAACCGGATTGACATTAGTGACATGCTGGTAGCAGGTTACCAAAAGCTATGGGATGAATAATCGGGCGATCCGTACTTTTTTTCTTTTGGCTGCACTGTTGTTGGAATTGGGCAGTCAAATGGCTTTTGCGCAGGAAAATGAGCAAATGTTCATTTATCAGGTGGAGGGCAAAAACTACACAAAAAAAAGCTTCAACAAGAAAGGAGATTTAAAGAGCTCTCAAATTTTTAAGGTAGGCAAAGTAGAGAAGGAAAAGGATCAATACTCGATGCTTTTGAAGGTGTATGCTTACAATGAAAAGGGGGTTTTGGAGGATAGTGCTGAAACGAAATACACCTGTAAGCCATCAGCCAAAAGGGTGTTGATGACCGTCTTTCCTTTTGCTGAATTCAATACAAATAAAACAGTAAAGATTGAATTAGCAGATGAAAATATATCTTACCCCGACACCTGGACCTTAGGCATGGAAATGGCTGACATTTCATTTTCACTTACCTTAGAGGGAGGAGTCCTGGGGGCTTTCGGAACAAGTAGTAAAAACCAGATCTACAACAGAATAATTTCGAGTCAGGACACGCTTGAAAACACTTATACGATAAGTTCTCTTGTAAGGGTTGAAGCATATATGTTTGGGTTTCGATTGGATACAATTGAATTTACTGTGGAAGAGACAGTGCACCCTCAGAAAGGAATAATTAAGCAATATTTCAAGGAATCTAACGGGGAATATTTTACCATCAATCTTCAGTGATACATGAAGAAATTAACAGATATATCAACACAACCTCCTGAGCAGACTGCAAAAAGTGAATGCAAAGATGCCTTGGCAACATTGCATAGAGAACTGTTTGAACTACAGAATTTGTTTTATGCCGATGGGCGATATGGGCTGTTAATTATTCTTCAAGGTATGGACACCTCTGGAAAAGATGGAACAGTGAGACATGTAATGACCTGTATGAACCCAATGGGGGTGCGGGTGCAATCTTTTAAAAAGCCTACTGAGGAAGAACTAAAACATGACTTTCTGTGGCGTATTTATCCCCACATTCCTGCAAAAAGTATGATGCAGGTATTTAACCGTTCTTATTACGAAGACATTATTGTTCCTACTGTCAACAACACTTTGACGGAAGAGAAAAAAAAGCACCGTTGTGAACTTATTGATAAGTTAGAAGAACACCTCGTGCAAAACGATATCCATGTATTGAAATTCTTTCTCCATATCTCGAAAGAAAGCCAAAAGAAACGGATCAAAGAGCGACTTACCAAACCTCATAAACGTTGGAAGTATAGCAAAGAAGATGATAAGGCGGCTGAAAACTGGGAGGCCTACACAGAGGTATATGATCAGCTCATCACGCAGTGCAGTAAAATTCCCTGGCATATTGTCCCGGCAGATAAGCGCTGGTATCGGAATTATATGGTTGCCAAAATACTGTCGGAGCACCTTGAAAAACTAAACTTAAAATACCCCAACTCTCAAAAAAATAGATTATGAAACATCAGCATAAAGGGTCCTCCGAACAAAAGGGCGATCACAGCCATCACCATCAACATAACGATCATGGAGATAATCCGGCTCACGGAAACATGGGGCATGATCATCACAAGATGATGATAGAAGATTTTAAGAAACGATTTTGGGTATCGTTGGTCCTTTCAATTCCCGTGCTGGTCCTTTCACCAATGATTCAGGATTTCCTGCAATTCGAGCTGGTGTTCCCCGGAAATTTTTACGTGTTATTTGTTCTCTCGTCTCTGGTGTTCTTTTATGGAGGGTGGCCTTTTTTGAAAGGTTTAAAGAAGGAGGTTGCAAAAGGAGCTCCTGGCATGATGACTTTGATTGCAGTTGCCATAACAGTAGCCTATGCATACAGCAGTGCGGTTGTGTTTGGCCTTGTAGGGAAGATGTTCTTCTGGGAGTTGGTCACACTAATAGACATTATGCTCATCGGCCATTGGATTGAAATGAAATCGGTGTTAGGAGCCTCCAAAGCGCTTGAACTGTTAGTCAGCATGTTGCCCTCCGAGGCGCACAAGGTTGAAGGAGATGAGATAATCGATATCAGACTGGAGGAATTGAACAAAGGTGACATTATTCTGATCAAATCCGGAGAAAAAGTGCCGGCAGATGGAGTGATTGTTGAAGGGGAAAGTTACTTGAATGAGTCCATGCTTACCGGAGAATCAAAACCTGTAAAAAAAGGAAAAGACGAGCAAGTAATCGGAGGAGCCATAAATGGCAATAGCTCCCTCAGGGTAAAAGTGGAGCACACAGGCGAAGACAGCTACCTTAACAAGGTCATTACCCTGGTGCAAGAGGCACAGAAGACCAAGTCCAAGACACAACACCTGGCCGATCGTGCGGCCAAATGGTTAACCTATGTGGCACTTTTCGTAGGTTTCGGCACATTGATTACGTGGCTTTTGCTTGGGTTTGAGTTCGTCTATGCCCTGGAACGAATGGTAACGGTTATGGTCATTTCCTGTCCGCACGCACTTGGTTTGGCTATTCCCCTGGTGGTAGCTATATCTACCGCCATCTCCGCACAAAATGGCTTACTCATCCGTAACCGGACAGCCTTTGAAAACTCTCGAAAAATTTCTGCTCTCGTATTTGACAAAACCGGGACACTGACCAAAGGAGATTTTGGCGTGACCCGCTATGAGTCGGTTTCTGAAAACTTTGACAAAGACGAAGTTCTGCGATTGGCAAGTGCGCTGGAACAAAGTTCAGAACACCCCATTGCCGTTGGTGTCATCAAAAAAATAAGGGAGCTGAAAATAGCGATACCCAACACTGAAAAATTTAATGCAATAACCGGAAAGGGAGTCGAAGCCAAGGTGGAAGGGAAGGACATAAAAGTAGTTAGTCCAGGCTACCTCAAAGATAAAGGCATTAACATTCCCGACAATGCATATGGCAGTGCAGCCGAAACGGTGGTCTTTGTGGTAATTGATGATGTACTGGCTGGATTCATTGCATTATCGGATGAGATACGGCCAGAGTCGCTTGAAGCCATCAAGAAATTCAAAAAGAACAACATCAAAGTGATGATGGCAACCGGAGACAATGAGGTGGTAGCAAAAGCTGTTAGCGATGAATTAGGACTGGATGGTTATTACTCAGAAGTGCTGCCGCACCAAAAGGTAGAAATTGTAAAAGAACTGCAAAGTAAAGGCGAATTTGTAGCTATGACAGGAGATGGTGTGAATGATGCTCCTGCTTTGGCACAAGCGGATGTTGGAATTGCAGTAGGTTCCGGAACAGATGTGGCCGCTGAAACCGCTGACATAATCTTGGTAAACAGCAACCCACAGGATATATTAAACCTCATCCTATTTGGAAAAGCGACCTATAAAAAAATGATTCAAAACCTGGTATGGGCCACTGGCTATAATGCTTTTGCCATTCCGTTGGCCGCTGGTGTTTTGTATTCGGCAGGTTTTGTATTGGGACCAGCAGTAGGAGCTGTTTTTATGAGTTTGAGTACGGTGATAGTCGCTGTTAATGCGCAATTGCTGAAAAAAAGCATGAAAAAAAGCTAACGAACATGAACATTAGCTTAAACCTCTTCATTACACCTTTCATTACCCTTGGCCTTGTGCTCTTCGGCTATTTTTACTTTAAGAAAAAGGTGCAAGAGATTCGTACCTATCACCGTTATCTGGTGGTGGTAGGCGGGCTGTCATTCATTCTAAATTGGGTTTGGGAAGTGGCTCACGCACCGCTGTACGAAGGGTTTATATATGATCTGGAGCACATCAGTTTTTGCGGGCTGGCTGCGGTGGCAGATTTGCTCATGGTTTATGTCCTCCTGTTTGGCTTTGCCCTGATTTATGAAAACATTCTCTGGATCACGAAACTAAACGGCAGACGTATTTTATGGCTTATGCTGACAGGCGGGGCAGGAGCCATTCTGGTGGAGATTCGGCACCTGGCAGCTGGAAATTGGAGTTATTCAGACAATATGCCCCTGATACCCTGGGTGGATGTGGGATTGTCACCAGTGCTACAGTTTACACTGTTACCGATTCTTGTCTTTTGGCTTATCAATGAATTTGCAGATAGGATTAACGCATGAAGCGTGCAAGTACTACGTAAAATACTGAATCCGCTTAATTTACTAGTTTCATTATCGGTAATTGGATCATTGATTTGGTTTCATGGATATCAGTACCAACCGCATCACCTTCATCCTCACCTTATCTACTTGCATGTCTGTTTTGGCTTTTACCTGATTCAATTTGTGCTTCGGGCATGGATGTCAGGTGCTTTCAATAAGTATTTGAGCGAAAATAAACTTGAATACTTCCTCTTTTTCGCCCTGGTTGTAGAAATGGCAATTGGGCAGATACTGGGTTTTTCAGTTGCAGGTAGATTGTTGTCATTTACAGGTATAGAAAACCACGACCACGTTTTTATCCTATTTCTTCACATTTGGTTGTTACTGATCGTAGGAATTGAGCTGGGAAAAGCGACCACAAGGAGTACCATTTGGAAACTCTCTCCGCCCATTCTGTTTATTCTCTCTTTTGTGGTGCTCATCATCGTAGGAAGTTCTCTGTTAATGCTCCCGGAGATGACCATTGATCAACAGGGAATTTCATTTGTAGACGCCCTGTTTACATCCATAAGTGCCAACTGCGTCACTGGATTAACAGTCGTAGATACGGCTACGTACTTTTCAATCAAAGGAAAGGTACTAATCCTGTTGCTCGTGCAGTTGGGAGGATTAAATGTCATTGCTTTTGCCACTTATTTTATTTCCTTTTTTCGCACCACTTTGACAGGGCAGGGGAATGTGGCAACCATCAGGGAATTACTGCACACCAACAACCTGGGAAGCACACAGAATATGGTAAAAAAGGTTGTAATAACAACCTTGGTAACCGAGTTCATTGGAACCATGATACTCTATCAGCAATGGAGCCCTTCATTGGCCTTTACAACAAAAGGGGAAAAGCTATTTTATTCAGCGTTTCATGCCATATCCGCATTTAATAATGCTGGGTTTACGCTATTCACAGACGGCTTCACCAACGCCCGGTTGCAAGGGGCATTTCCAATGCACATAACAATTGCTATTCTGATTGTTTTGGGAGGAATTGGATTTACTACCATACAAGATATTTTTCATCCCGAAAATTTAGCGCGAAGCTTTAAGAAAGGCAATTTCAAAATTCCGGTTCAAAGCGCCATCGCCCTGATTAGTTCTGCTTTACTAATCATCGTTGGAGCAGCTCTCTTTTTTGTGCTGGAAAATAGCAATTCGATGGTTCAACAAAGCAACCTCGCGGGAATTGTAACCTCATTTTTCCAATCAATTACTGCCCGAACTGCAGGATTTAATACGGTGGACATTGGAGGCGTGACTACTGCAACTTTGGCGCTGATGATGGTGCTGATGTTTATTGGGGCGTCTTCCGGCTCTACGGGGGGAGGAATCAAAACTTCCACATTTGCTGTATTGATATTAGCTCAATGGAAAAGAAGGGAAAGGGAAAACAACTACGGAAATTCATTCCTAACTGTAAATCTGGTTAGGAAAGCTACTTCTATACTGCTCTATTCCCTTGTTGTTATCATCGTTGGAACTGTGATCTTGATGCTTGTTGAACCGGAAAAAACCTTTTCGGGGCTATTGTTTGAAGAAATATCAGCAATTGGAACTGTAGGGTTATCCACAGGTATCACATCAGACCTTTCCCCAATTGGAAAGGTGGTAATCATGGTCAGCATGTTTATCGGAAGAGTAGGACCTCTGGCACTTGCTTATGCTCTTATTAAGTCCGCAACGGCTAATGTGGGAAATCAAGAAAAGGGAATAATGATTGGCTAAGTTGTGGCAATCATTATTCCCTAAGAATTGACGGTGAAAACAAAAATTACTTTTAAGCTTCCACTTTTTCGATATCGAATCCGGCTTTTTTGACCGCCTCGACCACCAATGCTTCATTGTCATCGTCCAACTGAACCTCCAAAATTTTGTTTGGATTTTCCGTGTCCACTTTCCAGGAGTCAACATTGTCCAATGTGTTTAGAAATGGGGTCACAGACTGCAAGCAGCCCGTGCAGTTTATGTTCGTTTTATACGTTAAAGTTTTCATAATTACTTTCTTTTTAAATCATTAATATTTGTATTCGTTACACGCGTATTGTATAGCCTGGAGATTAAGATTAATGACGGTGATATAGTTACCTTTTTAGTAAAATCATCAGCTCGTCCTTTTTCTGAATAAGCAGATAGGCATTTAATAGGGCCACTACCAGACCTAATATAATTCCTGGTATGTCAACGGCCAAATGAAAAGCTACTATACCGAAACTCACTGGCACCATTGCCAACAAAGAGAGGTTGGTGAATTTGTTGAAAAGCAATGAAATTCCAACTAACATCTCTACAACACCGACAGTTGGAAGAATAAATTTGGTTGACATTAACCCCATAAAGGCAGCCATCAGACTGTCTGTCATTTCATGATCGTGTGGTATAAATTCCAGAAATTTATCAGCCCCCACCGCGACTAATGAAATTCCAAATAAGATTCTAATTCCGGTATCAACTTTAGTTTTCATGTTCTTTGGTTTAGATAGTGATCATTTTTTTAAATAATTGAGCGTTTCCTCAATCGTAAACTATTGGCCAACACTGAGATAGAGCTCAACGACATGGCAGCACCTGCGATCATAGGGTTTAGAAGAAATCCGTTTATCGGAAATAATATTCCTGCTGCTATCGGAATCGCAATGAGGTTATAAATGAATGCCCAGAACAAGTTTTGGCGAATCGTGCCCATTGTAGCCTTTGATAGTTTTATGGCTTTTGCTATCTGGTTAAGATCCGAGTTCATTAGGGTAATACCAGCACTTTCCATGGCTATATCTGTGCCACTGCCCATAGCAATACCCACATCTGCCTGAGCCAAAGCATGTGAGTCGTTTATTCCATCTCCCGCCATGGCCACTATTTTACCCTCTGTTTGCAATTTTTTTACAAATTCGCCCTTGTCAGCAGGCATTACATTTGCCTGGAAGTTTTTTATTCCGACCTCCCTGGCAATGACAGCTGCCGTCTGCTCGTTGTCGCCTGTTAGCATGTGGATGTCAATGCCCATTTGTTGAATCTTTCGAATTGCGGACTTAGTCGTTTCCTTTATCTGGTCAGCAACAGCAACAACGGCTTCCACCCGGTTGCCGGCACTAAAGAAAACCACCGTCTTTGCTTCAGACTTTAAAGATTCCGCTTGTCGCGCTAAATGGGTCGGAATGATTATATCATTGGCAACCATTAACCTTTCATTGCCGGCTATGTACGCTGTATTTCCAACCTGCACTTTTGCACCCAGGCCAGTGATGCTTTCAAACGACACTGTATGTGCAATAGCCGTATTTCTTTTTTTGAGGTTTTGTACAATGGCTTCTGCAATAGGATGCTCCGATTGAGATTCTATTGCCAACAATAGTTGTTCGAGTAGCGGTGCTTTAGCAGGGTCAGCCCAAATGATGTCAGTAACATTGGGTTTGCCCTCAGTAATAGTACCTGTCTTATCCAGGATGAGGGTGTCAATCTTAAAAGCGGTCTCTAACGCTTGGGCATCTTTGATCAATATTCCCTGTTGAGCTCCTTTGCCAATTCCAACCATCAATGCTGTTGGAGTTGCCAACCCCAGCGCACAGGGACAAGCAATTATCAAAACAGTGATAAGTGTAAGCAGTGCATAGGTAATGGATGGATTAGGTCCCCAAATGTACCAGATACTGAAAGTAATAATTGAGAGGCCTATGACGATGGGAACAAATATTCCGGCAACCTTATCTGCCAATTTTTGAATCGTTGGTTTGCTCGCCTGTGCTTGTTCAACCAATTGTATAATCTGCGAAAGCAATGTTTCATTTCCAACTTTGTTGGCTATAATTCTTAGGGCCCCCTTTTGATTGATTGTGCCGGCAAATACGTTATCCCCTTTTATTTTTGCAAGAGGCACAGGCTCCCCGGAAATCATGCTTTCATCAATATAGGATTCTCCTTTTTTTACCGTACCATCTACCGGCACTTTGTCGCCTGGTTTAAGAATGATGAGTTCACCCTTCACTATTTCATCGAAAGGAATGGTTTTCTCTTCTCCATTTCTAACAACAAGAACCTCCTTCGGCTTAAGGCCCATGAGTTTTTTTATGGCAGAGGACGTTTTACTTTTGGCATTTTCTTCCAGGTATTTACCCAGCAGTATCAACGTGATAATAATAACTGCTGATTCATAATAAACGTGTGGTACAACACCTCGACTGAGGAAGTAGTGTGGGTACACCGTGTTGAAAACACTAAAGACAAAAGCGACTCCAGTGCTCAGTGCAACAAGTGTATCCATGTTGGAAGAAAAGTGTTTCAGCTTGTTCCAGGCATTCACAAAAAAGTCCGAGCCACTCCAAAATAGTGCCGGTGCTGAAAGCACCATCATTATCCAATTTTCGTAGGGAACCTTACCCATGAAAAACATGGACATGATGAACACAGGAACTGAAAAAATAGCTGAAAATATCAGTTTCGATTTCAGATTGCTTAACCTTCTTTCTTCGATTTCATCAAAGGCTTTTTGCGTTTTTCCTGTTTCGCCACTTAAAATGTTATAGCCTATTTCCCGAGCTTTTTGTTGAAGGACTTCCAGAGAGACCAAATCTGAGTCATATTCCAGGGCAACAGATTGATTGGGATAATTGACAGAAACCTGTCTAATTCCCTCGACTGGCGTAAGGTATGATTCCAGGCTTACAGCACAGGAGGCACAGGTCATTCCCGATACCTTATGGCTGTTTTTAACAATGTTGGATTTTATGGTGATTATCTCTTCCACGGCTTTCTAATTTAGATTACAAAGGTGGAGAGGAGGGGAGGACTATCTATTACACAATTTTGTAAAAGGGTTACAGGATTTTGGTTACAAGGTATCTAAAGAGCGGTGCCCAGGCTTCTTTAGCTTCTTAAAGGAGGATGGAGTCATCCCGGTCTCCTTTTTGAATTGAGCAGATAAATGTGCCACGCTGCTATAGCCCATTTGAAAAGCGATCTCGGAAAGGGTGGATTCGTTGTAAAAAAGGAGTTCTTTCACTTTCTCAGCCTTCTGTTTTAGAACAAACCGTTCGATGGTGACGCCTTCCACCGATGAAAAAAGCCGACTGAGTGCGGAATACTCCATGTGCAATTTGTCCATAAGCAAAGTGGAAAAATTGGTTTTCAGCACTACTTCAGAGTGATGCACCTGCTCAATGACAATGGATTTTATTTGACCGATGAGTTTGGCTTTGTGATCTTGCAGCAACTCGAATCCCCGAGATCGAAGCCTAACATCCAAATCCTTTTTTTGGGCTGCATCTACCGGGTTCTCAGTTTCCACTTCCCCTAACTGAACATCTTTAATCGGAATTTTTAGCTCCTGAAATACGCTGTTCACGGTTTCTATGCACCGCGGGCATACCATGTTTTTTATGTAAAGCGTCATGGTGGGGGGTATTGATCGATCGCAGCAATTAGGCCACTAACCAAAGTTAAAGCTTGTGTATTTGCTTCCGAAAGACAGTTCCATCAACGGTCCCGGATAAGATATATGTGCCCGGAGCAAGCGATTGAAGGTTGATAACCATTTCCTTGCCTTCCCTGATAATGGCATCTGGTTGATGGAAGCGACCTGTCAAATCCATCAGTAGCACATTTCCATCAACGCCAATTAGTCGCATCTGATCACGGGTTGGGTTCGGGTAAGCACTTAGCTGGGGTGAGGCACTTGGAGTGATTGTAGCTAACGCAATCGGCTCACTGATTTCGACATTGTAAGTCAAGACAACTGAATCAGCCGGGACATCAACATTAAATACCGTAAAAACTATCTGGCCACTACCAACAACCCCATTAGGAAATAGCTGAAAAATGAATTTGTCCAAAGAGCCGGTAATTACCGGTATGGTGAAATCCATACTATCAAGATTCTGCACATCGTTTACAAGGCTGTCGGGCAGTTGCAGCTTATAGGTCCACGTAGGTTGGAACCCGGTAATACTGGTTTTTTTCCAACGCAAATTTATTTCCTGACTCGTGTTGTTGGTGAAATCAGAAAAGCTGTAAATTACCAATTGATCTGAAGTTAAAGGCATCTCAAAATCAGTTGGTTCGCAAAAGAAACTTTGAGCTGTGGCGGCTTGAGTGCCACCGAATAGTAATACTAGGAAAGCTAGTACTTTGAAAATGATTCTATTTTTCATAATTGACAAATTGAACAGAAGTAAAAAAGTCTTGGTTCTTATGCTCCCGAAATCGTAATGGTTTGTGAGAGGCGTTAAACTTTGAAATAGAATTACACACGAATATAATTATTAAAAAAGGTGCTTTTGCCAAAATGAGACAGGATGATGCAATTACGAATCCAAAAATATTGGGTTATGGGTGTCTGTCGTTGGTAATTTGTTTGGCAATTGGTTAGGTTGGGAGTTCAAGATTGATTCTATTTTCCCGATTGTTTTAGTCAGCCCTCGATGGCTCAACTATAAAAACCATACGTATTTTTGAGAGAAGAGATACTACCATTCGTTTCGAATCATTTTTATCAGCGTTATGAGAGAATTGCCACTTTTATTTCTTACCCTGTTTTTTGCTGGAAGTTCTATTGCGCAAGAACCTTTAGACACCAGTCCTTGCTACTTTGACCAACATACCAACAACCAATCCATCCGTCAGGCAGAGCAAAAGATCGCGAAGGCTGTGCAAAACAATCTCGCTGCTCAAGGGGTAGAGGCTTCCCATGATGTGCGCACCGTTCCTGTGGTGGTCCATGTTATTCATCAGGGGGGAGTCGAGAATATTTCCCAGGCTCAGGTGCAGAGTCAGATACAAATCATCAACGAAGATTTTGGTAAGTTTCCTGGCTCCAACGGAGATGGGAATGGAGTTGATACAAAAATTCGTTTTTGCCTGGCACAATTAGACCCGGACGGAAATTGCACGGATGGCATTGTGCGCATCAACAGCCCGCTTACGAACCACCTAAGTTACCAACGAGCACTGCTCAAAGAACTTAGCCTCTGGGACAATAAACGATACCTCAATATTTACCTGGTGCGAAACATCAACGGAGGAGTAGGTGGCTACGCTTCCTTTCCGGGAGGTCCGGCTGATGAGGATGGCATTGTGGTGCGGCACAATCTGTTTGGAAACATAGGAACAGCTTCTGGCTTGGGCCGAACAACTACCCACGAGTTAGGTCATTGGTTGGGCGTTTACCACACCTTTAACAACGGTTGTGGTACCGATTTATGTACCGATGGTGATTTTGTTTGCGATACTCCGCCAGTATCCATACCCAACTCGGGTTGCCCTTCTAATAACTCTTGTTCCAACGATTCTCCCGATTTGAACGATCAGGTGGAGAACTACATGGACTACACCAGCGATGTATGCCAAAATATGTTTTCAAATGGGCAAGCTCAGCGCATGATCGCCTCATTGGACACTATTCGTACTCAAATTTGGTCAGCTTCCAATCTTATCAGTACGGGTTGTGACAGTAATTATACGCCACCCATAACCTGTCCGGTTACCGCGAGTTTTGTGACGCTCACTACTGACATCTGTGTTGGAAACAGCGTTTATTTTATGGATCGATCCCTCAATACTCCTACCTTATGGCAATGGACATTTCCCGGAGGAACACCGGCCTCTTCGAGCGATCAGAACCCAACGGTAACCTACGCTTCTGTAGGAACCTATTCGGTGAAGTTGATAGTGTCTGATAGCAACGGAAGTGATAGCCTCGAAATCAATAGTTTTATTACGGTTAGCACCCCTGGAGTAGGCGATCCGGTCTCGTTTAATGAAAATTTTGACACCGGTATTTATCCACCTTCCAAACTCACCATCAACAACCTGGATGGTGGTATTACCTGGGAATTGGATTCAGCTGCCTCCGTATCAGGGGGCTATTCCATCAAAATAAACAACTTGATCAACACCAATTATGGGACGACCGATGAGTTGGTATTGCCCGATTTTGATCTGACCACAGCCCATCCTGATTCAGCGGTGAAACTTACTTTTCAATGGGCCTATGCGAAGTCAGATCCAACTTTTTCAGATGAAATGCTGGTGTTGTTGTCCACTGATTGTGGCGTGAACTTTACACAGATATTTTACAAGACACAATCGGCTCTGGCCACTGGCCCCACACAAACCACCCCTTTTGTGCCAGACTCTTCTCAATGGCGCGAGGCAGATATCTCGCTGGAACTATACCGGGACGAAAGTTTTGTGCAACTGAAAATCGTGAACGTGACCGATGGTGGCAACAATTTGTACATCGACAATATTTATATGGGGGATGGTTTGACTCCGGTGGTAGGGCTGGAGCGTCCCGGCAATTCACTCCACAACCTCTTGCTTTATCCCAATCCCACTCTGGGGAGTACTACTGTACTCGAATACCAACTCGATAAAATGGAGGAAGTGAGGGTGGATGTCTATACTTTGCACGGCCAGTTAGTACAGACATATGATGAAGGTACACAAGGTCCAGGTCTTCATCGACTAACCCTGGCTTCAGACGTATGGTCGGTAGGAGTATATTTGGTGAAAGTGGCGACACCGGCTGGAATCAATACGTTGAAGTTTACCAAACTGAATTGAATTACATGAAGATACACCTTACCATTTCCAGCCTCCTGATGTTGGTTATAAGCACTTCAATTAACCTGAATTATTCACAGGCCCAAAGTGCTGATAGCATCCACCTTGTCGGAAAGCTATCCATTACCGGACTTCCGATACACGATGTTTGGGGATACATAGATGATTCCACTGGTAATGAATATGCGTTACTCTGTGCGAGCACTGAAGGATTGCGGGTTATTGATGTCACTGATGCAACAGCCCCTGTTCTGGTTGGTAGTATCAGTGGGGGGGGAATTCAGGCAGTAGACGTAAAAACCTGGACTCATTACGCCTACCTCATGGCAGAACCATCTACCATCAGTGGAAAAATAATTGATTTAACGGATCCATCTAATCCCATGTTGGCCGGAACATTCCCAGGAGCGCACAATACCTATATTTCGGAGAGTGGTTATATGTATCAGGCCGCGCCAGGGCTTCGCATTTACGATCTCAACCCCGATCCGGAAAACCCGGTTTTGGTATTCGAAGACCCTACATGCCTTGGCCATGACATTTCTATAGTAGGCAACCTGTTGTATGATTTTTCAGATAATTGCGGTACACGCATTTTTGATATAACCCAACCCGATACGGTGCAGTTGTTGGGCACCGTTCCTGCTTCCGGAATTTTTCATCACAGCGGCTGGCCCTCGGAGGATGGTAACCACCTTTTTATTTGTGATGAACTGGCTTCGACCAGCGAAAATGACATTACAGTTTGGGACATCAGTAATCTTGCTAATCCAACGCTGGTGGATAGTTTTGCCGATTCAAATTCGTATGTCCACAACCTCTATGTGGAGGGAGATTATGCCTTTGTTTCTTATTATCGGGCAGGGTTCCGGGTGTTTAATGTGAGCGATCCAACTGCCATTACGCTGGCAGCGGAATACGATACTGACTCTAGCGCCAGTGGCCCAGGATTTGGAGGCAACTTCGGGCTGTATACATTTTGGGGCACGGATAAAATATTGGCGAGTGATGAAGAAAACGGGCTGTACATTTTTCGGTTTACCAGCACCAATACCGGAATAAGTCGACCAGCGGGAGGAGCACAATTTGAGATGAGCATATTTCCGAATCCTTCCAGGGGAAGTAGCACCCTAAATTATGTTCTTAGAGAATCAGGTGTGGTACAAATAGAGATTTATTCCATATTGGGACAAAACGTGGTCACCTACAACGAAGGATTTCAAGGGCCTGGGCAGCACCTGTTGAAGCTGTCAACAGCAGATTGGCCAGCCGGAATATTCGTTGTTAAAGTGATAGCAGGTGGACACCAGCAAACTGGACGTCTGGTTGTGGAGCGATGAGGTTGTGGGAATTTTGCTGTAACACTTTGTTTACAACGTCATTAAAAAAAATTAGTTATGATGCGTTTACCGATTGTATTGTTTTTGTTGCTCCCATTTCTGTCCATGGCGCAGGATTACTCCAAGCTGTCCTACGGTTTGGTCAAACTGCAAACAGAAATACAGCCCAATAACGCTGAAAATAGTCCAGAACGAGAGATTCACCTCCTTGTTAAGGGGGACGAAGAAAAGCTGGCTGAATTTGTTGAAAGCAAATCGGGACAAGTAAAATACAGGGTGGGAGGGATACTTGCCGTTCGGCTTCCGGAAACTGCTTTGCCTGAACTTTCCGAACTCCCTTACCTGGAAAAGGCAGAGGCCTATTCTCAGCCACTTTATTTCAATGATGTTGTGGCACTTTCGCAAACTTCGGTAGATACTGTGCATGCAGGCGGAGGGTTGTTGCAACAAAGCTACACCGGAAAAGGGGTCATCTTTGGCATGATAGATTCGGGAATTGATCCAACACATCCCGATTTTCAGAACGATGATGGTTCTACCAGAATTCTCGCCTTTTGGAATCAGAACGATACCCTTACGAGTTTGCCTCCATATGGCTATGGAAAAGAATACACACAACAAGACATTGACAACGGTTTAATGGCCACTTATCAGGACACCACCTATGGCGGGCACGGAAGTGCCGTGGCAGGTGTTGCCGCAGGGGGGGGGCGAGCGCATCCAGACATCAAGGGTATGGCACCTGAAGCAGATATTATTGCGGTCGGTATTAACCCATCAGTGCTCGATTACCTGGACAGGACACCATCCACTTTAAATATCGTAGATGGCATCGACTATATCTTTTCTTATGCTGATGCATTGAACAAGCCAGCGGTAATCAACATCAGCCTGGGTGGAATGGAAGGGAGTCACGATGGCCGTGATTTGCCCACACAAATGATTGACGCGATGTTAGAAGCGAAGGCGGGTAGAGTGCTTGTGACCAGTGCGGGGAATTCTGCCAATACCAGGCACCACATTCAACTTACTGTAGCAAGTGATACGGTGTTTACGTGGTTCGAGGGTATGTATGCCAACACTTCTGTCTGCAAACGGGACAGCGGGGCTTATATGAGTTTTTATGGCGATTCTGCTGATGTCATCAACCTACAGTATAAAATAAGCGCAGAAGATCAATCTCCTTGCTGCAACATTTTGGACGCAACCGCCTTTGAACCATTTCTGTACCCACTAGGCCAAATCCGAAAGGACACCTTGAAGCAAGGAAACCTTGTTTTGGGTTATGTCAGCACGTTTGTCGAAAAAATCGAAAACACCTATGCCTTCTTTATGGAAATAGAGTCAACAGATCTGGATCTACTTTGGCGATACACATTAACAGGCAACGGCAAAATTGATGGCTGGGCCGGACCAATAACGGCCAGATCCTGTAATTCAACATATATTGAACATCCCGCTACGGTGGGCAACGCAACCCAAATTCAGGATTACGAAAAGTACGTTCGGCCGGATAGTGATCAGACGATTGGCACCGCCTACGCCTCTTCGGAAAATGCCATTACCGTTGGTGCCTACAACGTTCGCAGCAGCATGTTGGATGTAGATTCAATCACCAGAAATTACATCACGGCACCGCTCAGACGCGCTCAGTTTAGTAGCCTTGGGCCGACCAGAGACGGACGAATAAAACCGGAAATCATGGGGCCTGGAGCGCGAATTGTAACGACTCAGGCCTCCCAGGTGCTGGCGGAGTATGCTGTATCCTCCCGCTCAACACTTTACCTTGGAGGGCAACATTCCATCACGGATGGCACCAGCTTTGCCTCTCCGGCCGTGGCTGGGATAGTGGCCCTGTATCTGGAAAAGTACCCCGAGGCTACCTTTGAGGATGTGCGCAATGCCATCGTTTCCACTGCTGACACGGACGAGTTTATGGGGCCTGACCCCCTGCCAAATAATAGCTATGGCTACGGCCGTATCAACGGTTACCAAATGCTCCTTGAACCGCTGGTCGGAATAGATGAAAATCCGATTGCATTAGACGCACTGATTTATCCCAACCCAAGTCGCGGGGATTTCACCGTGCAGCTGTCCCGAAATAACGCCTCTAACTTCTATGCTCTGAAGGTATTTGATTTGACTGGCCGGATTGTTCTTAACGAGCAGCACAACACTCCAGATTTTAAAGTAGTTCTTGAGCAGTCCGGATTGTTTTTTATCCAGGTGACAGGCAACGATGGGGATGTTTATAATGGTAAATTGGTTGTTGAATAGAGGTATCAGTTCACACGTTCAACCGAATTTTGAGTAGCTGGTTGGCGGTTGGATCAATTTTTCCGGGAATAATTTTATGCGCAGAATCTACTGCCTGATAATACAGTATTCGAGTATTCTTTCCTCACAAACACGGGTATTTTGAACGGCTCAATAACGTCACTCCATTACAATTGTTTGTGACTATAAAAGAGTATTGGTAAGGAGCGACTATTTGGTTCCGGTTTGTACTGGTTAGCCAGTCTTTTGGTAAGAATGTTAATTATTGTTTCTAAAGGCGATTTGTACTGTCCAGGTGCAATGGGTTGATGTTTCTCGACATCGGTTTTGGGTCTGTTGGCCGGTAATTTGAAAACTTGGCCGCTCTCTAATGGTGGGCCTTGTCCGATGATCCATTTATCTTTCTGTACGATTATTTGACCATTGATTTTAAGTGTGGGTTTTGTAGTTGCTACAAAAACTTGATGTATAGCCATCTATTTTCTGTCGATCGGCCGATTGTTTCAAACGTGGCCTGCTACTGATAATGGGCTGGGCTGATGGTCCGACCAGTGGTCCAAGACCAAGGTTCATCCTTCCTAACCTGTGGTGGTCAAACGCCCGACTAATTGAACATTTCCATCGATGGACAAAATCAAAAAATGAGTGGCCCGCCTTGATAGCGGGCTGGGCCGATGGTCCAACTATTGGCCCGGACCCAATTTTCATTTGTCGTTTTCAATCACTGGAGGGAATCAAGACTTTGATGGCCCGCCAATTATGACGGGACTTGGCCGATGAATCGTCCACTGGTTTTACTGTGATTTAGCTATTTTCCGGCTAGGAGGTTGTTTGCCAATTTTTAGACGGTAATGCTCCATCGATTGGAAAGAAAGTTATTACAATCAGATTATAGGTACGACTGTCGAACACCTTCTAAATACCCCAAGGCATAGGCTGCATGAGGGCTTCGATGTCTAACTGTTCCTGCCTGACTATTTGACAGAGAATCCAGGTCAATATGGAGGCGTTCTTTACGTTGTCGACCGTCTGCCAATCCCATGTCGTAGGCACATCCTGCACATTTATGCCGCCCATGACCGCCTTGGTCAAGTGGTAAATTGGTGAAGATGTCATCATGTCGGTGTTCTTGTTTACAGTGCATATTTTCCATTTTAATTTTCCTCTATTACAAATTTAGGAGTTTCCAGTCTCCAGTACAAATGACCTGGCGCGGAACATTAAATGGTTCTTAAACGAGATTAAAATTGTCAGATTGATAGAAGGAAATCTCTAGTGTATTGGGGAAATGGTTCCTGTACGTTCAGGCAAACTGCTGGTGTATGCGGCTGACTAATCGTTACTATGTAGAATGACACTTTCGATTTTCAAGTAAGCGACTAGATTGCGCAGATTTCTCCCAAATCACCAAAAGTGTGCAACGTGTTACAAATCCAACAATCCAGCAATTATTTTTGAGAGGAGTAAAAAAAGAAAGCCACTGACACAGCGGCTTTCAAGAGAGTGGGCCCACCAGGGCTCGAACCTGGGACCACCTGATTATGAGTCAGGTGCTCTAACCAACTGAGCTATAGGCCCAAAATGTGACACGAATGTAAATGTTTTGATGGCTCTGTTGCCTACTATCCGTGAGAAATTGGAAGAATCAAGGCCGCAAATGTAACGAATAAATCGGAAATTGAAATTGCACAAAATCCACGTAATTCTTTGATTTTTTTAGGAGAGGTACGAAAAGGAGGTACGAACGGTTCAGTTTCTCGTTTTGAACTCTGACTGTTCGTACCTTTTTCCTTTGATTTCTAAATAGCATTTTTTTGATCAGTTCGGGCTTTACCAGCAAGTTACAGCCCTACCTCTTTTTTAAGTTGTTCAAATTATCCAGTTCTTCAAGAGTTAGGTTTTGTGCTTGTTTCATTAGTTTTTTATTACTTAGGTAATGGTCCTCAATGGTGTCCATTCGCTGGTCTGTTATTTGACCTGTTAGTTGGCCGAACCGTCCGTACATTAGAGTGATATATGTCTTTCGAAGGTGCTTTAATGTTACTTTTTTCTCAATCCCCGTTAATTTCCAATAATGAGTAAACGCCCTTGTCATCCAATTTTTTAAGGTCGTTCTATTAAGCTGTTCTGGCGCAATGATATAGTTGTCACTTCCTTTATTTTTTTCATAACCAAGTTCGGCCAACAGCTTCTTTAACCCCCGTGTCATAGGAACTTTTCGATGCTTTCGATTTTCCTCTTTCATAATCCGGCCAACCTTGTAGTTGGGTACATCAATATATTCATCTGATACTTGATTCCATCTCATTAGAACAACTCCATCTCTGCGTTCTCCACTTTCTAAAAGAAGTCTGAGCGCATTTTTCAACCACGGCCTAAAGTGATTTAACGGGCGCGGTTTACCCCGGTCAAACTTCTTGTACATGCCATTTGTTTTGGTCACTAATCTGAGCATTGCCTTAAACTCTTCTAGTTCGATCATTTCGACATTGGAAGGTTTGATGTTTTTCTCCTTAACATCAATAAAGGGGTCTTCCAGATCGTATTTAAGATGTTTGATAATATACCGATACAACTTTCGCATGAATGCCATGCCTTTATTATAGGAGTGATTGGAGAACCGCAGCGTTCCATCCTCGTTGGTTTCAGTTTCCAACCATACATGGAATGCCCCAACATGATCATCTCCAATATCTGCCATTGGCATGGTGGAGGGGTCCATGCCATTTTTTACCATAGCGGTTGCAAAATGCTTTAGATAAAGTGCTATTTCTTTCAGGTATTTTTCACTGAGTTTTTTGTGCTTGTGTTTAGGGACATTAATGTCGTGTAACCAATCCAGAAACCCCTGAACCACGGCTAAAAATGTGATAGAATCAGAAGGTTGAAGTGGCTCAACGGTTTTTGAGTTGTCTAGGGTTTCCACCGTGACTGGTTTTGCTTTCCTGGTTTCAATCTCAATTGTCTCTTTTGGCTTGGTTGCTGCATCCAAATCCTCAATTTGAAAGTTTAACGCTTCCAGTTGTTCAACAAACTCACGGGCTTGCTTCTGAAACTCCTTGTAGTCTCTGGTAACAAAGTTTTTTCTAATGCGTTGGTTTCCCGAACCAGGGATATACACGCTCGCCCTGTATCTATGTTGACGAGAGTATCTGCAAGTGCTGATTTTCTTTTTGCTCAATCCACATGATTGATTGACCGTATTTTTACACTTTCCGCAATAAACATATTCATATTTACTTCTATCCCGTTTGGGTATTGTCAGATAATCACTCATTGTTCCCCCCTTTCAAAAAGTTTTTGGCTAAGTCACTTTGGGGTTCATATTTTCGGTTCTCGGATTTCCTTATTGTAGTTTGCCATTGTATTCCTCTTGAAGCTAAAATTTGCTTCCAGCTTTTCGGATGACTTCGCTGGAGGGATTTTACCAATGCAGATTGCTGAGATCTTATCCAATCGCTTTCAAGGATGCGTCTGCGTTTTCCTTCTCCAATAACTTCTAGCTTATGCTTTTTACACCATGTTAGGACAGCTCGATAGCCTTTCCCAACAAATCCCAACATCCGCTTTACTTCATTCAAGTGGATGGTTTTATACAATTCTTCCTTTTCTTCTTTCATCACGTCCTCCTTCACATTTCATATTCACAAATTCTTCCTTAATCCCTTCAAACTCCTTGACTGCTACTTTCCTCGATTCCCAATTAAAAAATCAGATGCACCATTCACAGGCAGATTCCATTCGGTGAATAGTTCACCCTTGCGCTGTTTCATAAAAAATGTTACTATTCGATGAACCGCATACTACGACTGAAATATTCCTGTTTTAATTATTACATGATCGTCATAATTGCATCTCAATTGAGATTGATAATTCAATGGAAACATCTGTGGGGCTGTTATCCATCATTGATTTTTCAATCTCAAATTAAGGGCAGCATGGTCGCAATATTTTTGTAATCAGTAAAACTATACCAGTAATAAAAATCCAATAACCCAACCCTATGCACATCCTTTTGAAATGCTCAAAACATGCTCCTAGTATGGGGCCATAAATCTGTTGATCCACTCATAAAAAGATGCAAGCTAAATGAGAGAAAGGATCGATGAAGAATTATTTATGCCCCCAACCACAATGACAGACAGTAACCTTGAAGATTGGCTTACCATAGAAGAAGTAAACCTCGAATACAATTCAGCCGCTACCAATTGGGGCTGGACTTGTAGACGACTACTAGGCGTTAAAAGAATTTTCGGCCTTCGGGCCAAGAAGGACGGCACCACCGACCAGTGGTTGTTCAAACGCAAGTCGATTATAAAATTGATAAAGCACGTCAACAGTGAGTTGGATGACTTACGTGCAGACTTAGGCGAATCCCTTGGATAGTCGTTTTCTGGTTCAATACAATTGAAGTTCCGTTTCATAGCTACCCTATTAGTTGGCCATTAGTCCCGTTAAGTCCGTTATAAATACGGCCTTCGACACAGGGACCAGTTTAAAGTCAACCGTTTCCTTATTTCTCCAAGTCAACCACCGCAACATCCATACGCCAACTGTTTTTCTAAACAGCCAAGCCTTTTTTAATTCACGGGAGTACACCACATTTCTGCCAACTACATTATTAGTCAGCACTACAGTAGGCGTGATCACTTTTGCTTTTCTCTTCGGGCCACCAGTTGAATAAATTATCCAACCTACGTGTTCGGTCCGTGTTATTATGTGTTCTGCTTGTTGGTTCTCACGCAGCCATTTTCTGATTTTCTCCATCATCTTCTTTTCTCCTTTCTTCTCGTTCTTCAATCGGGCTTAATTCGCTCACCTCATGGAAGCGTAAATAATTGCTGATCAACTGGAATACCGCATCGGTTCGTTTGGCATAAAGCGGCACCCCATGTGCATCGGTTTCCTGACAAAGCATCTTGACCTTTTTGTTTTCCTCCTGGTCGATATACCGTTTAGCTGCTCTGATAAATGCCTTGCGACTGCACCCCCTGATCTTTAGCCGCCTCATGTCTAAATAGATGAAATAGCTTTTTCGTTTTACGAACTCATGATCATCAATCCATCCCTGCTCATAGGCATGGTTGGCGAGATTGTATTGTTCCTCCACAATGAAAGTGGCCATACGCACCAGCGGGTAATTAGGAATGCGGTTGCGGTAACGGTAAATGTCATCCACCTGTTTGTGGAGCCTCAACCACGTCATGTTTTGCCATTCAGTCGTGGTGATTTTGGCCAACGATTGGTGACTGATTAGAATGTCCAAGTTGCTGTGCCTGTTCGCACATAATACCCCAACAATTGTTTGACCTTTGGCCCCGACCATATACTTATCCAGATCCTCCAATACCAGCAAGCCATCTTTAAACTCAGTTACCAGTTTTTCGACCACGGCCCGCTTTTCAGCCAAAGTCATTAATCGGCCACTTTTGGTCAATGGTCGAATGCGCCTCGCCCGAACCTGTTTGAATTGTCGAATGTGATCCAAGTGAAGGGTAATAAAGCGGATATAGTCATCATCATTCACATCGAAGATCAACACCTTGCGTCCTTTTTTACCAGTCACTTTATTGTCCTGTAGGTAACATAGAATCTCATTAAGGGTCCGGTAAGTTTTGCCAATAGCTGTTTCCCCAACAACAACTATTGTCATGTTGTGCCTGTCCTTTATGGGGCGCACTCCACGGACTTTTCCGTTTTTATGTGGTTTAGTTTTTTTCATGTTCCGAGCCATTACGCGGCTGGTTTTAATTCCTCGACTTCAACCAACTCAATCGCCTCATTTGCATCGGGGGAGACTTCTTCTTGTTGGTCTTTATCGGAAGTTTTGGAAGTAGGCCCGGACGGGGATTGGGCCTCATTTTTCATGGTGCGCAATTGATCTCGGATCTCCTCCCGTATGTCTTCGAGAAATAGTTTGTTTTCAGAGCGTATTTCTGCCATCTGCTGCACCTTCTTAGCCGCGATGGAAATACTCAGGGCAATAAATTGCTGCTCTGGTGTCAGCTTGGTGGCCCTCTTTTTAAGTACTTCGGCCAAAACTGGCCGCAGTATCGCCTTGTCTTCATCAGTCAGTTTTATCCGCTGAATGTTCCTGGCGTTTTGAGAGTCTATGAGTTGAACAATACCCTCAAATTGATAGAACTCCTTTGCCTTTTTTATTTTGACAAAAAAACCAGCCCCCACCTCCAATAAATTGTCCGCTACCCCTAACAGGCTGTCAGCCGCCATTCTAGCATGGCTATCAGGAATGTTCAGCTCCGATCCAGCGCCAAAACCTTGTTCCTCCGGTTCGCCTTCGCCTTCACCATCCCCAATTTCTTGTTCCGGTGCATCAGGCGGTTCCTCAAATTCCATAGACGGGGGTTCCAAATCTTCCTGTTCGGGTTCGGGTTCGTGGGCGGGTTCAGCCGGGGTGCTTGGCGGTTCCCGGTGTGCGGTGATGGTGGCGGGTTCGTTTTGTGGAGGTTGTGATAAATTAACCACCCCTTCCGACACTTCGCCTTCTTTCACTGGCTCATTGATCGGGCTGCTACTCTCATCAGGAATAGGTTCGAATGTCATGTCCTCCATTCCTTCTGTCAATGCCTCTTGAATCTCGTTTTCTTCTCCTTCTCTCATGTCATTCCATTTTAGATATAAATGCGATTAACTGTTGCTCCAATGCTTCGTACCGCTTGGTAAATTCAGGGTAGTACTGTGGTATTTCTAATTGTTCATCACACTTTTGTTTGAAATACAGCATGGACCTTTCGTTGGTGTTGAAATAGGTGCCAATGCGCTTGTAAGTGTAGCGGGTGGTTTGCTTTAGCAAGTGGATGCAAGCCATCCGCGCTTCTTTGTCATCCGGGCTTTGTCCGGTGTAGAAATCATCCGGTCGGATGTCAAAGATTTTCATGGCCTGTAAAACCAGGTAGTCCACAACCAATCTTTGATGGTCGTTGCTGTCCAGGTCCGGGTTGGTGTTGTTCAGAAAACCCTGAATCATTTTTACTGCTTGTCGCAGCCCGAACCGCCCAACCAATTCCTCCAGGGAATGATTGAACTCGTGTCGTAACGATCCCATCGTTACCCGCGAATATCTTCGTGCCTGGTAATCCAGTAGCGGGGGGACCGGAACTCGTGCATCAACATGAACTTTCCAACCCTTATATATCGGTCCTCCAATGAGGTTTTAAAGCCTTTGGATTTCAGTTCATGGTAGGTTGCATATTCCCGCATACTGTCCAGAAACTCTTGCAGGATAGCTTCATCGGAGTGTTGTAATTCGTCTGGTTCTAATAGGCTAGAAGAATTATTGGATTTCCGCGCTTCTAAATAAGTCAGCCGCAAGTGTTTCAAAAACACTTTTTTCGGGTTTCCGGTCAACTTCCAAAAATGTTTAAATGCCCCGCTCATTAAATTTCGTAGCGGCTCTCTTTTTTCCAGTTCCGGTGCTATTAAGTACCCCGTTAAATCTTCTCCTTGTGAGTCCCTAATGTCAAGCAGGAGGTTTTCAAGATCGGGGCCGACAGAAATAACGCGGGAGCGTCTTGATTTCTCTAGGGTTAATGCAATGACCTTTTTATCCATGTAAACATGACTCCACTTCAAATTGATTACATCATTTGGCCGCAATCCAGTTTCAAAAACCAGTCGAAAGGCATGTTTCAGCCACGGATAAAAAAGGGTGTATGATTGAAGTTTACCCCGGACTGTTTTTTGATAATCTCCATTCTCCGGGGTTATCAGGTTTAGTAGGGTATTGAACTCATCTCGATCTATTGTCAGGTCATCTTTTTGGATGATGTTATCCTTGATTTGGTTGTCATAATACAGGAACAATTCATCCAGGATAAAGTCCGCGTAATTCTGCAAGTCCTTATGAACTATCTGGCAATGTCCGTCTGTACATTCCTTATGAACTTCGGCCAGGTGGTCATCCACCAATTCTATCATTTGTGCCAGTATTTCCGGCACCTCGGCCATGCTTATGTTATTGTCTGCAATAAACCGTTGGTACTCAAATTTAATTTCTTTCGTCTCCATATCTTCTTCACATTTAGCAGCGCAACTGGTACAACTACTGTTCAACATCTACTTTTCTTTTCCTCGTTTTATTTTGGTCAACCGTCCGGGTGAGGTATCACCATCCAATGTGTAATCGCATTACTATTGTAAGCCCAAGAGGTATTGTTCCAGGTTTCCCAATGAATTTTGCCGTCTTTCCTTCTGACTAAGTACTTTCCATAATCTTGGGGGTAGGTGGCGCGATTGCCTTTTTCATATTGTTTCCAGCCTTGTTGGTGGATATAGTGCATCAACCTGTTGACAGTTTGCTGCTCGGTTTCCCCTCGTTCCATGCCATCGGCAATGAATTGCAGGATGTCGTCTTTGGTGATCATGCCGCCTTCTTTTGTGTCGTCTTAGCCGCTTTAGCTGCATCCTTAACCATCTTGGCCGATTCCTCTTTGAGTTTCTTTTTTAAAGGAACTATTTGTGTAAGCCCGTTGAGTTTGAAAAGGGCTTGGCAGCATTCTCGTATAGCTGTCTCAGAGGCTTTTATTACATCCGCATCTTTACTTGGCATCAGCTTCAAAATCCTTGCTGCTGCTTCCTGCACTTTGACAACCCGCGATTTTTTAACAGGCGGGGTAATTTCTCCCGCATCCATTTTGCGCTTGCGTTCGTCCTTAATCATTTTTTTGCAGGCTTTTAGATCGACTATCACCGCTTTCGTTTTCTTCACTACTGTCATACTTTTGGAGCGGGTTTCTTTCTTCCTTGCAGCTTCTTCGCTTCGTGCGTTGGTCGTGCCTTTGATCTGTGCAACCTCCTTTTCCAGAATAGCCATCAGGTTGGCTCCTGACTTGTTGGTATTTTTCTCAATTTCTTCGCTATCAGGGAATTTTTCATGGTTCGCTTTCATCTTTTCGTAAACCGTAAAAGATCTTTTGGCTATAGCACTTAGCTGTGCTTTGGTGACTCCTTCTTTTTTTAAAAAATCCACTGGATTGTGTTCTAACATGGTAGTTCGTTTTAGGCCATGAGTTCATGGCACGGTTATAAATAGGATCAGGCAGCTTGTTTCATCAACTGGTCCATTTCCTCCATTAGTGCTGCCGTTTCTTCGGTGGCAGCCAACAGTGCTTCCATTTCAATCAACAGGGTCTCTGAGTTGTCCAGTTCTTCGGTTTCGGCAATTCGTTTTTTCCTTGCTTTGACCTCTGCCGGGGTTTTCGCATAGACCATTCTTTTGCTTAGAAGCTGTTCATTCAAGCTGGCGAACTCCTTCACCCGTTCGGCAACAGATTTTGGCTCGTAGCCGCTTTCCATTCGATCTTTGATGATTTTGCGGGTGAGCAGATTCAATGCTTCCTCTCCGGTCTTTTCTTCCAGCATATGATTGGTATCATCAATTTCATCCTGGATGCGTTTCATCACGTCATCCTGATTAAAATCAATGTCCAATCCACGGGGTTCCAAGATCCGTTCAGTGGCCCTTTTGATCAGGTTGTATGCGGATCGGGCCGTATCGTAGTAAACATTATCCCGATTTGTTACGGTGGTATCTTCGTCTTCGAGGTATTCCCGGTAAATCTTGAAAATCGTCTCTTGTTTGCGGGGTGGTTGTCCCTCTCTCGGAGGTTTGTATTGCATCACCCTGTCTTCAATAAATCCGATGTTACTGCGATAGTCTGCTCTGGCAGCAACAATCTCATTGAGTTCAGACAGTTGACTTCTGAGGCGCGTTACATCATCCAGAATAATTTCCCGTTCCTCCATCAGCATTATTTCAGCCAACACTTTCGGGTTAGTGATAAGGCCCATTTTCAAATCAGCCGGGTTAAACTGATCAAGGTCCAGCGTATTTCCCTTTCCATCCCGGTGCCAGATTTCGTTGTGGCGGCTGGTTTTTTCTTCCAGCTTTTGAAAAATGGCCATATCAACGGAATCTTCCACCAGCGGCATTACTGATCGAATATCCCTGTGTATATTGCCGAACCGTTCTATGCGGCCATCTAACTGAATCAGGTTCGCTCTGGTCCAATCCAACCACAAGTTATACAGCACCGATGCCCGATTTTGCAGGTTGATTCCTTCTCGAATGGCTTGGCTACCAATGACTATTTTGACTTGCCCGGTTAAGAATTTTTGTTGCGTGATTTCCCTTTGGCGGGGGGTGACTTTTCCGCTAATTATGCCCACTTCGGCTTCGGCAAATCCTAAAAACTGGACCAAATATTCCTTTATCAGTGGAAAAAAATCGACCCCGCCATTGGAATAAATAACCTGACCCGACATTTCTTCCCCTTTGGCTTCATGGTATTCTTTCACCGTAAGAATGTCGCCCATAGTGTATTGTAGTTTGGGAGAACTGTCAACAAAGGCTTTTCCCGTGAGGTTTTTCGAGTCGAACTTGTAGCAAGAAAGCAAGTAGGGACTAAAGGCAATTTGCCGTGCGAGGCTTAACCCGCGTAATACTCTTACTCCTTCTTTTTCTTCTTCTGATAAATTTTCCTCCTTCAATACAGTGCCCTGGTTTTCGTCTTCGCTTTCTTCTTCTATGCCGGAAGGGTTCGCGCAAAAATCTTCGTAGTCGATTTCTCCTAGAATGTATTGCTCTAGCTGTGCCGACAAGTCCCTTTGTTTGGCCGTCATAGGTAGGTTGGTGCTGATTTGTTCGTCCTTTGGCAACGGCACCATTATACCGTCAACTTTCTTGTGCGTCATGGGCAGCACCCACTTGTTTGGGCGTTGTATATTGGCATCCTCACCGCTTTTGTAATCAATGAATCGGAAAATGATTTTTTGTAAGGCAATCAGGTTGTTGAAGCCCATCACCACTTCCTTTCTTTCCGGCTGCATCTTGGCGTTGATGGTCAACATCATTTTTGTTCGGATAAAGTGGTTGAAAAAATCAGCCAACCCGGAAATGTTGGATTCTGCCAAACGGTGAAACCCGATTAGAGATAGCATGGAGTATATTTCCAAAGGGCTATTGGAAAATGGGGTAGCCGTGAGCAAGACAACATTCTTATTGTTGTTCTTTCGTAGAATGTATTGGCACAGAATAAAGCCCTTTAAGGCGGTGACTGAGGGTTTACCAGCATTGATTTGGTACTGCGTTTTTGAATGCTTTTTGTTGCCAGCTTTTAATTCCCCTTTGACTTGGGTGAACACCTTTTTCATGCCATGCGCCTCATCAATTAAGAGGTAGTCAAAGCCCAAATCTTCTATATTTATCATGCTGCCTTCCAGACTTTGCCCCATCATTTCCCTGGTGCGTTGGTTCAGTGCGGACTGTTCACGGGCAGAAGCACGGCCACCCTGACTCAAAATGGCGTAAAGGTCACCGCCAATTTCTCCCCAGGTTTCCTCATTGAACCCTAGCTTTTTCATGCCATCATAGGTAATTACCGTTATGGTGTTCTCACCCACTGGCTGAATGTTTCCTTCATCGTCTTGAAGCTGTACAAAGTATTTCTCTCCGAGATTGTACAGACCATTGACAGGGTACTGCGGCAATACGCCACTTAGCTGAACTTCCCCTTTCTTGTTCAATACCCCCTGAATTTCAGCCAACCAGTTGGTATAGGTTGCGCTAGGAACAATAATTAGTGGGCGTTTGCACATGCCACTTTCCATTGCTTGGGCAATGGAGAGAATACCTGTCATAGTTTTACCAACTCCCACATCGTAGGCAATGCAACCACTACCATGCACGGACAAGAAACCGATGCCCTCTCTTTGGGCAGGGCGAACAAACAACGGCTTGTTTTTAAATGTGGCAGAACAATTAAAGCCAACAGGAATTTTGAAATAGTTGATGGAGACATAGCCATTGTACAGACTGTTCCAAAGGTCTTCGATGTGCTGTTGGTCCTTCGTGGTCAACGCTTCGGCTAAAAAGATGCCGAATAGCTTGTCACCTTCTTCTTTGGCATTTTGCCTGATCCGCAACTGTTCTTCTTCGTTGTATTTTTTGCCGGGGTTTTTGTTGTCTAAATAGACCTTCTCAATCTCATAGGCATTGGACCGCTTAAAATCCTCTTTTGGGTAAAGCTGCAACCAATGAACAAAGGCTTCACGTAAGTTGAACGGGTGGGCAACTGGTTCATGGTATTTGGATTTTCTTCGTTTAAAAATGGTTCCACCTTCCAACCCATCAATTTTAATTTCTTTGGCAAAGTCGGAGATAGCTTTGATAACCAACCGCTTGTTCTCAATGGGGTCGGTTAAGGTTAGAAGTGCTGGTTTGACGGCTTCCAATCCTTCCCATTGTCGATCATACTGTTGTGGGCCAAATTTTTCAACGATGTCCTTTCTCCCTGACAATAGATCTTCTTGCCGCTCGTAAATGTTTTCTGCGTAATAAAGGACACTTGGAATGTAATCGCCTTTTTGGTAGCAAATCACTCCATCTTCCATCCACTGTTCAATGTGTTTGTCTTGCTGGTGGAAGGGAATAATGTATTTCGACCAGCCGTTGTTTTCATCGAGCAGAACGGATTCGTCATTGAAACCATTGGTTTTGCGTTTGTACCAGATCCAAGCCTTTATTTCTTCTTCACTCAGATCATCGTTGTAGGTTTGAAGCACTTCATCAAACGGCAACAATTCATAATCATCCGCTGAAGCAGAAACAGCCATTGTAGAGGACCTTTTTTTACGGCTCTTTTTAAGCACTTTTTCAACATTGGCTTGGGCCTTTTCATCGTCCAAGAGTTTGGAAATGGTGGGCTTTATAAGGGTGTCCAATAAATCATCTGGAATGGAAGGAATTTCCGTTGCGTCCGCTTCAATGCGTTTAACTGCATCTTCCAGTGAACCCCTAACGCGCATCACCTCCCGTCCAAAAGCATTTTTTTCCTGGTGGGCAGTGCCTAAAATATGGTCAGGGTTTTCAGAAAAAAAATGTCCACCAGACAAGAGTTGAACAGTATCTTCTACCGATTGAGTAACCGATTCAGAAAACAACACTGTTTTCTGAAAGAAGTTCCCAAAGTCGATGTCCAGAAATTCACTCATTGACAAAGAGTTATCAAAGTCGCGGTAAATATCTTCGGAATCCAATTGGTATACTATTGCCGGGATATATTCTAACCCAAGATGGTCATAAGCAGAAATTCGGTGGATGCCGTCTCTAACGAAAAAGCCGTCCCTATCGTAGGTGTCGTCTTTGGTGGTTTCTAGATCGGACAACAGGGTTTTCTCAACAATTATTGGCGGTATGGGATTACCCGCCTCAATAAATGCTATCAGGTCGTTTAACTTTTCCGAAGGGATTTTGGAATAATCCACATGCTTTTTTGTCGGATACCAGTTGGTGTCCTGAATACGAATCATTCCTAACTCAGCCACATCGGAAGTATCGACCCATTCATTTAGTTCGTAATTTTCAGTAAACTTTTCAGCGGTGGCATACTTGCGTACTTCCTCCCGAAACCGCCCTGATTCGATGCCCTCAAAAAAGGCTGTAAATTCCTTGTCCTCCATCTTTTCTTCTCCTTTCTTAATCTCCATCTGCATGTTGCAATTCTTGTTCAATAAAAGCCAAGGCAGAGCCAATAGGCATAGCCTCTTTGACCACATATCGAATTACCTTTTCTTCAATGCCCAGATAGCCTATTTCAGTTTGTCGAAGGCTACACAGACGGGGCCAAAGTTCCTCGTTACAATCGCCCAATTCTTCTGCGATAAGGGCTTTTAGTTCTGCTATTTGTTGTGCTTTCTTGGTCATGTTCTGTTAGTTTAAGAGGCTTGACAAAAGCAGCCCCATTCCATGTCTAAATCCGGGTTAAATTCCTGGTTAGTTTTGTCAAGGCTCTCTTGCACAAATACATTTTGTGCCATGCCTACCAGTTGCTCAATGGTCAGTTGATCCCGCTGGTCGAAACAGGCCCGATTGATAAGCGGGTCACCGTAGCGGTTCTCCATGTCTTGCCACCAATCGGCTACTTGGGGTCGGTCCCTCAAAACCATCAGCCGTTTGCGCTTGCTTTTTTTCCAGCATAAGTCGCAATTGCCCTCATGCTCCTGTAGGTTCAGGTCAAAATCTTGCCGGGACCACCAATCAGTTATGAACTGCTTGGTGACATTCAATTCGATTAGCGGGTAAATGATACGGTCCCGGCTGGCATTTTTGCTGATTCGGTGTTGTTCATCAGCACGTATTCCCAAGGCGCGGTAGTACTTTTTGTACCCCAGGCTGCGCATGAACTTGTGGCTCGGTTGAACCTTTAACTCACGGGTGCAGATAGGGAACTTTAGGGAAGGAATGCCGTACTTGCTAATCACCGCTTCAAAAGGTTCTCCGTTCCGATTTGCCGTGGCATAGTTCACCTCGGTAAAGCTGGTTCCAATGCCTTTTTCTGGATCTACCTTGGCTTCTATCCAGCGGACTCCCAATTTCCATCTACGGTCGCATTCTTCAACGAATTGCAACGTTTCTTCCCGTTCCTTTCCGGTGTTTTGAAAACAGTAGATGATCGTATGCTGGTTGAAGGCAGGATGCAGTTGAATCATTCGAGCCAGAAAAGCCGAAGATTGACCACCAGAGAACTGCACCAACACCGGGATGTTTTTGTCTAAGTCCATCATGCGGCCCTCCTTTTTTGAAAAACCACGATGTCGGTTCCAACTTCTGTATGCTCAAAAACCCCATTGGGCAGGCGATATGCGCCCAGCAAGGTGGCCTTTTTTGCGACCGACTCTTTGAGTTTGTTGTAAGCTGATTTACTGTCAAGAAAGCCGGAAGAAATAACGAAGACCAACAACCCTTTGGGGTTCAGTACGTCCAACCCACGGGTGATGAAATACTGGTCATATTCCGTTGCTTTGGTAAATTTCTTTTCCCCCATCCCGGCATATTTGCCCGAAAATTCCCCGTAGGGTGGATTGCCAATCACCAAATCAAACGGGTCTACTCGAAAGTTGTCCTTCAGGTGGATATTCCCATTGAAAAAAATGGACTCAAATTGTCGGTTATAAATCTGCGCATGAGGATAAAGCACCTGACAAATTCGGGCAGAATACTTGTTGGTTTCATAGCCAACAATTCGGCTGGTGACAGGGGCGTACTTTAGAAAGTTTCCGGTTCCTACGGTTGGTTCCAGTACGTCTCCACCATTGTAGCCATGTTGATAGGCCAGTGCCCACATGCGTTCGACTATAGGGTCAGGCGTATAGTATTCGTACAGCATACCCGCATCGGGAGATCCCTTGTCTAAACCGCCCCAACCAGTATAGGATTTGAGCAGTTCTTTTTCTTCCGGGGTATAGTCTTTTTCGGATGCTTGTTTTTCATCAATCAGCCGCTCAATTTGCCGATTGAGTTCAGCCCTTTTGTTGTTTCCTTTTCCGCTTGGGTGGGCCGTGATTTCTTTCTCGTCTACCGAGTCGATGTTGCTTTTGATGGAGGTCGGTAAGTCCACGACTTGACCTTTGCCGATGGCAAGATGCTTTACCAAAAAATTGTATAGCGGAACAACGTTGTCTTTGATGGAATCATAGTGGCGAATCACATCAAAAATGAAATTTTTGACGGCTTCCATTATTTGTTCCTCGGCAGTCTTGTCATGCCAATCTACCGTGTTGATATAGTGTTGGTAGGGCTTTTCATGGTCCATATTTTCAGTGACCAAATCCGCGATCTCTTTTTGCCTTTTTATGGGTTCATTCCCAAGGATAGTTAGAAGTGTATTCCGCATCCTTCCCTTGTGAAATTGTCCGTGTTCCAGGTTGACACGTTGGCTTTTGTCTATATCATCATTTCGCCAGTAAGCGGGGAGCAGTGGAGCAAGGTATTTAGCGGGGTTGGGTAGGTCGATCTCGTTGTCAAATAGCACCGCCTGATCGTCCGCTGTCTGATACCGGACTAAATCATTGGCTCCCAACTTATCGTTAAATATTGCTTCCCAAAAACGTTGGTCCGGGGCATCGGGAATTCGAATAGGGGCAATGGTGGTTTCCAGTTCAGTACCATCCTTCCACCTTGCTTTTATCGGAAAACTGTCTTTGATGCCGAACAAGGTTTGTACATGCCGCAAATCGGCAGACGCTTTGGCGAAGTATTCCCATTCCTTATAGGCGATGGAGCCTAAGACAATGGATTCGCCCAAATCTACCTTCACGTATTCAATGGGGATGCGGGGTTGATGTGCTTCTATAAATTCCTTCGGGTCAAAGCCGAAATCCAACTCGGTCAACAACTTTTGCAGTTGCTCCATGCCTACAGATTCTTCTGGCTTGATCTCTTTTGGAATACGCCCTTCTAAACCATAAACGCTGTTTAAAAAATCCTCCACTACCACTTCCCTTAACAATTTGGGACGTAGGGCAGGATTGTACCCAAGAGCAAACAGTCTCAATTTCCCTTTTGCCTTAAAACCTGTTTTCCAGCTTACCTCATAATGGATAGTGATCGAATCTTCGGTAGTTGGACTTTCCAGGCTGACCAAAAATGCTTCGGCCTCAGTCCATGTCCAGAAATGGTTGGTTTCATCATGTACTTTACTGGCCCCATAACGCAAAGAGATTTGCGAGAGGGGTGTTTTTTCGGGGTCGGTAGGTTCCGCGCTTTTTTCGAGGGTTGCGGGGGTGGATTCTCTCAGCTTATCCAATGCTGAAAACCCAATTGTCTCCACACTTTCATGGGTAGTTGAGATAACCAGCGTTCCAAAATCAGGAACCCCGACTACCATAGGCATTAATACCGCAAAATCGGTTTTCAAGGCCGTTACTTCATCTAGTTTTCCAACAGGGGTAAAGTAGATGCCCTTGTTCGCTGCTTCATAGCCAACGTCCACTTGCTCCACTTCCAAATGGATGAATGCCTTTAAAATATCCTGGAGGTAAAAAGGGTTGACTCCCAAATACTCCCCGCCTACTTCCATGTGAAGGTGGGGCTGCTTTTTATACACCAATCTGGCTTTGATAATGCCCGTCACCAAACGATAAAAATTCAGGGTGGAAATAGTCTTGGAATGGCTGTGGGTATCGCGTAAGATGGTGTGGTAGTTTAGGGGCGTAACTTCCAGTTCTGCCGTTCCGTCTTCCACGAAGGATTCAAGGTTGGCTTTGATTTCCTTCCAGGTTTTCTTCTTGACGGATTCCCAACAATTTTTGGTCATACAAAATACCCCGGTTGTACCATCAGTAGGGTTCGCCAAAAACAACAATTTGTTTTTGTTCGTGGCTACGATCCCAAACTCATCAAAAAGAACTCCCTGCACCACGGGAGAATCGAAAGACTCCCCGGTAAAGGGTTGTATCAATTGCCGTAGCCCCGAATTATGTGGGTAGGATTGCCAGTTTATCCTGGCAGGGGTGGCGGCTTTTTTGAATGAATCCGGTACAAAATTCCACAGGTTTTGATCCAACTCTTTGAGAAAACCTTCTGATTGGAAAGACTGTATGAAAGAAAAGCCATGTTTGTTGACATACCCCCGAATTTTTGGGTGATCTGCCATTTCAATAATTTCTGGAAGATGTTGCAACATCTGACCGTGTTCGATGTAAATAACCAACAGTTGCACAATGGCATCAAAGGCAATTTTTTGCTCCCCACTATCGAGTGCTTCCGAGAAATTTTTCTTGTAGATTGGAAATGGGTCGTCTTCTACTGCTACTTCTTCGCTATCGCTGGACAGGGTATCAACAAATTCGTCCTCTGTTTCTTCCTCCAACTCATCCTCGGAAGGCAACTGAGACAGGTCGAAGCTGTGACCTTGGTGGATCATGTTCATCAGCCATTGCGCTAGAAACTTATTTTGGTCTTTCTTCTCTCTGGTATTGACCATTCGCTTTCCGTTATCTTCGGAGTAGACCGTTCTATAACCAAATTGCGTTTGAATAGCCAACGCCTCGGCTGACTGTAATACCGGATCAATCCGAATCTCCATATCAGGGTCGGCAATAAGATCTCCTTCTTGCTCAAAGTAGTGGGCAAGTGAAATAATGTATCGGCCTTCGCTGTCCTTGTATAAAAAGTTAAATGAGGCATCCATCAGTCCAACATATTCACCTTCTGCCGAACGGATTTCGGATTTGGCATGGCTTACCCCTCGATCAATTTCCGCAATGAGGTTGGGCATCAACCTGTAAAGCCGTCTGTATATTCTGGTGTAAGGTTGCACCACTGGAGCAATTTGAGGTGGGGGTGCGTATTGGCTTTTTTTCAGGCTTGCAACCGGGTTTTCGCCCTTGTCACTAAAATCCTGTTCCGGGGAGGGGGAAGAAGCCGTTAAAATAGCTTCTTCGGTATTTGATGGAGTGGGCGGTTCAGTCTCATCCGCATCCGAAAATTGATAATCTGATACAATCTTTTTGGCCCACTTCTTTGCTTCCTCAGAGTGGTAATTAGATTGAACAACTTTCATTAGTTCCTTTCGAACATAAGAAGCTATGATTTCGAAATTCTCAACGGATTCTTCCGGCCCTAGAACCTCCATGCCGTGGTCGCCCGTGTTGTAAGTTTCTCCGTCAGCCCAAGTGATTTTGATATAAATGAACTCAACCCGACTTATGGTCGTTGCCACATAGTTGTTGGCCTTGGACCAATCCTGAAAGGACTTGCCTGCTGAATAGTTGGGCAAATCCATTTCTCTTTCAGTCGTTATTTCAATTGTTTGAACTGGTATTTTTAATCGACCAGGTTGATTGCTACGGTTTGACGCTTGGGGGTTACTATCACCCGCAAGGTGATCAGTGGTCGCTTGATTCATAGAGGTTCCTGAAACCACGGGATTTGCAGAATCATAAAAGGCGTAGTTTTCGATTAGGTCTTTAGCAGCCGCTATGTCCGTTGCTCCATAAATTGTGTCAGGTTCATGGTTGGATAAATGCCATTGGTAGTAATCCAGGCGTTTGCTCAACAGGTCGGGCTTCCCTTTAAAGTCGTCAGAGGGTTCCAGATCAAATTGACCAGCGTAAATGAAACCATCGGCCCAGGTTACCTCGAAATAGGCATCTGAATAATGGCCGACCATCATTTGCACGTAGTCATTGGCATCGTGCCAATTGCCCAAAGATTTGCCCAACTCGTATACGGGGTTTGCGTTTGAACCAATCCCGGTCAAACGGATCGTGTCCACTTGGATCAAATCAGAGAGGTTGGCGGGAGGTTGATAAGAACCCGGCTGATTGGCTGCACGGTGTTTGCGTTCTGAATTCATTGGTGAGGGTTTATCTAATTTATTTCGGTCGAGTACATTTGGTAGGTCGTAGAAGGCGTAGGTTTCCAGTATCATTGCTGCCTGGTTCACTCGTTTTTTTCCAATGATGCTTGCTACGGTTTTATCAGTTGCCGTCATCCACGTATGGAAGTCAATATGCTTGCTCAACAAATCAGGCTTGTCGAGGAAATTGCTTGCGGGTTCCAAATCAATAATGTCAATATCTTGAAACCCGTCTTCCCAGGTGATCCGGCAATAGAGAATGGAAAAAGCTGCAACCGCCAATTCAACGTAAGCGTTCGCCTCGTTCCAGTTGTCGAATGTTTCTGCTTGCTCGAAGTCAGGCTTTGTATCGGTTCCTTCTCCCGTTATCTCGATCTTTTTGACCGGGATTAACGCTGCTAGGTTTGCAGGTGCTTGGTACGGTCGGTAATCTCGTGCTTCCAGATGAATTTGCTCAGAACTTGTCTTTGGCGAACTACTCCTGCCAGGATTTCCCCTACCGTTATCGTAGTCGTGATCTTCGTCTTGATCAGTGCCATGATCCTCGTCCTGATCATGGCCGTGATCCTGGTCATGATCTTCATCCTGATCACGGTCGTTAATTTGCTCGTTTTCACCAGTGTTACCGGGGTTATTGCCACCCTGTTGATGGTGGTGATCTGCATTGTGATCACGGTCATGATCCTCACCATGATCATGGTCCCGATCACGGTCATGATCCTTAGCATGATCACTGCTTCGATCTTCACCGGAATCAGCATCTTGATCAGCGCGAGGCTGACGGTGACAACCCACGCCAAAAGGGTCGGGTAACGACACTTCATAGCCGTCCTCACGCAGCAGCTTACGAGCGGTGACGCGGGAGGAAGTTTCAGGAGCGTCAACCGAAACCAATTGATCGCCATAACGCATCCAGCCAATGAGCCAACCGAACCCTTCTCTGCGATCCTTGTGAGGTTCAAATACTAACACCTCGGACAAAGCCATTACACCCTGGGCATTTTTATAGCGCAGGGTTACTACCGAGAATTTATCTTTATCAATGGTCTTGGCTGTAATAGGAAAAGCGGGTGTGTAAGGAATCTCCTTTGGCAGACAACCAACAGACAGCGATTCCTGCAATTGATTAGCAAATTCCAGGATTTGTTGATCCTCAGCATGGTAGAACTCCCGCCCGTTTGAGCGAGGCTTAAATCCAACCGCCCTTACCAGATTATAAATCAGATCTTCCGGTTGGGCTTCAAACCACAAGGAGAATTCCCCTTTAACAAGGTTTTCCGAAATGGTAACTTGGTAGCTATTCTCAGGAAAATAAGGCATTGGTCGTTGCTTTTAGGTTAATACTTGCCACTGTAATCCACCGGGTTTCCTTCCCACAGGCTGGCCCAATTACCCACCGGGTAATTGTCCTCCATTCACCTTTTTAAAAATGGTGGTAGCCAGATGTTTCTAAACCGATCCTGGCGGCTTTGCTTCGATGTATTCGGGTGGTTGGAGGGCAGCTTCTAAGCAACCACAACCGATGTAGATTGCTGCATTTCTAAATGCAGTCAGTCCGTGGTATTTGCCAGCAATTATTTTGCTGATTTCAGTGTTGGGAGGGCTGTTTTTAAACAGCCGCAACCGGGGTAGATTGCTGCATTTCTAAATGCAGTCAGTCCGTGGTATTTGTCAGCAATTATTTTGCTGATTTCAGTGTTGGGAGGGCTGTTTTTAAACAGCCGCAACCGGGGTAGATTGCTGCATTTCTAAGTGCAGTCAGTCCGTGGTATTTGTCAGCAATTATTTTGCTGATTTCAGTGTTGGGAGGGCTGTTTTTAAACAGCCACAACCGGGGTAGATTGCTGCATTTCTAAATGCAGTCAGTCCGTGGTATTTGCCAGCAATTGTCTTGCTGATTTCAGTGTTGGGAGGGCTGTTTTTAAACAGCCGCAACCGATGTAGATTGCTGCATTTCTAAATGCAGTCAGTCCGTGGTATTTGCCAGCAATTGTCTTGCTGGTTTCAGTGTTGGGAGGGCTGTTTTTAAACAGCCGCAACCGGGGTAGATTGCTGCATTTCTAAATGCAGTCAGTCCGTGGTATTTATCAGCACTTGTCTTGCTGATTTCAGTGTTGGGAGGGCTGTTTTTAAACAGCCGCAACCGGGGTAGGTTGGCGCATTTTTAAATGCGCATCAACTATATGTATCGGCCAGCATCTTCGCTTTTAAACGATTCCAGCTTAAATTTTTCCACGCAAATTTCTGCGCGTATTGGCCGATGTCTTGGTAGGCAGATGGTTTTTTCACCAAATGGGCAATAACTTCTACCCACTCGTCCCTGTGGTCCGCCAACAATCCGTTTTCTCCATGCGCAATCAGAGGCGCATAAGGTGAATTCTGGTGGGCCACAACAGGGATGCCAAGGGCTGATAATTCGGTAAACAACGTATTAGATTTACCAAATGAGCGCAATGTGTCGTTGGAGGCTGGCAACAAAGCCAGATCCAGATTAAGACTGTTCAGTCGGGCGTAGTAGTCCATCACATTTACAGGCTTATGATATTCGATAGGAAGGTCACTAAAAGCTGGTTGTCCTTTCCATTGTCCATTCCATCCGAACAAAACCAACTCAAATTGGTCCGAGTGTTCATTGGCGACTTCCCTCAAAGTACCCGAAATCTTATTTGCGTCCTCTGCAATGGCGGGTGATCCGACCAATCCAATGCGCACCTTGCCCGTTCTTTTTCCGTGTATGGGTAGATGCTCAAAACCATTGACTGAAACAAGGTTAGGAACAATAGCAAATTCAAACTTTGGGTATCGAAAGTGTTCGCGCAAAAGGTCTTGGTATTGGTCTAACAATTGGCTGTTGGGAACGGTGACCACATCCATTTTTGCCAAGTTATTAATCAAGGTTGTTGGCCTCTGATTATCGGTGGGCTGCTTCCTTGTTTGCTCCAAAGGAATGTCCTGAATGTGGTAGTCCACATCCATCACAAACCCCAGGTGACTATTGATTTGTAACAATGCCTGCTGGATGTAGGAAACATCTATTGTTAAGGCAGGAAAAATCACTATGTCTGCCCATTTCACCAGCCTGGGGTCAATGGGGTTGTCATAATCGTTGAACCCTTTGTTAAAGTCCCATTTGTGCATCGTTCCAATGATGGCTGAATGGGTGGTGGTTCGGTTTAATTCCAGGTGCGGCAGAATCATCCGGTACAACCCTGAACCGTTCAACAGGCAATGCACATACAGTACATGGATTTTGCCGTCATCTGAATGCAGGGTTGGGTATTTGCGGTTCAGGTCTGTTTCCTTGTTTAACCGCTTAAAAATGGGTGTGATTATCTGTCGCATGGTAGTTAGTTTAAAACAAGAGTTTGACCAGTTCAGCAAAGTCTACTTTGCGCATGAATTTGGAGCCGTTGTACAGGAATGCTCCCAAGGAGCCTTTTTGGATTTTAATGACCAATCGTAGATCTTCTTCTTGCGGTATTTCGTTCTTCTCTGTTTCCGACCGGAGGAACTTGATTAATCCTTTTACCAATATGTCTGTATATCCTTTGATTAGCATGGTTTGTGTTTTTAGGGGAGTTGAATAAAATCGGAAGGAACCCAAGCACGGACTAGTCCATCTTGATTTATGATTGTATGGTTGTTCGCAAAAGATTCCAGTTCCTCTCCTGACAGTGATTTCTGGTCAAACTCACATTGGCGCAAATGCCGTTTAATTGCGTTCAAGCTGGCTAAAAATTGCTCCACCGAACCCCGATCCACTTTTCTGCGTTTTTCTAAGCTGGTGGCAAGGTAGAGTTGACCCGTCATGGCGGTATCTTTAAACCCGTCACCAAGTCCCCCCGTTAAGTCGTCCAAAAAACATTGGACCAATTCGGACGGGGTGATTTCATAGGCTTCACAAATCGCCCAAATGCCTCTGGACACATTCACGTTGATGGTTGGTATTTTCTCTTGTTGCATCATCTTCTTGTTTTTGGATTGTGTTAGTATTTTGTTGTTCCCCGGAGCAGGGAGGAACTCTGGTTGGTTCGGTTGCCCGTTGCCAATGCCAGTAGTTCCTTTTCGCCCCTCATCCCTTGTTCCTGCTTCACTGCCGTTGCCACTTCGCGGATTCTCTTTCACGCAACGGCTTTCAGGCTCACTGTCTACTACTCATTGGGGCGGCTCCTATTGGATGCTTGTCTACGTCATTCTTCCTTGTCGCCTGGTTGATGCTCATCGAAGTGCGCCCAACAGATTTTTATCAAATCTTCTGCGAAGGCCGGGTCCACCTTTAATTCACCTGTCAGCGAATCATATTCACCCAACAATTCACCATTGGTTACTAAATCTTCTATCAGTTCTTCACTGTACCCGATTTCACCTAATTCAGGGTATCGCTTTATCAATTCCGGCACACATATCAATTTCTCCATATCTCGGCTGTTTCATTTCGACTTATTGAACTTTACAAAGGTCCGAGGGATGTTTTGAAATTGGCAGCGGCTTCGGCAGGTTCAGCAGGGTTCAGCCGTTACCGTCCGACAAGTCCGAAGCGACTTGTGTATGTCATAGGTCTGACAACAAGCAAGTTAAGGGGGTAAATAGGCCAATTTTTCTGCTTTTGGGCAAAAAATGGCTGCAAAAAATAAATTATTTTTCGCTTTTTTTTGGAAATATTAATTCAGGCTGGAATGCCGAATTGGAGGAAAATGGAGGGAAATAGGGCTAATTCAGCCCCGGCAATTCAATAGGATTCAAGGAAACAATAGCTGAAGTGTCCCAAATGCAACCGCCCGGAACACCCATCCCCCGAAACCAAGGCATCCCAAACCCGCCAAACAGTTCAGGAAATTCGATCCCTTGGTAATGTTCGGCTACACGTTGCCAGTTGATTTCATTGGATGGTAGTAAAAGACCTCGATAATACGAGTCCGGATCACTCTCGTTCGTAGGTATTTCATACTGCTGAATGAACAGTTTTAGCGTTTCTGGTTTTTGATGACCAGAATTTTATCCATCTTCAGGTTCAGGCGATAGGCTTGGCCATATACAGGAAAAGTGGGGTTGTCTCCTTGTTCTCCATTTTCATGTATGTAATCCAGCCAACGGTTATCAAAAGCATACCAAAGCCCTTTGGGTTTGCCTCCATGCCCATTCATTATGTCGGATGGGATAGAGAGCGGTTGTGGAACCAAGTTTGGTTCGAGAGACAGATGTATGCGGTTGGGCTTATGGACCATTGGATTGCTCTAAGCCGCAAATATATTGATTTGCCCAGGAGAAAACCAACCTCCAGATTGACCTATTACACCGTCTAAACTGTTAGCATTAAAGTTCGAATCCAGCCAACACCACAGGCAAAACGCCTCGCAGTTTCTGCGGGGCGTTTTCTTTTGGTTTTCAGTTAGTTGGAGTGGTTCGAACTTTTGTCGAATTTGATGATTTAATTCCTGTTCAAGTCACAAAAAAACACTGCTTCTAGCTGTAAATGAGAGACTTATCCAAAGTCGAATCCTTTTAGGTACTTTTGAAGGTCTGAGAACTCCTTACTCATGCATCAAGCAAGGAAATGGAAAATTATCACGTGTAGGTACTATCCCCACAACCGTTATTCAGTCCTATAATATGGCACCCCATCAAGAATCATCCACCATTCGCCCGTACTACCATCCTCTGTTGGGTGCAACTCCACTTCGAACTTCTTAAAAGGGCCAACCTTAAGTTTGTCCTTTTTTAGCCTCACCGCGCCTGAAGCCGTTACCGTCTTCCCAAGAGAGTTCTCCTCGTAAGAGCCTTGACTGTCATCTTCAATGGATAAAGAATAAATGGAGGTATTGGATTCTCCAATCCAATATCCGATGTAATCTTCGTTGGTTTTGTGAACTTTCTTTTTGCATGAGGGGGCAACTATAAAAGTAACAGCTAGGAACATAACCATTCCAGCAAGAATCGATTTTTTCATAAGGAGTTTAGAATAAGGGGGTTAATTCAGTCACAATAATAAGCAATTATTTAAAAATCAAGGGATTCCCTTTCGTTTTGGTCGAACAAAAAAGTCACACCAATAGTCGCACGGTCACCTCTTGCTACGCTTTTGTTGCTCCCACCACTTCGAGTCGGGACTTTTTTATTTGACCAAATTGATTAGGGTAAGTCAATTAAAACTCAATGTCCAAGTCGGAGAAACTTTTCTGTTGATTCGAAGGTCGCTTCATTGTTTCATAGAAATCAGGTTATGAAATTTTTGGATACTTTTGACCAAACCAAAATTAAAGTTATGTCCCCTAAATTATTCCCTCGAAGTTTTCTGTTATTGCTGGTTGTACCTATACTACTATTTAGTAGCTGTGCCAGCAATTATTACTCAGTTACTGATCATTTATCATCTTCCAAATACGAAAAGGAAAACGATCAATTGAAATATAGCTACGACTCCGAATTATTAACCACTTCTGGCAACGAAGATTACGCTAAGAAAGCAGACAAGAAAGGCGCTTCAGTGTTGGCGGTGACAATTACCAATAAGACTGATAAAAAAATCAAAATTTATAAGGACATAGCAGTCTTTTTAAACGATGAGAAACTAATACCCATTAGCCCGGATGAAACATTCAGAAGGACTAAACAGGATGAATACTTCTACTTTGTCGGTCTTTTAGTAGGCCTTATACCAGGAGGAGCCTACGCGGTATATAATTACCTTATTGCGTCCAAAGCCAATAAAGAATACAAAAAGGACATTCTAAAGTATTCCCTTTGGACTTCAAGCGGTACCTGTAAACCCGGAGAAACTGTTCAGGGCATACTTGGATTAAATAGAAGGTACGTACGAGATAAAATTGAATTAAAATTAAAGGATTAACCATGAGACAAGCCATATTTTTTCGTTTACAAATGTCAATCCAATATCTATTGCTTTTGACCGGAATAATTGTGCTGCAAGGTCACACGGTTTTAGAGAACAGTAAACTCACAAAAACCGAACTTCATTCCGAAAATTGTGTTGATAAAGAAGAACCGAAATATGCCACATTACGTCTATATAGACAGCATAGAATGAATGGTGGATTGCGTGCGTTCAATATCTATGTTGGAAGTAGAAAAGTATGGCGGGCGGGCAATAATAAACGAACTGAGATAAAATTGGAGGAAGAAGGTCTCACGGAGGTTTGGGGAAAAATAGCAGGAGTAAGGAGTACTGTTACTCTTGATGTAGAATTCGGGCAAGTTTACTACGTAAAGTGTAATTTAGCTGACGGAGGCATAGCTGGAGAGATCGAAATGATCGCGATGACAGAGAAATATGGGAAAGAACAATACGATAAAACAAGAGATTAATCTATTGGAAGATGCATTAGTTGATACCCTTTGACTACATAATCAAGTCCAATCTTCCACCCAAAAAAAGTTCGACCATTAGACCTGATTAGTAACAAACTAGCAGAATGTTTTGGTACTTCTTGATTTGATTATTCTTCTGTTTTTCTACATTTTCTGTCAATCTTCCTTGTTTTTCCATCTTCACAAGATTGAGGCATTAATCAATGAAGCCCTTTTAAACCAAGGCTCCGAGACTCATTATTAACTGAATATCTTGGATTAGAAAAGTTCGAAATTTCGACCATAGGGTCCACATTTGAATAGTGTGAGGGCTTTAGCATCCTGACCTTATTTCCTCTACTTTCTATCCAGGATAGATCGCTGCTTCGATGGGTTCGATCAAGCCCGGATCATCCACCTCAAACTCCTTCTTTCGTTTAGCGATGAGTGGATTGGGTTCATAAGCAACAAACCCTGCTGCGTCCGATACTCCGAAAAATGCACCGGATAGACTTGTTCAGATCGGTTGAATAAAATCCACCGCTAATTCATAGTCGCTGGGTTCCATAAAAAAATTCCCCTCCCTTGCTTAGTTTGAGTTAACGCAATGACACATTCGTCATTTTTTGCCCAAAAACGGGGCAAAAAAGCCTAAAAACTAGAAAAATTCTAGTGTTTTTGTCAAAAACACATCGGAACTTTGTGGCAAGCCCCCTTTGTCAAATCGATTTTCGTTGAATGAAGTATTTCTCTAGTTGGAATTAGTAACCTTCATGGCTGATAATGGGTAAATTGTAGGAGTTAAATATTCACTCCTAAAACAATTTACCATGCAAGTAACCATTACAAAAATACCCCTTGGAAGTGACAGGTATCAGCTAGAACTTACCGCACCGGGTACGGGACCACTGATAATAACTTACAATGAAGTTTCACCAGATGGCATCACAAGGACTGTTAAAGCCACTCAGAGTTCGGACGGCACTGAACCAGTCGCAACAGATCCTTTTGACAAATTGGAATCTGAGATCAACATTGTTGCTGAAGTCTATGATGACGAGGGTGAGAAAATTGGTGATGGCGAGGATCAATGGGATTAACCTATTTTTATTATTATCAACTTTTTCCGTTTTACCGTCACAAGCACTTGCCCAACCTGAGCGGGTGCTTGTTCTTTTAGAAAAAGGGGACTCAGAAAAAAAACAGGCAAATTACGATGAGGCGTTAGCATACTTTTTAGAGGCTGATAGGTTGTGTCGGAATAACAATTATGGTGCCCAATGTACAGAGGTATTCATGAAAATTGCCAAACTATATGGGCAGCTTGGTCAATATGAGAAATCAAAATCATATTTATCCCAGGCACTAAAAAACAATCTAGCTGTAAATGGGGCCTCAACCGAACTAGCCAGTATCTACAATAACTTAGGGATTGTTGAGAAAAAGAATGGGGAATTTGAGCAAGCTATTGAGTACTACAACTTAAGTGCCCAAATAAAGCAGCGTGAAGGCGATTCTGTTGGTTTAGCAAGAAGCTATAACAATATTGGAGAGGTCTACAAAGAGCTTTCCCAATATGACTCCACCCTGAACTACCTGAACGTGGCTTTAGCTATTCACAATGAATTAGAAAATGTTGATGGAATCGCAGGAACACTAAATAATATTGGTTCCGTTTTTCGGAGGCAGGGTAAATATTTAGTTGCCTTAAAATACTATCATCAAAGTTATCCTTTGGCTGTTAAAGCAAAAAATACACACCTTCAACGAAGGTTACACCTGTATATATCCGATTCCTATGCAGCTATTGGAGAACCTGACAGTGCATTAGGTGCTTATCGAAATTACGCTGAACTGAATGACAGTATCTTTCGACTAGAAGCCTTTGACAAAATCGCAGAAATTGAAGCAAGGCACCAATTGGCCCAATTTGAAAAAGACAAGGCCCTTGCTGAACAAAAAAATCAGCAAAACACACTAATACTTTCATTTCTCGTGTTAGTGGTACTGGTAATAGGGGGCACTGCCTTTCTTTGGCAGCGAAAGAAAATTGCAACTGCACAAACAACAGCAGCCATGCAAGAAGAAGCAATAGAAAAGGGACGGAAGGAGGCATCTGTGATGGCCCATGAATTATTTCATCAGATCAACAATGATTTGGTCTGTATGCAAATCTATTACAGGAGTCATGAACGGAGCTTAGGCGATGATTTATTAGTGAGTACAATAAAGAGAAACACCAAAATAGCGAATCGGTTGTGGCAGAAAGAAAACGATGAGGCAACAGGAGTTGATCGAGATCAACTCAAAGTCAGTGGCAATGTCAATGGAATAGAAGCGGACGGAGATAAGTAAGGGACCATGCCAAAAATTAAAACAGTGATATTGGTAGATGATCATCGGGTAATGATGGACGGTTTGGAGTTAATACTGGCTAAGAATGGCGTACAGGTAATAGACAAAATTGTAAATTCTCAGGAAGGTGTTAAGCAATCCTTGGATCAGCAGCCGGATTTGGTCCTTATGGATATTGACATTGAACCAATCTCTGGTATTGAGGCTACTCGAAGAATTACCGAACGATCAGACATCCCAGTTTTGGTGCTGACCGTATACGACACTCCAATGCATATGAAACAGGCATTTAATGCAGGAGCAGTAGGATATATACCCAAGCACAAAGCTGCCGATGAATTAATTCAAGCTATACAGCGCATCGGTGAAGGTGGTACATGGTTTTCTCTGGAGGTGAGTAAAAAGCTAAAAATGGCGGATAAATGTGAATTTGACGACATTCAGCTAGAGATACTAAGGCTCATGGAAAGGGGGCTTTCAACGAAGGAAATAGCGGAACAGCTTATTGTCACTGAGAAGAAGGTATATTATCACAAAGATAGAATCAAAGAAATCTCCAGAGAGTTACGTCCTGCTGCCCAAATCAGGTTTGCCCGAGATTTAGGCTTACTATAATCGATCTACGCTTCTTCCTTTTATTCACTCTTCATTTTTAGCCTAAAATTGGCATGCCTAAATGTGAAGAAAACGGGATTTTTTCCCGTTCAACAGGAATTTTTCCCGTTTGCCACAGGAATTTCTCCTGTCAAAAACTAGATTTTTTCCTGTTAGAATTAGATTTTTTCTAGTCCCTTTCTGCTTGATGCTTCGGACCTTGCTCCAATAGCAACTCCGAAAAATGAAAGCCTACAAAACGTCTTATAAACCAACTCATCGGATAGAACGTCAACTTGTTGAGCCCACTTGCTCGCGCCCTGCTACGCATAAGGTAAAAGGGCAGGTGAACATTCTGTTGCCCCATACTCGCAGGCCACTTCGTAACGCGCTTCTTACCTCCACCAGAAATAAGCCCCAAACTCATTTGATTGGAGATTTGGAAGAAGGGGAGCATTGGGCAAAGCTCATCCCACACATTAATTTACACATCCTGCTTTTTGACCTGGACGTAACTGTTCCAGAAGGGCGAGTTTGGACAAAGTGGGTAGCAAAGCATTTTCCACAAGTCACCATCATCGCATTAGTAAACAGCACTACCCCTGGCATGGCCTCCTATTTATTCAAACAAGGGTTTGATGGAGTGATTGATAAAAATGATTCCAGCGACCAAATACTGCAACAAGCACTGCTGATTCGCAATGGCAATGGTCCGTTTTCGCAGTTAAAAACAATCTACCCTAGCCTTGAACGCACTACCAAGGCATTTCACAAACGACTTGAATGGCTCAACAGCACGGAATTGGAAATTCTTCGCCTGGTATGCCTGGATTATACCGCAGCTGAGATAGCCCAACACCTGCCCTACAGCCCAA
>Ga0316204_10001146_pt1 | contig 77388 bp, 76 predicted proteins | sample 6monrhotite_MG_2_FD_205661 | JGI IMG/M metagenome (GOLD analysis project Ga0316204, IMG submission 205661) | Microbial mat bacterial communities from mineral coupon in-situ incubated in ocean water Damariscotta River, Maine, United States -... | ecosystem: Environmental > Aquatic > Marine >...
TGTTCAAAGTCAGATTTGCTGATCAGTTTTTTTGACAAGTTCACATAATCACTAAAGTCACCATTGCCAATTTTACGATAAACAAAATCTTCATAAGGTTTCAGCCATGCTAGCAATGCATCACTACTTTGTTGATCCACAGCATAACGGCGTAAAAGCAACATAGCGGTTTGTGCTGCTTTTAACTCACAATTTGCGTGATCAATCAGTAGAGTCGGCAGGTTTTCTAGCTTAATGGCCTCGTCAATCCAGCTTTGTGGGGTTGAGCATTGTAGGAATTTGTTGATTGGCTCAAGCAAGGTACTTATATTCAAATTTATATCATCCTTAAAAACCGTCAATCAACAGATCGATACCGGCTTTTATTTTATCTCTATAGAGCTGAAGACCGATGTCTGAAATGGGCTTGAATTGATTTTTAGAAATGGTCGCGATATCCAACAAATCGACATAGTAGGATTGCTCTTCAATAATCACTGGTATTTGTAATCCTGAAATTAACAACTGGTCTTTTCGGATTTTTACCGGAGCCACTAAGATACTGTCTACTTCATTAAACAATGTATTAGTAAGAATAACGACTCGTTGGCTGTAAGCTTTACAAACTGAAAACTGTTCAATTTTCACTATGCTGCTCATAGCTGTCCAATTTTTTCTGAAAATGTACCCTGCTCTGCAATTTTAAGATTGTGCTCTGCTACCGCTTGTTTGTTTTCTTGACACCACTGTTCATATTTGGCTATTTTTACCGCTTTACTTAACGCCTCTTCCAAAATCGCTGATGGACTTAAGTTTAATGCTCTCGCTTCTTTCATCACAACAGCATCGACAGATGTATTACACGAAACTTTATTTGACGTAGCCATTTAAAAAAACCTCATGAAAACCATGCATTAATTATGCGCATTATTTATGCGCAATCAAGTTAAGATTGGTTTTTCCTCGCTTTAATTTGTTAGATAGTTGCACACCTAAGCATTCAGCTCACAATTTGCGTGATCAATCAGCAGAATGGCTAGGTTTTCGGGCTTGATGGCTTTGTTTACCCAGCTTTGTGGGGTTGGGCATTGGAGGAACTTGTTTATTGGAGAAAGTAATAATTCAATTGACATTAAGCTACTTAGGCAACGCTGATATAAATATTGAGATGATATTAACACGCATTTAATTAGCAGCGATATAACAATAGGTCTATAGCTTTATTGGGCTGCTCGCACTATTTAGATTGATTTTAGCGGAAGGAACAATCTATGTTTTTCTGAGCTAAGAAGCGAGAAGCCAAATTGTTCATAGAAGTGTTGCGCTCGCTCATCAATAGCATCGACTACCATGGCGTAAATGGCGATCTCATCACTAACAGCTAGCGTTCGCTTGATGGCATCGACCAGTAACATTTTCCCCACCCCATGATCTTGAGATACTTGATTTACTGCTAACCTGCCAAGTAATGCTGCTGGAACAGGATATCGTGGCAGTTTACGAGCGAGGGCTTGAGGTAACTGACTGAGTTCAATCGATAAAGTGGATAGCGTGTAATAACCCAGAATACTATTCGGCTGATCCACCCTAGTTGCCACAAAAACCCGACTGACTCGTCGCTTCACATCTTGACGGGCCTGTTTTTTAATATAGGCATCCAGTGAAACTACACCACAATGGAATTCAGATCTATCGTGATCACTATCCAGAGGTCGTATGACCACATTAAAATAATTGGTCATTTACTGGTGACACGCTGCTCATGTTCCTCGAGGGCGCTTATCAGTTTATTGTTGAAGCGGATCGGCTTATCCAATGCATGGAAGAAGGCTTCAGAGTCCTGGCTATTCAAGCTCATGACTTCATGCTCATGAATAGTTTTTTCTGCATGAGCCAACGCACTAGTAAGGATGAAATGACTGACAGTCTTTCCTTCAAAACTCGCAGCGCGCTCTAGTGCCTTTTTGGCACTGTGTTTAAGTCGGAGATTAATGCGGTCTTGTTTAGTATCTGTCGCTGCACTCATAGTGAATACCCTCTATATATTTAACACAAATGTACGTCAATATGGTGCCTTTATCAATATTTTTATAGACTGCTCTACTCACAGACCTATAAAATACCATGCAACATACAATGGTTTATTGCATGACAGCTCGACATGGCTGATGTCGCAATTTTGTATGCTTCACGCCCTGAACCAATCAAGAAGACATTTTAGTGTGCACACATAAGCTTTTAACTCACAATTGGCATGGTCGATAAGTAGACTTGGCAGATTTTTCGGCTTGGTGGCTTTGTTTACCCAGTTTTGTGGGGTTGGGCAATGAAGGAAACTGTTTATCGGAGAAAGTAGCTCTGAAGTATTCAATCAAGGGTACCCTGTGAGAAGTTAAAGATGGAGACTCGGCAACATTCGCTCATGCAGTATTCTTATAACCGCCACACCATAGTTGGTTGCTTTAAAATAGATCAGGTGCTTGCCTTGGCGATAGATTTTATAGCCTACCCGAATATTGTCACACGAGATCCCCTGAGAAGATGAAGCTGCCAAACCTTCAAAAGCTGAAACAAGTTCATCAGTATAATCGTTAGCTTGATTAATACCCCATTGTTCAAAAGAGTATTCCCAAATAGCTTCCATATCCTGCTCAGCCAATGGAGCAAGATGATAACTAGCCATGTTTAACCATCATTCTTGCTTTAAAGTCACCCACATTGAATGGCTGCGGCTTTCCACTCGCTTCACCTTCAATTAGCGCTTTTCTTATGGCGTCATCATGGCTATTTTTTTCCTGATCATTGCGTAAAAGAGCACGGATGTATTCGCTGTCGTTGGTATAGCGACCAGCAACAATTTGGGCTTTTATCCATTCATCTTGTTGGTCTGTAACAGTAATAGTTTTACGGGTTGTTGACATTATGCTTCCCCAAAGATATGAAATAATCACACTATTGATGAGATTATAGAGACTTTTGAAGGTTATACCAGCGGAAATATGGAGTATAAACTTGGATTCATTTCTGACTTTTAATGGATAGTTTTTACTCTACAGAATGATAATTTGTTAATAACTCCGACCCTAAAATCTCAGTTGCACACATAAGCTTTAAGCTTGCAATTGGCATGGTTACGCAAAAATTTGGCAAGTTTTTGGGTTTGATTGCTTCATCAATCCAGCTTTGTGGGGTTGGGCACTGTAGGGGTTACTGAAAGGTAATCACGGGATACAGTCATTCTCAACTACTAGAAAACAAGCTACTTCACTCTGAAAGAATAAAGACTCTACAGACGGACGATTGTGTCCTAAACAATGGCCAGTAATTCGTGATCGCTACTATTGTCTATTAGCCCAGCGCTCGCATTACCGCCAGTGGTTCTTTGGCGACTACATTTAAAAGTGCCAAAGCTGGACCTTGAGGATTGCGGTCACCTCTTTCCCAATGCCGGAGCGTAGACACACTGATACAAAATTTTGATGCAAACTCCATCTGGGTTAAGCCCAGTCGATGACGTATCTCAGCAACGTCAACATGAGGCGGCCTGTGAGTCCTCGCCGCAACTTTTTTTCCATCATTGAGATCTATAGCTTCTTGAAGTCCCTTAGCTATACTTTCAAATGCTTTAGCCATGATTATTCTCCAATGCGTTTGTAATAAGAATTCCAACCAGTCGACCAAGAGCATTTCTGTCAGATTCACTTAACAAAGAGTCAGCACGTTTGATGTACTCTGGCAGTTCGGTAATCGTTGTAAGCATACAAATATCATAATCCAATGGATTACTTAAATCAAAGAAAAAATCAGAAAATCCAACGCCAGTTTTAAAGAGTTCTACTAAAAAGTGATTAAGTTAAGAAGTCAAAAATAGTGAAGTCGACACTAGTTTCCGGTTTTCGCTCGCAGTATAAACAAAGCGACGATATATATACCCATACCACCTCAAAATGCACGTTTCAGCGGGAGTTTATTGCTTTTGTTTTGATTGGTTAACCTCGCGATGAACACCCTTGCCGTTCAGCTAATGATCCCCCTTGTCGGGCTAATAGTGGACTTTCACCACCGAGTCATCTGAGACCGCCACCATGCGTATCAGAACAGCACCCAGCATGGGCGCTACGCGCCATACTTGGCGCACAACAAAAAGCCCCTAAAGATAAATCTCTAAGGGCTCTAATATATGGTGCGCGTGGAAGGATTCGAACCTCCGACCACCTGGTTCGTAGCCAGGTACTCTATCCAGCTGAGCTACACGCGCATTAAGATAAATATTGAACCATCAATTTGTAAAATCCCTAACCTGGTTCCTAGCTAGGTCTTTATTCTGCCCGTCGCGGTGCGATGAGCTACACGCGCTTAGACCGATTGGCTTTAGAAGTATAACTAAACTTGGTTAATCTTCTAAAAAATCTTTGAAATATGGTGCGCGTGGAAGGATTCGAACCTCCGACCACCTGGTTCGTAGCCAGGTACTCTATCCAGCTGAGCTACACGCGCATTAAACTCTTTCACACCAAAACCCAATGGCGGAGAGGGAGGGATTCGAACCCTCGGTACGAATAAACGTACGGTTCCTTAGCAGGGAACTGGTTTCAGCCACTCACCCACCTCTCCGGAATTTAGATCTTATACTCATTTTCGGATTTTTCTGCTTAATTAACTTAGATTATATATCTAAGCGTTAAGCCTTAATCACCCTGACTTAGGGTTAACGTCTCCTAAATGAGGAGCCGAAGTTTACCGATCCACATGAGTAAGTCAAACACTTTTTATGAAGTTACTGACGGCTTGCTGGCATTTTAAACGATTATTGGCAAAGTGCTTATTATTTGTCAGGTATGCTGGAAAATATGGATCATATCAGACATAAAAAAAGCTGGTTGCCCAGCCTTTTTTAAGTCCAATCACTACTAGTCTTCGTCAGGGCTTGCTGCCTGTTCATGGGCGGCGAGCTGTACGTTCTTTTCAGCTTGGATGCGCATATAGATTTCTTCACGATGCACAGATATTTCCTTAGGCGCATTCACACCAATTCTTACCTGATTACCTTTTACCCCTAATACTGTCACGGTGACGTCATCACCAACCATTAGGGTTTCTCCAACACGACGAGTCAAAATTAGCATTCTATTGCTCCTATTTCCGTTAAAAACACGATTCCATCGTTAAAGTTAGTGTAAATTACCAGCAACGCCAGAAAATTTACCCAATCGGTTTTTCCCTATTTTTGTTGTCACCACAAAAAACAACCGAAAAATTCTCACCTTTATAATTTTTCTTCTAACCAAGCTTGCACTGAGGTAATAGCTGAGTCTAAATTGTGTGGTTGAGTGCCGCCAGCCTGAGCCATGTCAGGACGACCTCCTCCTTTACCACCAACCTGCTGAGCAACGAAGTTAACCAACTCACCCGCTCTAATCTTAGACACTAAGTCTTGGGTTACTCCCACTATCAAGCTGACTTTATTTTCTTCAGCAATGCCCAAAACAATGATAGCGCTACCTAACTGGTTCTTAAAGTCATCAACCATAGCCCTGAGTGCTTTAGCTTCAATGCCTTGTAATACTGTTGACAGTACTTTAACACCTTTTATTTCATATACTTCAGATAATACGTCTGTCGTGGCATTACTGGCAAGTTGTCGCTTTAACTTTTCTAATTCTTTTTCTACTATTTTATTTTGTTCTAATACATGTTCAATGCGGGTTAATAAGCCTTGAGGATCTGTTTTTAATAGGCTGGCAATTTGCCCCATTTGTTGGCCTTGGCTTTGCACTACATCCAGCGCTTTCCCCCCAGTGACCGCTTCTATCCTTCTGACACCGGCGGCAATACCACCTTCTGAAACAATCTTAAAGAATCCAATATCGCCGGTTCTATTGACATGTGTTCCACCACACAGTTCCATAGAAAAATCTCCCATAGAAACAACACGTACGTCTTCTGCATATTTTTCACCAAATAAAGCCATAGCACCTGCAGCTTTGGCCTCATCTAAATTCATTAACTTAGTTTGTAAACTATGATTGGCACGAATTTGCTCGTTGACTAACTTTTCAACACTTTGCAACTGTGCATTGGTGACAGCTTCAAAATGTGAAAAATCAAAACGAAAACGTTCTGCGGATACAAGGGAGCCTTTCTGGCTCACATGCTCACCCAAAACCTGTTTCAAAGCGGCATGCATAAGATGCGTTGCGCTGTGATTCAATTTTATAGATTCACGGCGCTCGATATCGAATTCAGCTTGTACTAGATCACCTAATTTAAATTCTGATTGAGCCCTACCTTTATGAGCAATAGCATTACCCAACTTAAGCGTATCTCTTACTTCAAAACTACCCTTAGCAGCTTTGAGTTCGCCAGTGTCTCCAATTTGACCGCCTGACTCAGCATAAAAAGGGCTTTTATCAAGAACAATAGCGCCCTCTTCACCCGCACTTAATTGTTTGACTTGTTGACCATTAACAAACAATTCAATAATTTTGGCCTGATTTATTTGCTGATCATAACCAGTAAATTCAGAAACACAATTAGATTTTAGTTGTTCGTTATAATCCGTATCAAATTGACTAGCTTGCTGTGCACGTTTGCGCTGCGCCGCCATAGCAGCCTGAAAACCTGCTTCGTCAATACTAAGCTCTTTTTCACGGGCTATGTCATTGGTTAAGTCTGCTGGGAACCCATATGTATCGTAAAGCTTAAAGACTAATTCACCTGGCACCACATCGGATGTTAACTCGTTAAGCGCATCGTTAAGGATACTCATGCCACGTTCAAGAGTACGAGAAAACTGTTCTTCCTCAGTTTTTAATACTTTTTCTATCAGTTCCCGATGGGTAGTTAGCTCAGGGTAAGCGTCAGCCATTTGCGTCTCTAGGGCCGCCACCAAACGATAGAAAAACACGCCACTGACGCCGAGTTTATTACCATGCCTGACCGCCCTGCGGATAATACGTCTTAACACATACCCGCGGCCTTCATTTGAGGGAATAATACCGTCACAAATCAGGAAACTACAAGAACGAATATGGTCGGCAATAACGCGTAAAGACTTATCCTGCTTATCATTTGTGCCAACCACATTGGCAGTGGCTTCGATTAAATTTTGAAAAATATCAATTTCATAGTTGCTATGCACATTTTGTAAAATCGCTGAGATACGCTCTAACCCCATACCCGTATCAATAGAAGGCTTAGGTAATGGTTGCATAGTGCCATCACTTTGACGATTAAACTGCATAAAGACTAGATTCCAGATTTCAATAAACCTGTCGCCGTCTTCTTCTGGCGATCCAGGAGGTCCGCCCCAGATATGTTCACCATGATCATAAAAAATCTCTGAACAAGGACCACAAGGACCAGTGTCTCCCATAGACCAAAAGTTATCTGACGTACTAATCCGAATAATTTTCTCTTCGGCCAAGCCTATCTTATTTGCCCATATATCGAAGGCTTCATCATCTGTGTGATAAATGGTGACTAACAACTTGTCTTTCGGCAGATTTAACTCTTTGGTCAAAAAATCCCAAGCATATTGAATCGCATCGGTTTTAAAATAGTCCCCAAAGCTGAAGTTGCCTAACATTTCGAAAAAAGTATGATGACGAGCGGTATAACCTACGTTTTCAAGATCATTATGTTTACCACCGGCTCGCACACAACGTTGCGAAGATGTCGCTTTGTTGTAACTTCGAGATTCAGTACCTAAAAACACATCTTTAAACTGGTTCATTCCAGCATTTGTAAACAAAAGTGTCGGATCATTTGCTGGAACTAAAGATGAACTGGATACTTTTTGATGTCCTCTTGCGGCAAAAAAATCTAAAAATGCACACCGGATCTCGGCGGTTGTTTTACTCATTTACAATCCTGAAATATTAATAATTAATGGAGTTCGAATATTCTCAAACCACTGCAAATGCCGGTTTGGGCGCCAAAGATATCAGTTAAGTGGACTTTTGTTAAGGCTAGTTTCAACACTAAAGTGCGTTAATCTTTTGAGTATTCAATCGCGTAGCGAATTTGTTCATGAGTAAAACCGCGGTAATATAAAAACCTTTGTTGTTTTTGCTGTTCTTTAAAATCCTTAGCGGACTTACCGGCATATTTTTTTTGAAACGCTTTAGCCGCCAACTCAAACCAGTCGATATCAAGCTCTTCAAAGGCTGCAGCTATGATTTGCATTGAAATTTGATGCTCTTTTAACTCATTGCGTATTCTTGATTCACCTATGCCTTTATTAGCACGACCACGGATTAAAGATTCAGCAAATCGTTCATTACTTTGCAAATTATGCTGACTAAATTTATCTATCCATTCGAGGCAAAGATGACGCTCAAAGTCCCGTTGCAAAAGCTTCTTGAGTAATTCATGTTTACTGTGCTCTCGCCCCGCAAGCAACCTTGTGATGGTATATTTAATGATCTTAACATCGTTCTCTGCCATATTAGGGAAGTAAACTTATCAAAAGGTTAGGCCCAACATTGTCAATATTAAGCTCAAAATATACATTCAAATTTAGCACCTCAATTGCACAAATTGGTCAAACAGTTTGGGATGATTTAGCTAAAGTCTGCAGCCCATTTTGTCAATACCTATTTTTACACGCCTTAGAAACCTCTGGTTCTGTTGGCGGAAAATCTGGGTGGCAGCCTTTTCATCTAGTAATTTATCAAAATTCCGAGCCCGTTGGCATCCTTCCCTTATACAAAAAGACACATAGTTACGGAGAATATGTATTTGATTTCGCTTGGGCAAACACTTATCGACAATATGGAGTGAACTATTACCCTAAATTAGTGACTGCGATCCCTTTTACTCCGGTGACAGGTACTAGGTTAATGCTCGACATAAAGGTAGATAAACAGCAACTACTACCTATTTTATGCCAGGAAATCACTAAGCAATTAAAATTGAATGGCATGTCCTCCATGCACTGGTTATTTGTTGAACAAGACATCAGCCAACTACTCCATGAGCATGGTCAAGTACAACGACAATCTGTGCAATTTCAGTGGTTCAATCGTCAATATTCATCTTTTGAAGATTATTTGATGCACTTTAATTCGCGCAAAAGAAAAAATGTGAAGAAAGAACGTCTTACGATCATAACCGAGGGAATAAAAGTTGTTCGTGTTCATGGAGATAATTTAACCGAAGAACACATGGGATTTTTCTACCATTGTTACAAACAAACCTATTTAAAACGTAGTGGTCATGAAGGTTATTTAACCGAAGCTTTTTTCCAGCAAATTTTTAGGGATTTACACCACAATTTAATGTTAGTCATAGCATTAAAAGATGAGCAACCCATTGCCAGCGCACTATTTATATTTGATCAAAATCAACTGTGTGGCCGCTACTGGGGAGCATTGCAGGAAATACATAACTTACATTTTGAGTGCTGTTACTACCAAGGTATCGAATTTTGCATTGAACAAAACATTGCTCAATTTAACCCTGGCACGCAAGGCGAACATAAAATTTTAAGGGGCTTTGAACCTATTTATTGTTACTCAAATCACTCACTTAAAGAATTAGCGTTTCACGAGGCTGTTGAGCGCTTTGTTCAACAAGAAAACATTCAAATTGAAGAATACAAAAATAAGGCTGAGAAACTTTTACCTTTTAGGCAAACAGAAACTTAAGTTTAGAATGGGTAGAAATCTTCTATTGTTTTTGCCAAATCAGCATAAAATTATTTGCTGGCATAGGGATTTTTTCGATGAGAGCCAGAGGTTTGGCCCAAAGGTTCAACTCTTCAATATCACGAATACCACCACATCCTTGTTCTCTTAGATGTTGATCAAAAACTTCGTTAGACTCGCTGGTATATTGCCCATTAAAAGTAAAAGGGCCGTATTGGCAGAACATCCCAGCATCAGGCAAGTTAGCGGCCACGAGTTGCATCATAAGCTGTGCCTCTGATGGCTGCATTATGTGCGTGGTATTTGCTGTATAGACCGCATCAAATTTTGTTACCGGCCAAGCGTTAATACCTATAGTAAATGACAAAGGTTGATGTAGGTTACTAACTGGTGCGTCTGCGAGCCAAGCCTGTATGCCAAGATGATGATCAGGCATATCGCTTGTGTACCACTCTAGGTGTCTGAGTCTAGGAGCAAAATGCGCTGCATGTTGACCTGTCCCAGAACCAATTTCTAATACGTTTTTTCTATCAGCCAAAACCCTTTTTAATACATCTAAAATAGGTTGCTTGTTATTTTCACAGGCTTGGCTAAAAGGTTTATCAAACATAGTCATTGAAGATTAGGCCCGAGCCACTTTTCAGCTTCTAATCTATCCCAGTTTTTACGAGCAGCATAATCGAGCAATTGATCTTCTTGTATTTGTGCTACTGCAAAGTATCGACACTCAGGGTGAGAAAAGTAAAAACCAGATACTGCTGCACCAGGCCACATGGCGTAACTCTCAGTTAGTTTCATACCAGTATTTTTTTCAGCATCCAACAAATCCCAAATCAGCTGTTTTTCGGTATGTTCCGGACAAGCTGCATAACCCGGGGCTGGTCGAATACCTTGATATTTTTCTCGGATAAGTTCTTCGTTGGATAATTGCTCATCAGGTACGTATCCCCAGATTTCTTTACGTACTTTTTTATGCAAATATTCGGCAAAGGCTTCCGCAAATCTATCGGCAAGGGATTTAACCATAATGGAATTATAATCATCACCGTCATCCTCGTATTCCATGGCTAAAGCATCTTCCCAAGTACCTGCTGTGACCGCAAATGCACCAAGATAATCGGCTTTGCCAGAAGACTTAGGTGCAACAAAATCACTTAAACAGTTGTTTGCCCCTTTAGGTTTTTCGGTTTGCTGGCGCAGATGGTGAGCAACCTGAACCACTTCAGTGCGGCTTTCATCAGCATAAACGTAAATATCGTCTTGCACGCGATTAGCTGGGAATATACCTATGACACCACTGGCTTTGAGCTTAGGGTTATTGCATAACGTTTTTAACATGGCTTGGGCATCAGCAAATAGAATTTGCGCTTCTTTGCCAACGACTTCGTCTTGTAAAATCCGTGGATACTTACCCGCTAACGACCAGGTTAAGAAAAACGGCGTCCAATCTATGTAGTCAACTAATTCTGCCAGTCTAACACTCAGCGCTGTCACGCCCAACTGTTTGGGCACAGGTGGCTGATAGTTATCCCAATCAAACTTAAATCCATTTTCACGGGCTTGCTCTAAGGTAACGGGTCTAGTGCGAGGTTTTTTCTTGGCATGTTGCACCCGCACTTTTTCATAATCGAGTGTTAATTCTTGTGCATAGATTGCGCGATTTTCAGCAGTGATCAGTTTCTGACACACACCTACAGCGCGACTAGCGTTAGGCACATACACTACTGGGTGTTGATAGTTATGTTCAATTTTTACTGCAGTATGGGCTTTTGAAGTGGTGGCTCCACCAATCAACAAGGGCAAGTCAAAGCCCAAGCGCTGCATTTCTTTTGCCACATGTACCATTTCATCAAGTGAAGGGGTAATCAATCCCGAAAGGCCAATCATATCGACATTTTCGTCCTTGGCCACTTGCAATAATTTTGCACAAGGCACCATCACACCTAAGTCGATGATCTCAAAGTTATTACATTGCAGCACCACGCCCACAATATTTTTGCCGATATCGTGCACATCACCTTTAACGGTCGCCAGTAATATTTTGCCATTACTGCTGCCCTTGTCTTTTTCAAGTTCGATGTAGGGATTAAGATAGGAAACCGCTTTTTTCATCACACGAGCAGATTTTACCACTTGAGGAAGAAACATTTTTCCTTCACCAAACAAGTCCCCGACTACATTCATGCCATCCATCAATGGCCCTTCGATAACATGCAAGGGTTTTTCTGCAGCAAGGCGCGCAGCCTCGGTATCTTCTTCTATAAAGTCCATAATGCCGCGTACCAAAGCATGTTCTAGACGTTTGTTAACCGGTAATTCGCGCCATTCAAGGTTATCTTTGACGATTGCTTTACCATCACCTTGATATTTAGGGGCCAGTTCTAAAAGTTTATCTGTCGCTTGGTCATGGCGATTCAGGATCACGTCCTCCACCGCTTCTTTTAGCTCTGCAGGAATTTGGTCGTACACTTCCAATTGCCCGGCATTCACAATCCCCATATCCATACCGGCTTTTATCGCATGATATAAAAATACCGAATGCATGGCTTCACGTACTGGATTATTGCCACGAAAAGAAAAGGAAACATTTGATAAACCGCCGGACACATGTGCATGTGGTAAATTTTGCCGAATACGCCGAGTCGCATTAATAAAATCTAGCGCATAATTGTTATGTTCTTCAATGCCCGTTGCCACAGCAAAAATATTGGGATCAAAGATAATATCTTGTGGCGGAAAGCCAATTTTTTCAGTGAGTAATTTATAACTACGTTCACATATCTCGAATTTGCGATCTTCAGTATCGGCTTGCCCTTTCTCGTCAAATGCCATAACCACTGTTGCAGCACCATAACGTTTCAATAACTTAGCTTGATACAGAAAGTTTTCTTCACCTTCTTTTAAGCTAATTGAATTAACAATGGCCTTACCTTGCACGCACTTTAAACCTGCTTCGATGACAGTCCATTTAGATGAATCAATCATGATAGGCACCCGGGAAATATCAGGTTCAGAAGCAATTAAGTTTAAAAAGCGCGTCATCGCCGCTTCAGAGTCCAACATGGCTTCATCCATGTTGATGTCGATGATCTGCGCACCATTTTCAACTTGTTGGCGAGCAACATCCAAGGCTTTTTCGTAATCATCGTCAAGGATCAAACGTTTAAACATGGCGGAGCCGGTGACGTTGGTGCGTTCACCTACATTGATAAAATTGGCGGAGGACTTTGCCACGCTTAGAGTGGATTGCTCATTATCTAATTCATTTATACTCATCACAACCGCCTAATGGACAAAAGGTTCTAAACCAGACAGGCGCATTTTCACCTCTCGTTTTACTATTTTACGAGGCGCGTAATCTTTTACCGCATCAGCTATGGCTGCAATGTGTTTTGGCGTGCTGCCGCAACACCCACCCACAATATTTAACAAGCCCGACTCTGCCCACTCTTTAATGTGCGCAGCCATCTCATCACTTTCCATATCGTATTCGCCAAACTCATTAGGTAAACCCGCATTAGGATGGGCTGAGACAAGACATTCGGATATTTGAGATATTTCCTCGACATATTGACGCAATAAATCGGGACCCAATGCGCAATTCAAACCAAATGAGAAAGGTTCCACATGGTTCATTGAATAATAGAAAGCTTCAGCCGTTTGACCAGATAATGTGCGACCAGAGGCATCGGTAATAGTGCCAGAAATCATCACGGGTAAATTAAATCCAAGCTCATCAAAAACAGTCTGCACCGCAAACACCGCAGCTTTGGCATTTAAGGTATCAAATATGGTTTCTACCATGATCAAATCTGCGCCGCCCTCAATCAATCCATGAGTCGCTTCCACATAAGCTGCAACCAACTCATCAAAGGTGACATTACGTTTGGCTGGATCGTTGACATCAGGAGAAATAGAAGCGGTGCGACTAGTCGGCCCTAATACACCTGCGACAAATCGAGGTTTATCCGGTGTTTGTGCAGTATATTGAGCCGCTGCTTGTTTAGCCAATTTTGTCGCTTCGATGTTTATCTCTTTGGCCAATCCTTGCATATTATAATCAGCCATTGAGATAGTGGTGGCATTAAAGGTATTGGTTTCAATAATATCAGCACCCGCTTCAAGATAAGCACAATGGATGTCATAGATGATCTTAGGCTGACTCAATACTAGTAAATCGTTATTGCCTTTAACATCAGAATGCCAATCAGCAAAACGTTCACCACGGTAGTCCGCTTCTTGTAATTTATGCTCTTGGATCATGGTGCCCATGGCACCATCGAGCAACAAAATACGCTTATTTGCTGCTTCTATTAATTTTTTCTCGGCAATGCTCTGACTCAATGTCATTCCTCTTCATTACTTCACTATAAAAAATAACTAGGCTATATATACCCGTCTCCCTTGAAGCCGCAGCGTTGTTGGCTGCTCTCACTCCCCCCAATCACTTAGTACGCCTAAGCTCATGTGCTGAGCTCCTTTGCCGCCTAGCTGCAACTCCAATGGCTTTGGGTATAAATTAATTTTTTGACTCAGAAAGCTGAGCCAAGTCATAAGGGGTATTTTGGTAAACGTAGTAGTTCAACCAATTCGTAAACAATAAGCTGCCATGGGCTCGCCAATTCACCATAGGCTGGTTATTTGGATCATTATCGACAAAGTAGTTTACTGGGATCTGCGGTTGAGCATTAGTCAATAAATCTCTTTGGTATTCTTGTTTTAAACTCTCAGGGTCGTATTCAGGATGCCCAGTGACAAACACTAAACGTTTATCCTCAGATGCGACTATATAAGCGCCCCCCTCATCTGACTTAGCTAATACATTCAGTCCAGGTATGGAGGCGTAGTCTGCCATGCTTATTTCACCATAACGTGAATGCGGCGCGTAAAAGGCAGGATCAAAACCTCTGAGTAATTCATCGTGCTCATTTTGTACAAAGTGGCGATAAACACCGCTTAACTTTTGATCACGAAGCGCCCTATTTCTACCAAAATAATGATAAATGGCAGCATGAGCGGCCCAACAGGAAAATAACGTAGACTGCACATGACGACGCGCCCAGTCCATAATCACCGTCATTTTTTCCCAATACTTCACATCTTGATAGGCAAGATGTGCCAGTGGTGCGCCAGTCACAATTAAGCCGTCATATTTTTTATTGGCCACATCATCAAACTCTACGTAGAAATTATCCATGTGAGCTGCAGGTGTATTTTTGGGTGCTTGCTTATCTATACGAATTAGATCGATATTGACCTGCAAAGGAGTATTAGAGAGCAACCGTAAAAACTGTTCTTCAGTTTCCATTTTATTCGGCATCAAATTTAAAATACCCACTTCCATAGGCCGAATATCTTGCGTCGATGCACGCTCGGTATCCATGAAAAAAATATTTTCCTTGTTTAACACATTTTGTGCAGGCAAGTTACTTGGGATTCTAATCGGCATAGCAGATCTAAGGCTAAAAATGATGTTATAAATTTGGCTCAATACACCAAAAAAGTCAACATCTTTACGTCTAGACGTCTAAATGAAAAAATATAGAAATGTAAAAATCAGTCTTAGACTGACAAAGAGAGCCACAAATAGAAGTAAAAAAATTTGGGAAAGTTATCTTTGCCTATTGTGCAGATTGAATAATAGCTCTGCTTCTGCGGCAGGCATATCACATTCGCGCATCACGTCTTCGAGACTGGCGCCTTGGCTGATGAGTTTCGCACCTTTGCTATAGAAACGGCTTTGGGGATCTTGTTCGACTAGTTTTTCGACTAAACTTTGTTGAGCTGACTGTAAATTATCGACTTGTTGCACCAGTTCTTTGACACGACTACCAACACCATAATTGCCGCTTCGGATTTCATGTAATGCTTCATTGAGATTATTCACTTTTTTGCTTAATTCTGACAGCAAATTGTGCTCCGATACAAGGGTTTCAAGCTGGGTGTTATAACGTTTAAACAGCAGGATCAAAAACGTTAAACAGACAATGGAGACAATCAATGCAATTAAGCTTAGTAATATTGGAAAACTCATAATTATCTCTAAAAGGACAACAAAACACACCTCACTAAAACGCAAACAGGAATATTACGTATTAGTGAAACGTGGGGCCTAAGTTTTGCACTTAGATATTGGTAATTTCGGTCCACTCTTCGTCACTGAGCAATTTATTTAAATCAACTAGAATAAGCAATTGCCCATCTCTGTTGCTAACACCCTGAATAAACTTGGCGCTTTCTTCGGTACCAACATTGGGCGCGCTGTCTATTTCTGAAGAACGCAGATAAACCACTTCAGCGACACTGTCCACCAGAATACCCACTACTTGATCATCAGATTCAATAATCACTATGCGGGTATTGTCTGAAATGTCAGATGACGGTAACCCAAATCGTGAACGGGTATCGATAACGGTGACAACGTTCCCCCTTAAATTAATAATCCCCAAAACATAATCGGGAGCGCCTGGTACAGGGGCAATTTCGGTATGACGCAGTACTTCCTGGACCTGCATCACATTAATACCGTATGTTTCTTCACCTAATTTATAGGTAACCCATTGCAGGACTTCATCACCGTTTGCGGCTACTGTATTACTTAAATTTCTGTCGTCACTCATTCCCATTGCTCCGGCCCAAAATAGGCTAATCGTTACTGCTTAAACCTTGGTTTAACATGTTAATCAACTGCTGTACATTCACCAAAGCACACATTTTCTTTTTAACCATCCCAGATAACCATGGACGACTAGCTTCAACATTTCGCCATTTGACGTCATCTGGTAACAATGTTTCGGTGGCAATCAGACTTTCACAACCCAACCCCCAACCACTTTCACCTAGTACTATAAGATATTGATATTTTGTGGTTTCTGCCAGCTTTTCAGCAGATTTTTCTGGCATTACCCACTTTGCAGTATCGACTACATTATACTTTTCGTCACGATGCAGCAAAACACCTTTAAACCATGCAGGTTTGCCAAAGAGCGGATTAACACTCTCGATCTGGTGTATTCCACCTAATTCAGTCAAAGGAACAGCCAATGTCATTCCAGCCACCTCGAACAGTAGCACTTGAAATTCCCCTTTGGGAATAACAGGTATGACAACTTTCGTTGGCGTTTTAACTGTTGCTAGCTTTTTTTCGACCTGAGACTCTAGAACTTTAGCAATCACAGGAACAGTTTCAACAGATTCTTCTACTGGTTCAATAAAAGGCTCAGTTCTTGGAATAGGCGCTGTCTTTAACAACTGTTCAATAGACTGGCGCTGAACATCTTCAATAATAGGCGCATCTGTCAACAATGCTGACATGTAATCTTCCATCACATCTTCGTTTGCGAATGGATTACCGCTCATTTTGTGTTTCCAATTTTTGTAGGTAACTCAGTAATTTAGCATAGGCGAAAACCCCACGGGATTTCGGGCAATAAACAGATGGCGGGCTTTGCGCCTGACTGGCATCCCTAAACCGTGTATCAATTGGAATTAATCCAACCCATACACTCTCTTTATGCGTCCGGGTTAATGTGCTGTATGCCTCAGTTGCCGCGTTGACGCGTTTATCGTACATAGTCGGTACTATAGTATAAACAATTGTTTTTGCTAAAGATTTTTGCATAATTTCCATAGAATGTATCATTCTATCCAAACCTTTTAAGGCCAAAAATTCAGTCTGCACTGGAATAACAACCCTATCACACGCAGCCAAAGCGTTAATCATTAACACCCCTAAAACAGGCGGACAATCAATAATAGCGTAATCAAACTCATCGCGTATGAGATCCAAGGCTTGACGCAGAATTAATCCCATACCACCTTGTGTGCCTAACTTTCGATCAAGCGTCGCTAACGCCATAGTCGCGGGTAAAATAAACAAAGAGTCCAACTTAGTCGGACATAAACAATCTAAGACACCCTCTTTTGTAACAGACTTTCCAGCCATAAATACGTTATATAAACTTGTAGACAATTCTTCTGAATCCACACCAAAATAATAACTTAATGAGGCCTGTGGATCTGTATCTACCAATATCACTCGCTGTCCGCTTTGGGCCAACAAACCACCAAGGGTAACCGTTGTGGTGGTTTTACCCACACCACCCTTATGATTTGCGACAGTCCAAACTACCACACCAATAACCACAGGTTGTAAATGAAGGCCAAAGGTAATTCCGTGACATTTAGGTCAACATTCTCATTTTGAAACAACACCAAAAGTGCTCCTTTGACCCTATTCTAGTATTTCGTTAATGATATGACCTGCCATATGAGCAATGTCATAATTCGCTTGGGATATATTGGCTACAGTTACGGCCTGTGGCATACCATAAACCACACAACTCTGCTCATCTTGTGCCCATATTTTAGCACCTTTGGCTTTTAACGTTTTACAACCTTCGCGGCCATCAGCCCCCATACCGGTTAGGATAACGGCAAGTACGTTACCAGAATAAACCTGAGCCACCGATTCAAAAGTTACATCAACACTTGGCTTATAAGTTACATCTGGAAAACGCTCTGGTTCAGATATGATGACTCTTGCATTACCCTCCCTGCCCTCTATGGTCATTTGTTTACCACCGGGTGCGAGATAACAAACCCCAGGTGTCAACCTGTCGCCACTAACTGCTTCTTTTACCGTCACATCACATAAATCATGTAAGCGTTTAGCAAAGGCCTGAGTAAAAGAACCAGGCATATGTTGCACCATCACGACTGGAATGGGAAAGTTACTTGGTAACTCAGTCAAAATTTTCTGTAAGGCCACTGGTCCTCCGGTAGAAGTACCTATGGCTAAACAAGCATAGTGACTTGAAGTGGAAGCACCTAAGTGGGTCTGTTTACCTGGTGTACTTACTACTTTATTTACATTATTGGTGGGTAGCGTGGTTGCAGAATTAAATGTATAGGAACGTGTTCTTGACAAAGAATTGGCACCGAACACTTTTCTACCGCATAGGGCTTTGACACGGTTTTGTAATAACAGAATGGCTTCTTTTCTGTTTAGAGCAATATCTTCGAATTTCTTAGGGAGAAAATCTAATGCACCTGCATCCAAAGCATCCAGCGTTGCCTGTGCCCCCTCCTGAGTAAGTGATGAAAACATAATAATAGGCACAGGATTACTGGCCATTATTCTCTTCACCGCCGTGATCCCATCCATGACCGGCATTTCAATATCCATTGTCACAACATCGGGTTTTAAAGAAGCAACTAAGGTTAAGGCTTCCTGACCATTTTTGGCTTCACCTACCACCTCTAATTCAGCGTCTTCTTCAAGTATCTGTTTTATTCTGCGGCGAAAAAAAGTTGAATCATCAACTATTAAAATCCTATATGCCATCTTCGCCTATCTTATCCGTATTTATAAACATCAAATTCACGTTTGGCTTATTAAGCACATAAGTACCTAAGTACCTATGTTTTTTTGGCCGCATACCTTTTCAGTAATCCAGGCACATCTAATATCAGCGCAATCCCACCATCACTGGTTATGGTAGCTCCCGCCATGCCAGGCGTACCTTGAAGCAACTCATCTAAAGGTTTAATGACAACTTCTTCTTGGCCAATCAATGCATCAACTACAAAGCCAAGTTGCTGTGTACCAATTTGCACTACAACAACATGGCCTGTGGTTTTATCAATATTCACTTCCCCTCTTGCTAACCACTCTCCCAAATAGAATAATGGAATAGCTTTAGAGCGGACGATCATGGTTAACTGGCCATCTACAGTATTGGTTTTTTGCATATCAAGATTGATGATTTCATTCACGGATCCAAGCGGTAGTGCAAAAGTTTGTTCACCTATCACTATCATCAGCGTTGGCAATATTGCCAAGGTCAATGGCACTTTTATTTCGAGTGTAGTGCCTACGCCCATCTTGGAATCAATATTGACGGTACCATTCAATTGATTGATTTTAGTTTTTACCACATCCATACCGACACCACGGCCTGATACTTCAGATATTTCAGTTTTAGTTGAAAAACCTGGGGCAAAAATCAAATTAAATGCTTCTGCATCAGTCATTCTTGCCGCTGCATCAGCATCCATAACCCCACGAGAAATCGCAATTTCCTTGAGTTTTTCTGGATCCATACCCTTACCATCGTCGATAATACTCAGTAGGATATGATCACCTTCTTGAGATGCTGACAACTTAACAGTACCCATAGTCGATTTACCTGCAGCCTTTCTGTCTTCTGGCATTTCAATACCATGGTCAACCGAATTTCGAACTAAATGCACTAACGGATCGGCCAAAGCTTCAACTAAGTTTTTATCTAGATCAGTCTCCTCGCCTTCAAGTACAAGCGTAATTTCTTTTTTCAATGTTCTTGCTAGGTCACGTACAACCCGAGGAAAACGACCAAATACTTTCTTGATAGGCTGCATCCGCGTCTTCATCACAGCGCCTTGCAAGTCACCTGTTACCACATCTAAATTGGCTATGGCCTTTGCCATGCTTTCATCATTAACATTGGTACTAAGGCTGAGTAGTCGGTTTCTCACTAAAACTAATTCGCCGACCATATTCATAATTTGATCTAAGCGCTTAGTATCGACTCTTACCGTTGTTTCTGCTTGAGGAGGAGGCGCAGCCTTTTTCTCTTCTTTTTTGGCGACTACAGCTTTAGCAACCTGTGCTTTTTTAGCTGGAGCGGCTGCTTGTTTTACTTCAGCCGGTTTTTTAACAGGTTTAGTCTCGCTTACGGTAGCAGGTTTTTCTGATTCTACCTCTGCTGGGCCTTTACCTTTGCCGTGTAATTGATCTAAAAGAGCTTCAAATTCATCATCAGAAATGTCGTCACCAGAGGAACTTTGCTCAGGTACTGCAGGGGTCTCCTTGGCCTCACCACTTTCAGTTTTTTCTTCACCTTTAAATTGACCTTTGCCGTGCAATTGATCTAGTAGCGCCTCGAATTCATCATCACTAATATCTTGATCATTTGAAGAAATTTCTTCCACCACAGGAGTTTCTTTGGCGGCAGGAGCATCGCTACCATGCAATTCATCTAGCAACGCCTCAAACTCATCCTCACTAAAATCACCGGAATCTGTTGCTACTGCATCATTAGCGGTGGTTTTATTAACGGTAGATTCAGGCTCACTTGCAGGCGCTGCCTCGTCAGCAGTTTCTGGTTTACTGAGTCTGGTAAGTGTATCGATAAGGCTCTTTTCAGCAGCGACCAGTGGATCACCCGCTTTGACAAGATCAAACATTTGCACGACTTCATCGGTGGCCTGTAATATTACATCCATCAATTCAGGCGTAAGAGTCCTTTGACCATTACGCATCACATCAAAAACGTTTTCTGCGCCATGACATATATCAACTAGCTCAGTCAGCGATAAAAACCCAGCCCCACCTTTAACGGTATGATACCCCCTAAAAATAGCATTTAGCAGATCCGCATCTTCTGGATTATTTTCTAGATCGACGAGCTGTTCTTGTAATAGCTCTAAGATCTCCCCGGCCTCAACCAGAAAGTCAGCTAGTATTTCCTCGTCAACATCAAAAGCCATATTAAAGCCCCCTTAAAATCCCAGACTCGAAAGCAAATCATCTACGTCATCTTGATCCGACGCTACGTCTTCTCTGCTGTCAGCATCCAATATTGGACCTTCAGCCTTTATCATATCGGCTTCATTCTCAGATTTGTTAGGCCTTTCAACAACCTCGGCACCATCCTTAGGTTCAACGCCGCCAAACATAGTGAGCATGTAGACTAAATTGTCTTCAACTTCTTTAACCAACTCGATAACTCGCCTAATAACTTGACCAGTCAAATCTTGATAACCTTGAGCCATCAGTACTTCAGTCAACAGGCCCGTCAATTTAGCAAAATCATCATTACCATTTTTCAGAAAACTATCCATCTCTTTAACAAGTAGATTGAATTCGCCCAACTGCAATTCTCGAGCAATCAGTTTATTCCATTCTGGTATGACTTTAACTATCCCATCATGCAATTTTTCAGCGATTGGCATACAGGAATCCACCAAATCCATGGTTTTATTTGCTGCCTCTTCAGTTGCTTCTATGACATAAGTAAGTCTTGTTTGAGCATCTGGAATATCCTCGTTCGCCATATTGACTATGCGAGGATCAAGTTGAAAGTTATTCAATGAATCATGGAGTTGACGTGTCAACTTGCCTACTTCAGCAAACAACTCAATTGAACTTTGAGCGCCGGCAGATTCAAGTAGCTCTTGAGCCCCTTGGTTGTCTCCGCTCTCTAACAATGTCACTAATTTTTTTGCGTCTTCAAGAGAAATTGGCGCAGTTTTCAAGGTCGTCATACAGTCTTTTCTCGCAATCAGGTTAGCCTGAATTTAACCAAGTCGTTCAAAGATTTTTGCTAATTTCTCTTTTAATGTTGCCGCAGTAAAAGGTTTAATAACATAACCGTTTACCCCAGCTTGAGCAGCAGCAACAATTTGTTCCTTTTTCGCTTCGGCAGTCACCATCAAAACAGGAATATGTTTCAAATTAGCGTCTGCGCGTATGGCTCTAAGCAAATCAATACCTTGCATGCCAGGCATGTTCCAGTCAGTTACCACAAAATCAAAATCCCCTTGTTGCAACATAGGCAATGCAGTATTACCATCGTCTGCTTCTTGTATATTTGCAAAGCCAAGATCTTTAAGTAAGTTCTTGATAATCCGACGCATTGTTGAAAAGTCATCAACAACAAGGATCTTCATATTCTTATCCAAAACCACCTCCGGTGAGAGTTCTAACGCTCAGGCTAAAACCCAACTTTATTGCTATAATTATTTGTCGTTTGAACGCCAATATTGCATGCGAGACTTGAGTTTCAGCATGGCTTGGCTATGTATTTGACTCACTCTGGACTCACTCACATCCAGTACTTCACCAATTTCTCTTAAATTCAGCTCTTCATCATAGTATAGAGACAATACAATTGCCTCGCGCTCTGGCAACGTTGTGATGGCATGAGCCAGTGCCTTTTGAAACGAACCTTGAAGAAAATCTTCAAAGGGCGTGTCAGAACCTTTTGTTTGTTGTGTACTGATCACATCTTCCGTTACACCTAAATCTTCAATGCCGATGATTTTTCCAGCATTCACTTCATTTAACATTTGATGATAACTTTCAATACTGACTTGTAATTTTTCTGCCACATCTAAATCGCGGGCGTCACGACCTGTTTCTCGTTCAACTTGATTAATAGCCTCGGTAATAGCGCGACCATTCTTATGCACAGAACGAGGCGTCCAATCACCTTTGCGTATTTCATCTAACATAGATCCTCTAATACGGATCCCTGCGAAAGTTTCGAAACTTGCACCTTTGCTACCGTCAAAATTTCTAGATGCTTCTAACAAGCCTATCATACCCGCTTGAATCAAATCATCCACTAATACACTGGCCGGCAAACGGGCTATCAAATGATGGGCAATACGCTTGACCAAAGAAGCGTGTCTTTCAACCAACTCATTCTTATCGGCCAGTTGTTGATAAGCAGCAGCTTTACTATTCACCTGTTACCGCCTACCGCTTCTTTTGTGACCAATTGTTCAAGAAAAAATTCTAGATGACCACCAGGTTGATTTGGGATAGGCCACTCCATTGATTTTTTGGCGAGTCTTCGAATAGCCATAGCAGCAGGTGAGGTGGGAAATGCTTCAACTACTGCTTTTTGCTTTCTAACAGACTTGCGAACATTTTCATCAAATGGAATAACTGCCACAAGTTCTAGTGCCACATCTAAAAATCTATTGGTCACTTTAGTCAATTTGGAAAACAATTCATCACCTTCACGCATACTGCGCACCATATTGGCAACAATTTTAAAACGAAATATACCATGTTCCTTATTCAGAATTTTTATCAGCGCATAAGCATCGGTTAAGGATGTGGGTTCGTCACAGACAACCATCATAATATCCTGAGACGCCTTGGAAAAACTTAACACCATGTCTGATATACCGGCCGCAGTGTCAACAATTAACACGTCAATTTGCGACTGTAACTCACTGAAAGCGCGAATAAGACCTGCGTGTTCTATAGGTGTAAGCTCTGTCATCGATTGGCTACCGGAAGTAGCCGGGGCAATCTTGATCCCGTAGGGGCCTTCAACGAGCACGTCATCTAAGGTGCACTCACCCGATAACACGTGAGACAGATTTTTTTCTACCCTAAGACCTAAAAGTACGTCAACGTTGGCTAAACCTAAATCGGCATCCAACACCATGACTCTTTTGCCTTGTTGTGCAAGTGATATAGCGGTATTGAGGGTAACATTTGTTTTTCCTACCCCGCCCTTCCCACCTGTCACGGCTATTACTTTTATTAACCTAGATTGATTCATTCTTCTTAAGCTACTCGCTTGATCCTCAATCATACTGTTACTGCTGCGTTATTAACGTGATTGGGGCTAGTATGAATTAAACCGAATTTTTTATAAAGCTTCGCTGCACTAGTAATTAAAAATTTTGTGCTTGCAGGTTGCAAATCCTCAGGTACTCGTTGCCCGTCAGCCAGATAACAAATTTGTAATTTGTTCTCAATTGCCACGCTGATTACCTCTCCTAAGCTGTAACACTCATCTAATTTGGTCAATATACACCCTTGTAAAGAAATCTGTCGATACTCATTTACAGTTTGTTGCATGACGCGGTACTGACAGTTAGCCTGCATCACTAAATAATTTCTGATGTTAGCACAAGAATTTTGTTTCATAGTATCTAACTGTTTGATTAGTCTAGCATCTTTTTGACTAAAACCAGCTGTATCTACTAATACTAATCGCTTATTTCTAAATTGATAAAGTAAATCTGATAGTTCGTTGGAATTTTGTGCTTGTTTAACAGTACAGCCAATTATTTTTCCGTAGGTCGCTATTTGTTCGTATGCACCAATTCGGTAATTATCCAAGGTAATAATGGCCACTTGCTCGACGCCAAATTTATGTGCCGCTTGTGCAGCGAGTTTAGCGATAGTAGTGGTTTTACCTGTACCAGTTGGCCCCATCAATGCCACCACACCTGATTGGGATAAGATATCATCATGTTTGGTTTGTAATCTATTAGCCAAAAGTTTTAGAAGGAATAACCAAGATTGCCTCTCATCAGCCGCTTCTGGTGCATAAGACACGACTTCTTCAGCTAAGGCATCCGAGATCCCCATTTGCTGCAACCTTTGAAATAAATACCCATGTAATGGATGTTTGCGACGCTTTTCTTGATCAATCAACCCAGATACCTGAAATTGCAAAATGTGGCGCAGCGACGATAACTCTTGACGCATTTCTTTGAGGGCATCTTGTTGCTGGTTAGTTTGCTGCGCAGACGCAGGACGACTTGAATAAACTTGCTGCTGTTTTTCGGATACTTGCTTAACGTCTTTAATTTGTGTGGGATTAGCAGACTGAGATTGTTTTTCCAACAAGGCTTTTAAGCTATCAGGCCCAGTATCACCAATAATTTCACTCAAAGTGGGGGTTTTTCTAGATTGATGGGTCTGGGTCTTGAGCTCAGCTTTATTAGCTAATAGCTGGGCATCTGGCTCTTTGTCGTAGGCGGCGACTATCTCGATACCGTCAGCATGTTTTTTATTTGACATGATAACCGCGTCACCACCTAACTCGTCTTTCACTTGTTTGAGTGCTTCTCGCATGTCTTTGCCATAAAAACGTCTGATTTTCATATATACCTCTTAAATACCAACACTATGCTAGATCATCCCGTCAGATTATTGACCCACGGCACTGACAATTTTGATTTGTTTGTCATCAGGTATCTCCTGATAAGACAACACATGTAATCCACTCACTGAGTGTTTTAAGAACTTTGATAATACAGGTCTTAACATACCTGAGGTCAATAAGACTGCTGGTTCACCTGCTAATTCTTGTTGTTGAGCGGCTTCGTTCAACGAACCTTGCAAACGTTCTGCTAAACCGGGTTCAATTCCTGCGCCATCGGCTCCCCCTGCTTGAAGAGACTGGTGCAACATCTGTTCCAGTTCTGGTGCCAAAGTAATAACAGGGATTTCGGGCAAACCACCGTTTATTTCTTGTACAATTAGGCGTTTCAGTGCAATACGCACCGCAGACACCAAGACGTCGGGATCTTGGCTTTTAGGACCAAACTCACATAAAGTCTGCACAATGCTGCGCATATCTCTTATGGGCACGCCTTCATAAAGCATGGTTTGTAATACTTTAACGACAGTGCTCAAAGGCAAAATATCAGGTACTAAACCTTCCACTAATTTAGGACTATTTTTCGCCAATAAATCTAATAATTGTTGTACTTCTTCATGGCCTAACAATTGATAGGCATTGTTGGTTAACAACTGACTTAGATGTGTAGCCACAACAGTGGCTGCATCCACCACTGTATAACCAAGGGTTTGGGCGTGTTCTCTTTGATTGGCTCGGATCCATACTGCATCAAGTCCAAAGGCAGGATCTTTGGTCGCTTTACCTTCTAGTTTGCCAAACACTTGTCCAGGATTAATCGCCAGCTCATCATCATGACTCAGCTCAGCTTCGCCCACGGTGACGCCTAACATAGCGATAGTGTAGTTATTTGGGCTTAAATCTAAGTTGTCACGAATATGTACTGGCGGGATCAAAAAACCTAATTCTTGAGATAATTTTTTGCGCACACCTTTAATACGAGTAAGCAATTCGCCACCTTGCGCTTTGTCGACCAAGGGGATCAACCTATAACCCACTTCTAAGCCTATAGTGTCAACATGCTGAACGTCATCCCAACCAAGTTCTTTTATTTCTAAAGGTTGCTGATTTTGTTCAGGTAAAGACCTCATCACTTCAGGCTCATTAGCAATTTTCTGAGCGCGCCAATGACTGTAGTAAGCATAACCACCAACCACAGCACTAAAGCCCAAAAAGGCAACATGCGGCATACCGGGAACAATTCCCATCACAAACAAAATGCCAGCGGTAATATAAAGGGCACGCTGATTACCGAGTTGACGAGTTAACTCGCTGCCCATTTCTTGAGAGTCATTTTCTCTGGTCACAATAATGGCGGTGGCAACTGACAGCAATAACGAAGGAATTTGCGCCACTAAGCCATCACCTATAGTCAATAAGGTGTAGATTTCAATCGCATCGCCAAAAGCCAAGTCATGCTGGATCATGCCAATAAATAAGCCACCCACTATGTTAATCAACATAATGAACAAACCAGCAATCGCATCCCCTTTTACAAATTTGGAAGCACCGTCCATAGAGCCATAGAAGTCTGCTTCACTGGTGATTTCAAAACGACGTTTACGGGCTTCATCTGCATCAATAAATCCCGCATTTAAGTCCGCGTCTATGGCCATTTGTTTACCGGGCATAGCATCCAAAGTGAAACGTGCACTGACTTCTGAGATACGTCCTGCGCCAGCAGTCACTACTTTAAAATTAATAATTAGCAAAATGGCAAACACCACTATACCTACCGCATAGTTACCACCAATGACAACTTCACCAAAAGCCTGAATTACCTTACCTGCAGCATCCCCTCCTTCATGGCCTTCAAGTAACACTATCCTGGTGGACGCCACATTTAGGGCAAGTCGCAATACAGTTGCAATAAGCAACACTAAGGGAAAAATACCAAAGTCAACGGGTTTCTTAGTAAACACCGACACCAATATAACCACTAAAGACAAGGCGATATTGAAGCTGAATAGAATATCCAATAAAAATGCGGGCATGGGCAGGATCACCATACCCATTATTGCTAATAAGACTATAGGTGCGCCTAAACCAGATGCTGCAGACTTAAAATGGTTTTTATCAAATCGATTAAAATAGGAAGCTAATTGCATAAACGAGATATTGACGCTTTGTTGAATTTGTTAACCCGTGAAGGAGTAAAAGCAACTAGTGCGCCAAGTCTATTAAAAAAAAGGAATCTTTAGAATAAATGACACTTAACGTCTTAACTCAGGGGGGATAGGCAAGTTACTTTTTAATGGTTTTGGACGTTTACCTTTACCTTGCTTAAAGGCTTTTAATTGGTAAACATAGGCTAGGACTTGGGCGACGGCCATAAACAGTTTTTCTGGGATTTCATGTTCTGCTTCAGTGGAGTAATAAATCGCTCTAGCTAGCATCGGAGATGCCACTATAGGTACTTCATGTGCTTTGGCAATGGTACGAATATGCATGGCCATTTCATCTGCCCCTTTAGCCACTAAAGTGGGCGCGCGGCTGCCAAACTGGTCATACTTCAATGCCACAGAAAAATGCGTGGGGTTGGTGACTACTACGTCGGCATTCGGCACTTCTTGCATCATCCGATTAGCGGCTGCTTGATATTGTAACTTACGAATTCTGCTTTTTACTTGGGGATCACCATCAGCGTTTTTACGCTCGTCTTTGACTTCCTGCATCGACATTTTCATTTCTTTGTTATGTTTATAACTCTGATAGGGCACATCAAAAGCCGCAATGGGTATTAAACCAAGGCTCATAAGCAAAAAGCCCCATGCAATTAAATCCATGGCATGAAACAGATTTCCTGGGTATAGCTCTAAGTCCAAATGTAATGCTTCGTCCCGAAACATAAAAAGTGCAATGTATGCCATTGATGCAACCACTACAAATTTGGCAATCGCTTTAAATAATTCCACCACGCTGTTCATACCAAACATACGTTTAAAGCCCGCTATGGGGCTTATTTTTTGTGCTTTTGGCGCGGCGCCATCCCAAGTGAAATTATAACCACCCAAAGCGATATTGCCGTAGATACCAGCGATAGTCACAACCAGCATATACAACAATACCGGCATACTAATAGTATCAACGGCGAAGCCCCACGCTAGAAACATGTGCGTAAAATCATAAGTTTCATCTCGGGACAGAGTAAACATACGCTGAGTCACTATAAATATAGCGCTCGCAATTTGAGAGCCCATGAGTAAGAAGCTAACACCACTAGCAATTAAAACTAAAGCCGTCGACAACTCTTTAGATCTAGCGATTTGTCCCTTTTTACGGGAGTCCTCAATTTTTTTGGAGGTGGGTTCTTCGGTTTTTTCGTTTGCATCTGACATGATTGACCTCCTCTAGCTAGGACAAACTAACACTAGCTGACACATCATGTTCTGTGCCCGCTCCCACATCACTTCAAAGTGATGGGTTAAGTTGTCCAAAGTTAACCAAATTATGATGAGTCCCATAATCTGAGCGATAGCAAAACCGATACTAAAAATATTCAGTTGTGGCGCTGCTTTGGTCATGACACCAAAGGCTAAATTAACAATAAGCAATGACACTATGGGCGCCAAAGATATCGTGACAGCTGAAATAAACATCCAACCAGCCCAGTGAGCAATATCTCTAAATTGTTCTGGGGCAAACCATGCCTCACCAATTGGGAAAGCCTCAAAACTCATCACAACCATGCGGATCATGGATAAGTGCCCATCTAATGCCCAAAAAAGTAACGTTGCCAAAATAAGATAAAACTGACCCACTGCATCCACGCTAATACCATTTACCGGATCAACTACGGATGCAAAGCCCAACCCTGTTTGTAAGGCCACTATTTGCCCTGCCATTACAAAAGTATTGAGCACCATATTTGACAAAAAACCTAGTGCTATGCCAATGATTAACTGCTGTATCACTAACATAAAAGTGCCTACAGAAAAAACCTCTGTTACGGGGATCGGAACTGGTGGGATAACCGGCATAATAATAAGGGTTAAAAATAGCGTGAGTAATGCCCTTGTAGTAGGTGGCACACTCTTGGCACTCAAGCCCACCATAGAAGCGAATAACCCAGAGATGCGCATAAATGGCAACAATAAGTCCGCCAAGTACTGCATGACTGTCGTAGTTGCTATGTCCAAGGTTTCAACCTATCACCTGAAAAACTAACACTACTAACCCACTACCTCTGGAATTCGCTCTACCATAGTGAAAAAGAAGTCCATAAGCTTTTGCACTAACCAATGCCCCCCCCAACTTAGTGCCAACAAAGTGACAATTAGACGCGGTAGAAAACTCATGGTTTGTTCATTGATAGAGGTGGCAGCTTGAAACACAGCAACAATTAGCCCCACAAGCAAGCTGGGCAGGATAATCGCTGAAACCAACAAAATAACCATCTGCAATGCTTCTTTGAGTATTTCAACAAAGACTTCTGGGCTCATGGGTACACCTTACTTATATTTTCGCTACGTAACATTCGCTAACCCATCCCAAAACTATTGGCTAAGGTGCCAAAGACTAGATTCCAACCATCCACTAAGACAAATAACATGAGTTTAAAGGGTAATGACACTATCATAGGTGACAGCATCAACATGCCCATCGCCATCAGAATTGAGGCAACAACCAGATCTAAAATCAGAAAAGGTATAAACAACATAAAACCAATTTGAAATGCAGTTTTTAGTTCGCTGGTCACAAAAGCCGGGATTAGCACATTCATTGGCACGTCGACGGGATCTTGAAATTGTCCATCCATACCGCCAATTTGCACAAAGGTCTCTAAGTCTTTAACGCGAGTTTGCGCCAACATAAAAGCACGTAGTGGCTCTTTACCTATTTCATAGGCTTGAATTGAGGTAATTTCTTCCTTTAAGTAGGGTTGCAATGCCGTTTCATTTATCTTTTCAAATACCGGCGCCATGATAAACATCGACAAAAACAAACTCACTCCGATTAAAATCTGATTAGAGGGTGATTGCTGCAAACCTATGGCTTGACGCAAAATAGACAGCACGATAATGATCCGTGTAAAAGAGGTCATCATCATCACAAAAGCGGGGAGCAGGCTTAGCGACGTCATGATAGCGACAACCTGCAAGGTCATAGTATAATCTTTGCTACCATCGGGATTATCGGTAAGCGTCAAAGCAGGGATACCTGGTTCAGCTAGAACCTGTCCACTCACAAAACAAAGCAATAACATTAAACAAAGACTCAAAGATATTTTTTTCATGATTTTTCTCTTTGAGTGTTTATTGCTGCTTTATCATTTTGTGCCATAGCGGGATTTATTTTACCGGCCATAAACAGCGCTAACTTATCTTTGAATTTATCGTTACCAGGCGATGATGATGTCGAATTATCAATAGGCGTGGTCAAAGTCGCTAGGTGATTAATATTGTGAGCCGTCACTCCCAACAAATGTTGCACACCGGCCACTTCAATCACCATGACTCTTTCTTTGGTTCCAGCCATCATTGAGGCAACAACTTTTAGATTTGCGGTGCCAGATTGAGTGACGTTAAACCGTCGCATCAGGAACGCCAGCATAAAAACAACACCAATTACCAGTAATAAAGACAGGAAAATTGACACTATTGATGTGGGATTTGACAGAGTTTGAGGCGCCGAATTGGCCTCAAAAGAGATACATAAACATGCGCCTAGAGCTATCCAAACCCATGTTTTATAAGCTTTTTGTCTATCTAAGCTTTTTGATTCTTTCCAGTTGGCTAATAACATCAGTTAATCGAATACCAAATTTATCGTTGACTACTACTACTTCTCCATGAGCAATCAACGTGCCATTTACCAAAACATCTAATGGCTCTCCAGCAACTCGGTCAAGTTCCACTACAGAACCTTGATTTAACTGCAGTAAATTTCGAATACTAATATTGCTGCGACCAACCTCCATTGAGATAGTCACAGGAATATCTAAAATGGTGTCGAGTTTGCGTTTTTCTTTGGGGGTTATTTCCCTGTCTTCATCAAACTCTTCAAGTTCGGCTACTTCTGCACCCAAACCAGACTGATCATCAGCGTCGCCTTCAGTCTTACCTTCTTCGTCAGCTTGCTCGGCCATCGCCGCAGCCCAATCATCTAAACCGTCTTCTTCACTCATTATTTACTCCATACTCTGGATAACAGGGTTTACCAATCATCTTCAAGGGTTTGCAATTCGGCGTCGCTGTCAATTCTTCGACCACCTTTAGTTAACAGTTGCAGCTCAGACTTCACAGAAGTAGGGCGCGGAATTTTTTCAATTATCTTAAGTGCCACATTATCTCTTGAACGTCCTAATTTGGCTCTAAAAGTCGGTAGACTTTCAACTAGTACGGTAATATGTTCAGGCATTTCGATTGGGATCACATAACCTGGTTCCAGCTCCATGATGTCTTCTAAAGTCAACTTAAGATCCATCATGTGCGTAGATAACGTCACTTGCACATCCATGATTTCATCCCGTAGAGCCTTGCTCCAACGCAAATCGGTGTCTTCTTTATCGCTTTGTACACCCGCGTCTAACAGTTCACGTATCGGCTCCAACATTGAATAAGGCAAAGAAACATGGAAATCACCGCCGCCGCCATCTAGCTCTATGTGGAAGGAACTTATCACTACTACTTCAGTAGGGCTCACAATGTTGGCCATGGCTGGATTAACTTCAGAGTCTAGGTACTCAAATGACACATCCATAACCGGAGCCCATGCCTCTTTGTAATCTTCAAAGATAAGCTTCAATAACATCTGAATAATACGTCGTTCAGTCGGGGTAAACTCTCGGCCTTCAATTTTGGCGTGATAACGACCATCACCACCAAAAAAGTTATCGACCAAAATAAACACCAACCTAGCCTCCATGGTAATCAAACCCGTGCCTTTGAGTGGACGAAAACGCACCATATTCAAACTAGTTGGCACAAACAAGGTATGAATGTACTCACCAAATTTAATCATTTGGATACCATTAATAGAGACTTCTGCCGAACGACGCATCATATTAAATAGACTGACTCGCATATGCCGAGCAAAACGTTCGTTAACGATTTCAAGGGTTGGCATGCGCCCACGAACGATCCGGTCTTGAGAAGAAAAGTCGTATTCCAAGGCTGAGCCATCAGACTCACCACTGTCAACGTCTTCTTCCTCAACATCGTCTACACCATGGAGTAGTGCATCAATCTCGTCTTGGGATAATAAATCGCTCAATCTAACTCTCTCATTAACAAATCAGTTGTTACTGCATAACAAAACCAGTGAAAAGCACTTCTTCCACTGTTTGATTACCGCTGACAACTATCATGGCTTTTTGCACTTCTTTTAATGCACTGTCGCGAATGGCAATTTTGCCCGCCTCAGTAACTAAATCATCGGCATTGGCCGTACTGAAGGTTTTTAATAAGGTGCCTTCAATCAAAGGAATATGCATCTTAGCTTGTTCTTCGTTATCGGAACCACGCATCATTAGCTGCACTTTAATTTCGACTAAGCGGTCTCGGGTTGACCCGGGCACATTAAATACAAAGGGTCTGGGCATAGCGACATACAAAGCAGTGCCGGTTTTAACAAGCGCTGAGGCAACACCTTCTTGTCCTTGCACCACAGGCACTCCTTCAACTACAGGCATTTGAGGGCCTTCGTCATCCATCAAAAAGAAATAGGCCGCAGCACCACCAGCAATCAGCACAACAACAGCAACGATAATAATAATCAGTTTCTTTTTTTTGCCGCCTTCTTCCATTTTTAATTCTTCTTCAGCCATGCTTATCTCTCAAATTGCTAAACAATAACGTTAGTATCAGCCCCAAAGTTAAATTGGCAAAGCGCTTTAGGCGATTTACTTGCAAATTAAGTTGCGGACTAAACAAAATAATCAATTCCACCGAGGGCTCCATTAACAATCTTTTGTTGCGCTAAAACTTTCTCAGGCACTTCGATATCTTCTGCTTCACCATTACTGCGACAGCCTTGCTTGGCTAATTCACCATCACCTTGTCCTTGTTGACCATCGCTTTCTTGGCGCACTGAAGATTGACCAAGCTCAATGCCTTTTTCAGCTAACATTTCTCTTAATCTGGGTGTGGCGTTGTCAACGGCATCTCTTGCTTGTGGTGACTGAACCAAAAAACTCACTGTTGCAGACTCACCAGACATAGCAACTTTCACATGCACTGAACCAAGCTCAGCAGGATCAAGGCGAATTTCAGCCACTAGGTTTTTAGTGTTCACCATCCAGCGGACTTTTTCGGCTAACTGCTGATGGCCTTCCGGTTTCGCTATATTAATGGCTTTCTCGAATTTGGACTCAAACTGATTCAATTGAGTTTGTTTGCTTTGTTCACCCTGAATTTGTGCGACATCTCTTAAGATCGCACTATAGGTTTGGTCTTGACGCTCAATGGCACGATTCATTGTTTGCGCAAAATCTAGCACTTGAGACACGCTGTTGACTATCTGATCTAAGTTAATAGGCGCTTTTGTTGTGTCAGTTGTTTTTGCTAACGCATCTGCCACCAATGCTTTCAAATCCATACCCGGCTCTCTGCCCTGAGATAATTGATTCTTAAACTCCTCTAAGCCAGACTTTAACGCGGCAACAAATTCCTTTGAAGATGATTCCTTTGAACTCACAATCTCTGCAACTTTAGGCATAACTAGCTGCGAGGTAATCTGTTCAGAGCTTATAGGTTCAGTTACTTCTTTGCTCTCAAATACTCGCTGGGCAATATTCTCTAATACTCTATCCAACTTATTCTCGGTTAAGTCTAAGATGTTTTTTATGTCAATATTACTGCTGACTTTCTCGGGTTTACTCGAATTAAGGATATTGCTAGGCGCAACTTGCACCTGTTGAACATCCTGCTCAGCAACAGACTCTAATGTTGTTATTGGTGACTCAATTTGCTGGGCTTGCAATGATTCTTCTGCCCCATTAGGCACCACAGGCTTAGCCAATTTAACGGGCTCTTGTGTTTGGGTTTTGTCAGTTTCTGAGTCAACTAATAAGGTTTTAAGCAGCGCTTTGTTTTCAGCCAACGTTAAATCTGTTGGTCCGCTGGCTGCAACTTTCTGGCTTGCTAACAGTGAGTCTTTTTTAACGACATTATCTAGGGCTAAGTCTGCTTGCGTATCTTTTTGAACTTGTTGACTAACTAACAGCGACTCTTTTGCAATGAACTTATCTATTGTACCAAAGGTTTTTCGCTCAGCCGTATCTATGTCACTTTTTTGACTGAGTATATTCAGTTGAGTTAGCAAATTTTGGAAAACTTGCGGTTGTTCTAACAACAATTCAGCCGTTTTAAGTTGCACCTCTGCATCCGTTAGCCCCTCGGTTTCTGCAATTGCTAGCACTTCGCCTAGTGCTTTGCCAACTAGCACGGATATACTCTGCTCGGCTTGTTGCTTAGCAGCCGTTTGCTTATCCAACATTTGTTCAAGCAAGTCTTTTTCAATTTTGTTAGGCAATGGCAAATCAGCCGTAGATACATCTACAGAGTGCCCCTCAATCTCTTCCAAAGAACGTTTTGAAGTCTGAGCGTTATCCGCCAGTCTTTTCAGATTATCAATCAATGTCACCCATTCTTCGGCCACAATATTAGCTGAATCAACAGCTGATTCTGATCCTATATCGTCTTGTTTTGACGGCAAAACCAACTGTAACTCTGCTTTTCTGTTACCAACCTTGAGTTCTTCGTTAAGGTTATTAACAGCACTTTCAACTTCACTGGCACTGCCATCATTGCCTGCAGTTTCGGCCTTATCTTTTGACGAAGTTGATGTTGGTGCATCGTCAGTTTTTATAGGTTGATTTGAAGTGCTTTTGTTTTGTGTGGTTGTGTCTTCGTTTATCGCAGAGGATGTAGCATTTTTTATTTCATCAGTAGGTGCTTGCAACGCTTTTTGGCTTGATGTTTGAGGGGGAGTATTTTCATATTTAACCACTACAGAATAATTAGATTTTTGATCTTGCAATACCTTACCGAATTGCTCCTGTGATCCGTTGCCTGCAAATGATTTGGTCTCTGCACCTGTGGCAAAAGCGGCAACGTCTGATTTAGTGGTGGCAACATATTGCATCATTCTTTTTTATCCCTCGAACTGAGATGTCTTGGCTAATTCACTGACTTTTAAGAATTTTTTGCTTTTTCATGGGGTTATGAATTAGCTTATCTGTCGCAAGTCCAGTTATAAATGACCAGTTATCTTATGTATGTATGCAAGACTTAGCAAAGACCATTCCAACTTATACCCATACCAGCTCAAGATGTTGTCACTTACGCATAAATTTTTGCAGTGACAATTCATCCAGCATTATTTGTTCTAGTTTATCCTCACGTTTTAATTTGGCTTTATGCTGTTTATCCAGCAACATTTCTACTGCTTTGCGTTTTCGTTGTTGCGCCATCCATAACATACGCCTTTGATCTGCTACTCTTACCGCTTGATGTAACGTATGTAATTGCATCTCACAGGCTTTATCTAACTTGCCAATAAATTGCTGATGTTGACCAAAAGTGACGCTGCCAACACCTTGCTTAGCACGTAATTGCGCCTCCCGCAGATAATCTAAACGATAGTTTTCTAATCCAGAAAGTTTTTGCTTATTGTCTTGTGCAAACTGTTGCGCCAACTGAAAATCCTGAACCAGTTTTTGTTCTTTTTGCCGCTCCCAGTCTGCGACCATCTGTAATTGAGATTGCGCCATTGGTATTATTCTACCCCTTACCCAATCCACCACTTAAGGTGGTCATGTCAGCGGTGCTGTGCTCAAAATCTATAATTTGCTGCATACCTTGTTGTAAAAAAGCATTGATGGCAGGCTCAGCATTAATGGCTAAATCAATCCTAGGATCAGTGCCTTTGCTGTATGCGCCAATACTGATTAAGTCACGGTTACGCTGATAAGTAGAATACACTTGGCGAATACGTCTAGCCCCTTGAATATGTTCCTCAGGTACCACCATAGGCATGACTCGGCTAATAGACGATTCGATATCAATCGCTGGATAATGGCCAGAATCGGCTAAATCTCTGGACAGTACAATGTGTCCATCCAAAATCGCTCGTGCCGCATCCGCTATGGGATCTTGTAAATCGTCTCCCTCAGTCAACACCGTATAAAAAGCAGTTATCGAACCTTGATTTTCGCCGCCATTACCCGCTCGCTCTACTAGCGCTGGTAATCTGGCGAATACCGAAGGCGGATAACCTTTAGTTGCAGGCGGCTCTCCTACGGCTAAGGCAATTTCACGTTGCGCCATGGCATAACGAGTAAGGGAATCAATCAATAATAATACGTTTAAACCCTTGTCTCGAAAATATTCGGCAATAGTAACTGCAGTTTCGCACCCTTTTAAGCGCATAAGCGGCGATGTATCAGCTGGTGCTGCCACCACCACAGATTTTGCAAGCTCTTCTTTGCCCAAAATGTCTTGTATAAACTCTTTGACTTCCCTGCCTCGTTCTCCCACCAACCCCACTACTACTACATCAGCTGAGGTGCCACGAGTCATCATGCCCATCAACACACTTTTACCTACACCACTGCCGGCAAATAAACCCATACGTTGTCCCAAACCCACGGTCACAATGGAATTGATTGCCCTTACTCCCACGTCTATGGGTTGCGTAATAGCTTTACGTAATAGAGGATTCATTGGAGGCCTAGATAAGGGCACACGTTTTTCTGCTTTAATAGGGCCTAAACCATCCAAAGGTTGGCCATTACCATCTACGACTCGACCCAGTAATTCCATACCTACGGCCAAACCTTGTTCACGGTTGAGAGGTTGCACCCGAGAGCCAGGCACTATGCCTTTGACGGCTTCAGTAGGCATCAGGTAAGTAATACTCTCAGCAAAACCTACCACTTCCGCTTCAATTTCACCTTCCATTGTTTGGATCAAGCACTGGCTACCAACAGGCATTTGACACCCTACAGCTTCAAGGGTCAGCCCTATGCCCCGCACTAGCTTGCCACAGGCCACAACAGGCGCTTGTGGCACTTGATCTTTAAGCAATTTTATACGCTCTAACATAGCAGTAGACATTACTTACTCGTCACTTTTGCTGATGTGACTCAAACCTTGTTCTAACAGGAATTTGTCAATGACATCTTTGACTCGCCGCTCTACCGTGATATCAACGGCATTTGATTGAGTGACAATCTCACATCCGCCAGCAGACATTTCGGGGGACTCAATCAAATCCCAGCGATGTTTAGTGATTTCCTCTGGGCTAAAATGGTTATTGACCAACTCTCTATCATCGGGATGCAAATGGATTTGATAATGCTTTTCTTGAATAGGTAAGGCTTTTAAGCCTTCACTTAAAGCCTGAAAAATAAGATCAGTATTGGTTTTGACTTCACTGCGTATGACACCTTTTGCAAGACTCACAGCCAGTAACACTAGTTCTTTCTCCAGCTCTTGCTCGACATTTGCTACTGGATTTTGAAGGCTGTCAAGCAAGGATGTCCAACTGCCCAAAAGTTGCTGTATTTGCTCTTCGCCAGTAAGCAAACCTTGTTTGGTACCTTCTTCTAAACCTTTAGCGAAACCTTCTTGGTGTCCTTTAAGCAATCCCTCTTCAGCACCTTGAGCATGCCCTTCTTGATTGCCTTGGGAAAAGCCCTCAGCATGGGCCGCAGCTCTAATCGCTTCAATCTCCTCAGCTGTGGGGGGCAATATTTCTATTTCAGCTTCAGGAGGCTCATATTTCCAGTCTGATTTACGATTGAGTGCGTTGGTGGTCTGGTTCTCTTGTGTTAGATTGGTATCTTCTACATAGGGTAAATCCCATGCTTTAAACGCCTCGTCTTGCTCATCTACAGTCATACTTTATATGCCTTAAACCTAGATCCCGCAGTTAGATTACAAGAATTCATCGCCACCGCCGCCGCCCAACATAATTTCACCGGCGTCAGCCAAACGTCTGGCCACTGAGAGTATTTCTTTTTGCGCAGTTTCCACTTCACTAATACGCACAGGTCCCATAGCCTCAAGATCATCAAGAAGCATTTCGGCCGCGCGTTTTGACATGTTTTTGGTGATTTTGTCTTTAAGCTCGCCCTCAGCACCCTTAATAGCTTTAAGTAATGCGTCTTGTTGCACCTCACGTAATATAGCTTGAATGGCTCGGTCATCAACGTCTGCCAAGTTATCAAATACAAACATCAAGTCTTGGATTTGCTGGCTCATTTCTTCGTCTTGTTCGCGAATGGCATCCATCAACTGACCTTCAATATTAGTATCTAGGTAGTTCATAATGTCTGCCGCCGACTTCAAGCCACCCATTTTCGCCGCTTGAGTACCCGCTTGACCAGCAAACTGTTTCTCCATAATTTCGTTTAACTCTTGTAATGCAGCAGGTTGCACTTCTTCTAAATTCGCTACCCGCATCATCAAGTCCAGACGGACTTTTTCGGGAAACTGACTAAGAATTTCCGCAGATTGTTCGGCATCCAAATACGACATAACAATAGTTTGAATTTGTGGATGTTCGTTACGGATAATGCTGGCTACTTGTTTTGAATCCATCCATTTTAATGAATCCAAGCCTTTTGCGCCTGTGCCCATCAAAATCTGATCGATTAAGTTGGCGGCCTTGTCTTCGCCTAATGCCGAAGTAAGGGCACGTTTCACAAAATCTGTACTTTGGAAGCCAATGGTGCTGTAGTTTTGGATTTCTTCGATAAAATGTTTGTGAACCGCAGTGATTTTCATCTGGGTCATATCATCGATTTGAGCCATAGCCTGACCCAATTTTTGCACCTGCTTAGGCTCTAAATGTTTCAGAATTTGTGCCGCATCATCTTCGGTCAAACTTAACAATAGAATAGCAGCCTTATCAACGCCTTCTAATTTGCCGACGTCGTATCCTGTATCTTCAACTTGCTCTTCTTCAGCCACAATTTAATCCTCTAAATACCAGATGATATTACAATTAATCATCAAGCATCATCCAGTTTTTCACTACTTGCGAAGACAACTCTGGTTCATTTGCTACCAAGGCCCTTACGGCTTTCAGCACATCTTCATCTTTATGCAAATCTGGCAACATAAAGGTGCCATCTGCTGCAAAACCAACCTGCGATTCGTCAAACTCTTCTGCCAATAGGCTAATAGTTTCATCGCCTAAGTCTAGCCCTTCATCAGCGTCAAACTCGTCAGATTTCATATCATCAGGATTAATCAGTTTACGTACCATAGGTCGCACAACCACTAAAATAAGTAAAGCGATAATAAAGATACCGCCACCAAGTTTAATCAGAGGCAAAAACTTAGGATCTTCCCAAAACGGAATTTCAGCTAATGCCACTTCACCTTCACGGTTAAAGGGAATGCTCACCACCTCTAAAGAATCTCCGCGCGTCACGTCGAAGCCGATCCCTCCTTGCAACAAACGGCGAATATCCAATAATTCAGCCTGCGCCCTAGGGGCCGTTGATACTGTGCCATCCGCAGCGGTACTAGTCACATAATCCAATGCAACAGAAACACTTAAACGGCGGATCATACCCACTTGTTGTTTAGTATGGCTGACTGTGGTGTCTAATTCGTAGTTACGGGTTTCTTCTTTATGGTTACGTCCAGGCGTTTGCTGGGTTGAGCTACTGCTGGCGCGCTCAGGAATGTTTGAATCTAGCGGTGGTTGGTTGGTTAATGCGCCAGGAATACCGGCAATAACACCACCAATACTGTTATCTTCAACCGTCATTTCGCTGCGAATGGCGGGTAAGTCGGGGTTGTAGCTACGCTGCGTTTGTTCTACCGACGTAAAGTCCATAGTCACATCAGCTTGAGCGGTATAATTACCTAAGCCCAAGACCGGAATAAGGATTGAATCTATTTTTTCTATATAAGCACTTTCACGTTTTTTTTCTAATTCGTATTCTTTGCGGGAACGAGCCGATTCGGCGCCTTGGGATCCTGAATTCAGCAAACGCCCGTTACTGTTGGTCACTGTCACCCGATTAGGCTCTAATCCTTGTACCGCTGAAGCAACAATATCGATGATGGAGTTCACTTCTCCACTTGAAATCATTGACCCACGTCTGGTGGTGACGACTACAGTGGCGCTGGCTTGTTTTTCGCGACGGGCAAATACATTTTCTTTAGGTAAGGCTAAGAGTACTTTGGCCCGTGAAACCGCGGTCATTTCTTCAATAGTGCTGGCGATTTGTTTTTCTCTGGCGTGTTTTAAGCGTACTTTTTCAACTCGTTGGCTGACACCAAATCCCATGTCTTGCATGATGATGTCAGCACCAGCCGATTCGCCCTGAGTAATACCTTGACGAGACATGCCTAATTTAATTTTTTGGTACTGACCGCTGCTGACATACACGGTATTTCCTTCTAAGCGGTAATCGATTTGTGCCTGATCGAGGTAATCAAGGGTTTCGATTAACTCTTGTGTTTCCATACTAGCCAAGGGACGGTAATCAGGCTCATTGGCCCATATTAAGATAAACACAGCAATCGCCACACATATCACTAAGGCGATAATCAAAGTAATTTGACGCACCATATCGGTACTACCGATTGAGTCCATAAAACCAGATTTTTGTTCTGCACCTGAGTCCTCTGGGTACATATCAGTACCCATATCACTCATTGCCAGTTCTGTACTTGCTGCTTCAGCCACGTGTTAGCTCCTAAACTGGCATGTTCATAATTTGTTTATAAGCATCAAGCACTTTATTACGCACTTGGATCGTCGCCTCAAAGGCAATGCCAGCTTTCTCTTTCGCCACCATCACATCCGCTAAGCTTAAACTTTTGTCACCCATCTCAAATGCCATGGCCATATCTTTAGACGCTAACTGCATGTCATTAACAGTGCCAATAGCGTTACTCAGTAAATCAGCAAAATTCTGTGAGGAAGGATTACCTTGGATGGCATTGCCCTCACCCAAGCCTAATTTTGATTGCTCGACCATGCCTTGCATTTCTTGATATATTGACTGTGCTTTGATGTCCATAAGACGCTCCGCTGGCAAAAGACGTATTTTGTCGTTTGAGTTAACTAACTAGCTACTTATATAGTTATAGCAAGGTAAGTGCCAAATAATAAGCGTTAAACACATCATGAAAATACCCAACCAATTCAAATAGTTAAATATTATATCAAGTGAATTTGAGGTGTCATTTTCTTGACAGCTGATTTATCAAACAAAGTGAATAGTAGCTAGTTAAAAGCGAAAAGAAAAAATTGAACCACGGAGGGCACAGAGGAAAGCCCTATCATAATTTAAATTGTGGTTGTAGCTCATATCCGATCTGACTGACGTGGAGAATTTGGATTAATTGATTTTGGCTTATTCTGACAGGCAGCTAAGTCCGAAAAATCGTAATTCAACCATCATCCTAGATTCCGCAAGCTCTTAGCGACAGTCAAGCTAACGCCATGTTGCTTCATCCGAGCGTTGATCGGATGCCATAGCTGTAGGAGGTGCTTTAGCGCCGAACTGTTAAGTTGTAACAGGTTCACGTGGTAGGAGGTGCTTTAGCGCCGAACTGTTGAGTTGTAACAGGTTCACGTGGTAGGAGGTGCTTTAGCGCCGAACTGTTGAGTTGTAACAGGTTCACGTGGTAGGAGGTGCTTTAGCGCCGAACTGTTGAGCTGTAACAGGTTCACGTGGTAGGAGGTGCTTTAGCGCCGAACTGTTGAGTTGTAACAGGTTCACGACTAAAGTCGTTCCTACCTAGTTCCTACCTAGTTCCTACCCCTAGCTCCTAAATTGGTTTCTCTGTGCAGCGAAGCGCTCTGTGGTGCATAGCTTTTGTCAGTTTTGAAATGAATTAGTATTATGCCAATCACCTTAAAAAGAAAAGCCACCGTTCTAGGTGGCTAAGGGGTTCGCTTCTGCGACGCTATAAACTGATTGCTAAGCAGGTAATTCAATGCCTACTTCGCGCATTTTGGCGAGTTTGTAACGCAAAGTTCTCGGGCTTATGCCTAATCTTTCAGCTACATCTTTGCGACGACCTTTGCAACTTTGTAAGGTGTCAAGGATGATTTGATGTTCTTGCTGACGTAGTTCAGAGCCTAACTTACTGTTATCGTCTTCAATGTTTTCAAAATCAAGCCGTGAAGTCTGAGCCAATGCAGTTATGTCTTGCTCAATCATTAGATCTTGGGCATCAATTTGGTTTCCATCAGATAATATCAGCGCACGCTGAATAACATTTTCTAACTCTCGTACATTACCAGGCCAGCTGTGCTGTAATAATTTACTGCGACCTGCTGCTGTTAGTTTGGATATTTCAGTACCTTGTTTTTGGCAATGGCGTTCGATTAAATGTTCAGCTAAAGGAATGATATCGCCTGCCCTTTTATCAAGAGGCAACCAAGTGAGTGGAAACACATTTAGGCGATAATATAAATCTTCCCTAAACTCACCCGTATCCACAGTTTGTTTTAAGTTACGGTTACTGGTAGCAATAACCCTGACATCCAAAGCAATGGTTTTACGCCCACCTAATCGTTCGACTTCTTTTTCCTGCAGCACACGTAATAATTTAACTTGCAGATTTAAGTCCATCTCACTGATTTCATCGAGTAAAATGGTACCACCTTGAGCCTGTTCAAATTTCCCCGGACAAGCTTGTATTGCCCCAGTAAAGGCTCCTTTTTCGTAACCAAAAAGTGTCGCTTCCAGCATGTTTTCTGGAATAGCCGCACAGTTGATAGCCACAAATGTTTGTTGACTGCGATTAGATTGGTCGTGAATAAAACGCGCTAATACTTCCTTCCCTGATCCGCTAGGCCCTAAGACCATGACTGTTGCTTCTGATCTTGCCACTTTTTTGGCCAAAGCGAGTAACTGTAAGCTGCTTGGATCATCCGCCACTGGTGTGCGTGATTCTACTTTTTGTGCGGGGGCATAACGGCCAACCAAATTAAGTAACACTTCGGGGGCAAATGGTTTAGATAGATAATCGGTAGCACCATCTCGCATCGCCTGAACAGCATCATCAATGGTGGCGTAAGCGGTCATTAATAATATCGCCAAATTGGGATATTTATTTTTGATATTTTTGAGTAATATCAAGCCACTCATACCGCCCATCTGAATATCACTGACCACTATGTCGACCGATTGTTCAGATAGCTTAATCATGGCTTGCTCACCACTATCGGCTTCAATGACTTGATAACCACCAAGCAATAAGGTATCGACTAAAGCCTCTCTTAGACCTGCGTCGTCTTCTACTATCAGTACTTTCGCTTGACTCATACTTTAGCTCCCAGCCGCATCGGCATAATATTGTTGTGGCTGCGCTGTCTGCGTTGGCGCAATGGCTTGGTGTGTTGATGGAAAAACTTGCTGTGTTGACTGATTGGCTTGATAAGTTGGTAAACACACAGTAAAACAAGCACCACCATCAGCCAAATTAGTCACATGAACCTTACCTTGATGAGATTGAGCAACACTTCTGACCACTGCTAGGCCTAAACCTGTGCCGTTACTTTTAGTGGTAAAAAATGGTTCAAATATTCGATTGATATTTTCAATTTTAATGCCGGGACCATTATCAGTGACAGATAAATTCACCCAATCGGGGTTATCACTTTGGCGACTTGCCATAATATTGATCAGCGCATTATGCGGCTTTACGGTTAACGCATTGTGAATAAGATTTTGCAGAGCGCCAACTAGTGCAGTTTTATTGCCTAAAATGACGACATCAGGATCCGGCAAAGAAAGTACTAACCTAGCTTGCTGATTTTGCAGCATTGCATCGGCTCCTTGCTGCACTTCTTGCATTAAACTATGTAGCGATATTTCACTTATCACTTGCTCATCACCACTTTTGGCAAACAACAACATGTCGTTTACTTGACTTTCTAAGTCTCGCAATCTTGAAACAAGTTTGTGACTAAACTTCTCTCGCGACGTTTTGTTTAGGGTGCTGTTAGACAAATTAGCTGCATACAACATAGCCGCCGACAAAGGGGTGCGAATTTGGTGGGCCAGAGAAGCAACCATTCTTCCCAAGGAGGATAACTTCTGCAAATGCCCGATACGTTGCTGCAATTGCCTAGTTTCAGTCAAATCAGTGAGCACAATAAGCTGCCCGGGTTCTTTTTCTAACGGGGTGATTGACAGTTTGACCTTACGTCCATCATATAGTGACACTTCATGGCCATCATCTGCTTGGGGCTTGAATGAGCGGGCTATGATGGTTCGCCACAATTGGCCTTCCAAAGGCTCGCCCAATAAGGCTTTCGCCAGATTGTTTGACTGCCTGACAAATCCTTTACCATCTATCACTACAACACCTGCTGGCATAACTTGCAGCAAATGCTCCAATCGATTAGCTTGCAAACGCAATGCGTCTAATTCTTGAGTATTAGATAGATGTGAGGCTTTCTGTACCGCGTCATGCCTTACAATTTCGCCAAGAGCAGACAAAGGATCATGCTGCGTTTCATTCAAGATGTTACTAGTACCCATACATTCCTCACGTCAAAACTTAGACAGAATAATTACAGGTGAGATAAAGCACATCTTATGCCAACAGAAATTCACAACAAAATCAAAAGGTTAGACATAATTATTCAGAAGACATGACGTCAATGAAATGACACAGCGAGGCTGCGGTTACCGCTAATCTTTACTAATATTGTACTTACGCATTTTTTCAACCAGTGTGGTACGCCGCATACCTAGTGCTTCTGCCGCACGTGCGACCACCCAGTCTTGTTGCTCAAGGGCTTGAGTAATCAAATTAACTTCTAAATCTGAAATATATTCTTTCAGATTTAGCCCGTCAACGGGTAACTCTGTCAACAACGTCTGCTCGAAGCTATTGTCGGCTACTTCACTATCCTCAGTATCATCGCCACCGAACAAAGCATTAATAGCGTCACGTTCCAATAATTCATCAGGGTATTCGGGTGCATAAGGTTCTATATCTAAATGATTATATTTATTGGGTAAATCACTCACATCGATAAGTTGATTAGGGTATAAAATCATTAAACGCTCGACCAAATTCGATAACTCGCGAACGTTGCCCTTCCATTTGTGCGCCATTAAAGAAGTCATAGCGTTTGCGGTAAACTTTATTTGTGAGTTATCTAACTCAAGTCTAGATACAAGCTCTTGTAATAACAAAGGAATATCTTCTTTTCGCTCACGTAAAGCGGGGCTGTCGATAGGAAAAACGTTTAGACGGTAATACAAGTCTTCTCTAAACTGTCCATCCTCAATCATGATTTCCAAATTGCGATGGGTGGCAGCGATCACGCGTACGTCGCATTTAATAGGCTTAGTTCCGCCTACTCTTTCGTAGGTTCGTTCTTGTAACACACGCAGCAGTTTAACTTGCATTTGTAATGGCATATCTCCGATTTCATCTAAAAACAGTGTTCCGCCTTCAGCTAGCTCAAATCGTCCTTTTCGCGAACTTACAGCACCAGTAAAGGCACCCTTTTCGTGTCCAAAAAGCTCACTTTCAAGCAACTCACCGGGTATCGCACCACAGTTAACCGGAATAAAGATGCTGTCAGTGCGGTTAGATAAAAAATGCACATTCCGTGCAATCACTTCCTTACCTGTGCCTGACTCTCCCAAGATAAGAACATTTGCCTCGGTGGGTGCAACTTGTTCAATTAAATGCCTAACACCTTGGATTTGTTTGCTTTTCCCAACCAAACTTCTAAACAGCCGGGTTTTATTATGCACACTCGTTTTGGTATTAGGCTGGCTGCGTTTATATTCTTGGCAACGGTGCAACATTTGAGTCAATGCTGGGTAAGTAATGGGTTCGCTGATGACCCCAACAATATTTGTTCGGGGCTCAAAGGTGTCATAATTGCCTACTAACACAAAAGGCTGGTGAGGAAACTTTTCACTGATATCACTGGCTAATTCGTGCGTAACAGCATCGATTAAAACCGATTTAATATCATTTCTACTTCTAAGGGTTTCTATGGCAGTAGTGAATAAAACACTACTACAAGGCTCACCAAGAAAGGTCAGAATGGTACTCAGATTATTTGCCCGCGCTACGTCAGAACTAATAATCAAAATATTGCTCATTCCACTTCCAGCCTCATGTTATTTTTATAACTCACTAAATTGGGTGTGATTTTAACCATTCGACGTGGGATAGCAATATTATTTAAGGCAATTTTAAAGTCGTATAATTTTCATACAAAAAACACAGAATAAAAAAGTCATACACAAAAAAAGAGCAGCCAAGCCACTCTTTTTACTAAATAAAACTTGTTTTATCCATTTAACAGAGACAAAACCTGACCTTGTTGCTGATTTGCAATGCCTTGCACCGCAAGACTAGTTTGGCTCAATATACTCGCCGCAGCATTTTCAGACGCAGCCTGAGCATAATCGGTATCTTGAATACGGCTTCTGGCCGCAGAAACATTGATATCAGTTTGCGTTAAGTTTCGCGCTGCACTTTCAAATTGATTTTGGGTAGCACCTAAGTCGGCTCTGGCACTGCCTACAAATTCGCTGGCAGTATCAGCCGCAGCCAATGCATCTTCAGCACCTTGAGCGGTACTTAAATCCACATTTAAAATATCATTCAAACCCGCTGCCACATCTTGCGTGGCCACCGCAATTTTCTGTCCAGCATTAGCGCCAACTTGAAAATCAATATTGCCATTACTGGATAACAAAGATTTACCCGCAAATTCTGTTTGCTCAATAGTTTGCGAGATATTGTCTTGTAGTTGAGTGACCTCTGATTGAATGGCCTGACGATCCGCATCGCTTAACAAACCATTACCCGACTGAATGGACAACTCACGAATACGATTCACATCGTCAGTAATACCAGCCAAGCCGCCTTCAGCGACCTGGGTCAAAGACACACCGTCGAAGGCATTAGAAATAGACTGACGATTGCCCTCAACCTGAGTGGTCAAGCGGTCAATAATCTGCTGAGCCGCCGCACCATCAGCCGCGCTATTAATACGCTTACCTGATGCTAACTTCTCGAGTATTGACTCTTGCTTATTTTGAACTTGTTGTAACAACGATGTATTTGATTCAGTATTTAAACCAATCATAGAATTCTCCTCACTCACCTATACCATACAATAGCAGAGAGACTACATCTGTGTAAAATACAACCAAATCCATAAAGGTATGGAAAACGATACCAACTTATAGATAAAAGTATTAGATAATTGACTCGTACACCTATTCAACTTAACTTCTCACAATAAATTCAAAGACTTATTCTTTTTTTAGTGTTGCCGATAGAATAAGATAATAGACATTGTGTAGTAGCTGAAGATCATGAGCTTAGATTAAGTATGTTGAAGAATATCCGTTTACATATTGAGAAAGATGAACAAAAACAATCCGAACTTGATGAAAAGTTAGCCGGTCACATACTCACCACTCACAACAGCAATCTCAATGTTTTTCAACGCAACATCCCTTCTTTATTACCCTATGTGAAAAATACAGACTTAGCCAACTACTCCATTTTCATCAATAAATATGGCGAAAACAATATTGTTGATTACGGTATGGGGCGCACCTTTTATGGTTTTCATCCGCAAGAAGAAGTGCTCGAACAGTTATCACGGATAGAGCAACACTGCCCTGAAGTGATATTCAAAACCCAACTATCAGGCCAAAAGGATAATTCCTCTGCGCCAACTTCTATTCAAGAGTTAAGCAGTGTAAAGCTCAGAAACCAGCAACAACCCATGCCCTATGAAATTGAATGTTTAGTGGTACTTGGCTGTGGCCTAGGTATTCATTTAAGTCATTTATTAAAACGGCATAAAATTAAAAACCTGCTGATTTACGAACCGGAATTGCAATACTTTCAATGTTCGGTCATGACCACCTCATGGCAAGAAATTTTTACCCTAGCCAAAGAACACAACACAGCTATTTTTCTGCAACTGGAAAAAGATGGCAGAGACCTGATTAAAGACGCAAACGAACTAATTGAACACTGTGCTATTTCCAGCTTTCATCTTTACAAACACTATAATCATCAAGTGTTCGACTCATTATACAAAGATTTAACCGAACGAAGTTGGAACGCAATTGAAGACAGTGGTTTTAAGCTTAAGTCGAAGGAAAGTTACTTAGACTTCCTACCAAGTTGGACGCCCAACATAGACTTAGCCAACCATTCGTTATTAGCTGCGCCAAACGATAAGTTGACCCGTAACCTCAATGCATTTAAAAAATATTTCCCCGAAATATATAAAGAATATAAAGACTACACACCAAAAAAATGGCTACCAATTGCCAACTCTTCAGGTGAAATCAATCTAGTTAAAATTGACAGCCTACACACTTGGTATGGCGAATCCCCTAAACAGGATTGCACCTTAAACTTCGAAAACTTTAACGAACAGCCTAACAAAGATGGCTTAGTGCTGGGCTACAGAGGCACCAAACTCGCCCACTACATTCACTATCAATTTGTAAAAGAAACCGAAGAACTACTGAAACAAGCCGAAGAAGAAGTAGGCGCCCTGCCCGACAACGTCCCCTCAATCATCATGTTTGGTTTAGGGGTAGGTTATCAGTTAGAAACATTACTTAATGAACACACAGTCGAAAAACTCTTTATATGTGAGCCTAACCCAGACTTTTTCTATGCCTCGTTATTTGCCATCGATTGGCAAAATATTTTCGAAGCTGTCGAAAAATCAAAGTCACGTATTTACTTAAATATTGGTGATGATGGCACAAATTTATTCAGAGATTTATTGAGTCAATTCTACGCAATTGGCCCTTATATTCTAAACAGTACCTACTTCTATCAAAGCTATTACAACGCCTCTTTAAACTCTGCCATTAGCCAGCTAAGAGAGCAGTTACAAGTGGTGATATCCATGGGCGAATATTTCGACCATGCTTATTATGGCATCGCACATACCAAAGAAGGCATGCGGCGAAAGATCCCTGTTTTAGCGGCAAACCCCGCTAGCAAACTTAGCTATGATGACAAAGAAGTCCCAATATTTATTGTGGGCAATGGCCCATCTTTAGACATCTCTATTGATGCCATCAAAGAATGGCAAGGCCAAGCCATTGTTGTAAGCTGCGGAACGGCATTACAAGCCTTACACCGACATGGCATCACTCCTGATTTTCATGCTGAGATAGAACAAAACAGAAGCACCTTTGATTGGGCAGTGTTAATAGGCGACTTAGACTATCTAAAAAACATCACCCTCATATCCTGTAACGGCATTCACCCAGACACCTGCGATTTATACAAAGATGTGTTGATAGCCTTTAAAGAAGGCGAATCTTCAACAATATCCGCACTCAACGTATTAGGCAGAAAAAACTTTACAATGTTGCTCAACGCTTTTCCCACTGTTAGTAATTTTGTCATCGACTTATTTAGCACTATCGGCTTTACCAGTATCTACCTAATTGGTGTGGATTTAGGCTTTGTAGACGTTAAGCATCATCATTCAAAGTCGTCTGGTTATTATCAAGAAGATGGAAAAGAAACCTACGATTTCACCAAAAGCGCTAACACCTCGCTAATAGTGCCAGGAAATTTTCGCCCTACGGTCAACACTAAACACGAATTTAAAGTCTCTAGGCAAGTTATCGAACAAGTCACCAGCGCAAAACCCAAAGGACAGGAGTTTTACAACTGCAGTGATGGCGCAAAAATACAAGGTACATTGCCCATTAGGCCAGATGAATTGTTAATAGTGGTAACTGAACAACAAAAAGCACAAATCGTTGAAAAACTAAAGACGCTAATATTTTCGACCAAAGATCTTGGCAATTATGTAGAAAAATTTGAAAAACATTATTCTCAAGATTTATTGATAGAAGAACTCAGTGCGTTTGAATCACTTTTAGAAAAAGAAGTGACTAGCAAAGACGGTGTCGAGAAGATAATTACAAAACAAAAAGAAATGTTGTTTGCGTCATATAAAAATGGTCAATCATTACTGTTTTATTATCTCTATGGGACTGTGAATTATGCCAATGCTGTATTAATAAAACTATTAAGTGGAACAACAAACACCCCTACTGTTGAATTAATACAATGCCAACAAAAATGGTCAAATAAAATTTATCAAGTAAAACAAATACTCTCAACATCAGGGCAGGTTGATTTTGACACCTCATATTTTAATGCTCTGAAAAGAGAACTTACGTTTCTTGAATTGAATGACATAGATGAAACAATGTTAGTTGTAACTGATTCTAAAGAATTTAAAGCTAGTATTTTAATAATGAGAGACACATATTTCAGTTGGCTTCGTAAATTTGAGGTAATTACAAATCAGCAAAGTCAGAATTATGGTAATTCCCCTGACTACGTAATTTATGATTTAGACCCAGCAGACGAGCAAAGTTTAATAAAAGGAAATAACGGTACTCTCGTCTTAACCGATTCTGTTATTTGTACAAATTTAGAATACAAGGGTGTTACCTATATTCAGAAATGCATTATTGAAAATGACACAGTGGAAAGTAACAACATTCAACTCGCTCACTTTGCTTTGAGGTGCTCACTCGGTTCACACCAAAGTCCAGTAATTATACGGAAATACCGAACTTCAGAAGCGAGTTTATTTTGTGAAAAACCAGTAGCTATAACTACGGAAAAATACATTTTCTATGACTTTATATTTTATGTTTGTATCTACAGAAATACCTCAGTTTCAAGCCAGTTAAAAGAAACCACAAAGGGCACCAGAGGGAAAAGAGAGCAAGGTCCTGTTAAAATGAAACACCTTTTATACTCGGTAAACACAACAAGAAATTTGCAAGACTATGCTACCCATACGGCTGAACTAATTGAATCACATATAGAGAAAAATAAGGACCTTGATGGTTAATATTTTGATATGAGGTACCGGCAATGCTGTTGGAATATTTTATAACAATGTGCTCAAAAAGGTGTCTCATATGTATTATTTCAGTTCTGTGATTTTATTGCGTTATTGCGTTATTGCGTTATTTTGATAACCATATTGTGTCATAAATTTAATGCGCTGATGAACTCTACTAGTGAGAATAAACATGTGCTACATCCGCCCTGCTAACGGCTAGTCTGATAGCAGGTTTATCACCAGTAGCCGTTATCTTGTGCCACTTATTTTTTGGCATAAAGACAAAATCACCTTTGTTTACTAAGGTCTGTTCTCCTTCAATTTCCCAAATCCAGCTACCATCAACTATATACCACCATTCGTTCCATTCTGGATGAAAATGTAAGCGATTGCCTTCTCCTGGCAATTGCGAAATAAGAGTTGCGCTGTTACTTTCAGTGTTAACTAATCGATGGCACCAAGACTCAAGGTTATTTTTTGAAGAAATTAGTTCCGCAATATTGACTAACGGCCTGTTTTCCTCGCCAAATTCACTGCTGTGTATGCCGTCTATCTTTAAGATAGAAGGCACATCAGCTTCGCTATGATAGGTCATTTTTTTGGATTCGTAATATTCAGGAGCTTGCTGCTGAGTATTAGAGGAAAGATACTGAAATACCGCTTCCGCCAAACGAAATTCTTCTTCATTATCAATATCTAAGGTAGAAAATCCGGCTAGGCTAAAATACCCAACTCGTCCTCTTACGCCGTGATAACCAAAACCAAAATCAGTCATATTATGTAAAAAGTCTTCTCTATTCCATGCCATAAGGACGGTGGCATAGGAAGATACTGGCTGCATGTCTTGAGATGGAATATGCGGTTCGTCACGTTTAAAGTTCACTCCTTCCCCCTGAAACACAGTGGCAATCTGATGGTCATGAACTGAAACGAGAGTATCGTATGTATCCGTTTTCATTTCTTGTACAAAATCTAGAATTTCCTGAACTGTTAAAAATGGTGATGTTGGTAGAATTTGAACAACAACATCAGCATCTAAATTCTTACAAAAATCTTCCAGGAATACGTCGTTATTTGCCGAATCTGATGCGAGCTCAGGATCTCGTTTATAAAATTTAATGTTATTTTGCTCGGCGATTTCCTCAAAAATAAGATCTTCTGAATTAAGAAATATCTCATCAAAAATATTGGCTTGCACCGCGGTTTCAATTACATGTGCGACTAGGGGTTTACCACCCAAAAGTCGCAAATTTTTCTTGGGAATTCGTTTACTGCCCATACGGGCCGGGATCATTGCTACTACTTTTGTCATGCATTTCATCTCAAGTGATTGTAAATCCGCCATCAACAACAATGTTTTGGCCAGTGATATAGGTATTTAAATTAGAACTTAAAAACAACACTACATTCGCTATTTCAGTTGTGTGTGCCAAACGTCTCAAGGGGATGTTGTTGCAAATGGTTTCTTTTTCTTCGACGGAGAGCAATTTTTCAACCATGTCGGTCTCCGTTGGTCCAGGAGAAACCGAATTAACCAGTACTCCAAACTGGGCCATGTCAACGGCCATTGCTCTGGTCAGACCGGCCAAGCCCGCTTTACTGCTTGAATAAGCAGAAGCTTTCTTCTTTGCGACTATACCCGCAATTGAACTAATGTTAACAATTTTCCCATGTTCCTGAACTCCCATCTTTTTTGCGACTTCTTTTAGGAGTATGACTGGCGAAATCAGGTTGATCTTTAAAGTCGTTTCAAAACTTTCAAAATTCAATTGATTTATGGATTCTGGAATAGAAATTCCAGCGTTATTTATAAAAATATCAATACGTTTTAGTTGCTTTATACGTTGCACCAAGGATTCAACAGATTGTTGATCCAACATGTCTAATGACCAGACACGTTTATCATCTGCATTTGCAGTGCGGGAGGTAAAATACACCTCACACCCTGCAGCTGTTAATTCTGAAACAATAGCCTTGCCAATTCCACTGGCGCCCCCCGTAACGACAGCAACCTTTCCCGACAGGTCGATTTTCATCCTAAAGTATTCTCCCTGTGGGCTGTAAAATCCAGTAGATGACTAATGGCGCTTTGCCCCATTGCTATGGTCGCCTCTTGGGAGTTACCCCCTATGTGTGGAGTGCAAATCAAGTTAGGTATAGCAAGAAATTCGGCATCTTGTGGTGGCTCTACGTCATATACGTCGATTGCTGCTCCGGCGATCGAATGGTTAATCAAGGCATTCTTTAAGGCATCCAGATCAACTAACTCCCCTCTGGCAGTATTCAGTAAAAACGCATCCTCGCGCATAATTTCAAAAACGCTTCTATCGATAAATCGCTTTGTTTGAGTGGTCAAAGGTGTGTGGAGGGTCACAATATGGGCGTGTTCAAAAATGAATTTTTTGTCCACCATCTGTAAATCATATTGCTGGCAAAAATCACTACGGTCGACAATATCATTAACCAGTATACGACAATTAAAAGGCTGTAAAATTCTGACTAACTCCTGCCCTATATGACCCAAACCAATAATACCAATAGTCTTGCCATATAAAGAAACACCTCCAGATTTATTCCAATGCCCATCAGAAAGTTGATTAGCAGTAATAAATAGATTTCTCATCAACATGAGCATAAAACCCAAAGCCATTTCTGCCACTGAACCACGATTAACACCGGCAGTCCAACGTACTTCAAGACATTTCTCTTGGCAGTATTGAAGGTCAATATTATTTAAGCCAACGCCAAATTTTGCGATGACTTGCAGATTGGGCAGCGCATCAACTACCTCTGGTGTAATACTTTCCATCGCCACAATTGCCATGTCCCGGTCTCCCAAAAAATCCAGTAAATCTTGGCCTTCTAAAAGTTTTCCGGTCAAATTGAATTTAACGTCATGAAAGTGTCGAGATATTTCGCTAACTAATGTTTCATTGTGACTAAAAGCTTTTGAAGTTACGGCAACTTTCATAAATCTAAGACCAATGACAATTCAGACAATGCATCAGAAAACTCAGTTTCCGACATATCGTGTATTTTAACCGCCGCTATTTTATCCGAGCTCGGCAGTATCAAAGTAAGTTCAGTGCCGACGCGCTTTTTGTCGTTTTTCAAGGCATCAAGTAGAATTGTATGCTCGAACCAATCAACACTTAACCTAATAGCAATATTCGGTAATAATAATGTTGAGTTCAAGGTTTCATAAACACCCGCCGACATCCATTGGCGTTTAACAGCCACGATATTGGCAAAAATCATTCCGATAGTCACCGCCATGCCATGTGGCACTTTAAAATTTGAAGACACTTCTAAAGCATGTCCAAAACAATGCCCATAATTAAACAAATTCCGTTTACCCGAATCAAATTCATCCTGGTTAATATACGATTGTTTTACTTTTAAAGAACTCTCGATTCCCTGCTGCAATGCTTTTTGCAGGTATAGATCGGCTACAAGCAATCTAATTTCTTCAAAATCAGGCTCTTTGGTATCGTCGAGTAATAAGAATTTGATGATCTCCCCAACACCACTATAAAAATCCACTTTATCTAAGGAAATTAAAAATTCAGTGCACAGATGAACGTGATGAGGGGGGTAAAATCCTCCAAGAATATTTTTATAGCCCGCAAAATTTATAGAAGTCTTGCTCCCAACACAACTATCCGCCTGCGCCAGTAAAGTTGTTGGCACAAAAATCCATTTAATCCCTCGATACAAAGTAGAAGCAGCATAGCCGCTAATATCCTGAATTATCCCGCCGCCAATGGAAATAAGGGTTAACTGGCGTTTTTCTGGTCTATCAATAAGCTTAAGTAGCAAGTTTTGAACTTGCTCTAAGGTTTTGTTCTCTTCAATAGCGTCAATACAAATAACGTCGTTGCTATCGATTCCTTCAGTCAATTGCGGATACAATTTGTGCACCACAGCGTCAATCACTATAACTTTAGCCGGGATCGACTTAAGTGAAGCAAAAAAATCAACACTGCTGTGAAAGCTTAGATCGTAATCATGAATATTCGATTTAATATTGATCATGCTGTAAACCCACCATCTATTAATATGGCTTGACCAGTGATGTACGAATTCTCCACGCTAATCAGGTAAGCAACAAAGTTTGCAATTTCACCAGGGTTCGCAAATCGTCCTAAAGGCACAGACTTAAGCATTTCTTCTCGCTGTTCACTATTTAATGAAGCTTTAGTAAGTTCAGTGTCTGTGAATCCAGGGCAAACAGCGTTGACCAGTATATTGTGCTCTCCGAGCTCCCGCGCCAAGGCTTTTGTTTGGCCAATTAAGCCAAATTTTGTGCTGCTATAAAGCGCTCTGTACTCCTTTGAACGGACGCCCCAAATAGAGCTAATATTGACAATTGAACCACGCTTTTGTTTCTGCATGTAAGGTATACATGCCTTTGCCAACATGAGTGGTGATTCCAGGTTTACTGTATTGATTAGGCGTATGTCTGACGCAGATATTTCAATTGCAGGCTTTATGATGTTAATACCTGCATTATTGATCAATACGTCAAATTCACAGCCAATACTAATAAATTTTTCAACCGAGTCAAGATCCGCAAGATCAAGTTCTTCTCTATCAGGCGCATACACCACATAGTCTGAATTCAATTTACTTTTGATGGCCTCACCAATTCCCCGACTCCCTCCCGTTAACAACACTCTACGCATCAGATGAGTCCTGATAAAACTGGCTCTTGGCATAAATTTTTTCAATTAGGTCCAAAACCTTGTAGGCCTCTTTACTATTACCATGTTTGATAGCTGCATTATTCTTTAATGCATTCACAAAATCTTCTAACTCTAATTTCCAGCTATCATCATTCTCAAACCAAACTGTTTGTTCAATGGGCTTACCCATAGCGAATGTAATATCTTCGAATTCACGCTTTCCTGTCACCAATGTTTCTGGCGCATAACTTCTAGAATTAGACAGTATGCCGTCAAGGTTCAAATATCCAAATTCAAAGCACATTTCCATCAAAAATTTATGTCGCCATTGAGTTGCACTAGAATGCAACGTGGCCATGACTTGCTCTGATTGCAGAGTCACCAAAGCATTATCTTCTACATCAACTTCCCAGAATGAATTAGACAATTGGCTACCAACGACGTCAAAATCTTTACCAGACAAGTAATGGAACAAATCTAACATATGGATCCCCTGATCCATTAATATGCCACCGCCGGAGTACTGACGAAAATTGCGCCAATTTTGTCGATAGTCTATGCTGCCTGCTTTGCCGTAGACCCCACGTATCCATATAAGTTTACCTAATTCATTGGAATCTATGAGCTTTTTGGCTTCCATAACACTGTAGTGAAAACGGTGATTAAAGCCATATTTCAGTATTTTTCCAGAAGATTTTTCAGCGGCGATGACAGCGGATAATTCAATACAGTTTTTTGCTGGCGGTTTTTCGCAAAAAACATGCAAACCCGCCTTTAAAGCTTTAATACTATATTCAGCAGCAACATCATTGAAGGCACAAACAAAAATTGCGTCTAAGTTGCAAGACAGGAGCTCATCATAACTAGAACATAACTTAACGCCTTCATCTGCAGAGCCCTCAATCGCACTCTCATTTTCAAATATAGCGAGCAACTCACAATCAGAGTTCTTTTTAATTTCATCGGCACGAATTTGCCCCATTTTACCAAAACCGGCAATTCCAAATTTGATCATATTGTACTTAATCCACCACTTACACTGCTTGGGCTAATTTCGTCTGTGCCTGAAGGGAGAGATAGTAAGAGAAGACGACGTGATCGAGCATCATGTGTAAATCTTCAACAATACCGTATTCGCCATGTTCAGTTTGAATGTGTAAACCCAAATCACAATTCTTTTTCAAGTAACCGCCGGAAAATCCCGACAATCCAATCACACAACTGCCGACTTGGTTGGCGTATTTTACAGCCTTAACTATATTGGGTGAATCTCCACTACAAGAAATTGCAATCACTATGTCTTTTGACCTGAGTCTACGGAAAAGTTGTGTATAAAAGATGTTTTCATAACCGGTATCATTTGCGATTGCAGTGCACACTGCTGAGTTGTCCGTCAAGCTTTCTACATCAAAATTACGAATGTTACGTAACTTTAGACCAACAGATAAATCATTGGCCATATGGGAAGACGTTGCGGCACTGCCGCCATTACCAATAACATAAATTTTCCCTTCTTGTTCATGGCAACGCTCCAGAGCGTCAATAATATTGACGATATCATCTGGATCAATTTGGCCAATACTTTGTTGCATACGTTGCAAATAAGTTTGTATAAATTTTTTCATAAATATTCCATCTATAACTATTAAAAGACTATACATCCTACTTTATCGGCCGAAATTTTAAGATCTTCAATTAGGTAATTTTTAATGGGCTCTTCTCGTCCAAGAACACATATCAAAACAAACTCAAAATCACACTGTTTAATCATTTCTGGACAAACCGAACTACCATGTTCGTCGGGTGTTTTGTCAACCACTAAGACAACATGGCTACCTAAAATATCAGCCGCCATTTTACCTACTAAGCCATCACCATAAACTACTATTTTTTTGTACCTGAGTGTAATCAGAGATATTTGCTCAACCAGACGATTAAGTTTTCGGCTAAAATCCAAAGAGATGGCTGTATCTTTATAACTATTTGTGCGAACAGAAGAGTTTTCCTCCATAAAGGGCATGCCTGCCATTTTTGTTAATACTTCTTGCTTACTTTTTCCGAAACTCCAATCGCTGTATGTCAAATACTTTCTAAAATCAGTGACGAGCTCCAATTCGTTGCTGTTAAGGAGAAAAGTTTCATGGCGATCTATATATCTATAGGCTTTGAATTTTTTAATAAATTCAGAAAACAAACTTTCATCGAAGGGTTTAGATTCAATAAGTTTTTTTGCCATCATCACTGAACATCTTAGGAGTCTTAGCCTAAATAAATCTTCTTTGTCAGCGATGTTATTGTCATTCAAAAAATTTTGCGTACTCTGCAAAACTTTATACAAATCATTCACGTGTTTAACACTTGCTGAGCTTGTGATGGAGTCTTCTCTGGCGTGATATAAATATAAGACCTCATCTAAACTCACATTCTGCTGCGAGTAAAAATACAGTTTATAGATAGTGGCGATATCTTCATAATAAACATCAGTAAGAAAGGCAACATGGTTTTGCAGAAATAAACTGCTCTTAAACAGTCTGTTGCAAGCACTACTATCACTTTTGCAGGTCACAGCAGAAACAAAATTTGAAGGCCTTCTTCTATTTGTCTGCCACAAAGGCTGGTTTTTACTATTTATCAATGCGTAGTTAAATTCAGTAATATCAGCGTTTTTGGATACTGCTACGGCATATATTTTTTCTAAGCAATCTGGCAAAACTTCATCATCACTGTCGACAAATAATAGAAATTCACCGCGAGCCTTGTTAATCCCAGTATTTCTAGCCGCTCCCAAGCCCTGATTGGCTTGTTGTATCAGCCTGACGTTGTTAGCAACATATCTCTTAACTAATTCTGCAGAGTCATCAATTGAGCCATCATCGACAACAATGACTTCGAACGCTTTGAATGTTTGGGAAACAAGGCTATTTAGGCAATCAACTATATAGTGTTGCTTGTTGAACAGAGGAACAATTACCGAAATATTGAATTCGGATCCAAGGCTCTTCATTCAATTATTTCCTTAACTGGCAAATCATCATCTGTGTGGCTTGATGCAGGTTAGTCACCCGATGATCGATCACTTCAAAATGTTGTGAAATGTAATGATTGAATTCTTTAAAATTCCATTCTCTTTGATGTGCTAGGTTTCTTGGCGGCCCTTGTAAGTATACTTCAGCACTTTTATAGCAAAGATCTCGTTCTGGAGTCGATAAAATTAGATATTTAAATGATTGTTTCTTGAAGTAAGTTAATAAATCATCCGGATCGATCAGATGCTCAATGACGTCCGAACAAATTAACACGTCAACATCAATATCATTCTCTTTCTCAAAATTTGAGACTTGCCAACGATTATCTGGATATTTTCGTTGTAAGATGTCCACATTCACAGGCAATTCGTAACCTATAGTAGCGTAATCCCCAAGGTACTTAATCAATTTATAACCTGACCCACAGCCAAAATCAGCGACTTTGCAAAACCCATTAGTTTTCATTAGGCCCAGAGCATGCAAATAAACTTCTAATTGCCATTCGTCTTCACATTCAGAGTCGTCATAATGATGATACTCACAACGTGATACATAGTTTTCAGGTAAGCAATACGTTTTAGATGGCGCGAAATTAACTATTTCTTTTTCTTCAATCAAGTTTTTAATTCGATAGGCGGCCAATTTAGCTGGCGGAATCGTGCTCGAAACATTGCACTTACGTTCCATAAATTCAGATGAACGTTCTCGAACATTCGATTTATTATCCAGTTCATAATTAATTTTTTGCATCAAACCTGAAATGTTGTCTGCCAGACTAAAAGCACCGTTGGGGGTTTGATAAATGGGTACTTCTTCTTTGTGTGGATTATAGTAAACAACGGGCTTACCAAGTGCTAAAGATTCCAACACCACAGTGCTAAATCGACTTATTACAATGCTGCCATGACGAATGCAATCATAGACGTTAAGTTGACTTACGGGGTATTGATGGAAGTCACCTGAATCAGCATGATGTTGACTAATAACAAAATCAAGATTCAACTGTTCACAGGCACTAATAACCTCTGAAACCCAATTTTCTCTCACTTCTTCAAACGAACCGTAAGTGAAATTCACGTTGATTACGACGACATTTTTTTGCGGAAAAGAAGGAGTTTCTTGATACAAGGCCTGTAGTTTAGGCAAACCAACGACTGTTGTTTTCTCAATCTTGTCGTGCAAATGCTGTCTATCATCTGACCCCATAGTCAATACGTATTCTACAGTTTGATAGGCATTGCGTTGATAACCATAATCCGTATCTTCAAAATCCTCTATTCCATCAACAATGCCTATAGTCAAGGTACCCTTTTCTCGTTCACTTTGAATATAAGGTCGCCCAAACCCTCTTTCCCAGTCAATTGAAGCAAGAACTGCCTTTTTTCTGACGTTATCCAGGCTTGAGCACTGAATTTTTGCAACGTCATTATTTAGCATAAAACCTTCAGCCAAATTAGATTCGAAATCTGCACCAATATCGATAAAAGCAGACGTAAGGCCCAAAACCGCAAGTTCTCGCGAAACTAATGCTAAATCAGTTGCATTAGATTTATTAAAAGGTAACAGCAAAACATCGAAGAAACTTTCTCTGCTCCTAAATTCCAAATAAACATTAAGAGGAATTAAAGTGTCATCACTTTGTTGATGGATTAAGACTTTTTCAGGAGGAAAATTATTAGCGATAGCAGCCCAATAATTTGGACTGCTAATGATCACATAGTTAAGCTCTTTTTGATGCTTATAGGGATACACATTTTCGGCTATTTTATTGAGATCAAAAAAACCCTTAATGTTAAATTTCTTAGCCGATAACCTAACAGCTAGTTTTTCAGTTAAATCATTGAATGGTGCCAAATAAATAATGCTCTGATTTAACAATTTTTCTTCAAAAAGATTTGTGTTCATTGTGCTCCACATAATATTTTTTATATTTTTAATAATGTCATGAATATCAACCTGATAGCAAAGGTGCTTGTCACGAAATTAGTATCTAACAGACGGGTGAAAATCTGTCTGCATTGTTGTAACGATATTAACCCCCTAGTTAGAAAAATTTCTACACTCTTTGGCAATCCTTTTTTTGATCAAGAAAACAGTAACCTTGAGCGCCGCACAAATCATATAACTGATATTGTTGATTCGCGCTGCAATATTGACGCCAACGGAGTGATATTTCAAAATAATCATCTGGTAGTCGTTTTGCAAGTTGACGACGGATACTTATCAATACTGCAGCAATATTGCTCAGTAAAATGACACCAGCTGATTTGCCATCCAGGAAATGCCAATAAAATTCATATTCTGACTTAGTCAGGCTCACCCCTAGACCCTTCAAATGCCTGATTTGTAGTTCCCTATAGCGCTTTTTTCGTATTGCATCATTCTGATAGACAATCGAATTTTCATGTTGGCGATAGTGATACAAAACCTCTCTAACATTGCCAAACCTAAACTGCGTTTGAGTAATTATGTCAGATAAAAAAACGAAATCTTCCATATGCGGATAGTCATAGTCAAACGGAATCGTTTCAAATACTTTACGCTTGGCAATCACTGATGCGTGTAACATGCAGCAACGGCCAAACAAACTAAGTATTTTTGTATTATTGTCTGATTCGCGAAATCGCCACAGGTCTTCGCGACTTCCAAACAATTTCACCCAACATCCGACCATATCGACATCAGGATGTAAGGACAGAAAATTAAGTTGTTTTTCAAAACGTTGTAACGTATTCAAATCATCCGCATCCATGCGGGCTAAAAGAGGTGCAGTTGACCATTGGACTAACTCATTAAGAGTGGCAATTAGCCCTCTATTTTCCCTGCTTCGCCAGAATATACGATTATCACTTGCGGCATGTTCTTTGATAATGCGAAGCGAATCATCTGAAGAGCCATCGTCAATAATTAATAATTGCCACTCCCTAAAGCTTTGCTGCAAAAGCGTACTTAATGTTTCCCTCAAAAACAGCTGCGCATTATACACTGGCATTATGACCTGAAGTTTTGGTTGTGTCAGACTCATTCCAATACCGCTCGCTGCTTCAATATAGGGGGCAACTTTGTTTTTATATATTCTTCGTCCTGCTGACTAGTTGGCACAATACTATGCTCGGCATTAAACACTAACCCCCGATTAACCAAAAGATCTAGCCTGCACAATACTGCCTCTTTAATTAAACCCAAATTAGTTGAATGCACAAAATACATAAACTTGCCCGCAGTCGGGCCGATGCTTTGACCAATCGCCAGATTCTGGAATTCAAGTCTCAATAACTCAAAAAAAATGATGAACAGTTTAAAGTCACATAAATGCGCTAATATTCTGGTCGCCAAGTAGACGTGGCTGAATATAAAAAGCACTTGTATTTGTAGCAGGATCATCGAATGACTGTGAAAACTATAACCAAACTCACCAAATGATTCATCATGATCGCCAATATAGACCAATATAGTATTCGAATAGGCCCATATGTATATTTGGTTAGTAGATACACCAACAATGAGTCTGTCGCCTCGCTCTTTTAGAGGTTCAAGCATATTCATCTGCCCAAGATGCAACAAGTCAAAGGTGCCACAGGTAATCCCAGTTTTCAAAGAGAGTGACTCTTGAAAACCGTCGCAGATTTAACATCACTGAGCGACCACTTTTTTTGTGGTATCTGCCAGTCGCCGTAATGGCCTTCTAAGTATGCTTCAACATTAGCTGGTAAATAGACTAGCCCACCAGCAAATGTATGGCTTTCTAAATTACTAAAATGTTTAGCTGGCATACGAAAACCGCGGGAGGCTAAGCAATAGTCCATGTGATCGCCCTGAATATATTTAATAAAAAAATCGATACATGGAAAGGCTCCAAAGTCATCATCAGGGAGTAACTTAAGCGCTCGAATTTCACCCATTGGCACTGCGCCGAAGGCTTGTTGGTTGATATGTTTGTTTAAGGTCCAAGTCACCCCCGTTATTTCAAGCATCTTTGGCAATAGTTGCTCCAAAATGTGTATGCTGTGGGTCAGATGGCTTGCATTCACTGAAAAGTCTAAATTATCATCCCAAGGTAAAAAGCCACCGTCACGGACCATTCCCAGCAAAGAACCATCAATTAAAACAGCTTCAATTGCTGATTGATTAGACACATCCAATACTTCTCTACAAATTTGATGCACGTTGGCGTAATCGGAGTAAATTTTATTTAGTGTGTATTGCATAAGAGCTACTCAATAGCCTTAACGAGATCCAATACGCTATCCAATCCAAGTTTTATTTGCTGAATAGCGGCGCTATCGATTTTAGAGAGGGCTTTTTTCAAATCAGTAGTAGAGATGCTTGGCGTTCTTGGAAGGTATATTACTTCACAGTTTGCACTTAATTCATCAAACTTACCTTGCCAGTCTGCACCTATGCCAAATATATCTATCTGGTATTGCTCTATATCTTTCTTTTTTTGCTGCCAATCGTGCTCGGCAATAACTTGGTCTACACACCTTAACGCGGAGACGATCTTGGCTCGTTCAGCATAACTGTATACGCTATGTTTGCCTTTTAACAAATTGAACTCGTCAGTAGACACACCAACAATGAGTTTATCTCCCAGCTCAGCTAAACGCTCCAACATATTCACGTGCCCTACGTGTAATAAATCAAAGGTGCCGTAAGTAATGACTGTTTTCATAAGCTTTGACTCTTAAAAACCGTGGCAGATTTGATTTCACTTAGTGACCAGTCTTTTTGTGGTGTTTGCCAATCGCCATAATGACCAGTTAGGTAATCTTCTACAGCATGGGGTAAATAGACTAGACCACCAGCAAATTCATGGCTTTGCATGTTACTAAAATGCTTAGCTGGCATCCGAAATCCACGGGAGGCTAAACAATAATCCATAAATTGGCCTTGAATATATTTAACAAAAAAGTCGATGCCTGGGAAAGTCTCTCGATTGTCATTAGGTAACAACTTAAGGGCGCGAATGGCTCCAATAGGCACAGCGCCATAAGTTTGTTGGTTGATATATTGGTGTAAGGTCCAACTCACGCCCGTTATTTCAAACATCTTGGGTAATTGCTGCTCTATCGCTTTGATGGTGTGACTTAAAAAATCGGCATTGACTGAAAAATCTAAATCATCATCCCAAGGTATCAATGCATTGTCTCTATATACACCGAGTAATGTGCCAGCATCAATATAGTGCGGGACTTTATGCAAAGTTAAATTTTCAGACAACATCAATAGCAGATCCACTGCAGTTTGCCCTTGTCGATGAGAGTTTTTTAGCTGTATGGGTTTAATCAGCCTAGCAGGTAATACTTCGACCTTAATATGTGGCACTAACTGAATTAATTGCCCTTCAATTTGTTCAAAAAACTCACTGGCAATCAGGATTACGTCTGGCTCAAGTGCGGCGATGTCGGACGGTGAAATGACCGGGATATTTTCAATCTGTGTGCCGTGTTTATTACTATCATTGTCAGCGAAAGCTAACACTTCATACAAATCAGCTATATCTGAGAATGCAGAACAACCAGATAAACTTGCACCAAATATCACCGCTTTTGTTGCTTGGTCACTCACGATATTGGTTGCTCGGTTGAACGCTGCTGCATGTTTTGCTCTTCTTTAAAATAAGGATCGTTAGCCTAGGCCATAGTCTATTATCGGCTAGTACTGAATCGACTTTAATCCTACCTACAGACAATATTTAAGCGGTACTACCCGCATCCACAGTCATTACTGTACCAGTGATGGCCGAGGCTTTATCACTAAGTAGGTACATCACCATAGAGGCTGCATCGTCCACTGTGGCTAATTTACCTAATGGGCTGCGGCGCTTGACGCTTTGTAACTTTTCTCCCTGCAAACTGCTGGTCATGTCGGTTTGCATATAGCCTGGGGCGACACAATTAACGGTGATGCTTGCTTTACCTACTTCACGGGCTAGAGAGTGGCTAAAGCCTTCTAATGCGGCTTTACTGGCAGCATAAACACTTAGGCCATTAAAACCTGTTTTGGCAATGATAGACGATATATTGATGATCCTACCTTTACGATTCAACAACATAGAACGCACCAGATATTTACTCAGTAAAATAGGCGCTTGAATATTTAAACGCATTAAATGTTCTATAGCTGAATTAGGCATAGTTGCCAGCACACCATCATGGCCAGCGGCAGCGTTATTGATTAGAGCGTAAGGTCGTCCATATTGTTTGATGAGTTGTTTACACAATTCAGATATTTTGTCTAAATCGGCCAAATCAGCCGGATGAAAAGTAACTAACTCAGGAAACCTCTGTTGTAATTCTTTGAAGGGTTCGGAAACTTGTCTGGCAATGGCTATCACGCCATACCCCTGCACTGCCGCCTGTTGACAAATGGCGAGGCCTAGACCTTTACTTGCACCTGTTACTATCACGTAATCAGTCATGCTTTTGCTTCCCGTTTGATTTTCTATTTATTTTACCACTCGGATCGTGAGCAATGTCATTCACTATGTTGATCTTGGTTGGTATTTCAAAGCGTTGCAATTGATTTTTGCATATTCTCAAAACTTGTTGTTTAACTTGATCCTCATCATCTGTGTTCACAATAGTAATGTCTGCTACTACCAACTCCCCCATTAAGGCACTTTTTTTAGCGTATACCTTCGCTTGGCTAATATCACTACATTGCAATATCACTTGCTCTACCTTCTCGGGATGCACCTTATTGCCACCCACATTAATTGTACCTGTCGCTCTGCCCAAGAAAACCACTCTATCGTTAACTATTTGGACTTTATCTAAGGTATCCACATAGCCTTGTTCGTCAGTTTGTTGCTTCAATGTTTGGCAAACTTGATGACTCGGTCTAACCAGCAAATGATGTTTATCTGATACTTTTATAGTGACCGCTCGTGATGCGTCTTCAAGCCATGTAGCTGGGAAACCAACTAGTCCATCAATCACTACAAAACCCACTCCGGTCTCAGTAGAGGCGTAAATATGCCGCAATTTTGCCTTGGGGAACAAACGGCTCAATTTATCTAATACACTTTGGTCGGCAATTTCACCACCTAAAGTAATATATTTAAGGTTTACATCACCCAACAGACCAGTCATGAGTAGTTGTCGCCACAAACTTGGCGTGGCAGATATAGCCGTTACCTCACATTGTTTCAAGCGTGTAATTAGAGCGATAGGCTCGTAATCAGCAGCATCCACTAAATCAGCACCACTTAATAACGCCTGTAATACCACTTGTAACCCGGCAAATCTAAAGGGTTGATACAATAACGCCCAACACAAATTCTGCAATTGATCACTGTGTTTAATACTAGCGGTCAAAGATAAAAAAGAGTGTGAAAACCATTTTGGATCACCTGTGGTGCCAGATGTTGCCAAATACCAAGTTGTTTGGGCAACATCAAAAGAAGAATTCAGCTGTTTTTCAGCTGAGTTTGTAAGAACTGCGTCACTTTCTAGCGGCCACTTGATTAACTCTTTCTGGGGTATCAACACATCAGGTGGGCATAAATAAATGGCTGAACACCAACCATCAAAAGCAATCAGAGCAGTGACAAATTCGACCAAATTCGTATAACCAATAGCGATGTCACGTTGATAAAGTTGTGGGTGCTGCTGCCTGATTTCAGCTGCATTCTTAATCAGTTCAGACACCGCACAACTTTCACCTGCATAGGTCATCACACCTGTCGTGGGTAGGTTACTTAATTGCTGAATCAAGCTTTGCATTAGGGATTTACTGGCTATTAGCACATTGTTGATAAATGCCCAAAAACTCAGCAAAGGTATTGGGATAAATATCGATTTCTAATTCAGTAAAAGGATCGAAACCCAAATCTTCTTCTAGCTGGGCCACTAACATGGCATAACTAAGGGAGTCCAACCCACACTCTAGTAATAATGTACCTGACTCAATCGGTTCGACTAATTTACAGTCACTCAATTCAGCCACTTGCTGCATTGCCTGTCTAATTTGTAGTTCTAAGTTCACTTTGATCCCTATTCTAAAAATTGAATCTGAGCAGCCGCAAGTGCGATGTTTTTTGGCAACTTTGCGAGTATTTTGTCACGATTTTTATGCCAAAGCGTAAGTTCATAACTGTATTGGAGTATATCGAAGGATAGGCCGTCGCGTTCACCGCCTTTTTTATTACTCACTTGTTCATATTCAAATACTTTATGCATTTTATTTGCCGCATTGTTAAAGGACAACACCTGCGCCAATAAATGGCTAAATTGACTTTTACTGGCGGTAAAATCTAACGCGGCCAACTCTAATATAATGCCACTGCCAGGCCATACGTTGGTCTCACCTAAATAACAGCCCCATTCTGGTGTAGATGTGTGCATTTCTGAAAAGTTAAGCACACCTATAGGTCGCTGATTTTGCAAAAAAACAAAAAACTGACGATTGTTATCGCTTTGCAGTTTTTCAAACCAAGCGCAGTGTTCATGCCACTTTACTGGATTACTGTTATGCATGTTTTGTTTGATTCTGGGGCTATTTCGCCATTGCCAAACCAACTCCAATTGTTCTTTTTGTAGGGACGCAAAGGCATGTTCAGGTATCAAGGCTTTCATGGCGCGTTATCACTTGTCAGTATTTGTGAAGACATCAGATCTACTATATTTTTGGCTCCATCAACCGCAGAAAACTGTAATGCCTTTTTATGCATAGAGCGTAATAATTCAGGTTGTTGCCATAGCGATAAACACTTTATTGCTAAACTATCAGCGCTCACAACATCGCCATTGACGACCTGACACCAACCTTGACCAAACGCATCTTGACTGGCATTTTGCTGGTTTTGTGCAACCACCACCAATACTGATGGCACGGCACAAGCACGTAACTCAAACTGACTGCTCCCAGCTGCTGATAAGGCTAATTTGGTATTTACCAACACAGCGGCCATATTTTGACAGTCATGCAAATGCGTAATGTCTAACCCGCTGTTTTTTATCCAATCAGTCAAGTCAGATAATCCATCATAAGCGGCGCCCGTAATGATGGTAATAGGCATAGATGTGTTATTTTTTTGCAGAGATTGCAACACGCTAATAGTCAACTTTTTGGGATCGCTACCACCAAACATAAGCGTTAAGTTTTTGCGATCTTCCCATTTTCCACTGGTTACTTGCAGGAATTCCTGCCGTAAAACTTGGTAGTCCTGGCCGATGGCCAATTGCGCATTAGGTGCAGTAAGTTGATAATTGTGCAGAGCCGCGTTAGGCGCGCCATTAATAACCATATCGGCATACAACGCACCGCTATTATTCATATCATCGAATACAGCTAACTTATACGCATTGTTTTGTAATGAATGGCGATATGCCTGATCAAATTGATACCCATCAAGCACCATCCAAGCAGCGCTTAACTCTATACATTGTTTGCATAACCACCGTGGCTCTATACTTTTATTGATGTCGGGAATGAGCAGGACCTTTCCTAGCCAATCGGTTCTATTATGACAAAAGGACTGTGAGCGCCGAGACATACAAAAAACAACGTCATGGCCACTTTTCACTAAGCTCTGGGCAAGTGCCATGCAGCGCATTATATGCCCTAAACCTATGCTGGATTCGCCTTCAACTCGAAAAACCACGCGCATCATGGTGTCACTCAAACATCGACCAATCTAATGGTGTACCTTTCACCAAGTCATGTTTAGCGACTTTCCCCAATGCATTGTCCCAGTTTTTAGGCGCTAATCCAAAAGCTGGGCGCACTATTCGCAGGTTGTGAGTATTTAACACTTGCCCCTGCTGTACATCTTCACTCACATAAATTGAACGGCGATACTGCTTGGATTTTTCTTCTGCTGCAGTGCCACCATATTTAACCTGCCCTAAAGCTTGTTGTGCCCTTTGCGTCTCTAACACCAATAAAGCAAGCTCGTCTGGCTCTAAGGAAAAAGCCGCATCCACTCCACCAGCTTGTCTGTCTAATACAAAATGTTTTTCAATAACGGTGGCACCTAGTGCTACTGCCGCAACAGACACCCCAACACCAGCGGTATGATCAGACAGGCCCACTTGGCAGCCAAAGGCTTGCTGCAAGTGCGGAATAGTCACAATATTCGACTGAGTCGCTTGTGCCGGATAAGTGCTAGTGCATTTTAGTAAGATAATATCGTTGCAACCAGCGAGTCTAGCGACATTCACTGCCTGTTCAATCTCAGTTAAACTTGCCATGCCGGTTGACATGATGAGTGGTTTTTTTTTACTTGCTGCTTTGCGAATAAGAGGTAAGTCGGTCAATTCGAATGAGGCAATTTTAAAACAAGGTACATTCAAATCATCAAGAAAATCTACAGCCTGTTCATCAAATGGCGAACTAAAGGCTAACATGCCTAAAGACTTGGCTTTATCAAATAATGGTTGATGCCACTCGTATGGTGTGGCGGCTTTTTGATATAAGGCGTGTAACGATTCCCCGAGCCAGAGACTGTCTTTTTCTTGAATAACAAAGTGTTCGTTGTCTACGTCCAACGTCATGCTATCAGCTGTAAAGGTTTGCAATTTTATGGCATGAGCACCGGCTTTAGCCGCCGCTTCCACCATGTCCATGGCTAAGTCTAACTGCTGATTATGGTTGCCGCTTAACTCTGCTATGATAAAAGGCGGGAAATTTGCGCCGATACTGCGGTCACCCAGTTTTATTTCAAACATCTTGTTGTTCCTCAAGGTGAATGAAAATCGACTCAATACTTTCCACTAAATCCTCAGCTTTATCGCAATTACATTCTAAAGTAGCAATATTGTTTGGATTAGCGCCATGTTGCATACACGCAGTCACTGGATCAGTTGCAAATTCAGGCATTAACAAAGCAGGCTCGCTGGCTCCACTGATCAATAATGTTGGACAATTAACAGCTTGCGCATACCAGCGGTTGCCACTTGGTTTGCATACCATTAGATCACTGGCTGCCAGCATTTTTAACAATGTACGAATATCCTCTTTGGCATCGAAGTCATTCCAAACCACAAACCCTTTTTGTTCTAAAAGCCTTTTTAAGCGACTTGCATAAGGATATAGGTAGCCATCGTCAGATTGACCAAGGCACAAACCAATCACCTTATTGGATTTAGCCTTTTTGGCCAGTCGTTTATCAATGCCTACATCAATAGCCTGATCCAATTTATCAACTACTAATCCACAACATTTGGTTAAATAAAATTCCGGATATCCACCTTCGCCTTCAACATCATATTGCCACCAGCGACCATGCCACTTGTGCATATTGGTAAATGAACTAGCCATAAACGCTTGCGGTGAATTAACATAATCAGCTTGTAAACTTTGGTCTTGAACTTGTTGCAATAATTGCTGAACCGACATATTCAAATAATTACCACTGACAGGCTCCCCCGCATCAGCTAGAAAACGCGCCAAGAAGCACGGCATAAAGGTGGTATCCAAATTGAGTATTTGGGTGTAATTTTCTCCGATTATGTCCTCAGCCAATCCTAAAAATGATTCCATAGCGAGAAAGAAGTCATCTGGCCATTGATCCTGAGTAATATGTTTTACCTGCACACTCGGTTCTGCCAATTTAATTAATTCAGCACCGTCACCAAAGGTCAAAAAGTGTATCTCTGCATTGGGAAGCGTTTTCTGAAAATAGCGCAATACAGGAAGGCTAATCGCACAAACATCGGCCGAAGTTAACATTCTGATCAACAACACTTTTTCAGCCTTAGACTCGACTAATTTATTCACTTGGTTGCCCCTGAACGTAAGCTTGATACATCAGTTCTGCCCGTTGCCAATCTTCTGGCGTATCAATATCCTGCACTAAATGCCGTGGTAAAACCACTGGCAAACTCTGATGACTAAAAATCTTTTGATCGGATAAATAACCATCGGTTTTACCCCAATAAAATTGCCCCGCATCATGATAGGCCTCTTCTAAATCCTGGGACCGTTTTCCTATATCTTCAGGAAACATTGGTGCTACACCGGCTTGGTTTTTTATCAACGCCCGTTGCACCGGAAAAGGAAAACTGGTCACAGAAAATGCAAAAGACTTGTCGCTATGCTGCTTAAGTGAATCTAAACCCTGCTGCAAGTATTTAGCCTGTAAAAACGGCGCTGTAGCGTAGATACAACAACAAAATTCGGGTTTATAAAAATGTTCAATACAAAATTTTATAGTGTGATTAGTCACTGGCCGTGTGCCCACCACATCGTTTGAAAGCTCTTGAGGGCGAATAAATGGCACATCAGCTCCGTATGATTTTGCCAGCTCTGCTACCTCTTCGTTGTCAGTAGATACGATGATTTTATCAAATAAACCAGAGGCTTTAGCCGCATCTATTGAATAGGTGATAAGGGGTTTGCCAGCAAATAATTTGATGTTTTTACCGGGAATTCGCTTACTGCCGCCACGTGCAGGAATGATGGCGATGTTCAAACCAGTATCTCATGGAGTACGTCAATCACCTTGTTTTGTTCCGCATCGGTCAAACTTGGAAACAATGGCAGTGTCAAAGCGTGTTGGTAAAAGTGTTCGGCCAATGGAAAATCGCCTTTTTTAAAACCAAGTTGCTGATAGAAAGGCTGTAAATGGATGGGAATATAATGCACATTCACGCCTACTCCTTTGGTATGCAGTTGCTGGTAAATAGCTTGGCGATCGTGTTGCGTAAGCTCAACCATATATAAGTGCCATGCACTTTGTGAGTGGGACGCCAGCACCGGTAATTTCAAAGGTAAGTCAGCTAACGCTTGAGCATAGACTTTAGCGATTTCAGCGCGTCTTTGAATAAAGGTGTCTAACTTTTTTAACTGTGACAAACCTAGGGCTGCTTGCATATCACTGAGTCGATAATTATAACCCAGTTCAACTTGCTGATAATACCAAGGCCCATCGCTGTCTCCTTGATATTGCGCTGGATCTTTTGTCACACCATGCTTAGCAAATAATTGTATTTTTTGGTAATACTGACTCTGATTGGTCAACACTGCGCCGCCTTCGGCACTGGTGATGGACTTAACGGGATGAAAACTCAAAACTGTCATATCAGAGTACACGCAACTACCAATCTTGGATTGTTGATAGCTGCCCCCTAACCCATGAGCAGCATCTTCAATTAAGATAATAGAATACATCTGCGTTAGCCTATGAATGCTCTGCATATCACAGCTCAGCCCAGAAAAATGCACTACAATCAAAACTTTAGGTAAACGATCTTGCTTCGCAGCATCTTGTAGTTTTTTCTCTAAGGCTTTGATATCAATATTGCGGGTAACAGGATCTATATCTACAAAATCAATACTTGCGCCGCAGTAAAGCGCACAATTTGCCGATGCCACAAAAGAATTAGGCACTGTCCATACTAAATCCCCCTGCCCGGCCCCTGCTGCTAAACATGCCACATGCAATCCAGAGGTGGCACTGTTAACGGCAACGCAATGTTTCGCGCCGGTATATTCACATAAAGCCTGCTCAAATTGAGGGACAACTGTGCCTTGAGTCAAAAACTGGTTGCGTAATACATCAACAACTGCATCTATATCATCTTCATCAACCAGATGTTTACCATAAGGGATCATATAAACGTCCCTTACAAGGTCACTTTATCAAGTGTTTTTAATTCATCTATGCTCAGAAAGTGCGGATTAGTTCCAGAGTGATATTCGAACTTATCCGCGACTGGCTGACCGACTTCACCTAATTTATTTTTGAGATAGTTGATTGTTTTATCAAAAAACTTAATCGCGGGCGTGATGACATAATGATCATCAAATTCAAGAGAATGATGGGCCATTTCTTCTGGCACCATGACTTCATGGAGTTTTTCTCCGGGGCGAATGCCCACTAAGTCATATTCCCTATTACCACTAATAGACTCAACTAAGTCCAAGATGCGGATAGAAGGGATCTTAGGTACAAATATTTCTCCCCCTTGCATTCTTTGAAAATTCTTTACAACAAATTCCACACCATCGTCTAGGGTGATCCAGAAACGCGTCATTTCTTTATGGGTCACTGGCAACTTAGTCACACCTTGTTTCAATAACTGATGGAAAAATGGCACAACTGAGCCTCTGGAACCAACCACATTGCCATAACGTACCACCGCAAACCTGGGGCCTTGAGCACCCGATATATTGTTGGCAGCCACAAACAATTTATCGGAGGCAAGTTTGGTGGCACCATACAGATTAACCGGATTGGCAGCTTTATCAGTAGACAGCGCAATGACCCGACTCACATCCGCTGCGATAGCCGCATCAATCACATTTTGTGCACCATAAATATTGGTTTTAATACACTCATTGGGATTGTATTCTGCAGCAGGCACTTGTTTTAAGGCTGCTGCATGCACCACATAATCTACATCGCGCATGGCTGATATTAAGCGCTCTTTGTCGCGCACATCACCAATAAAATAACGCATGCAAGGAGCATTAAAATGTTGCTGCATTTCAAATTGTTTTAACTCATCTCGGGAGTAAATAATCACCTTTTTAGGCGAATAATTTTTTGTCAGGTACTCAGTGAAACGCTTACCAAATGATCCAGTTCCGCCCGTTATTAAAATGGATTTATTATTAAACATAAACAGCCCTTACAATCATTTTAGTTGGGTAGATTTGATATTGACTAGATTTATCACCCAATTGATTTAATTCGTTAAAACATCTGATCTTCATCGATATTTATTCACCGCTTTGCGACCACGTACCAACCCAGAGAGTTGTTTTAATGACGCTTTAAAGGATCCTTCAGCATAAGCAACTAGCGCGCCATTAACTTGTAATTCGGCCGTTGCGAATTGATTTTTTTCTTCTTCAGGGAGGTTTTGTAGATATTTCTGAATAAATTCGTCTCGTGCGGTCACGAGTTTCAAAAATCTAGACTCATCAGGATCATTTTCAGCAGTGAGCTCTGAAAGATCGCAATTAATGCTTTTTAATGGGGAAGGTGTTAAAGAATGATCTAGTATTAATTTTTTCAAATCACTGCTTGACGTTTTTGCCTTTGCATTTCGTAAGCCTCTTGTTTAGCTGACTCAGGAATTTGTGACCAGGCTGTTTTAATCGGTAAAAACAGAGTAATCACTTCATCAACAATCTTCAAGCTATTCTGTACATTGGCGTCGATAAGTCGTTGGATCATATAATCATAAAGTGCAAATAAATTATCCGCCACCTCACCGCCCTCTTTCAGCGCAAGGGTATCACGCAAGTTCATCAAGATAGCAGTCGCTCGGGAAATATGCTCAGATTTTCCTGCATAATCTTTTCGCTCAATACAGCCTTTGGTATAAGCCAGCTTATCTAGCGTACCTTGCATCAACATCAAAGTTAGCTTATGGGGATCTGCTTGACTCACCTCTTGCTTCAGATTGCCTTTTTTATACGCATTGATACCTTTTAACGCCATACTGATTTTCCATATTCTTGATTATTAAATAGCATTCTTTTTAGCCTAAGAACCTAAAGTTGCGAGCAAAGCCGAACCTGTTGAATTTAATCTTGCTACAGTTTGGTCAAGATTTAAATATTTATCACGCAATATTTGCTCTGTATTTGCAAGCCTTAACTCTAAGGTTAATCTTTCATCAAAAATCTGTTCCCTTTGATCTTTAGCGGTATCTTCTCGGGATTTAAGCAAACCACTATAACTGGTGTATTCTTCAACGTAATCGTAGAGACGAACAGCAATGCCTTGGCTTTCATCGGTAAATAAAGCCGCAATATCATCGAAGTTATCATCTAATGCATCTTTTAGACGGTCGTCTCCACTGCCTAAGCCAATTCTGTCGTTAGCGCTTATTTCTAGCTCACCCTGGTCGTTATATTCAATGCCAATCTGGAAAAGACCACCTAAGGAAGACGAATCAACAGAAGAAAATAGGATATTATTGATACCCGTTTGAATGCCTCTTACCAGCGAATCCCCAGCGAGTGAGCCATCATCCTCTAAATCAGATTCACCGTATTTTGTGAGCAGTTTTATTTCAGCTTGTAGGGCGTTAAAATTGCTTACAAACTCCCTAATAGTTTCTTCAACTGCTTCTTTATCAAAGCCAATACTAAGTTTTGAGGTTTGAAAAGTAATGCCGTCGGCTTTTAATTCAGATAATTCAGAAGCTTCAAAACTGACATTTTCTATTACATTTTCAAATTTATTGGTTGTACTTTCTACATCAATGCCATCAATGGTGGCCTTAGCGTTTTGCGCTGAGGTGACTGGCGCTAAATAAGTAGAAGCCTCAGTAGAGTTGGTTGTTGATACAAGATTCAGTTCAGCCACATCATTATCATTGACAATAACTAAATCATTTCCTTCGCCAGTCGTGCTGGAAGTGAAGACCAGTTTCGAACCACCGTTAACCGTTCCAGTATCAATTATACTGGCGGTGACACCGAAGTTATCGTTCGAGGCATTAATAGCATTACGCAAGTCTTCTAATGAATCACCTGCGCTTAAATTAATAGTAAAAGAATCACTGGTGGCGTCGATTTTAAAAGTGAGACTAGCAGTGCCAGCACTTAACACAGAAGCAGAAGAGCTAGCAAAACCGCCATCAATTGCATCTGCAGTTTCAATTCGACTACCGCTAGCAAGTTGCGTCACAGCAATATTGTAGTCGCCTTCCAGTGCACTATTAGACGCATCAGCTGTAAAAGGTTCGATACCTTCTGAGGGGTTGTTTATGCTGGGCTCTCGGCCTTTAAGATTCGCATCGCTACGCAAGTTATCTAGGGTTTCTTGGAAGTCCTCAAGTTTAGACTTTAACTTACCAATACCCGAAATTTCAGCTTCAACGTTTTCTTCTCTGGAGTCCAAGGCATCAGTTTTAGGCTTACGCTCAGCTTCGAGCAATTGCCCCACTAAACTTTCGAGATCTAAACCTGACCCTACACCTAATGACTGAATTGACATACACCACCTCTATTCCAACAATAATTTGTTGGATAACTTTTACATCAAAAACCAATATTAAACTTGTTTACTAAAAAGTAAACCTACTGCAGTGCCTACCTCCGTTTGCAACTCCTGCAAACGTTCTGAGAGTTTTAACACCTCTTCAGAAGGTATTTGCCGAATAATCTTTCCGGTTTCTGCATCGGTTACTTTAACGACTTGTTTGTTACTGCCTTCGTCGACCGAAAAATTAAGTTGTCTGCTACTGGTTTGCACAAACTCGCTTAGTTGTGCAACAGCCGTTTCAATCTGCTCAGTACTTACATTTAGCGACTCTGGTTTCTCTATTTCGGCAGAAACAGATAAATCTTTAGTTTGTTGTTGCGCTGCAGCCAGAGCGTCCTCTGTCGATCTATTGGTCCGAGCAGTATCTGAAGCAATATCAACTCTAGGCACAGCAAAATCTTGGCCAACTTGTGATGCATTAATTTCCATAAATCACCTCTAAATAAAACGCGAGTAGCTACTGATAATATAGTAGCCACTCGAAGCATTATTGTGAAACGCCAAAAAAGTTAAATTTTAGCTAAGCAATGACAAGGCAGACTGTGGTCTTTGATTGGCTTGACTTAATACCGACAAAGACGCTTGCTGAATGATTTGATTTCTGGTCAGTTCAGCGGTTTCAACTGCAAAGTCAGTATCACGTATACGTGAACGAGCCCCTGCGATATTCTCAGAGATATTACTTAAGTTACGAATAGTAGACTGAAAACGGTTTTGCAAGGCACCTAAATCGGCACGCGCTCCACCCACAGCAGATATTGCATCGGTTACCGCAGTCAGTGCTGTTGAAGCCCCGTCTACAGTAGACACATCAGTTGCGGCGATACCTAAACCAGATGCACCATAACCACTTGCTCTGGATAAGTTGACAGAAATTGTCTGCCCACCGTTGGCGCCAACTAAGAATTTAGATGAAAAACCACCGGTCAAAATATCTAGGTTGGCAAACTGTGAGTCAGACGCAATACGACTGATTTCATTCTTTAAAGCGGTAACTTCTTTCTGCAACGCCGCGCGATCAGCTGATGAGTTAATACCATTTTGTGACTGCACAGCCAACGTTCGAATACGCTGAAGTGAAGTCGTTACCTCGCCTAATGCCCCTTCAGCTGTTTGCGTCAGTGAAATCGCATCATTTGCATTTCGAACGGCTTGGTTCAAACCTTGAACTTGCGTAGTTAACCGGTCTGAAATCTGCAGACCAGCAGCATCATCTGCAGCTCGGTTAATCCTAAAACCTGAAGATAATCTTTCGAAAGATGTATTTAAAGCTTGCCCCGAAGTAAACAACTGGCGTTGAGCATTCAAAGACGACACATTTGTGTTAACAAATAAACCCATAAAAACCTCCTGAAAACTCACCGCACGCCGATAACGTGTTTGTAGCAGTAAGTTTGCCTCAATTTAGATAGACAAAATCCTCTTCGTGTCTATCACCTCACTTAACTCATTTAGCGACACCTCTATCGCTAAATAAGACTAAAAGCAATCAATTAGATCACCCCTCAACTAACGTTATCGACACTTACCACAGTAACTTTAATT
>Ga0316204_10001147_pt1 | contig 77338 bp, 84 predicted proteins | sample 6monrhotite_MG_2_FD_205661 | JGI IMG/M metagenome (GOLD analysis project Ga0316204, IMG submission 205661) | Microbial mat bacterial communities from mineral coupon in-situ incubated in ocean water Damariscotta River, Maine, United States -... | ecosystem: Environmental > Aquatic > Marine >...
GTTAAAAAGGTACGTCGCGACGTTGCACGTATCCAGACAATCCTAACTGAACAAGCAGAGGCGTAAGGAGAAACCAATGCCAAAGCGTATTCTGCAGGGTGTGGTCGTAAGCGACAAGGGCACAAATACCGTTGTTGTTAAAGTTGAACGTCGGATCAGGCATCCATTGCTTGACAAAATTATCAGGCGCTCTAAGAAGTACCACGCTCATGATGAGAGCAACCAGATTCAGGTTGGCGAAACTGTACGTATTGTAGAGTGTCGTCCTATCTCGAAACTTAAGACTTGGCGCGTGGTAAGCGGTGAAGCGTAAGCTTCATCGTTTTCTTTGTGCCGATTAAACTGAAGAAAAGGGTGTAACCCATGATTCAAATGCAAACCAACCTCGACGTGGCCGACAACTCCGGGGCCAAGAGGGTGCAGTGCATTAAGGTCCTTGGTGGATCTAAACGTAAAACTGCTGGAGTAGGCGACATTATTGTTGTCTCAGTAAAAGAGGCGATCCCACGGGGCCGCGTTAAGAAGGGTGACGTGCATCGCGCCGTTATCGTTCGTACAGCTAAAGAAGTTCGCCGTAACGATGGCACAACCATCCGTTTCGACAACAATGCAGCTGTGCTTGTTAATAAGAACCACGAGCCAATTGGTACACGTATCTTTGGTCCTGTTGTTCGTGAATTGCGTGCGAAGAAGCATATGAAGATCGTATCGCTTGCGCCGGAGGTGTTATAATGGCTGCCAAACTTAAAAAAGGTGACAAAGTCGTTGTGATTGCCGGTAAAGACAAAGGCAAGCGCGGCGAAATCACATCTGTTCTGCCGTCGGAAGGCCGGGCTGTTGTTCAGGGTATTAACCTTGTTAAACGCCATACGCGTCCAACGCAGACAAGTGCGGGTGGAATTAATTCCAAAGAAGCAGCTATTCAGCTCTCCAATCTGATGATTGAAGACCCGAAAGACGGCGCTCCAAGCCGTGTTGGTTTCAAAATTTCCGACGATGGCAAAAAAGTACGTTTTGCCAAAAAGTCTGGGGAGGTGATCAATGGCTGATAAATCAATGCCGCGCCTTCGTACTGCATACGAAGATACAATCCGGGCGTCTCTGCAAGAGCAGTTCGGCTACAAGAACCCCATGCAGGTTCCGAAATTGGACAAGATCGTCATCAACATGGGTGTTGGTGAAGGCGTTCAAGACAAGAAAAAAGTTACCAAAGCTGCCAGCGAAATCGCTGCCATTGCGGGTCAAAAGCCTGTTGTGACCATAGCGCGCAAGTCTATCGCAAGCTTCAAGCTTCGCGAAGGCATGCCTATCGGCGCCAAGGTAACGCTGCGTTCTCAGCGTATGTATGAGTTTCTTGATCGTTTGATCACTATCGCAATGCCGCGTGTTCGTGACTTCCAGGGTGTTAACCCCAAGTCATTTGACGGTAACGGCAATTATGCGATGGGTCTGAAGGAACAATTGGTTTTCCCCGAGATCAACTATGACGATGTTGATCAGGTTCGCGGAATGGACATCATTATCTGCACCACGGCTACGAACGACGACGAGGCACGCGCGCTTCTCGCCGGTTTCAATATGCCGTTCAAGCAATAGCGGTAGCAGGAGGGTTTTATTATGGCTAAAAAGAGTGCCATCAACAAAAACAAGCGTCGAGAAAAGACTGTTGCAAAGTTCGCTGCCAAGCGCGCCGAACTCAAAGCAAAAGTTTACGACAAGAGCTTGTCTGAAGATGATCGTTGGCTTGCTGCCTTGCAGCTCGCAGCGCTTCCACGTGACGGTGCAGCAACCCGTCTTCGCAATCGTTGCGAAGTTACAGGTCGCCCGCGCGGTTACTATCGTAAATTTAAAATGTCTCGTATTGCGCTGCGTGAGCTCGGCTCTGCTGCAAAAGTACCTGGCCTCGTGAAATCAAGTTGGTAAGGGGATAGCTGATGTCTATGACAGATCCAATCGCTGATATGCTGACCCGAATTCGCAATGGCTTGCAAGCTGGCAAGTCCGTTGTTTCGAGCCCAGCTTCAAAAACACGCCAGCGTATTCTTGATGTGCTGCAGCGTGAAGGTTACATCCGGGGTTATTCCCGCACAGAAGGTGAGGCAAACCATGCTGAACTTTCTATTGAGTTGAAATATATGGAAGGTGAGCCGGTTATCCGCACAATCAATCGTGTGTCTAAGCCTGGTCGCCGCGTATATAGCTCAGTGCGTGACTTGCCACGTATTCATAACGGCCTAGGAATTTCGATCGTATCCACACCGAAAGGTGTACTTTCTGACGCGGAAGCGCGTGAAAGTAATGTGGGCGGCGAAGTTCTCTGCACCGTATTCTAGGGAAGGGAAAAACACATGTCCCGTATCGGTAAACAGCCAGTAGCTATACCAGCAGGCGTCACCGTTTCCTTGAACGGTACTGACCTTGCGGTCAAAGGCCCTAAAGGCGAGCTTGCAATGTCTTTTGTCCCTGAAGTGACGGTGTCACATGAAGACGACAAAATCACTGTTCAGCCCGTTGGTGATACTAAACGCGCCCGCTCAATGTGGGGAATGCAACGTTCTTTGGTTTCTAACATCGTCGAAGGTGTGACAAACGGTTTCACTAAGAAACTTTTGCTCACCGGTGTTGGTTACAGAGCGCAGATGAAAGGCTCAAGCTTGAATCTTCAGCTTGGTTTCAGCCATGACATCGATTTCCCAATACCGGCAGGTATTCAAATTAAAACGCCTGATCAAACAACGATCGAGATTTCTGGCATCGACAAACAATTGGTCGGTGAAACAGCAGCCAAGATCCGCGAATACAGGAAACCAGAGCCTTACAAAGGCAAGGGTGTTCGGTATGACGGCGAATACGTCTTCCGTAAAGAAGGCAAGAAGAAGTAATGGGTGGCAGCAATGGCAAATAGCAAAGATCTTTTCGAACGACGCCGTCTGCGTAACCGGGTTCAGCTTCGTAAAACAAGCACCGGGCGGCCGCGTCTTTCTGTCCATAGGACAAACCAGCATATTTATGCGCAGGTTATCGACGATGTGAAAGGTGCAACCCTTGCGGCTGCATCAACACTCGACGAAGGCCTGAAGGGCGATGCAACATCGAACATTGACGCTGCATCTAAAGTTGGAAAATTGATTGCCGAGCGAGCTAAGGCCGCGGGCGTTGAATCAGTGGTTTTTGATCGCGGTGGTTTCTTGTACCACGGCCGGGTCAAGGCTTTGGCTGAAGCAGCGCGCGATGGCGGCTTGACCTTTTAGGCAAGAGATAAGGAAAAGGATGTCCCATGGCACGCCCAGAACGTAATCGCCAAGAGCGCGGAAACCGCGAAGAAAGCGAATTGATTGAGAAGCTTGTCCACATTAATCGTGTGGCTAAAGTTGTAAAAGGTGGCCGTCGTTTCGGTTTCGCAGCCCTTGTGGTTGTTGGTGACCAGCGTGGCCGCGTAGGTTTCGGTAAAGGTAAGGCTCGGGAAGTTCCTGAAGCTATCCGTAAAGCAACCGAAGCCGCTAAGAAAAACATGATCCGTGTACCGCTGAAGGAAGGTCGTACGCTTCACCATGATATCCGGGGCCGTCACGGCGCTGGTAAAGTGTTGTTGCGCACAACTGTTGCCGGTACAGGCATCATCGCTGGTGGTCCGATGCGTGCAGTTTTTGAAGCACTCGGCGTTCAGGACGTTGTGACGAAGTCTCAGGGCTCGTCAAATCCGTACAACATGGTACGGGCAACGTTCAATGCGCTGACGCTGCAAAACTCACCCCGTCAGATCGCTGCAAAACGCGGTAAAAAAGTAGCTGATATCGTATCTCGTCGCGGCGACGTTAAAGCCGTAGCGGCGAATGACGAAGATGCTGCTGTTGAAACTGCAGAAGCGGAGTAATCACCGATGGCTGCGAAAAAAACAGTAACCGTTACTCAAATCGGTAGCCCGATCCGTCGCCGTGAAGATCAGCGTCAGACGCTGGTTGGCTTGGGATTAAACAAAATGCATAAAACGCGCGAGCTGGAAGATACGCCAGCCGTTCGTGGCATGATCAACAAGGTGCACCATTTGGTGCGCGTTGAAGATTAAGTCGGCGTTGGAGAAAGTGCGATGAAACTCAACGAACTTAAGGACAATGCAGGCGCTCGTAAATCTGCGATGCGTGTTGGCCGCGGTATCGGGTCAGGCAAGGGTAAAACTGCCGGTTCTGGTCACAAAGGTCAAAAAGCGCGTTCTGGTGTAGCAATCAATGGTTTTGAGGGCGGTCAAATGCCCCTTTACCAACGTTTGCCGAAGCGCGGTTTTAACAGCCGTAACCGGAAAGATTTTCAGGTGGTGAACATTGGTCGTCTTCAATCTGCAATTGATGCTGGTAAATTAGATGCCAAGTCACCAATTACTGTTGAAGCACTGGTGGAAGCCGGCGTTGTTGGCAAGGTAGCAGACGGTGTTCGTTTGCTGGCTAAAGGTGAACTGAAAGCCAAAGTTGATATCACAGTAACAGGCGCATCTAAAAGTGCGGTTGAAGCTGTTGAGAAAGCTGGCGGCAAAGTCACTGTTGCTGAATAAATAACTAAATAAGCCGAGATTATTTTAAGGCTGGAGTAGACGTACATGGCATCTGCTGCTGAACAATTAGCATCCAATATTAGCTGGTCTGCCTTTTCCAAGGCGGACGAGCTGAAAAAACGGATATTGTTCGCTCTTGGTGCGCTGATTGTGTTCAGGCTTTGTAGCTACATTCCCATTCCGGGGCTGGATGCTGCATCGGTTGAGCGCATGTTTGCGAACCTGGGCGGAGGATTTGTTGATATTGTTAACACTTTCTCTGGCGGTGCCTTACAGCGTACCTCGATCATAATGCTTGGCATTATGCCTTATATCTCGGCTTCGATTATCATGCAGCTTCTCACCACCATGAGCTCTACTTTGGCGCAGCTGAAGAAGGACGGTGAACAGGGCCGCAAGAAAATCAACCAATATACCCGTTATGGTACTGTGTTGCTGACCATTGTTCAGGGCTGGGCGATTGCTTCTGGTCTTGAGAGCCAGCCAGGTGTTGTGGTGGATCCGGGCTTGTTCTTCCGTTTTACGGCAGTGATCACACTTTTGGGCGGCACCATGTTCCTGATGTGGTTGGGCGAACAAATTACCCAGCGGGGCATTGGTAACGGTATTTCCCTGATTATCTTTGCGGGTATCGTGGCAGAATTGCCTGGTACGCTTGCACAGGCGTTTGAGCTTACCCGTACTGGCCAAATGAACCTGCCCGTTTTGCTTGCAATGCTGACAGGTGCGGCTGCGCTTATCTGGTTCATCGTTTTCTGTGAGCGCGCGCAGCGCAGGATCGTTATTCAATACCCCAAGCGCCAACAGCGTGGCGGCGGTATGCAGGGCGAACAGTCTCATCTGCCGATGAAGTTGAATGTTGCGGGTGTTATTCCACCGATTTTTGCAAGCTCGCTTTTGCTGATGCCGCTAACAGTAGCTGGCATGTCCGCACAGGGCGGCAACGAATATCTGACAACGGTAACGTCTATTTTAGCGCCTGGTCAGCCTGTATACATCGCGCTCTATATAGCATTGATCGTTTTCTTTTGCTTCTTCTACACGGCCATTCAGTTTAATCCTGAAGACACGGCTGATAACCTGAAGAAAAATGGTGGTTTTGTGCCGGGTATTCGTCCGGGTGCGCGCACCGCAGAATATCTTGATTATGTTTTAACGCGCCTGACGGTTATTGGTTCTGGTTATCTGTCTGTTGTTTGTGCGATTCCCGAGTTTTTGATCAGCTCAGCAGCTATACCTTTTTATCTGGGCGGCACCAGCTTGTTGATTGTTGTGAACGTTACAATGGATACCGTTAGCCAAATTCACTCGCACTTGATGGCACAGCAATATGAAGGCCTTCTCAAGAAGGCTCGCTTGAAGGGTGGCCGCAAGAGATGATTGTTATTTTGTTTGGTCCTCCCGGTGCAGGTAAAGGCACGCAGGCGCAGCGCTTGGAAAAAAGCCGCGGCCTGGTTCAGCTTTCTACCGGTGATATGCTCCGCGCCGCTGTTGCAGCCCAAACCCACTACGGCAAGAAGGCCAAAGACAAGATGGATGCGGGCCAGTTGGTGTCGGACGATATCGTCATTGGCATCATTGCGGACCGAATCAAAGAGGATGATTGCAAGAATGGTTTCATTCTTGATGGTTTCCCGCGCAACGTAGCGCAGGCTGAAGCCCTAGATGTGATGCTGAGGGAAGAAGGCGTTAAGCTGGACGCCGTTGTGCAAATGGAAGTTGATGATGCTGCTCTTGTGGACCGGGTTTCTGGCCGGTATACGTGCGCAGGCTGCAACGAAGGCTACCATGACACCAACCTGAAACCGGCGGTTGAAGGTGTGTGTGATAACTGCGGTAGCACTGAGTTTAAGCGCCGCGGCGACGACAATGCAGAGACAGTGGCCAAGCGGCTAAAGGAATATTATGCGCAGACGGCACCGGTGTTGCCATACTACGCAAACAAGGGAATTTTGCAGCAAGTAGACGGCATGGCTGCCGTTGATGAGGTTGCTGCACAAATAGACGCGGTTTTGGCTGCGTAAGAAATTGTTACACGACGGTTGACGTGGGGGGTTTGTTCCTATAATCCCCGGCTTCGCACGTCTTGTGACTGTAATGTACTTGAACGTGAATTTTTTTTGATCAGGAGAATGGTCGTGGCGCGTATTGCAGGCGTTAACATTCCGACCAACAAGCGAGTGGAAATCGCATTGACTTATATCCACGGCATCGGTCACACCGCTGCCAAGGACATTTGTTCTAAGCTTAATTTCCCATTCGAACGCAGGGTGGCGGAATTGACGGATGCTGAAGTAATTCAGATTCGTGAGATGATAGACGGCGAACACACGGTTGAAGGTGATCTTCGTCGTGAAGTTGCTATGAACATAAAACGGTTGATGGACCTCAAGACTTATCGTGGTCTTCGTCACCGTGCCAAGTTGCCGACACGTGGTCAGCGCACGAGCACAAATGCTCGTACTCGTAAGGGTAAAGCTGTCGCGATTGCCGGTAAGAAAAAGTAATTGGGTAACGCTGTTTAGGGCTCCCCCCGAAATTTATAGGGTCTGATAGAGATGGCTACAAAAGATACAGGACGCGTTAAAAAACGTGAGCGTAAAAACATCACGAACGGTGTTGTTCACGTGAATGCGACTTTCAACAATACAATGATTACCATTACAGATTTGCAGGGCAATGCGATTTCCTGGTCATCTGCTGGCATGATGGGCTTCAAGGGCTCGCGCAAGTCAACACCTTACGCTGCACAGGTTGCAGCTGAAGATGCGGGCAAAAAAGCGCAAGACCACGGCGTTAAATCCGTTGAAGTGGAAGTAAAAGGTCCGGGCGCAGGTCGCGAGAGCGCACTGCGCGCGCTGCAGGCCATTGGGTTTGTCATCACCTCAATTCGTGATGTTACACCTATTCCACACAATGGTTGTCGTCCGCCCAAGCGCCGCCGCGTTTAACGCACGTCGTAATTGGATAAGTATTAGAGTATTGGCGAGAATCCTTTGACACTCAACTTTTCAGAGCTGTCATGCAACATGAGGGTTACACTGTGATCCAGAAAAACTGGCAAGAACTAATTAAACCGAATGGCTTAACGATTGAATCGGGCGCTGACCCACTTCGTAAAGCGAAACTCGTTGTTGAACCACTTGAGCGTGGCTATGGCAATACGTTGGGCAATGGCCTGCGTCGTGTGCTGTTGTCGTCGCTGCAAGGCGGTGCAATAACCAGCATTCAGATCGAAGGCGTGCTCCATGAGTTCTCCTCTGTACCTGGCGTGCGCGAAGATGTGACGGACATGGTCCTGAACATCAAGCAGTTGCCTGTACGAGTGACCTCGGACGGCACCAAACGCTTGCACCTGACAGCAACTGGCCCGGGTGAAGTTAAAGCCAGCCAAATCAGCGAAGTTGCTGATGTGGACATTCTGGACAAAGACCTTGTTCTTTGTCACTTGGATGAAGGCGCGACCCTCAACATGGAACTGATTGCATCGAGCGGCAAAGGCTATGTTCCTGCCGAGCGTAACCGTCCGGAAGATGCGCCGATTGGCCTTATTCCAGTTGATGCACTCTACAGCCCGGTGAAAAAGGTTAGCTACAAAGTTGAAGCCACCCGCGAGGGCCAGGTTCTTGACTATGACAAGCTGACCATGGAAGTGGAAACTGACGGCACAGTGACACCTGAAGATGCCATCGCTTTTGCGGCGCGCATTCTGCAGGACCAACTGTCTGTGTTTGTAAGCTTTGACGAGCCTGAGGAAACAGCCAAGCCGGAAGAAGACGACGAACCTGCGTTCAACCGTCAGCTTCTGCGTAAGGTAGACGAGCTTGAATTGTCTGTTCGCTCAGCAAACTGTCTGAAGAACGACAACATCGTTTATATTGGCGATTTGGTGCAGAAAACCGAAGCAGAAATGCTACGCACACCAAACTTTGGTCGCAAGTCACTGAACGAAATTAAGGAAGTTCTATCTACTATGGGCCTACGCCTTGGTATGGAATTGCCTGCTTGGCCACCTGAGAACATCGAAGAGATGGCTAAGAAGCTAGAACAAGAATATTAAAAACCTCCCCGCGTTATAGGGGCCACCTGCTGGTACTAGGCATTTGCAATAGAATGCCCAAGGCCGGACAGGCAACAAGGAGCTAAAACCATGCGTCACCGTAAAGCCGGTCGTAAACTGAATAGAACTGCAAGCCACCGTAAGGCTATGTTCATGAACCTGTCTCAAGCTTTGTTGAAGCATGAGCAGATTGTAACAACTTTGCCGAAGGCCAAAGACCTTGCGCCGATCGTTGAAAAACTGATCTCGCTTGCGAAAAAAGGTGGCCTTGCTAATCGTCGCCTTGCTGTGTCTCGTTTGCAGAACGAAACACTGGTTAAGAAGATGTTTGACGAACTTGCTGACCGTTACAAAGACCGTCAGGGTGGTTATACCCGCGTTCTTAAAGCTGGTTACCGCCACGGCGACAATGCGCCAATGGCTGTGATTGAGCTTGTTGACCGTAACGAAGATGCTAAAGGCCAGGACAGCGGCCCTAGCCAAGACATCGACATGGATGATGATGCGGCATAACCCGCCTGAGATACCTGTTTTTAAAGGGCTGCCTGTTTAGGCGGCCCTTTTTTATGGACTGGGCCAATTTCCGCTAACTAATTGCCCGTGCCTCAACACAGCCGCATTTAACAGCAATATTACCACGCGTTAGTTGATTTTGTCGCGGGTGTGCGTCACCTTACCGACAGCCTCTTGCACAACCAGCGGGGCGTTTCCATATAGGGGAGCGTCTGATTGAAGTAAGCCACAATTGAAACAGGAATTTATAACGATGAAGCGACCCCTTAAATCCTTATCCCTCTTGTTTGCATTTGTCTTGGGTACAAGCGCCGTTGGCGCCCAACCGGCAGCACCTCAGCGGGTGGTGCCGCAGTCTGCCACTCAGGTGAAGCTGTCTTATGCGCCGTTGGTGGCTGACAGTGCGCCGGCTGTGGTTAACATCTACACCCGCAAGGTTGTGAAAACCCGATCCGCCATGTTTGACGATTCGCTGTTCAAACGTTTCTTTGGTGACCAGTTTAGTTTTGGAATGCCAAAAGAACGGGTGCGCGGTTCGCTTGGTTCAGGCGTGATTGTGCGCCCGGACGGTATCATCGTCACCAACAACCATGTGATCGAAGGTGCGGACGAGGTTACAGTTGTATTGTCAGACCGGCGTGAGTTTGACGCAGAAATCATTCTTGCCGATCCCCGCACCGATCTGGCTATTTTGCAGATTGAAGCGGGTGATGAGCCGCTGGCCATTCTCAATTTAGCTGACAGCGACAGTGTTGAGGTCGGCGATATTGTACTGGCTATCGGCAATCCGTTCGGCATTGGCCAAACCGTAACGGGCGGTATTGTGTCCGCCAACGCCCGCACTCAGCGCGGCATTTCCGACTTTGGCTTTTTCATCCAGACAGACGCCGCGGTGAACCCAGGTAACTCCGGCGGCGCGCTTATTGGCATAGACGGCGAGCTTTTGGGTATCAATACAGCCATTTACAGCCGCACAGGGGCCTCAAACGGCATTGGCTTTGCCGTTCCCGCCAATATGGTGAAGTCGGTCCTTCGTGCCGCCTTAAACGAAGGCCAGCTTGTTCGACCGTGGTTGGGCATTAACGGACAGTCGGTAACCAATGATTTGGCCGCCGGGCTCGGGCTTGATCGGGCAGGGGGTGTTTTGGTTGACGAAGTCTATACAGATAGCCCTGCGGCTGCCGCCGGTATTAACCCGGGCGATGTGATCATGGCCATCAATGGCAAAGAGATTATCGACGAGCCGGGATTGAATTTCCGTATCGCGACACTGCAAGAGGGCGACGAGGTGCCGCTTGCGGTTCTTACCGAAGGATTTATTCAGGAGCGCCGCGTTGCACTCGCTCTGCCGCCCGAAGACCCCGCACGTAACCTGACCAAATTGGATGGTCGCCATCCGTTTCAGGGTGTAACCGTCGCCAATATGTCGCCGCGGTTTAACGAGGAACTGCAGATCAGTGCTTTTGCAAAAGGCGTCATTGTCCTTGAGGTGGAGCGGCGTTCACCGTCTGCACGATACCAATTCCTGATCCCCGGCGATATTTTGCTGGCGGTTAATGGGGCTCCGGTTACGCTTGTTGCTGACCTGGATACGGTTATTGATGAAGGAGCTGAACGGTTTGTCTATCAGATACAGCGCCGGGGCCGTGTGCAGGAATGTACTGTAGTGCCCAATCGGTCGTTCCGCTGCAGCACAATCAGGTAGTCGGTGGTCGACCTTTTCGAAGCAGGAGCAGATGATAGCGGCATGAGGCCGCTTGCTGACCGGCTTCGGCCTGCCTCGCTGGAAACTGTTGTGGGGCAAGACCATTTACTTGCGGCTGACGGTCCGCTTGGGCGTATGGTCGCCGCCGGTAAAGTAACTAGTTTGATTTTATGGGGGCCACCGGGTAGCGGTAAAACCACCATTGCCCGGCTACTGGCTAACCATGCTGATCTGGCATTTGAGCAAATTTCCGCAATTTTTTCCGGCGTTGCGGATTTGAAAAAGATTTTTGAGGCTGCCAAAATGCGCCGAATGGACGGGCGCGGCACCTTGTTGTTTGTTGACGAAATCCACCGATTTAACCGCTCCCAGCAGGATGGTTTTCTGCCTTATGTCGAAGACGGCACCATAACACTCGTTGGTGCAACAACGGAAAACCCATCGTTCGAGATAAACGGCGCGCTCTTGTCGCGGATGCAGGTGCTGGTGCTTAACCGGCATGATGATGAGGCGCTGGAACAACTTCTGGTGCGCGCAGAGGCTGAATTGGATCGTCAATTACCGCTGGATGCAGATGCGCGCATCAGCCTCAAGGCAATGGCAGATGGCGACGGGCGCTTTTTGCTTAACTGTGTTGAAGCACTGGCTGATGCCGATCCTGCACAAACATTGACCCCTGACAAGCTTGCCAAACTGCTGCAAAAACGTGCTCCCGCTTATGACAAAGACCGTGATGGCCATTATAATCTCATATCAGCGCTGCATAAGTCGCTTCGCGGATCAGACCCCGATGCTGCGCTATACTGGACAGCGCGGATGTTGGTCGGCGGCGAAGACCCGCTGTATATCATCCGGCGTCTGGTGCGTTTTGCCAGTGAAGATGTCGGCCTTGCCGACCCCGAGGCCATCCATCAGGTACTGGCCGCTAAAAACACCTACGAATTTCTGGGCAGTCCCGAAGGGGAATTGCAGATTGTTCAGGCGGTGCTGTATCTGGCAACCGCGCCTAAATCCAACGCGGCTTACAAGGCCCAGAAGGCCGCGATGAAAACTGCGCGTTCTACCGGCAGCTTGATGCCGCCCGCGCATATACTCAACGCGCCAACCAAGCTGATGAAAGATATCGGCTACGGCAAAGACTATGCTTACGATCACGATGTAGAAGGCGGTGTCTCTGGCCAAAATTATTTCCCCGATGACATGGAACGTCAGCAATTTTACCAACCGGTAGAGCGCGGTTTTGAGCGCGAGGTGCAAAAACGCCTGGCCTACTTCCAGAAGTTTCGTGATGCAGCGCAGCAAGCGAGCGATGCGAAAACCGAGGAGGGATGACTGATGAAGTCTTTCACGCACTATGTAGGCATTGATTGGACCGGAGCGAATAAAAAGCGTCATAGAGCTCTGAAAATCGCCATATGTGAGATTGGTACCAATGCACCATCGCTCGTATCACCGCCGTCTGGTTATGTGAACTGGAGCAGGATTGAATGTGCAGAGTGGATTTCAGGTGGTTGTGGACTAAACAATGAGGCCAGAGTTTTAGTCGGTATTGATGCAGCTTTTGGCTATCCTTTCTATGATGAAAAAGGGTATTTGCGAGGCGACCTTAATATTCAGTCTGCTCCTTTAATGTGGTCACACGTAGCTAAAGAGTGCGAAGGGTCACATGATTACTTTGGGGGTAAGTTTGTTGAGCGTTATTCGCGACACTTTCGATGGCAACGTTACAATCGAGAACAAAGAAAATTCGACACTATAGTTGACAAAGATTTCTTCAAACCTGAACTGAGACGTTGTGAAAATATTTGCATCAGTGAAAAATATGGTCCGTGCGTAAGTGTGTTTAACCTCATTGGTGCAAGCCAAGTCGGAAAATCGGCTTTGTCTACGATGATAATGCTGAATGAGCTGCAAAGTAGTGTCAATGTTTGCGTCTGGCCTTTTAACGAGGATAGAAATCAACAAGTTGTATTGGTGGAAATATACGCTGCGTTATTCTCAAAGCTTGGAGGGCATTTAGGTAAAGTTAGGGACCGCGGCACTCTAAATTGTGTATTGAGGGGGCTGGGTTCAAAGCCTTATCGACAAGAGCTTAGGGAAGACGATAAGAACGTTGACGATATCACAGACTCATTGATGACAGCAGCAGGTCTTAGGCATATAGCAAGTCGTCAGCAGTACTGGCGTCCGCCTGAACTATCATCTATGGTGCGCCGCACCGAAGGTTGGATTTTCGGGGTGACTTAGGGACCAGATTGAAACTGGTTACTAATAACAATTGAGGACTTAGCATTGGCGCACTCGTCGGCCAAAAAATTTAATATCGAATGGTACCCAAACCATTTGGAAGCAAAAGTTGTCACGGCTTTTTCCAGTGCAGCCATGAGAGAGCTTATGTCTGCTGCATACGGCGACCCGCGCATTGAAAAAGTGAGCGCCATGCAGGTGGACATGAGTGAGTGTCCAAGTTATGAACTTGAACCATCGGACACTCATGTCTCCTTTGCCTATCAGCGCGCGGCTGGCAGCTATACAAAAATAACCCGGTCGGCGATGGTTACCACTAACGAGCGGCAAATACGCGATGTTCAAAAATTTGCCGAATTGATGAAATCGCAAGGACGTGACGTACGGGTTTTTGACACGGTTGAAGATGCCCGCACTTGGCTGGGCGTTGACAGTGATATTTAGATGAACTGGATTGAAGAGTAGATATGCAGCTTGTTTTGGCAATTGCAGCGGGCGGTGCGCTGGGGGCGGTAAGCCGCCATTTTGTTAGCGGGGCTGTGAGCAAATTTGCCGGAATCGGGTACCCGTATGGCACGTTCACTGTCAACATTGTTGGCAGCCTGTTCATGGGCCTTCTGATAACTATACTCGCCCATAAAATTGATGTTTCAGCCCAGTTGCGCAGTTTTCTAACCGTTGGGTTTCTTGGCAGTTTTACCACCTTTTCCACTTATTCGATGGAAACGGTTTTGCTAGTTCAGCGCGGCGACTGGACCGGCGCGGCGCTTTATTCCGTTGGTTCTCTAATCGTCGGCGTGTTAGCTCTGCTTGCAGGATTGTGGCTTGGAAGGTTGTTGGTATGAGTGGTGTTCAGCACGTTGAAGTGCATTTTGATGATGATGATGTGCGGATTGATCGTTGGTTCAAGCGCCACTTTCCTGAGCTTTCATTTGTTCAGTTGCAAAAGATGATGCGTAAGGGTGATGTGCGCGTAAACGGCAAGCGGGTGAAGGGCAAAGAACATGTGTGGGCCGGGCAAACTGTGCGTGTGCCACCGATACCGGGAAGCCCGGAACAACGCGGCGCTAAACCCACGGGTAAGGCGGCCCCGAAGGTTTTGACTGACCACGAGATTTCGGACGTTAGAAATTGGGTAATTTATAAAGACGATGCGGTGATAGCGATCAATAAACCGGCGGGTTTGCCCACACAGGGCGGCACCGGCCAGACCAAGCATTTGGACGGGTTGTTGGATGCGTTGATTTTTGACGGGCGGCACCGGCCCAAGCTTGTACACCGCCTGGACAAAGATACATCTGGTGCCTTGTTGCTGGCACGGACACCGAAAGCCGCAAGCGCACTTGCTAAGGCATTTCAAAGCAGGGCAACGGACAAGCGTTATTGGGCTTTGGTTACCGGAACACCGCAAAGCCGCGATGGGCGGATTATCCTGAAAATGGATAAAATCGCAGTTAAGGGCCACGAGCGCATGGTTGTGACCAATGACGGCAAACACTCCCTTACCGATTATAGCGTAATTGAAAGCGCCGCTCAGATGGCGTCCTGGGTTGCGCTGAAACCTCATACTGGCCGCACACACCAATTGCGTCTGCACTGCGCGGAAATGGGCCACCCCATTGTTGGCGACGGCAAATACGGCGGGCAAGATGCCTATCTGACAGGTGCTATTTCTCGCAAGCTGCACTTGCATAGTCGGTTCATTAGTTTCCCACACCCTGACGGCGGTCAGGTGACTGTAACAGCGCCGCTTTCTGAGCATATGGCCGCCAGTTTCGATTTTCTCGGGTTTACTGTGGCTGACTATGAAGACCCTGATTTTGAATAGGGTTTGGTAGATGGCGCCTGCGAGCAAACTGGTTATTTTTGACTGTGACGGCACGTTGGTCGACAGCCAGCATATGATTATTGCTGCCATGCAGGCGACGCTTTTTTCCTCTGGGGTTCCGCCAGAGCAAGACCATCGCATCCGCTCGACAGTTGGCTTGAGCGTGCGCGAGGCAATCGCGATGCTTCGCCCGGATGATGATGACACGTCACTGGAAAATATGACAAATATCTTCAAGCATGAATTTTACCGTTTGCGCGTGGAAGAGGCGGCGACACCCGACCCACTTTATACCGGCACCCGCGAAATTCTTGAGCATTTACGTGATGCCGGCTTTATTTTGGGGGTGGCGACAGGCAACTCCCGCCGCGGTTTGGACCGGGTGATTGTCGAGCATGAACTTGGTGGTTTTTTCGAGACGCTGCAAACTGCAGATGGGCATCCATCCAAGCCGCATCCGTCGATGATTCAAGCCGCTGCGCTTGAGGTGGGCGTTGAGCCATCGGCCTGTATTATGGTGGGTGACACAAGTTATGATATGATGATGGCGCGGTCTGCGGGTTCGCTTGCGGTTGGTGTTAAGTGGGGCTACCACAGCGTTGACGCGTTGAGCCAGGGCGGCGCGCATCATTTGCTTGATGAGTTTGAGGAGCTTGCTCCGATTGTAAATGGTTTCAGTGTTACTTAAACCCGGCTATTCGATAGAGGCATTGATGGAAAAGAAAGAGGATGATTTTAAAGCAGAACTATTGAAACCCAAAATGGGTTTTCTGCTGGCGTCCGGAGCTGCCGCAGTGTTGGCGATGGTCGTTTACATCTTTGAAGATGACATAACCACTAGCGCACAGGGTGATACGGGCATCACATTTGCTTTCTTGCTTATCGCGCTGGTGTTGTTGGCAATGTTTTTCATGTTGTGTTACCGCGTGCCGACAATCGGCGCTCGGTTGTTGGGCTATCATAAATTAACCGGTGCCAAAAAAACTGTTAAATCCGACGTTCAGTTCACTGCCGGATTTAAATCTGAAACGGCGGTGGATACAAAACGACTAAATACGAAACGAAAACAGGCGCGTCATTCGCGCCGAAAGTTGGCGGCGATAACCCGGGAAATGCAGCAGGAAAAATCTGAAAAAGGCGAGTTTGATTCTAAAAATGGTGAGTTTGACTCTGAAAATGATGCATTAAATGCTGAAAAAACTGGGCTCAATCCCAAAAACACCTGATTTTTTGATGGAATTTACACTTTGAGAAAATTTTATAGCGATGTTGCTGTCGGCGAAGACGGCACAGGGTTTACGGTCACACTGGATAGCAGGCCGATAAAAACACCGATGAAAAATGCATTGGTTATGCCCACCAAAAAGCTGGCCCAAACGGTGGCCGACGAATGGATTGCGCAGGAAGAGACCATCGTTCCGGCCTCCATGCCCATGACCACTTTAGTGAATACATCTATTGACCGCGTGGCAATGCGGAGGGCGGAAACTATTGCAGAATTAGTAGCTTACGGCCACACGGACCTTGTTTGTTACCGCGCTGAGGAACCAGATGAACTGGTCACTTTACAAAACAAAACCTGGGATCCATATCTGGGCTGGTTGCAAGCTAAGCTGGATATTGAACTCGCTACGACAACGGGAGTACTGCCGCTTACGCAAAGCGAAACTGCTATGGATCGCTTAACCGGTGAAGTAGAAGTGCTCAACGATTTTGCCCTCACGGCCTTTCACGCCTTCGTTTCCGGGTTCGGCACCATTGTTTTGGCGCTGGCCGCTATTCATGAATTCAAAAGCTTCGAAGATTGCTGGCAGGCCAGTATTCTTGACCAGAGTTTTCAGGAGAGCCTCTGGGGTACTGACCCCGAGGTTTTGGCCACACGCGAACGCCAATGGCAAGATTTGCTGACCAGTGTTGATTTGTGGCATTTCGTAAAAATCTAAAATACTGGAAAACCGTTCACATTACAGATATGTAGATAATCGGTGCTGATTTTGAGGCGGACTGGTTCAACCAAATTTACCTTCTATTTTTCATTCAACTTAACCCGGCGTTTTTCTGAGCGCAGGCAGGAAATAGAAAAACCGGTTGAAACGCTGCCTATCCATTTGGGGAGCGAAAACCAATGAAGCAAATTCTCGAACAGTTGGAAGACAAGCGCAATCAGGCGCGTGCAGGTGGCGGGCAAAAGCGCATTGAAGCCCAACATGCGCGCGGTAAGTTGACGGCCCGTGAGCGGTTAGAGTTGTTGCTCGACGCTAATAGCTTCGAAGAATATGACATGTTCGTTGAACACCGCTGCGCAGACTTTGGTATGGATGAGCAGAAGTTTGCCGGTGACGGTGTTGTCACAGGTTCCGGCACCATCAATGGCCGCTTGGTTTACGTTTACAGTCAGGATTTCACAGTCTTTGGCGGTTCGCTTTCAGCAACCCACGCCCAAAAAATCATCAAGGTGATGGACATGGCCATGAAAGTGGGCGCGCCTGTTATTGGCCTCAACGACAGTGGCGGCGCCCGTATCCAGGAAGGCGTTGCCGCCCTTGGGGGGTATGCCGATGTGTTTCAGAAAAACGTGCTGGCCTCTGGCGTTGTACCGCAAATTTCCATGATCATGGGGCCGTGCGCAGGCGGCGCGGTTTATAGCCCGGCGATGACCGATTTCATTTTCATGGTTGAGGACAGTAGCTATATGTTTGTCACCGGCCCCGATGTTGTAAAAACCGTTACCAATGAAGTGGTTACACAAGAAGAGCTTGGCGGTGCGTCAACCCACACTACCCGTTCTGGTGTTGCCGATAAATCTTTCGCTAATGATGTTGAAGCGCTGGTGCAAATGCGCCGTTTCTTTGACTTCTTGCCGCTGAATAACCGGGAAAAAGCGCCAAATCGCCCAACATTTGACAAACCTGCCCGACCAGAAAATTCGCTGGATACAGTGGTGCCGTCTAATCCTAACAAACCCTATGATATGCACGAAGTAATCAACAAGCTTGTGGATGAGGGTGACTTTTTTGAGCTTCAGCCTAGGCATGCAGGCAATATTATTATCGGCATGGCGCGAATGGACGGTGAAACCGTTGGTATCGTTGCCAACCAGCCAATGGTACTGGCGGGCTGTCTGGACATTGACAGTTCAAAGAAAGCAGCGCGTTTCGTGCGCTTCTGTGATTGTTTTAACATTCCCATTATCACACTTGTAGACGTACCTGGCTTCCTGCCGGGTACTGCACAGGAATACGGCGGCATCATTAAACACGGCGCTAAACTGCTGTTTGCTTACGGCGAGGCAACTGTGCCAAAAATTACGGTTATCACCCGTAAGGCATACGGCGGCGCGTATGATGTGATGGCGTCCAAGCATTTGCGCGGTGATTTGAACTATGCCTGGCCAACTGCTGAAATTGCGGTAATGGGAGCGAAAGGCGCGGTAGAAATTTTGTACCGCAAAGAAAAAGACGACACTGACAAAATCGCGAAACGCACAAGAGATTATGAAGACTTGTTCGCCAATCCGTTCGTTGCCGCCCAGCGCGGCTTTATTGACGATGTAATCATGCCGCATAATACGAGAAACCGTATCGTGCGCGGCCTTAAGAAGCTCGCGAATAAAGACCTGGAAAACCCGTGGAAAAAACACGACAACATTCCACTTTAGGGGACGATCATGTTTAACGAGAAACATGAAAAAGCTATTCTTGAAGGCAGTTTTTGGACCGCCTTCAATGTGTTTCTTCGTGTGGCAGTGCTGTTTTGGATGCTGGCGACTGGTAGTGGGACTATTATAAGCTACTTTGCCGTGCAATTGGGTGATGCTCCATGGTTTGACGGAGAGGCGGAACTCATGCGATGGGCAGCCATAACATCGATATTTATGTCTTGCCTTTTTGTTTTTTGGCGACGGCACCAGTACCGCAAACATGGAATAGATTTTAGGGTGGATGGCCTGGAAAGAACGATCCCTCGCAATGTTGATGATCAACGAACTGCCAATGATGGGAAAAACAAACATGCGTGACTTCATCAGAAATTACCAAAAGATTATCGGGTTTGTTTTCATTGCCGTGGCTATCTTTTTGTTCGCCGACAAAGCATTGGATTTGGGTGCGGAAGCCGTGCCGTTGTTGGGTGAGGTGATGATTGGCATTGTCTTGTTCGCGGTGGGGTATGTTTTCGTGGTTCAGTCCGCCGGGCGCAAAAAGCCCGAGGTTACAGACCCTGCCAATACCAATACCGACGATTAAAGGAGCGGGCATTTGCGCAGGCACATGCTGACACACGAAAATGAAGAAATGCAGGGCATTCGCGTGCGTGGCATTGAGGTTACGCGTCTTGAAGGCCTGACAGATGCCATGATTGGTTTTTCCATTACCTTGCTAATTGTGTCACTTGAACCACCAACATCCTATGATCAGTTGGTGAAACTGATGCTCAGTTTCCCGGCTTTTGGTGTTACTTTCATGCTGATGATGTTCATATGGTACTGGCATTATCGCTTCTTCCGCCAATATGGGCTTAATACGGGAAAAGTCATTTTGGTAAACGCCATTTTGATGTTTGTGGTTCTGTTGTTTGTATTCCCGCTGAAGTTTTTTGCGACCGTGGTGATTGATTATATCTTTCTCGAGCACTGGTTTGGGTTTGATATGCCTGATCAGTTAGATCGCACGGGCCTGAATTACCCAGTGCTTCACACCATCTATGCCACTGGTTTTGCCGCTGTTTTCCTCTGTTTCACGTGGTTATACAGAATTGCAAGTGATGCCGCAGAACAGTTAGAGCTAACAGCTTATGAACTTGCAAACACCAAACTACATGTCGGTATGTATTCGGTGGTAGCAGTTGTGCCACTGTTGACCATTCCATTGGTCTGGCTGCCGACCCAATATGCGCCTATGATTGCTGGAATGTCGAATTTTCTGATTTGGCCTGCCACTTCACTCTACGCTCGAATAAACCTGCCGAAGGTTAAGGCCTTACGAGCTGAAGAAGGTGCTTGATGGCGCGGCCTTTGCCAAAAGACTTGGAAGACCGTATCGCCAGCACTGCACGGCGCGCGGAAATACGTTCCGTCGGGGTGATGTGTTTTATTATTGGCAGTGCGTTTGGTTTTGGTTTGGGAGCATCATTTTTCTCTGCTGCCCTGCCTGAATGGGGCGGATCTCTATTGTTTGTAATCGGTGCGGGCACTGTTGCCGCACTATGGTTTTTCGCCGGACGGCGTAATGATAAGTAGGAGCTAAGGCTAGTGTTCAAGAAAATTTTGATAGCCAATAGGGGCGAAATTGCCTGCCGTGTCATCAAAAGCGCGCGCAAGATGGGCATTAAAACCGTTGCGGTTTATTCTGATGCCGATGCCGATGCCTTGCATGTGGAAATGGCCGATGAGGCTGTGCATATTGGCCCACCGCCTGCGGCAGAAAGTTATTTGCTGGCTGATAGAATTCTTGAGGTTTGCAAGGAAACCGGCGCGGAGGCTATCCACCCTGGCTATGGCTTCTTGTCTGAGCGGGCTTCGTTCGTTGAGGCCGTTCAAAAAGCCGGGCTGGCCTTCATTGGCCCTGACCCACGCGCAATTGATGCCATGGGTGACAAGATTACATCCAAGAAACTGGCAGCAGAAGCGGGCGTTTCCACTGTGCCCGGCCATATGGGCATCATTGAAGATGCCGACGAGGCGGCGAAAATATCCGATAGCGTTGGCTACCCGGTAATGCTAAAGGCGTCGGCTGGCGGTGGTGGTAAAGGCATGCGCATTGCCTACAATGACGAGGAAGCCCGTGAAGGGTTTATCTCTGCCCAGAATGAGGCGCGCGCCAGTTTCGGTGACGACCGGGTTTTCATTGAAAAATTTGTTGAGGAACCCCGTCACATTGAAATTCAGGTGTTGGGCGATAAGCACGGCAATGTTGTTTATCTGGGCGAGCGGGAATGCTCAATCCAGCGGCGTCACCAGAAAGTGGTTGAAGAAGCGCCGTCTCCGTTTCTTGATGAGGCCACCCGCAAGGCGATGGGCGAACAAGCTGTGGCGCTTTCAAAAGCGGTGGATTATTGCAGCGCGGGCACTGTTGAATTTATCGTCGACAAGAACCGCAATTTCTATTTTCTGGAGATGAATACCCGCCTGCAGGTGGAGCACCCTGTTACCGAATATATCACTGGTGTTGATTTGGTGGAGCAGATGTTGCGTGTTGCCAACGGCGAGAAACTGCCAATGAAGCAAAGCGATATTAAGCTTACCGGCTGGGCAGTGGAGAACCGGGTATATGCAGAAGACCCGATCCGGGGTTTCCTCCCATCAATTGGCCGGTTAACTCGCTACCGGCCGCCGGTTGAGACGGAAACGGTTCGAGTGGACACAGGGGTTTACGAAGGCGCTGAAATTTCCATGTTTTATGACCCAATGATTGCCAAACTGGTGACCTACGGCGCCACCCGCGACGAGGCGATTGCCGCACAGCGCAAGGCTCTGGATGCCTTTTATATCCGCGGCATTGCCCATAATATTCCATTCCTGTCTGCACTCATGGCGCACCCGCGCTTTCAATCTGGCAATATAACAACAGGCTTTATTGCTGAAGAATACCCTGACGGTTTCACAGGCGGTGCATTGTCGGACGACGTGAAAGATGCACTGATTGCAGCGGCCACTTTCATTAATGCGGTGGAACAATCGCGCGCGACCCAAGTTGAGGGCCAGATTAGCACGCCGCTTGGCCCGCAGGATCGTCATTGGGTTATTGGCATTGATGTCGAAGAGGTTGTTTGCCGTATTGCGCCGTTTGCGGAGCATGCGGAGGTGAGTTTTGACAAGAAACGCATAACGATTGCCAGCGACTGGGTGCCGGGTATGCCGCTTATGTTAGCGACCATTGACGGCAACGAGATGTCCATTGAAGTGGACCGCAACAGCCTTGGCTGGACCTTGACCACTGACGGTGTGGCCAAACACGTTCGAGTGATGTCACGCCGGGCGGCGGAACTGCTGGCGAAGATGCCAGAGAAAGAAGCGCCCGACACGTCTAAGTTCCTGTTGTGCCCCATGCCGGGATTGGTTGTCTCAGTGGCGGTAGAGGCCGGCGAAGAAGTGAAAGCCGGGCAGGCGCTTGCGGTAGTGGAAGCCATGAAGATGGAAAATATTCTGCGCGCCGAGAAAGACGGTGTTGTTACCTCAGTGTCAGCCAAGGCAGGTGACAGCCTCGCCGTTGATGCAGTTATCATGGAATTTGAATGAGCCAAGCGACGCCAACAACAGCCAACATAAAAGCCATATTGGCTGATTTGATCGCGTTTGATACGACCAGCCATCGCTCCAATCTGGATTTGATCCTTTATATCGCCGAATATTTGGCGGGTTACGGCGTTGACGCGAATGTTATAGAGGCCGCTGGCCAGCCGAAGGCCAATTTGGTGGCGACCATTGGCCCTAATGTGCCGGGCGGTGTCGTGCTCTCAGGTCATACTGACGTGGTGCCTGTGGAAGGGCAGGCGTGGCATAAACCCGCGTTTGAGCTGAGCGAAGATAGCGGGTATTACTTTGGCCGGGGTGTCGCCGACATGAAAGGTTTCATCGCGGTTGCGCTCGCCAGCGTACCGATGTTTGTTGCGGCGAAACTTAAGACACCAATCCATTTAGCCTTTTCGTTTGATGAGGAGGTGGGTTGCACAGGTGTTCAGGAGATGTTGCCGTTCCTTGCGCAGCATATTGCGCTGCCAAGGTTGGTAGTGATCGGTGAGCCAACAAGTATGCAGGTGGCGACCGCGCACAAGGGCCAATATGTGGCAAAAACCCGCATTGTTGGACAGGAAGCTCATTCAAGCAGGCCCGATGACGGCGTGAATGCGGTTGTGGTGGCGGCCGAACTGATTGGGTTTATTGACGAAATGGCGAGTGAGGTACGCGAGAAAGGGCCGTTTGACGATGCCTTTTCACCGCCGCATACCACCTTCAATATTGGGCCGATCAAAGGCGGCAGTGCCTTCAATATTATTTCAAATAGATGCGAGTTTGATTGGGAATTTCGGTTTCTACCAAGCGAAGATGGCCCAGCGATTACCGAGCGTTATGCGCGGCATTTTGAAGACAAAATTTTGCCCAAAATGCATGCTAAATTTCCCCATTGTAACATCACTAATGAGGTGTGGGCTTACCTGCCGCCGCTAAAGGCCGATCCGGGATCAGACGGTGAAAGTTTTGCCATGGCGCTTGCACAGCGTAACACCTCGACCGTGCTGGCCTTCGGTACCGAAGGCGGCCATTTTCAGGGCTTGGATTTTCCGACGGTTGTATGCGGACCGGGTGATATCGCACAAGCGCACAAGCCTGATGAATATATTGAAATCAAACAGTTAGATGCTTGCGCACGCTTTATGCAGCGCGTGGTTGAAGCGATGGCCGCATGAAACAAAAGTCTAAGCGGCAGTAATATAGGTAGCCCGTTTCCCTACTGCGACGAGCCGGATTGTGCTTTTTATTACGTCCGGTAAAAGATGCTTCTTTGTCTGAAGCGAGGAACTCTATTTATGATGATCAATAAAATCTTGAAAACAGTGGCGGTAAGCTTGCTCCTATCAGTTTACATTTCTGCTCAAGAAGAAGTTTATCATCATATGCCGACTGGCATCTCACCGGACAGCGAACGTGTTATTTTCCAGTCCTGGGAACGGCAAAAAAGCGGCGCAAATGTTGCGCAGCTTTTCTCAATCAAGATTGATGGAAGTGATCTTCGCCGCGAAATTCAATTAGGTGTAAACGAAGGGTGGCCAGAGTTCACTAGGGACGGAAAAAAAGCCGTTTTGTTTGCACGGCTTAAAAACAAATCTGACGCAGAACTGTTTGTGTTGGACCTAACTGATCCAAACGACTTAAGCAGTTATTCAACCGTAACTAGACTTACCTTTGGTCAAGACTATGATTTCTTCCCTGCTTGGTCGCCAGATGCATCAGAAATCGTTTTCTATGGGCATCGAGGCGGACAAAACGGTCAATTATACCTTATAAACGCCGATGGCTCGAATGTCCGAAATCTCTCGAACAATGATGCCCATGAGAGTGACCCCGCTTGGTCTGTCAATAATGAAATTACGTTCGAATCTCATATAACTGGCAACGCGGATGTATGGGTTATGAACGGCGATGGGACAGAGCGACGTAATATAACCAAACATCCTGCACAAGACCATTTTGGTGATTGGTCTCCTGATGGGCAACAAATCGTATTCTCAAGCGATAGGTCTGGCAGCGAAAACCTGTATATCATGAACCGAGATGGTTCGGGGCTACGCCAATTGACTGATTCGCCTGAAATTGACCGGTGGCCAACATGGTCTCGTGATGGAAAAATTATTGCTTTTGACCGAAACACGCCGACAGGTTCAAATGTTGTGACGATCCGTCCGGACGGTACTGGAGAGAAACAGTTGACCGAGGCTAAATCTTATCACATTAAATAGTCTGCGGCTTAAGCACTTGAAAGCAGGGTATTCAGTGAACATCAGCAGACTACTAACATGACCGAAGCAGTAGACTTCAAAGCGGTGCGGGTCCGTGTTTACGGCAAGGTACAACGTGTGTGGTATCGGGGCTGGGTACAGACCAAGGCGCAACGCTTGGGGCTTTATGGTTGGGTGCGAAACCGCGAAGACGGAACGGTTGAGGCACTTTTGAGTGGGAGGCCACATGTGGTGGACCGAATGCTGGCGCTGTGTATGCGCGGTCCGGAACTCGCTAAAGTTGAACGAATTGAAACCGAACCTGCAAAGGGCATTGCCGCCAAACGTTTTGAGGTCAAACCAACGGTTTGACCTCATGTATTATGAGCTGGCCTAAGGCTTTTCTGCGTATTTTCCCATACGCGAATTCTTCTGGGCGTTGAGCTCTTTGGCCCACCGAACTAACTGGCCAGATATTTCGTCGTCCCATTGACCCGCTTCCCCGGTAAAGGATGCCAGCATGGTTGGTTGAATGGTGTCAAAATGGTCCAGGCCGGGATATTTAAGAAGTATGACATCGCTGTTTCCAGCGCCCTGAAGTGCAGTGACAATCATATCATTATCTGCTTCTGACATAATCCAGTCGTTGGTGCCCCAGCGAATGCGGACAGGCACGCTGACCTTCTCCCAGTTACCCGCAACATCAAAGTCCTGAAGCTGATGGTAAAAGCTAACAGGCCGGCCGTACATGTGCCCACCGTCATGGTAATTGTATGTAGCGAGTAATGGTGACCGTTCCACCACCTGCTGGTAGCTCAGTTTTTCAACCAGCATGCCGTAGTATAACGGAATGTATGCCCGGTTCATCATCTGGTTGACGGTGGTTTCATCGTTACCTTCCATCGATTTGATGCGCCGTTCAATCTCAAGCATATGTTCGAACCAAGTTCGGTGATAGGTACCGTCGGCAATGACACCGTTGAGATTATATTTGTTGGCGAAATAGGGAGCCAGTGCACTGCCCATGCTGCTGCCAAACACTACAATGCGGTCGGGGTCAACATAGGGTAGGGCCTTGAGTTTTTTTATTGCTGTCTCGTATCCATTAATTTCGGTTTTAAAGTCGGTTTTTGAACAGTTACCCTCGCTGTCACCAAGGCCGGGTTTTTCGGTGCGCATCACCACCATACCGGATTGTTGAACAAGGTTGCGCAGCGACCGAGCGAAGTTTGACCGGCGGCCTTGCCAGTATTCGATGCTTGAGCAGCTAAGGCCTTGAAGAACAAATATTGCAGGTTGGGGAGACTCTGCACCGGATGGTCGTGTGATGATCACCCGTTGGCGAATGCCAAAATCGCTGACAATTTGATCGTAGGCGGTGGTGATACCGTTGTGGTTTTCTCGCTCCAAAGGTTCGAAAACTGCTGAGGTATATGCCTCTCGAGTACCACGGCGGAATAATATGCGATATTCGTGTCCTGCGACGAGTGCATCTGACAGGTCATCCCAATCGGCGCCTGACAATATTGTTTTGTTATCGACGCTGATCAACACGTCGTCGACGGCCAAGCCAGCGTGAACCAAACCAGATGATGCTTCCAATTGCCTGATGCGTACGCCTGCTTCCGGCAACCTCTCAAAACGGGCTTGCCATTGCGCGCGACGATCAAGCTCTTGGTCGGAGGCCGAAGCTATATTTTGTGAAAGAGAAATTGTAATAAAAGTAATAAAAAACAGAAATTTACGTATTGAATTCATATTTATTTTCCCACTGCCTGGACTATGTTTTGAAATCCGGTTGACGCAAAGAAACCAATTATTGTCGTGCAAAACCGACGAATAAGGTTGACGAAGTTTGCGGTCGGGAAACAGACTGGTTTATACGAAAGTGGATGAATTTTACTTCAAAAGAGAGATTAGCGGGACGAAAGAAATGAATGAAACAGATGCCAAGGCCCGGTTTTATCTTTTTGGGTCGCGACCTCTAACTCATATCCTGTTGTGGACGGTTTATTATTTGGCATTCAGTCTGATTTGGATGAGGCCTGAACGCGGATATTTTGCGTCTTTTTATCTGGAGTTTGTATTGTTGCCGCCAAGAGTTTTGGCGGTGTACGCCATGATGTATTTTCTGATACCGAAATATCTGTTGGCGGAGCAATATGCCCGCTTTTTTATGCTATATGCTGTGATCATTATAATTGCTGCCGGAATTCAGCGACTTTCGGGGCACTTTTTCTACGAAACACTGGTGCTTCAGAGCAACCGCCCGTTGTTCGATGTCGCCGGAATTTTGCAAAGCGTGGTGTTGGTGAACACCACGGTCGTATTTGCCGCAGCTGTTAAAATGTATCAATTCTATCTGGTAGAAGTTTCAAAAAACCATGGCCAAATGAAGGTCGAACCCATCGTTGTCAAGGCAAATAGGCGAACCCATATTTTGCAGCCAATTGATATCTTATTCATTGAGGGTATGGGCAATTATGTAACTTACTACTTAAGCGATGGCCAGAAGTTGGTTGTTTATAGTTCGATTAAAGCTGCCTTAAAATCACTGCCAGACCAATTTTTCAGGCTGCACCGCTCTTATATTCTTAACAGAGATCATATTCAGTCATTCAGTGCAGAGAATGTTGTGGTGGGTGGCGTTGAAATTCCACGGGGCAAAGACGTGCCAGACGAGCTTCTGGCAGGAGTTGATGAAACAAAGGCCTAAGCTAAATTTGAAAAACCGGGTGGGTTTCTTCTATCGGGTTTGATGTGTCCTGCACGCCGTCTTCAGTTGGCATGGCCTCATACGGCAATTTGGCGGGCTTTGCATCTGGTGCGGGCTGAACCTCAAGGCGCATCCGGCGACTTTTGAGGCCGAACACCTCGTCAAACACATCTTTCAAGACAACATCCAGATCATCCATGGTGATTGGCAGACCTAGATCCGTCATACTGGTTACGCCGTGCTCGGCAATGCCGCAAGGAACAATGCCATCAAAATGGCTGAGGTCTGGTTCTACGTTGATGGAAATGCCGTGATAAGTGACCCACTGACGCACACGCACACCGATGGCCGCAACTTTCTCCTCGCGTCCGTCTTCGCGAGTAACCCAAACGCCGACACGGCCAGAACGCCGTTCTGCAGTCACCCCGAAAGCTGCCAACGATCGGATGATCACCTCCTCGAGGCTGTAAACAAACTGGCGTACGTCGCGCCCACGTTTTTTCAGGTCAAGCAGGAAATAACCCACGCGCTGGCCGGGTCCATGATAGGTATATTGGCCGCCGCGTCCGGCGTCATAAACCGGAAACCGATCCGGATCGACGAGGTCTGAAGGGTCTGCACTGGTGCCCGCCGTGTAAAGCGGTGGGTGCTCAAGCAGCCAAACCAGTTCGCCGGCCTCGCCTGCGCGAATGGCTTGCACGCGCTCTTCCATTAAGGCAAGAGCATCAGGATAGCTGATCAGCTCATCGCTGATCCGCCACTCGAGTTCATGCTCGGCTGACATTTCGTTCTGTGCCATTGGTGGTCCTTTTTTGGCTCATAAGGGCGGTTTAGCGGGTTTTGATTGTTTGGCCAAGTCAAATAGCGGTGAAATTCGCTCAAAAAGTAAGTCATGGTTAACGATATGATAACACTCCGCTGCGATTGTTAGCCTAGTTGTGAAACGAATTATATTACCCGTTGTGATATCCGAACAGAGACAAACCTATGAATGTTCAGGCAGTTGGCAGAGTAAGCGTTGAAATTAGTGTTGTTCTTGGCAGATCAATGATGCCGGTGCGCCAGCTTTTGAAGATGGGGCGTGGTGCCGTGATTGATCTTGATGCCAAGCATGAAGACGAATGCTGGATTTATGCCAACGGCGAGCTGGTTGCACGCGGCGAGATTATGATCGTCGGCGAAAAAATAGGCGTGTCAATCACCAGAATGATGAGCCAGCTTCAGGTTTAGCCTGTCTACTTGGTAGCCGTTCCACATTGTTTCTTTTTACCCTTGCGAGGCTTTCCCTTAGCTGATAGATAATCGCCCGATCTTGCGGCCGTGGCGGAATTGGTAGACGCGCAGCGTTGAGGTCGCTGTGGGCTTTGGCCCGTGGAAGTTCGAGTCTTCTCGGCCGCACCAAATATCTTTTGAGATATTCACAAAAAGGTAACCGTTTCATACGGTTGCCTTTTTTTGCGTTTGGACAATAAACGAAATTTCAGATAGATTTACACCTCATTCCTCTATAGAGTTACAAACGAAACTAAATGGGGATACCTATGTCTGCAATTGTGCATCTCGCCATTCCGGCTGGCGACCTTGAAACCACAGTGAAGTTCTATACCGATATTTTCGGTTGTACCCTCGGAAACCGTGAGGAGGGTCGTTGGGTCGATGTTAATTTTTGGGGCAATGAGCTAACTCTGCATCAGAGCGAAGAGCAGTTGCCCAATGTCCGCCATGATGTGGATATGGGCGCCGTATTGGTGCCCCATTTCGGTGTTCACCTGACTCAGGAAGATTTTGATGCGCTCAAAGAACGTATCGCCGAGGCAGGGCTTGAGTATATCGACAAACCCTACCGCCGCTTCGCTGGCGACAAATATGAGCAGGAAACTTTCTTTATCGCAGATCCAAATAACAATATTCTTGAGATCAAGACGATGAAAAACCCTGAGGTTCTGTTCCCCGACGTTTGAGGGCAGTTGGAAACTCAGATGTTTTTAGGAAGTTTTTTTCGGCCTCACACAAAAAGACAATAGATGCCGCAGTCATATGTCTCATGTATGCTGCTAGATGCGGTGGCACCTTTTATCATGTCTTTTTTAGTACGGGCTGCAAATCCGTGCTGACCTCGCGGTATTTTGAGCCGTTAGCGGCGTAAACATAACGTTCAGCAAATCGCTCAAGGTGGCTGATAAAGAATTGTGCCAGAAAACCAACTCGACACTGGTATCCGTCGGCTGTTTCTTTTATCAAGTGTGTGCAAGGGGATTTGTAAAGAATGCCCTGGTGTTGATAGGGGACGGGATTGACACAAGCTGGCCCAGACAAGATCGAACATGATGACCAGCCGGATAGCGGCGAGGCCAATGTTGATGCTTTGGTTGAAGTGCCGCAAACTGATGTGCACCTTAGCCGTCCGTTCATAGACGAGTTACAGGAAAGCCTGAAAGAGAACGATAGCGAGCGTGTGCGTTCCATGCTGGACGAAGTGCACGCCGCTGACGTGGCTGACGTTCTTGAAGTGTTGCCGCCGGCTCGCCGGGTAAAACTTATCGAGCTCATGGGCGATCAGCTTGCCCCCGATGTTCTGACCGAAGTTGAAGGCGAGGCACAGGACGATCTGTATGAGCATATGCCGAATGAGCAGATTGCTGATGCTGTTACAGAACTTGAAATTGATGATGCCGTATACGTTATCGAGGAACTGGAAGCTGCCGACCGGAAAGAGGTCATGGAGGCGCTTGATAGCGACGATAGAGCAGCGATTGAAAAAAACCTAAGCTACCCCGAAGACTCTGCTGGCCGTTTGATGCAGCGCGAGTTGGTGGCACTTCCTGAATTTTGGACTGTTGGTCAAACTATCGACTTTTTGCGTTCTGAAACAGACGACATTCCTGAAGATTTTTACGACATTTTCGTTGTGGACCCATCGCACCGGCCAGTTGGAACATTGCCCGTTTCACGCCTGATGCGCACCAAACGACCCGCCACCATTGCGGAAATCATGGAAACCGACCCTTATCTGATCGATGTGAATGTGGATCAGGAAGAAGCAGCCTACCAGTTTACCAAATACCATCTTATTTCGTCTGGTGTGGTGGACGAGAATGGCCGCCTTGTCGGTGTTATCACAGTTGATGATGTTGTCGATGTGATCGATGAAGAAGCGGAAGAAGACATCTTTGCGCTGGCAGGTGTGGGTGAAGAATCGGGTCTTAATGAGAATTTCATCGAAATTACCCGCAGCCGCTTTGCCTGGCTTACGGTTAACCTTGGTACCGCAATTTTCGCATCAATAATTATCGGACTGTTTGACGCAACAATCGAACAGATGGTTGCATTGGCGGTTTTGATGCCCATTGTAGCGTCTATGGGTGGTAATGCCGGCACACAAACCATGACGGTTGCTGTGCGGGCAATTGCCACCAAAGAATTAAGCTCGACAAATGCCGTGCGGGTGATGACGCGCGAGTTAATGGCGGCAAGTTTGAACGGTTTAATATTGGCCATAGTTTCAGGGGTGGTGGCTTACGTTTGGTTTGGCAGCGCGATGTTAGCGTTGATTTTTGCTACGGCTATGATCGTTAATATTTTCATTGCAGGACTATCAGGTATGGCGGTGCCTATGGGTTTGCATAAACTGGATATTGACCCAGCAATTGCCTCCAGCGTTTTTGTGACAACTATCACGGATGTGGTTGGATTTTTTGCCTTTTTGGGCTTGGCATATATTGTTTTATTGTAGGCGAATTTATGCGTAAAGGCCCTATACTTTTGGTCGATGACGAGCCTGTTGTTTTGCAGGTTCACTCAGCTGCTGTGAAGCATTTTGGCTTCGAAGCTATTATCGCCGAAAACGCCGAACAGGCGGTCAGTTATGCTCGGTCATACCGTCCAGCTATGATTATTAGCGATGTGCAGATGCCGGGCGACGGTGGGTTTGATTTTGTCGCTAATTTGGAACGGTCTGGCTTAAAAACAATGCCAGTGGTTTTTCTAACCGGTTACAATGATATTGATATCGTCAGGGGTGGTTTGAGGGCCGGCGGCGACGACTTCATTATAAAAGGTGGCTCTATAGAACGGCTGCGTCACAGAATTTCTTTCTGGATGGCAGGTGGGTTTAGCGAGTTGCCAGTTGATGTGCGCAGGCGAGCCTTAGTAGAAGCAAACGCCGAGATTGGTGACGCAATTGAGAATGTTGAGCAGCATCTTGAGATTAGTCAATCAACCTTGCAGCAAATCAAGGATCGGATGCATACGGAAATGAATGATTTACCTTCCTCATACGGAAAGCGGCTGGTTGAACGCATTTGTTTCTTGGGTCGCTTGTCAAAAGTAACGTTGGAGGAAAGTAGGGGGTTCGGTGATCTTGTGCGGTTTCCGGATTATATACTCAAGGTAAATCAGTCTTTGGATTACCCGTGGAGCAAGGAAATTTGGCCCTTGTTGAAGCGCTTTGATGATTGGTCATGCGATACAAGGTTTGTGTTAGCTGGTGTAGAACCACTTAAACAATTTTTTGAATATGACTGGTATACGGAAGGGCTTGAATAGTCGGTCAGTCATATCAAGGAAAAAACACATAAAAAGATAGGGAGACAGTGATGAAGAAGATAGTTTTTGCAGCCGTTTGTGCGGTGTCCTTAGCGGTCCCGTCTGGAGCGCAGGAACAGGTTGATCAGGATGCGATCAATAAAATTCGTGATGAGGGTTTTAATCGGTCACAAGTGATGGATACCCTTCGTCATTTAACCGATAATATTGGTCCCCGGTTGACCGGCTCGCCGGCAATGATGGAAGCCAATAACTGGACAAGAGACAAGCTTTCTGAGTGGGGCCTGGAAGACGCGCGTCTGGAAAGCTTTGAGTTCGGCGCAGGCTGGACCGGAGAGCGGGCGGAAGTTTTCATGACTGCACCGCGCAAAACACAATTATACGCGCTGCCATTGACATGGCATCCCGGAACTGACGGGGCGATTGAAGGCGAAGTTATTCATGCACCAATAAGTTCAAAGAAAGATTTTTCCAAATGGAAAGGCAAACTCAAAGACAAGATTGTTCTGGTGAATAGTTTGCCAAGCCAGAAACCACCAAGCAATCAGGTTTTCACGCGGCGTGATGCGGAAAGCCTGAAGAAAACAGCAGAATATACCGTACCAACGGGCGACCCGGCAAAGGCTGGTTTTGAAGGTTGGGTAAAATATAAGAGTTTTTTCTATGAGTTAGAGCAATTTCTGGCCAGTGAGGGTGCGGTTGCCATGGTACGCCGCTCGCCGCGTAAAGCAATGCTGATTGAAGCCACTTCGTACCAGTATAAAATCGGCAAGAATGCCAAAATACCGGGCGTGGGCATGGCCTATGAGCATTATGCGCGTGCGGTCAGGCTGCTCAAATCGGGCGAAACTGTTCGTATGAGCATCGATGTGGATGCTACTTTCTACACCGAAGATACGAAAAGCTATTCAACGCTGGCTGATATTCCCGGCAAGGGTCGCAGGCCAGAAATTGTGATGGCGGGCGCCCACCTTGATAGCTGGTTCGTCGGTGACGGCGCGGCAGATAACGGTGCGGGAACGGCGGTTGTTATGGAAGCTGTTCGCATTCTCAAAGCCATCGGCGTTGAACCTACACGGACCATTCGTGTTGGTCTTTGGGGAGGTGAAGAACAGGGTTATTATGGCTCACAGCAGTATGTACTCGATCATTTGATCGAAAGGCCCAAGAACACCAGTAAAACATTGCAGTATATGTCAAACTACGAACAATATTACGGCCAGTTCCCCATGACTTTAAAACCGGAATTTGAGCGGTTTTCGGCCTATTTTAATCTGGATAATGGCTCGGGTAAAATTCGCGGCGTATACGGAGAAGGAAATGCTGCCATTGTGCCTATATTCAATGCTTGGCTAAAACCTTTCCATGATCTGGGCGCTAAAACTGTGACGCTGAATTCAACGGGGGGTACGGACCACGAGCCCTTCGATGATGTTGGCCTTCCGGGGTTTCAGTTTATTCAGGACCCACTTGACTATGGTTCGCAGCTACACCACAGCCAAATTGACACTTACGGTCATACCTATGAGAAGGATCTAAAACAGGCATCGGTGATTATGGCGAGCTTCTTGTATCACGCTGCTATGCGAGACGAGAAATTGCCGCGCAAGCCTCTGCCTGCGGCAAAGCCAGAAATTGAGGCTGAGGATTAGTCAAAAAACTAACGAACTAAAGGAAATGCCCCGGTACGTTTATCGGGGCATTTCTATTGCCATATTGTCCAGCAATCGCACGCCGTCAATTCGGGCTACTGCCAGCACGCGAGCGCTTTGGATGACTGCAGAAGCCGGCTCCAATGTGGATGGGTCAACAACCGACACATAATCAACTGTATCGAAGCCTGCCTTTAGCAAAGCACTAGATGCATCTTCTTCGGCGTGCCGTATATTGCCGCCTTGGCTTATGTTTTTAACCAACGCCTTCAATATGATGTTCAATTGGCCCGCAACTTTGCGGCCCGGTTCGCTGAGATAAGCATTGCGAGAAGATGCCGCCAACCCATCTGCTTCACGGATGATGGGGCCACCGATGATAGTTGTGGGCACCGAGAGGTCACGCACAAATTGGCGGATAACGGCAAGCTGCTGAAAATCTTTTTCGCCGAAAATCGCAAAATCTGGTTGGCATTGCAGCAACAATTTACTAACGACAGTGGCCACACCGTCAAAATGACCAGGGCGGGCCTCACCTTCAAAGAGGCTGGTAATGCCGTTGACGCTGACTGTTGTCACATCTCCCACAGGGTACATCTCGTCAACAGTGGGTGCGAACACTAGTGAAGTATTCGTGCTAGTCAGTTTTTCCAAATCGGCTTGTTCTTCGCGCGGATAAGTGCCGAAGTCCTCGTCTTTACCGAATTGGGTAGGGTTGACGAAAATAGACACGATAGGCACGTCAACATGCTTTGATATTTCTGACACCAGAGACAGGTGACCGTGGTGCAGCGCGCCCATTGTTGGAACAAGGCCAATGGTTTTTCCGCCGGACCGGCTTGCCAACACAAATTGGCGCAATTCCTTAACGGTGCGAACGACGCGGGGAGGCCGTTTCATATCAGCGGCTTTCCTGCGCCGTTGCCATCAGGCGCGCACTGTCGAGGCCGTCTAGATCATTATAATCAATGATCGACAGGATATCACTGACATAGGCTGTGCCGCGCTCGGAATAGTCAACAAGGGCTGGGGCCAGAGCGGCGCCAGTTAGCACCAGATTATGGGTGCGAAGCTCGGCTCTGCGATCACGAAGGCCGCTATAACTATTATGTCTGTTCAGGTTGGTCATGTAGCTACGCACACTATCTAGCAAATATTCAAAGCTTTTGATCTTGTGGGTTTTGCCTTCTTCTCGGCCCAATGGCAATATTCCCTCTTCCTGATTCCAGGTCCACTCGCCAAACAAGGCGTTTGCTTGCTGGGCAAAGCGGCTCGTGCCCCAGCCAGACTCCATTGCAGCTTGGGCAAGTGCAAGCGACGGGGGGATGACGTCCACTTTAAACAAAAGGGCGTCGATTTGTTCTAAGGTGGCGGGGGCTGAAAGCTTAACCCGGTGGCGTTTCGCTAACTGCTCCAACCATATTCGCTGCCGTTTACCCTCTGGGTCGCCGCCTTCTAGTCGGTCCTTAATAGCGAGCAAACGGCCTCGATCAGCGATGATTAATTCATTGGCCCGAAGGATGATAGGCAACATCGCAGAAACAAATAGCTGTTTTCTGCGCTTGGCATCAACCAATTCCGGCAGATTATCTGGGAGTTTGGTTAAGAACGTTCGCGGCACGGCGTCAACTGCGTGCATGTCTTCGTCGAGAAGCCGGGCAAGCCTGGGGGTTAGTTCAGCGTCACCAGCCGGTGGGTATTGGTGCGCCAAATAGTTGGGCTTGTCGGCAACATAGGCGTCATTTCGGGATTCGCTCAACATGTGACGTGCCATACCAATCGGCACCACAGCAAGAAGCGCGAGTAATATGAGAAAACCAGAATATTTTCGTAACTGATCGCGCACCAGCAGGTTCTCTTCCCTTGCGCTGGCAAAATTGCCAGCCATCATTCTATTGTTGGCCCGAATTGTTACAATAACTCATGGCCATTATTGCCGTGATTTCCTATATATCGGACTATTATAAAAATGTGCAATGACGTAAGACAGGCAATTGCGTGATTTGGTTGCAAGTCAGCACCAAAATACGAGGCTGATTTACTGTATAAGTGTTTGGATATATTGGAGCTTTGAGTGCCAGACAACGACTTGAATAACCCCGAAGGGATTCCGGATCGACCTTACTTAATTGTTTTGGGCAACGAGAAGGGCGGTTCCGGCAAATCAACAACAGCAATGCATATTGTCGTTTCATTGTTGTCAGAAGGATACCGTGTCGGCACAATCGACCTGGATGCTCGTCAAAAAAGCCTGACGAGATATATTGAGAACCGGCGGCGTTACTGCGATGAAGCGGGTCTTTCTATGCCAATGCCACAAGAACTGGTTGTGCCAAAGTCGGACCTGCGCACATCGGATGAGGCAGAGGCAGACGAAAAACACCGGTTTGAGCAAGCTTACCTGACCCTCGCGGGGAATGTAGATGTCGTGGTGATTGATTGTCCGGGCAGCGATACCTATCTGTCCCGTCTTGCTCATACCGCGGCGGACACTCTTGTGACACCGGTGAATGACAGTTTCGTTGATCTTGACTTGCTGGCAAGGATTGATCCTAAAACCTATGCGGTGCAGGGCCCAAGTCTATATGCTGAAATGGTATGGAAGGCGCGGCAGCGCCGCGCAGTTGCTGATGGTGGTTCTATTGACTGGGTGGTGCTCAGAAACCGGGTGGGTACGCTGCACGCAAAAAATAAGGAGCGGGTTGAAGCAGTGCTGTCCGAGCTTACTAAGCGAATTGGGGTGCGATATGTCTCGGGCCTCGCGGAGCGTGTGGTATACCGGGAATTGTTTTTACGAGGCTTGACGTTGATCGATTTGAAAAAAGAAGGTGGCCTTGATGGGCGGGGACTGTCTTTGTCTCATGTCGCAGCGCGGCAGGAGCTGCGTGCGCTTATAAACGCACTTAACTTACCTTTTCGTCGGGCAAAGGTGAATTAGTCCATGCCGTTTTTCATCATTGGAACTGTACTGGCAGTATTGCTTTTAGTGTTAATGAGTTGGTGGGCTAACGCGACTGTTGCATCTGCGAAGCGCAGTTTGATGTGGGGGATTATCGGCGTATGCGCCTTGCTGGCGCTGGTGCTCTTGGCCACAGGAAAAGCGCTGTTAGCAGCGGTGCCAGCTGGTTACGCTGCGCTGCGCATGTTTGGACCCATGATGGCGTCTAGGCTTTTGAAAAACTTTAAAATGGGAAACTCTGGGTTTGGCGGGGCGAAAACCCCTGGGCAAGCGCAGATGAGCCGACCTGAGGCACTGGAAGTTCTGGGGCTTGATGAAGGGGCCAGTGAGGACCAAGTTAATGAGGCTTTCCGCCGATTGATGGGGCAACTGCATCCGGATAAGGGCGGTTCTGATTGGATGGCTGCAAAATTGAACGAAGCACGTAAGACACTTTTGGGGTAGTTTCATCGCTGGTCATTCGGACAATCCAGTTGATTCTCCGTTTGATAAGGCCTTATTGTAACAATGAATTTTAAACGAGAGATTACAATGACAACACATAAATTCCATCCCACGGTTTTACGCGAATATGATGTTCGCGGTATTGTCGATGAAACTATAGGTGTTGCTGATGCCCTGGCTTTGGGGCGTTCTATTGGAACGACTGTCAGGCGAAATAGTGGTAACCGAATTTGTGTTGGTTTTGACGGGAGATTGTCTTCACCCGCGTTGTCAGACGCGCTGATCAACGGTGTGCTGAGCACGGGCATTGATGTTGATGTGATTGGGCTTGGACCGACCCCTATGCTTTATTATTCAGTCTTTGAGCTGGAAGCAGACGGCGGTGTTATGATTACCGGATCGCATAACCCGCCGGATTACAATGGATTCAAAATTATGGTTGGCAAGAAGCCATGTTTCGGTGAAGCGATCCAGAAGCTTGGTGTACTGGCCAATAACGCTGATTTTGAACAAGGCGAGGGCAAGCGAACCGACATTGATATCTTTGATCGTTATTTAGACAGGCTTGCGCGCGACGTGGACTTTGGTGATTTCAAAGTGGTTTGGGACCCAGCAAATGGCTCAGCGGGTGATGTAATTACCGAGATTGTGAAACGGTTACCGGGAGAGCATATTGTTATCAACGGCGAAATTGATGGCACGTTTCCGAACCACCATGCGGACCCCACGGTAGAAGCAAACCTTGAGCAGCTCAAGGATGCAGTGGCTGAGCATGGCTTTGACATTGGCTTATCATTTGACGGCGACGGCGACAGAATTGGTGCTGTCGATAGTCAGGGCAGAGTTGTGTGGGGCGACCAGATGCTGGCCGTTATGGCAGGTGATTTATTGCGCGAATTGCCAGGTGCGCCGATTATTGCTGACGTGAAGGCAAGTCAAGTGCTGTTTGACAGGGTCGCGGAACTTGGCGGTGAGCCTATAATGTGGAAAACCGGCCATTCTTTGATCAAGGAAAAAATGGTTGAATTGGAGTCACCTCTGGCGGGTGAAATGTCTGGTCATATATTCTATAAACACAAGTTTTACGGCCATGATGATGCTGTTTACGCAGGCATCAGGTTTCTAAACGCGATCACAGTTCAAGGAGGTGATCTGGATGCACTTAAGGACGACCTGCCTTCAGCCATTAACACCCCGGAACTTCGGTTTGAATGCGGTGAAGCACGAAAATTTGAGGTGGTTGAAGAAGTGAAAAACCGCCTGACTGCTGCTGGCGCAAACATGTCGACCATCGACGGGGTCAGGGTGCAAACTGACGACGGTTGGTGGCTGCTCAGGGCGTCTAACACACAAGCGGTTTTGGTGGCGCGCTGTGAAGCATCGGATGAGGCGGGGCTTTCTCGGCTAAAAACCGCGTTGACCCAAGCTTTGGCGAGTTCGAATGTAGATGCTCCTAACGACTTGTAAATAAGCATTTTTTAACTGTCAGGCTCTATTCTTCACAATCAAGTGTTCGGGTAAAACTTCTGAAAATGAAACTTTGGGCTTTTAGTCGGCGAGATACATATTACATTGATATGGTAAAATGCTCCGGAGAAAAAATGTCCGATAAAGACAAAGATGATGACGGCGGTGGCAGCGGCACAGGTGTGTTAACAAGGCCTGATGTTAAGACAAAGAAGCCATCAATGTATAAAGTTTTGTTGTTGAACGACGATTTCACACCGATGGAATTCGTTGTTCATGTGCTGCAGCGCTATTTCCGGATGACTATGGAACAAGCCACCGAAGTGATGTTGCATGTGCACCAGAAAGGCGTTGGTGTGTGCGGCATATTTACTTACGAAGTCGCTGAAACGAAAGTTAATCAGGTGATGTCATTGGCTAAACAGCATGATCACCCCCTGCAATGCACGCTCGAGAAAGACTGAGATAGTGACCTAAACGACTTTGACCACAGTTGAATAGGCGACTGACTAAAATTAGACTGCCTGTGCAATGAGATTGAAAACATAAAGGACAATTAGCTTGCCAAGTTTTTCACCCCATCTGGAAGAAACACTGCACCGTGCGCTCGGTGAAGCCAATAACCGCAGTCATGAGTATGCGACACTGGAACATTTATTGTTGTCACTTTTGGATGATCCTGATGCCATAGCCGTTTTGAAAGCGTGCGATGTTGATTTGGTAGTACTACGCAAGGATGTGATTGACTATCTGGACGGTGAAATGGATGGTTTGGCGGTTCAGACGGACGGTATTGAAGCCACGCCCACGGCGGGTTTCCAGCGAGTTGTGCAGCGGGCACTATTGCATGTGCAGTCGTCAGGCCGGGAAGAAATGACTGGCGCGAATTTGCTGGTAGCTCTGTTTTCAGAACGGGAAAGTCATGCCGTTTATTTTCTGCAAAGCCAGGATATGACTCGGTTGGATGCGGTTAGTTATATCTCTCACGGAATCGCCAAAGTGCCTGAATTAGGTGAAAACCGGCCAGTGCACGGGACCGAGGATGAAACTGTTGGCGCCAACGACGGTGAAGGAGCTGGTGGGCAAGCAAAAAATAGCGCACTGAAAAATTACTGCGTCAATCTCAATGAAAAAGCCAAGGATGGTAAAATTGACCCGTTGATTGGCCGCGCGTCCGAGTTGGAGCGTGCAGTGCAAATACTGTGTCGCCGGTCTAAAAATAATCCGCTTCTGGTAGGTGACCCGGGCGTCGGAAAAACGGCCATAGCTGAAGGACTGGCGCGCCGAATTACCGAAGGTGATGTGCCCGAAGTTCTGGAAAATGCGATAATTTTCTCACTCGATATGGGGGCGCTACTTGCTGGTACCCGGTATCGTGGGGACTTTGAAGAACGGCTGAAAGCGGTTGTGACTGAGTTGGAGGGAATTGAAGGCTCGGTTCTCTTTATTGATGAAATCCATACAGTTATTGGCGCTGGCGCGACATCTGGAGGTGCCATGGATGCTTCCAATTTGCTGAAACCAGCATTGGCAAGCGGAACCATTCGTTGCATGGGTTCAACAACCTATAAAGAATTCAGAAGCCACTTTGAAAAAGACCGTGCGCTTTTGCGACGATTCCAGAAAATTGATGTTAATGAGCCAAGCGTGGATGACACGGTCAAAATTCTGAAAGGCCTAAAGCCCTATTTCGAAGACCACCACAATGTGCGTTACACGCTGGATGCCCTGAAAACCGCAGTTGAGCTGGCAGACCGTTACATCACGGATCGGAAACTGCCTGATAAAGCAATTGATGTGATTGATGAGACAGGTGCCGCTCAAATGCTGTTGCCGCCTTCCAAGCGTAAAAAAACCATCAGTGTCAAAGACATAGAGGCGGTTGTTGCCAAAATTGCTCGCATTCCGCCCAAAACGGTTACACGCGATGAAAGCCGCGTGATGTTTACGCTTGAAGATGACCTCAAACGGGTTGTCTTTGGCCAAAACGCTGCAATTGAGGCGCTTACTGCGTCAATTAAGTTGTCGCGGGCAGGCCTGCGGCAGCCTAATAAGCCCATTGGCTCCTACTTGTTTGCGGGGCCCACGGGTGTGGGTAAAACTGAAGTTGCACGCCAACTATCTGGTTTGCTGGGTGTTGAACTACATCGTTTTGATATGTCAGAATATATGGAACGGCATTCTATCTCGCGGTTGATTGGTGCGCCTCCCGGCTATGTCGGGTTTGACCAAGGCGGCTTGCTGACAGACGCTGTCGACCAGCATCCACATTGCGTCTTGTTGTTGGATGAGATTGAAAAAGCGCACCCTGATTTGTTCAATGTATTACTGCAGGTAATGGATAACGGCACGTTGACGGATCACAACGGCAAGAAAATCGATTTTCGCAATGTCATTTTGATTATGACAACTAATGCCGGTGCAAAAGATTTGTCCAAGTCGGCGATTGGGTTTGGACGCGAGACCAACGATGGTGCCAGCGACGAGGCTATCAAACAAATGTTTAGTCCTGAGTTTCGCAATAGGCTGGATTCCACAATTAACTTTAATTTCCTTCCACCAGAAGTTGTTGCGATGGTCGTTGAAAAATTCATCCTTCAGCTGGAGTTGCAGTTGGCGGACCGGGGCGTGGAAATCACGCTCGAGGAACCGGCAAAAGCTTGGCTCGCAGAAAAAGGCTATGACCGTCATTATGGTGCGCGGCCATTGGAGCGCGTGATTCAGGAAAAGATCAAAACGCCGCTTGCCGACGAGTTATTATTTGGCAAATTGGCAAAGGGCGGTGAGGTTGTTGTTAAGCTAAAAGATGGTGAACTGGCGTTTGAGATATCAGCGCACGCACCGAAATCAGTACCGAAGCCGCGCAAAAAAGCCGCTGCGGCAAAAGTACCAGCAGCAGGCAGCAAAAAAAGCGGTGGCGGGCAGGCAAAACCCAAATCAAAGGCGCCGGTTAAGTAGGTCTAGGACAAGCAGGCATTGCAATGTTGACCACAGACCGATTGATTTTGCGGCAATGGAAGCACAGTGATCGCGCACCATTTGCAGCGATTAATGCTGATACTGACGTTATGCGATATTTCGACCGACCTAGAGAGCGCACAGAAAGTGATGCAACGGTTGACCGACTTGAGGGCCATATCTATGAGCATGGCTTTGGGTTTTGGGCGGCGGAGTTAAAAGAAATCGGTGCGTTTATTGGTTTTATCGGCATCGAGCATACCCCACCTAACTTAGCATGCTCACCCGCAGTTGAAATCGGCTGGCGCCTTGATAAACGTTTTTGGGGCAAGGGGCTAGCGCCTGAAGGTGCACGAGCTAGTTTGTTGTTTGCTTTTTCGAAACTAAAGCTTGCAGAGGTGGTTTCATTTACCGCTGAAACCAATAAGCCCTCAATGCGGGTTATGGAAAAAATTGGTATGCAGCGAGATAAGTCTGCTGATTTTGATCATCCGGCTATTCCAAAAGGGCATCCGACCAGGCCGCACGTTTTCTACCGAATCAAGAGCTCTGATCCGATATTGTTTTGATCAGGCCTTTTTGAAGGGTGTTCGACTGGACAAATATTCAATGTCGGCGCTGACACCGCAACGCTCCTGGTCAAGAAATTGCGCAACGGCATCCCGGAACGATGGGTTGGTGATATAGTGGGCGCTGGTTGTCTTAATCGGTTCGTAGCCGCGCGCTATTTTGTGCGGTCCTTGAGCACCAGCTTCAACGTATTTGAGCCCGTGTTCGATTGCATAATCAATTGCGCGGTAATAGCAGGCTTCAAAGTGCAGGCAAGGGTGGTCTTCAATACATCCCCAATGCCGACCATAAATTGTATCATTACCTATGAAATTTAGTGCCGCCGCAATGTTGTGGTCATCGCGATTGCACATAAACAATATAATGCGTTCGCCCATCGTCTGGCCAATTTCGTCGAAAAATTCGCGAGTTAAATATGGTTGGCCCCATTTGCGGGCTCCTGTGTCTATGTAAAACTGGAAAAAGGCATCCCAGTGATGGCCCTTGATCGCGCTGCCAGTCAATGTTTCGATTTGGATATCGCTATCGGCAATGGTTTTTCGCTCTTTGCGAATTTGTTTGCGTTTTCTTGAAGAGAGTTGGTCTAAAAATTGTTCGAAACTTGAATAATTTCTATTTTGCCAATGGAATTGTTGGTCGTGCCTGATCAGGAATCCGCCAGCTTCGGCAACAGCCGCATCGTCATTGTTCAGGAAAGTAATATGCGCGGAAGACAGGCCCATTTTCTTGGTGATCTGGGTTAACCCGTCTACCAACGCAGACTTTAAGAGAGGTCGCTCCTCAGGCAGGCTTGACTGGCTAACCAGCAAGCGCGGCCCGGTTGCAGGTGTGAATGGAATACTCGCTTGTACTTTTGGGTAATATTGCCCACCGGCACGCTCAAATGCATCTGCCCACCCGTGGTCGAAGACATATTCGCCGTATGAATGGCTCTTCAGGTATAACGGCATGCAAGCCTTTATTGTTTGCTGTCCTTCCGGCCCATCTTCCCGGACGAGCATATGGTAGGGCATCCAGCCTGTTTGATCACCGACACTTTTTGAGCTTTCCAGGGCCAAAAGAAATTCGTACGACACAAAAGGATTTTTGACTCCGGCACAGTCGTTCCATTCAGTAGCGCTAATCTCATCCAGCGATTGGATAAAAGAGATTGTCAACGGCCGGTGGTCCACACGCCACTCCAATAGTATGTTCTATAAATTTGTTAGTCAGCCCCGACAACGGCAGGTCGTTCGAAAATAAGTGCATCGGCGTGTTTGCGCGCGATATCTTCCATTTTCTTATCTTTAACCGTCCAGGTTAGAAGTGGTTTGCCATGTTTGCGCCATCTCTCGCAAACGCTGTTAGGCAAGAGGTTCACATCGCATGCCATAAAATCTGGCTTGGTTCGTCTTAGCCAAAAACTAAGCGCGGTGCGATGGCGCCAGCTAAGTAAAAATTCACGACCAACAACCAAGCCGCGAGCATATTTGGGCATATAAGACTTGAACCAAGACAAGATTCTTGGGTCGAAGCTCATAATGGCGATAGACCCACCGTAACCTTCAAAACAATGCCGTACGCCAGCACAGAGCAATTGAATGTTGGTTTCTTTTGATGATTTTATCTCAATGAAAAGGGGGCGCTGAGAGTCCACCGCTTCCATAACATCGGGTAGGCTTGGCGCTGGTAGCCCTGAATTACCAACGATGTAATTTTGCAGCTGAGCAAAACCCAATTTTGCAACTGGCCCGGTTCCATCGGTCATCCGGTCGAGCGTCTCATCATGAAATACGACAATAATGCCATCAACAGTTGCTCGAACATCAACCTCGACTGCGTAACCTGAGTCCAGTGCCATTTTGATAGCCGTAATGGTATTTTCTTCCGCTTTGGTACCTGCGCTATGAAGACCGCGGTGCGCGATATCATGCTCTGTCAACCAGGGGAAGTCTCTGGTGCCTGTGTCCTTGTCAATCTGCCCCATAAGTTACTTAATCTCCACCAAAGCATCAATTTCAACGGGAACACCTAGGGGAAGGCCGTTTACCCCCACGGCGGACCGGCTGTGGCGTCCTTTGTCGTCAAAAACATCAACCATTAGGTCGCTGGCAGCATTAATAACAACAGGCTGCTGGCCAAAACCATTCACGCCGTTCACAAATCCGCCTAACTTTACCACTCGAACCACGCGCTCAAGGTCACCGTCGCAGGCTGCTTTCATTTGAGCGATCAAGTTGACAGCACATAATCTGGCAGCCGCACACGCTTCTTCAACGCTGACTTCCGCGCCAACGGTTCCAGAAAAGGCGATGGCACCATCTGAGATAGGGATTTGCCCAGATATACTGATCAGATTACCCGCGCGAATATATGGAACATAATTGGCGACCGGCGCTGCAGGCGCGGGTAATATAATTCCCAGTTCCTGAAGACGTGCCTCCACAGACATAGCCGACATAAATAACCCCTTTTTTCAGCAGTGATTGTGAGTGTCGACTATATAACTGCAACGGGCAATAAAAAAGAGGCAGCACGCCTCTTTCCAATTTAAGATTAGATGGTTTTTTAGACCGGCATTCAGGCAGTTTCCGCCATATGTGTCTGTCGGTCATGCTTGTCACGGTACATAGACCTGTCTGCGTCTTCAATTACCATCGCAGGATCACTTTTTCCGTCAAACCCGGTTGAGCCAACAGAACAGTGGACTTCAATCTCGATACCGCCGTATTTTACAATGCTGCCGTCTATATCCTGTTGCAGTTTCTTGATGCGTTTGTGGCCTTGTTCTGCATCGCACCGCGTAAGAACGACGGCAAACTCATCGCCTGCGATCCGGGCAACTGTGTCGGTAGGGCGAGTATGAGATTTTAATTTTTTTGCTACAAATCGCAAAACAGCGTCCCCAGCAAGATGCCCGTGTATATCATTGATTTCCTTAAACGAATCCAAATCAATAAAACCCAATGCACCTGTTTCGCGGTGGCGTGCGGAAGCTGCAAGAATTTGTCCTAGAGCTAGCCGAAGGCCGCGTCGATTTGGAATGCCCGTAAGTTCGTCCGTTACTGAAAGCTGTTCAAGAAAGTTAATGCGATCCTGCTGTTCAGACATCCGCTGTTCTGCCGCAGCGGCATAGCTCAGTACTTCGGTAATGAGCTGCCAGCCGGTGCTATCAAACTTCAGCTCCGCATCAGCCGCTGTGCGCATCAGCTTGCCCGCTAAAGTGCTAACGTAGGGGTTGATGTCGGCGCGCTTACTTTTTGCACTTGTAGCTTGTTCGATCATGTTGGCCTCCAATGTAATTGCACTTGGTTTGACCTATTATAAGCAACTAACGTGCCACGCTTATTCGGCAGTTTTGTTAGATTGCTACAGAGAAGACCGGGGCAATGATTGCCGGTAGGCACAAGTCGTCAGGCATTTTTTGCCGGTTTTTTGGCGCTCTCTGAGGTAGGCGCGACAGAGCGACCCTTTTTGATTGTCGTTTTGCCAAAGCGGTCCTTCAGTTTATCCATCGCACGTTCAGCATTTGCACGTTTGGTGCGTTTAGGTTCCACAAGATCAGGCTGGTCTGCTTCGATCAAAGGCCGAAATTGGCTGAGGCCAACACCTATTAGCCGGTAGGGCGTGCCATCTGTTAACGGGCGTAGCATGTCGCGGCTTGTTTCAAAGATTATGTCAGCTAGCTGCGTAGGCGCCTCTAGTGTGCGGGATCGAGTAACGATCCTGTGCATACTGGTTTTTAGTTTAAGTGTAATAGTCAGCCCCGCCAGTTGTTTGCGTTTCAGGTCACTGGCAACGGTCTCTGAAATTGACCATAACTTATCTTCCAAGGCTTGGTAATCCGCAAGATCGCAAGCAAGCGTACGCTCGCTCGACACACTTTTTGTCTTTGAGTGGGTTGTCACTGGGCGGTTATCGATGCCGCGTGATAGCCTATATAGTCTCTGTCCTATCTCGCCGTATTTTCGGATAAGGGGTGCTTCCTCCATTGCTTGAAGCTGATGGATTTGTGTCAGGCCATCTTTCTTAAGTTTCTGGGCTGTTTTAGCACCAATACCGTATATGCGGGTTATTGGTAGGGCGGCCAATGTCTCAAGCGTGTCTGCAACGCCGATAACCGTGAAACCACGGGGTTTGTTCATATCCGATGCAAGCTTGGCCAAAAACTTATTTGGTGCCAACCCGACAGATACACTAACGCCGATTTCATCCTCAATCTCAGTGGTTAATTTTGCCAGAAGTGCTGCTGGCGGCATGCCGTGTAATCTCTCTGTTCCTTCCAGATCCAGAAAAGCCTCATCAATCGACAATGGCTGCACCAGCGGCGTCAGATTGTAATATTTTTCTTTAATTTGGCGTCCAACTTGTTGGTACACACGCATCCTTGGTTTTAAAACTACAGCGTCAGGACAAAGTTTCTTGGCCTTAAACATCGGCATGGCAGAGCGAACGCCGTTCATGCGGGCAATGTAACAGGCTGTTGAAACTACGCCCCGATGTTCTCCGCCAATGATCACTGGCTTACTGGCAAGGTCCGGATTGTCTCTTTTTTCGACTGCCGCGTAAAATGCATCACAATCAATGTGCGCCATATGCAGGCTGTATAGCTCGGGATGATGGAGAATACGGTTGCGACCGCATTCCGGACAGGTAAGGCGTTTAATGCCTGCTGGTATCGTGAAGCGAGCAGCGCAAGACCTGCAAATAGCGGGAGTATCGCCGGCGTCTTTGCTCGTCATTTTACTGGAACGGTATGCATATCGCTCAAGTGCTGCTGTAGCAGGGACCATTGGTCAATACGCACATGAGCGCCAGGTGCCTTGTCTATCATTGCGGCAAGACGGGGGTCTGCCACAAAGTGAACAAGATGTGTATCAGGCGCATGGTTCGCTACCGAGGCAATTTGTGGCGGTAAGTCGTCCACAAAAACTGAGTGGGACTTGGTCATGGATTGCAATTGTTTAACAGCTGGTCCTTTTTCACCGGCGTTTGAAAGGACTGGGTAGTTAAACCCCAAATCATGCAAAGCTGCTTCGCGCCGAGCGCGAAACTGGTGAGGAACGTTTGTCAGGATAATAATTTCAAATTGATCAGCCAGACTTTGCAGCGCTTCAGCGGCACCGTTGACAGCGGGAACTGTATCGACGCACCGAGTGAAAAATAACCCAATTAGTTCGGTAACTTTAGCCGGCGAAGCAGCCTCATTTGTTTCAATGTGAAATATATTTCCGGATAGTTGAAAGCTAGTAAGGCGCAGTTCATAGCCCTCAGTAGGGAAGAAAGCCTCCAGGTGTTCTACAAATTTTAGAAGCACTTCGTCTGCATCAACAATCAATAAAGGCTGTTGGGGGTTAAGTGCCGCAGCAACATTCTCCAAGCTTGTCATATCTTTATCTCTACCATTCTTGGCCTGCTCCGCCGCCTAGGCTGCGCCAGGCAGATACTAATGAATCCGGGCTTTGGCCTTGGGCTTCCGCTGCTGCAATAAGGTCTGGTTCGCGTGAAATTAGGAATTCCAAAATACTGGCCAGAGTACCCGGTTGGTCTAACGATGCTCTCAGTGCACTTGGGTCGAGGCCGGTCAGCGCCACAAACCGGTCGCGCAAAGCATCCTCCTCAATGATATACCCCAACGCCTGGAGGGCGATAATTTCACTGCTTTGTTGTGTCATAGTCTGAATAGTTATTCTGCCAATTTTGCGCCTTTGCTGATATGGCCCATCATAGCTGCAACAGTTGTTCCATGAAACTAAAAGAACCAATCTCAACAGTTTGTTAGGGAAATTTTGGTTTAGTGGCTTACGAAGCTTGTTTTTTCCGGCGAAGCACGACTATTATTCGCCGTTGGGCGGAACATTAAGCCCAAATTATCAGGAATTGTGGGGCCATATGAGTAAAAAAATCCTTATCGTCGAAGACAATGAGTTAAATATGAAATTGTTTTGCGACCTGTTGGAAGCTCATGACTATGAGACAATACAAACCCGGGACGGCATGGCGGCGCTGGATCTCGCGCGTGTTCATGAGCCGGATCTGATCTTGATGGATATACAATTACCGGAAGTTTCAGGACTGGAAGTTACCAAGTGGCTTAAGGAAGATGAAGACCTTCGGAAAATTCCGGTGATTGCAGTGACAGCCTTTGCCATGAAGGGCGACGAAGAAAAAATTCGTGAAGGAGGCTGTGAAGCTTATATTGCGAAACCGATTTCAGTTCGTCACTTTCTGGAAACCGTAAAACAATTTGCGGGATAATTCTCGATGACGGCTCGCGTGTTGGTCGTAGATGACGTTCCACCAAACGTCAAACTGCTTGAGGCCAAATTAACCAGCGAATATTTTGACGTGCTCACCGCGTTCAGCGGTCCTGAGGCGCTTGATGTTACGAGCCGCGAACACCCGGATATAATTCTTCTGGATGTAATGATGCCGGGCATGGATGGGTTTGAAGTCTGTCGGCGGATTAAAGCTGATCCCGCGACAGCTCATATTCCGGTCGTTATGGTAACTGCTTTAGACCAGCCCTCAGACCGAGTAACTGGTCTGGAAGCGGGTGCGGATGATTTCCTAACCAAGCCGGTGCAAGACCTAGCCCTTTTCGCTCGGGTTCGATCGTTGGTGCGCCTCAAAGTCATGATGGATGAATTGCGGAACCGTAAAACCACGGGGACATCCCTTGGTTGGGACGACGACGAAGCCGTGGTTTTTGATACTTCTGTGCCAACAGACGGTTCGATTTTGATTGTTGACGAGCAGGAAAGGGTGATGGAGCGCATTGCCAAGGCTTTGGACGGCGTTGGCGAACTTTCCTTTATGGCTGGCGGTGATGACGCAGCAGAGCGTGCGCGTGAGAAGAATTTTGATCTGATTATTGTTTCGCTCACCATGCGGGATACCGACGGGCTGAGAGTTTGCTCTAAGTTGCGCTCATTCGAAGAGACACGCCATGTGCCAATTTTGGTTATGGTCGACGACGGCAACACCAAGCTTCTTGTGCGGGCGCTGGAAATGGGTGTGAACGATTATGTTGTTAGGCCTGTGGACAAGCAGGAGTTTTTGGCGCGGGTAAAAACGCAGCTAAAACGCAAGCGATTTGCTGACAAACTTTGGGAGAACTTCCACCTTTCCATGCAGCTGGCTACAACAGACGCCGTGACTGGCCTTTACAATAGGCACTATCTGACAAGCCACATGGACACGCGTATGCAGGCCGCACAGAAACAGGGCAAGGCCTTGTCTGTGTTGATGATGGACATTGATCATTTCAAACTGGTCAACGACACATACGGCCACGCTGTGGGAGACTTGGTTTTGAAAGAGTTTGCAACCCGGATAGGGCGCAACATCCGCGGCGTTGACTTGGCTGCGCGTTACGGCGGCGAAGAGTTTGTCGTAATGATGCCGGAAACGCCAACCGATTGGGCACTGATGATAGGCAACCGTCTCCGCGAAGAGGTGGCGGAGAATGCCTTTGACTTCGAATTAAAAGAAGGCCCGATATCTATTACGGTTTCAATAGGTGTTGCCACTAGCACAGATGGCCAGACGCCCGGTCAGCTTTTGGAGGCGGCAGACAAGGCGTTGTATGAAGCCAAGGCTGCAGGCAGAAATCAGGTTATTGTTGCAAGCTGACCGCGATAGTGATTGGCGCCGATACGAAGATCGGCTAACAACCAAATGTGATGAGAAATAAAAAACGCCGCGGCCAATAAGGCGCGGCGTTTTGAATGATCAAACGTCAGCTAAGATTACTTAATCTTGGCTTCCTTAAACTCTACGTGCTTGCGAACAACTGGGTCATACTTACGTTTAACCATCTTCTCAGTCAGTGTCCGCGGATTCTTTTTGGTCACATAGTAGTAGCCGGTGTCCGCAGTACTAACCAGCTTGATCTTGATGCTGGAAGGCTTCGCCATCTCATTCACTCCAAGAAATCAGTTATCCAGACCGCACATCGCGGTCACGTTGAGCGCGCAAAATACCTATGGGCGGCGGTAAGTCAAGCGGAGTTTGCTGTTTTATTCATAAATTCTGTTTTTTTAGCAGAATCAAGGTTTGATAACATTCGGGTAACCATTTGTGTGGCATGAGTATTCAGTAATTACTTTAACAGGACCGGAAAGCCCCCGCACCATGATGCAACAAGATATTCTGGAAGAATTGCGCACCGAAGCCATCGACTCGGCTGAAGATCGACTGAACAATATGCAGGAAACTGCCCGTGGTTGCATCACTGGCCTGATTAAACCATCAGATGCCTTTGCGACGATTCGTCTTGATGCCCATTCTCTCAAGAGCGTTGCGGCATCTTTTGAAATGCGGGCGCTGAAGGTAATGTGCCATCGTTTTGAGGATTATTTTTTTAATATCAAAGAATTAGATGAAAATATTTGCAAAGACGTTCAGTTTTTCTGCGATAGAATGGCAGAGTGCCTAGACGCTTTTGTAAACGGCAGAGAGATTGATGTTTCCAATCTGATGCGGAAGTTGCCGAACAAGGCAGGCTTCGATGTTGAAGACATTTCGGCTGTTGATGTTGAAGTTATGTTGGTCATGGCACCGGGAACTGCCACCAAAATTGTTACGCGAGAGCTTCTTGAATGCGGTTACCGCATGGTCAATGTGGCGACAACGATGGATGCCATTCAATTGATTCCGATGATGCGGCCAGACGCGGTTATCATTTCCCGCGTTATGCCGGAACTTTCGGGTATTGATCTGGCTTGTGCGCTTAAGGCGATGCCCGTGACACGGGATATTCCGGTCGCACTATTATCAACAGAAAATGGTTCTCTGACAGATTTGCCAGCGTCGGTTCCAGTGTTGCGGAAGGGCGCAAACTTCGGTGATGATGTTGCCGATGTCTTTATGCAGTTGGGAATTCTTTAACCGTTTTCTAGCGCGAAAGTTCCAACTGCCACACCTACTTATCGGCTCCTTTTACGGCTGCTTCTGCTGGAATTGGCTCCGCCCGGTCGTCGCCTGCGATTTTGAGAGTGATATTTGTTTCTTGTTCTTGGGCCGTCTTCGTTACCAATAAGCTCCAACTTTAACCCGCCGGTGAATCGATTGGCTTCAGTCAATCGTACATCTACTTTGTCACCTAAAGTGAAAGTCTGGCCCAAGCGTTCGCCAACAAGGGCATGGCGGGTTTCATCGTGGTAATAATAATCGTTGCCAATTTCAGAAATGGGTATCAAACCATCACCACCGGAAGGCTCAAGGGCTACAAATAGTCCAAATCGGGTTACGCCAGTGATTCGGCCAATGAAGTCATCGCCTACATGGTCTGCCAAGTACGAGGCCATATAGCGGTCCGTCGAGTCCCGTTCCGCAGCCATAGCACGACGTTCTGTACCTGAAATCTGAGTGCCTATTTCTTCCATATCCGCGATTTCATTGTCGGTTAGGCCATCGTCCCCCAAGTTCAATGCTCGCACCAAACCGCGGTGGACCAATAAGTCTGCATAGCGGCGAATCGGTGATGTGAAATGGGCGTATTTGGCAAGGGCGAGGCCAAAGTGGCCTTGGTTTTCCGGTGAATAATAAGCTTGTGTTTGCGATCGCAAAACAACTTCATTGACCATATGTTCACGGGTGGTCCCGCGGACCTTTGAGAGGATGCCGTTAAACAGCCTTGGCATCATCACAGCACCCTTGGTTAATTTCATATCCAGAGTGGATAGAAATTCGCGGAGGGTTTCCAGCTTGTCCAGTGGTGGCTCTTCGTGCACCCGGTACATTGCAGCCATTCGTTTGCGTTCCAGTTCTTCAGCAGCTGCTACGTTGGCCGCTATCATAAATTCTTCCACAACTCTATGTGCATTAAGTCTGTCACGCAGGCTAATGCCTTTCACAAAGCCGGCTTCATTCAACTCGATTTTCCGCTCCGGAAGATCAAGATCTAGAGGTTCGCGTTTCTCACGAGCGGCCATTAGAGCGTTGAACGCACCGTACAATGGCTTCAGAACGGGTTCGAGTAACTCGGCAGCCTCTTCGTCAGGATTACCGTCAATGGCCGCTTGCACCCGCTGGTATGTGATGTTGGCGTGGCTGTTCATCAGGCCGCGTATAAATTTATGACGGGTTTTATTGCCGTTTGCATCAAACCACATGTGAACCGCCATACAGGCGCGGTCTTCGCCAGGTTTCAGGCTGCATAGCCCGGCAGACAGAGCCTCCGGCAACATAGGAACGACGCGGTCAGGAAAATAACAACTGTTGCCGCGCTTCAAAGCTTCCTGATCTAAGGCGCTTCCGGGTTGGACATAGTGGGCGACATCAGCAATGGCAACAATCGTGTGCCAACCGCCCGGGTTTTTTGGATCGCTGTCTTGTTCGGCCCAAATGGCATCGTCGTGATCGCGTGCATCAACTGGGTCAATTGTAATGAGAGGTATGCCTCGCAGGTCAGTGCGTGTTCCCAGGTCGACGGCTTTTGCTTTGTCGGCTTCTTCAAGGGCGTGCGCAGGAAATTCATGAGGAATATCGTGTGCATGAATGGCGATCATGCTGATTGTGCGCGCGGCGCTTACGTCGCCGAGGCGTTCGAGAATTCGTGCTCTTTTGGGACCGCTGTCTCGTTTGCGGCGCAATGCAGGTTCGGCAGTTACCAATTCGCCGTCTATCGCGCCCTTCACGTCGTCGCGGTCAACCCAATAGTCATCTCGGTTTTTCTTGTCGATCGAATGGATACGCCCACCGTTTTCACCGCCATGAAACACACCGAGGATACTTCGCGGTGCGGCGGTTAGCAGTTTCAGTATCTGGGCTCGGTAGGTTGGTGGATTGTCTTTGATTGGAATTAAACGCGCGAGGGCGCGATCGCCGGGGCCAAGGGCCGCATGTTTTTTTCTTTTATCATCAGATAGATAAATAGTGGGGGCAGGGCCGCCGCGTTCGCGTTTAACCGATTGCATCAGTACATCACCGTCTTTATCTAGTCCGGCAAACTCTATCACTTGAACGCCCGGTAGACGATCGGCGGGACGAAGAGCGCGGCCAGAATCTTGCGCAATCTGGCCGTTGTTGATCATGTCACGTAGCAGCTTTTTCAGCTGAATTTTGTCTGCGCCGGTAATGCGGAAGGCACGTGAGATTTCACGTTTGGTAATTTTGCCACCGGTATCCCGCAAAAAATCAAGAATGTCTTTCTCGGTCGGAAAATGGTCGAACTTTTTATGATGCACCAAAGGTAACGGTCCTAAAAGCAGGTGTTAGAGCCCGGCTCAAGAAGCTTTTTTACGGGCTGGTTTTTTCTTGGTCGTTTTCTTAGCCGGTTTCTTTGTGGTTTTTTTAGAGGCCTTTGCAGCGATCCACTCAAGAGCCTGCTCAAGCGTAACAGACGTTGGTTCGGTGCCTTTTGGCAATGTTGCGTTGGTCCGGTTATGGTTCACATAGGGACCGTAACGACCGTCTAGAACCTGGATTTTTGCCCCATCATCTGGATGTTCGCCCAAGTCCTTCAGAACAGTCTTGGCACCACCTTTTTTAGCTGCGGCATCTGCAATTGCGGCCACAGCTCGGTTTATACCAACGGTGAAAACTTCCTCGGTCGATGCTAGTTTTCCGTATACCCGGTCATGCATAACATAGGGACCGTACCGACCGATTGCTGCGACAATAGGATTACCAGTTTCAGGGTGCGTACCCACTTCGCGCGGCAACGAGAGAAGCTGCAGGGCTTTTTCCAAATCTATGGATGCAGCATCCATGTCTTTTGGTATGGTTGCGCGCTTCGGTTTTTCAACCTTCTCGCCTTTTTCGGCCTTTTTGGTTTCACCGAGTTGAATATACATGCCGAAGCGACCGCTGCGGATGGCAATTTCTTCGCCTGTTTCTGGGTCAGTCCCCAAAACAGATGGTCCGCTATCACCGCTTTCCTCGGCCTCGTTGGCCTTGCGGCCAAACGGGCGGGTAAAACCGCATTCCGGATAATTGGAACAGCCAACAAAGGCGCCATAACGGCTGGTTTTAAGGCCAAGGCGTCCATCGTCGCAGCTCGGGCATTTGCGTGGATCTTTACCGTCTTCTGCAATGGCAAACATCATTGGTTCTAGGAATTCGTCGAGCGCATCAATAACCACTGAGTTGCGGACATTGATGATTTCTTCGGTTTTGGGCTTAAACTCGGTCCAGAACTCGCTAAGAACTTTTTTCCAGTCTTCCTTGCCGTCAGATACAAAGTCGAGCCTTTGTTCCAGGTTGGCTGTGAAGTCAAATTCCACATAGCGCTCGAAGAATTTCTCGAGGAACGCAGTTACCAGGCGTCCCTTGTCTTCGGGGATGAATCGGTTGCGGTCCATCACCACATAACTTCGGTCACGTAAAACGGTCAGAATGGATGCATAAGTGGATGGTCGGCCTATCCCTAGTTCTTCCATTCGTTTAACGAGACTGGCTTCGGTGAACCGTGGCGGTGCTTCAGTGAAATGTTGTCGAGGTTTAACCTCTTTAAGGGCAAGGGTTTCGCCTTCACTCATCTGAGGCAGTAATTTTTCATCTTCATCGGCTTCGTCGTCTTTACCTTCCTGGTAAACTGAAAGAAAGCCGTCAAATTTGATCACTGTACCAGTTGCGCGCAGTTCGGCGGATTGGTCACTATTCATAATGGTAACAGTGGTGCGCTCCATTTGCGCACTTTCCATTTGGCTCGCGATGGTGCGCCGCCAAATCAGCTCGTATAATTTAAGCTCGTCACTATCGAGCGCGCCTGCAACATCTGCTGGACGCCGCATCGGATCTGTCGGGCGCACAGCTTCGTGTGCTTCCTGTGCATTTTTTGCCTTTGTTTTATAAACACGCGGCGCTGATGGTAAGAAGCGAGCACCGTAGCGGTCCTCGATCATGGCACGAGTAGCGTTCAGCGCTTCTTGTGCAATGCCAACGCCGTCTGTTCTCATGTAGGTGATCAGGCCCGTTACTTCACCGCCGATGGTCTTGCCTTCATAGAGGCTTTGGGCAACGCGCATGGTCCGGTTTGCCGCAAAACCTAGTTTGCGCGCCGCCTCCTGTTGCAGCGTTGAAGTAGTGAACGGTGGCTGTGGATTGCGTTTTGTAGGCTTGCGCTCTACCGATTTGACCGTGAGGGGTTCTTTACTAACCAATGCTGCTGCCGCAGTGGCTGTGCTTTCGTTTGGTAAATCATATTTGCCCAATTTCTTACTGTTCATGGCAAAAAGACGGGCCGTGAAATTTTTACCAGCAGCGGAACTTAAGGCTGATTCTACCGACCAATATTCCTGCGCGATAAAGCGTTCAATTTCCGCTTCCCTATCACATACCAGACGTAGCGCGACCGACTGTACGCGACCAGCGGATCGGGCGCCCGGCAGCTTGCGCCACAACACCGGCGACAAGGTAAAACCAACCAAATAGTCCAATGCACGACGCGCCAGATAAGCATTAACAAGCTCGTTGTCCAGATCACGTGGTTCTGCCATTGCTTTTAGAATGGCGGATTTGGTGATCTCATTAAAAACAACACGCTTTACGTCGACATTCTTCAATGCCTTCTTTTTTTCCAACACTTCAAGTACGTGCCAACTGATCGCCTCACCCTCGCGGTCGGGGTCGGTTGCCAGGTACAATCGGTCAGCGCCTTTGACAGCCTGCGCAATCTCGGTGAGTCGCTTATTGGAGTCGCGGTCGACCGACCACAGCATCTCAAAATCGTTTTCAGGTAAAACTGAACCGTCTTTGGCTGGCAGGTCACGAACATGACCGAAGCTGGCTAACACCTTGTAATCTTTACCAAGATATTTATTGATTGTTTTCGCTTTGGAGGGCGATTCCACAATAACGACGTTCATACGGCTTCTTGTCTCCACCATTGTTCAGGCACACCAAAATTAATGCGATGTAGCCGATAACTTTTGTTCTCACCTAGAGGGATGCGGCGCTCAATGCAACGGGATTGTTTATTTTTCATACAATTCGACTGAATCTTCCACCACTGTGACGTGTGATTTTTCCGTCCAGTTCCAGCATCTGTATCTCTGCCAGTATGGTCTCTGCGTTCCCGTCAGCGAGCAGAACAATTTCGTCGATGTGGATTGGGCTGGGACTAAGTATCGTTAAAATTTTTTTTGGATCTATTTTTTGAATTGGTGCAACCGGTGCCTGCGTCTTGGTTTGGCTTGTGCTTGGCTGGCCCCTCACATGTTGGTCAGGGTTAAGTGTGCCGAATTCGCCGATGATATCATCGGCTCTACGCACCAATATAGCACCATCCTTGATTAAGCTATTTGCACCGGCTGATCGGGGGTCAAGCGGCGAGCCGGGCACTGCAAATATATCTCGACCCTGTTCGGCGGCCAGCCGAGCGGTGATCAGTGAACCAGACCGGATTGCGGCTTCGATAATCAATACGCCGTCAGAAAGGCCCGAAATAATTCGGTTGCGGCGCGGAAAATGGCGTGCCTGCGGCTTGGTGCCCACGGGCATTTCGCTGACAATCAGACCGTTTGATCGGATGTTTTCGTATAGCTGCTTGTTTTCCGGCGGGTAAATATTGTCAAGCCCGCCAGCCAGACAGGCAATTGTTCCTGTTTCCAGTGCTGCGCCATGGGCTGCTGCATCAATACCACGTGCGAGTCCTGACGAAATGCAAATGCCTGCCTCTCCAACCGCGGCAGATAGGGTGCGCGTCAGTTTGAGTCCGCCGCCGCTAGCGTTTCGGGCACCGACCACCGCAAGGATTGGGCCATCCAACTGTGACAAATCACCCAAACAGTGGAGTAATGGAGGGGCATCCGGGATCGCTGCCAGTCTGGCCGGATATCCAGAATCACCTAAGAAAAGGGTTTTGGCTCCCAGTTTTGAAGCTGCGGAAAGCTCGGCTTTAGCACTATTCAGATCACCAGTTTTGCGCGCATGGGGACCATCTAACAAAGCGTCCAGTGCCGATGTGGCGTCACCGTGAAGATCAATGAGTTTGGAAAATGTAACAGGGCCGATGCCTTGGCTGCGGGCCAATCTAACATGTGCAATTATGTGAGCATCATGATCTGGCATATGCAGAACTAACTCTTTTTGCCGATTTTCGATTCAGTCCCGTCTAATATTCGCCTTATGTTTTCATGGTGACGAACAATAATGACAATCGTCATGACGGCTAGAAACATCCAGCTATTATCTGACAACCAAAAGAAACCAGCGATAGGTGCCGTCACGGCCGCCATTAGCCCGGCCAGAGATGACATTCTGAAAAGGACAGCGGTCATCAACCAAGATGCGCCAGCTGCCAGGCCAAGAACCCAGGAAACAGCGAAAAGTGTACCAAAAAAAGTTGCTACGCCTTTTCCGCCGTTAAATTTTAAAAAAGCCGGGAAGCAGTGCCCAATGAAAGCCGCCATGCCCGCTGCAGCGGCTAGAGAGGGCATTTCAAGAATGTATATGGTGGCGAGCACCGCGATTGCGCCTTTTCCAGCATCCAGCAAAAGCGTGGCAAGTGCCAGATCCTTGCGGCCTGTGCGCAGAACATTGGTGGCGCCGATATTACCAGACCCTATTTCGCGGATATCCCCAAGGCCGCTTAGTCGTGTAATAACCAGGCCAAATGGCACAGAGCCAAGCAGATAACAGGCGACAAGTATTACGCTATGTTCAATTGAAAAGCCCATCTGGTCAGCTCCTCTCAAAAACGCGCACGCCGTCGGCAATGGTTTGCCAGACTTGGCCCTGCACTGGCAACGTATCAAAAGGGGTGTTTTTGGCGCCGGAAATCAGGGTTTCGGTCTCAATTCGCCACGGTTTACCAGGGTCAAAAATAACGAAATCGGCGAATGAACCTGCCGCAAGTGTTCCGGTAGGCAGACCTAGCAACCTCGCGGGGTTAATTGTCAAGGCTTTCAGCATCGTCATGAGGTCCACTTTTCCGGCATGCACCTGGCTTAGGCTCAGAGCTAATAAAGTTTCAAAGCCAACAATTCCAGAAGCGGCTTGTGCAAAGGGCAGGCGCTTAACGTCAGCACTTTTCGGCGAGTGATCGCTAACCAATGTATCGATTGTGCCATCTGCGATGGCCTCAATTAGCGCAAGTCGGTCCTCTTCGCTACGAAAGGGCGGTCGAACCTTGGCAAATGTCCGGTACCCTTCCACGGCGTTATCATTTAGGTGAAGATAATGAGGAGCGGTTGAGCAGGTCACCCTTGACCCGCGCGCTTTCGCAGCACGCACGGCTTCAACCCCTTCTTTGGAGGATATCAGCGCGAAATGTAATCGGGCTCCGGTCAGGTCAGCCAGTCGTGTGTCTTGGTCAATTTGCATGGCTTCAGCGGCAGAAGGTGTGCTCGCAAGCCCCAACCGAGTGGCCACTTCGCCCTCATGAGCAATGGTACCGGCCCCCAATTCAGCATTTTCCGCATATTGGACAACCAGCGCATCAAAATGACCAGCATATTCAAGCAACCTGCGCATGACCTGCGCATCTGACACGGCTTGGTTGCAATCGGTAAAGGCAACAGCACCCGATTGTTGCATTTGGCCTATCTCGGCGATTTGTTTGCCCTGCATGCCCTGTGTGGCGGCGCCCATTGGGTAGACGCTGACAATTTGGCTGCCGACAGAACGATGGCGAATGCGCTCAACGACAGCGTCGGAGTCGATAATGGTGGTTTGGTCTGGCTGCAGGATGATGGTTGTTATGCCGCCTGCAAGCGCAGAGGCAGCATCAACCGCGTGAGCCCGCATGTCAATAAAGCCGGGGCAAAGTATACGGCCTTTGCAATCGATGGTCTCGGTGGCAGCGCTTGTATCGATGTCTGCGCCGTAGCCTTCAATAAGATTTCCTTCGACCATCAGTGTACCAACGGCATCATGATCTGTTGCCGGGTCGATAATGCGGGCATTGGTGTAAGCTGTCTTCATACCCTTACCTCCGCAGTATCTTTTTGGCGTAAATCTCTGGTGAGAATGTCAATGCAGGCCATGCGGACGGCCACACCCATTTCAACTTGTTCTTCAATGGCGGACCGGTCCAGGTCGTCTGCTACGTCTGATGCAATTTCAACACCGCGGTTCATCGGCCCGGGGTGCATAACAAGTACATCTTCTTTTGCCGCTTTTAGCTTTTCGCGTGTTAGGCCCCAAAAGTGATAATATTCGCGCAGTGACGGCAGAAACGCGCCGTTCATTCGCTCGCTCTGCAGCCGGAGCATCATAACAACATCAGCGCCCGCCAAGCCGTCTTCCATACGGTGGAAAACCTCTACACCCAGCCTGTCAATATCTGCAGGCAATAGGGTTGGCGGGGCAACAAGGCGCACACGCGCGCCCATGGCATTCAGCAGGTAAATGTTGGAACGCGCCACCCGGCTATGGGCTACATCGCCAGAAATAACAATGGTTTGACCGTGAATGCTACCTTTGCGCCGCCGGATTGTCAGCGCATCCAATAATGCCTGCGTTGGGTGCTCCGCTCTGCCGTCACCAGCGTTGATCACGGCACAATCCATTTTCTCAGCTAGTAATTTTACGGCGCCGCTATCGCCGTGGCGCATTACCAGCACATCAGGATGCATGGCATTTAGCGTTGCCGCAGTGTCCAGCATGGTTTCGCCTTTTTTAATCGACGAATTACCGGTTGCCATTGAAATGGTATCCAAGCCCAGACGTTTTCCCGCGATTTCGAAGCTCATTAATGTCCGGGTCGAGTTTTCAAAAAACAGGTTGATCTGAGTTAAGCCAGCACAAGTGGGTGCGGATTTTACCGGCTGTCTGTTCAGGTCAACATAGCCATCAGCGACATCCAGCAGATGTTTGATCGCTGTTGGGTCGAGACCCCAAATGCCTAATAAGTGTTTATGCGGAAAAAGTTTTCCCGACGGCGGATCAACGTCCGCGCGTGGGTAAGAAGACTGATCGGTCGAATACGTATTCATTAAGCCCGCCTTATAAGCATAAACCTAATGGCTCGCAAGATGGATAGTTAAATTATTATTCCAAAGGGTTTTTGGTTATTACTTAATCGGCTTACAAAGCGTGTAGTGCTCCTTGGAGGATGTATGCTGCGGCCATTTTATCGACCAGTTGTTTGCGACGCGCACGACTGCGGTCAGCTTCGATCAGGGTCCGCTCAACAGCAGATGTTGAAAGCCTTTCGTCCCACAGTGCCTGAGGCAGGGCTATTTTTTCAGCCAGATTGCGCGAAAATGCCATGGTAGACTGACAGCGCGGCCCCTCGCTGCCGTCCATATTGACGGGCCAACCCAAAACAAAGCCGCCCACCTTTTGTTCGGCGACTATTTCGCGGAGCCGCTCAACGTCAACCTTGAATTTAGTGCGCTTGATGGTTTCCATTGGCGTTGCAATGGTCAAGGTAATGTCAGACAGCGCAAGACCTATAGTTTTGCTGCCAATATCCAAGCCTAACAGGCGCTGACCCACCGCAAGCTGTGCCTTCAGTGTTGTGATGGCAACGGGCTTTTGATTGGAATTGGTCATGGGTGGGCTGATTTCCAGGCGGTCGTTCGAAGCGCTGCATTCTCGCGCACATTCATATAAAACATATGATAATCATACACATGATAATTTTCGCCGGCCATTTTTAGACTTTGCCAAGCTTCGCCTGGTTCGTTTTCCAAATAGAGAAAGCCGTCATCGCCGCAGCGAGCACCGTTGAAGCCGACAATGGGGCTGCCGAGCGGGTCGTCGTCTCCAACGCGTTCCAACGCACCCTTGTGGCCATCGGCAGATGCCACACCATCAATTTCCCACGTTAGCGGATTGGTACATAGCATTTTAGTGTCTTTGCGCGGCATCCCGCCGAGCCCGACAGTAGTTTCAAAATATACTTTGAGGCCGCTGGTATCCCCTTTAGGACCAAATGTTTGATATGAGACGACACAGCCTGTGTCTGATGCCAAGGTACATGCACCGATACCGTTCAGCGCTCCCAGGTCTGCTTCCATGCTAACGGGCCAGCCGATAATGTAAGCGGCGATCATACGTTCTGCGAGCGGGGTTCCTGCGATACGCTGTTTCAATAGCGCAAGCGCATGGAGTGATCCCTGACTGTGTCCGGCGAGGATAAAGGGTCTGTCGGTATTTCGGTCGGCGATAAACGCGTCAAAAGCGCTTTGAACGTCGTTGTAGGCGTAAACAAGCGCCTGAAAACCGTCTGTCCCATCATCAAAAAACGCACCAAATGTGGCTTGGCGGTAGCGCGGTGCGTATATGTTGCCTGCGAGGTTGTAGGCACTGGCCTGCATCTTCAGCACGCGTTTCTCAATGCGCAGGTTGGCATCATCGTGATCAAGCGGTGCGTTCCAAGTTTTTGGACTGAGGTGTGTTGTGGGGTGAATGAAAAAAACATCCACATCCGGAACAACTGTGATTTCAGCAATGCCCATTGGCTTTGCATCAGCAAATGTATTGGTGTCAGGCAACGCAGCCCAATTAGCGTTATCCGAATAATCAATTGGGTCTACACTGATGGCGGAAAATGGTTCGCCCGGTGTGAAAGCGACCCTCAATGCACGCGTTGGGTCCGCCTGAATCCACAAAAAGCCTGCCAGAACCAACACAATGATGCCTGCAACTATCGCTAAAAAAATGCCTGCGGGTTTTACTCTTGCTGCCATGACTGCACCCCTTACTTCGTTTCAACAGTTGATGAATTTGGCCAATATGCCATCAGTTTGTCGTCAACGAAACGATTATTGTCATATTTTATCGCGTTCTTGCGTGTCCCTTCCACCGTAAAGCCCGTTTTTTTGTATAGCGCAATGGCAGCTGCGTTATCCGCGTGCACATGCAACTCGATTTTTTGCAGGCGTGGATTTTTAGCCACCCACTCGATGAAGCGGTTTAGCAGACGGGTTCCTACACCTTGTCTGGTATAGTCTGGATGCACTGACATTGCGAATCCGGTGACATGTTTCACTCTGGCACGCCGATCTGCCCAGCTGTCCAACATGCCAACAACTTGGCCGTTTATCGTTGCAATTAGACAGGTTTCAAACGGATTTGACGCTTTGCCGGCTATCCAAAACCGTTGACGGAAGATGCCCGTGCGGAATTCATCGGGGTGGGTGATCAAATGATCGCTGGTATTGTAAATAAGCCGAATATAACGGTTCAAATTTCGTGCATCAGAGGGTTTCGCACCGCGAATTAGAATTTTTGCGGCCTTCATATCAATTCCTTACTTGCGGCAAAGCCTCTGTGGCGTTAAGTTCCGCGCTGATTTCAGCAGATTTATCGTGCGCATTCCAACTTTAATGTGGAAGAAGCGCAAATAATACGCCTAACAGGAATTTTTCATGTCCAATATCGATCAGGCAACGGTTGCCAAAATCGCGCGGTTGGCGCGGATCAAAATTGAAGACGACAAGCTGGAGCCACTCGCTGGCGAGCTTAATAATATCATTGGCTGGGTTGAACAACTCGCCGAGGTTAACACCGATAATATTGAGCCTATGGCCAGTGTCGTTAGTGCGAAACTGCGGTGGCGTGACGATAAAGTAACCGACGGCGACAAGGCGGAAAGCGTGCTTAAAAACGCCCCGAACGCCGAATATGGCTTTTTTGCTGTGCCAAAAGTAATTGAATAGAGGCGGGCTGATGACTGATTTAACCAAACTTAAAATCGCAGAAGCACGCGACCTGATGAAAAAGGGCGATTTGTCGTCTCGCGAGCTAACTGAAGCTCATATTGCTGCAGTAGATGCCTCAGACCAGCTGAACGCCTATATCGTTAAAACGCCCGAGATTGCGCTGGCGAACGCTGAGGCGGCCGATAAAAAAATTAAAGCGGGCGAGCAAAAGGGCATGACCGGTATTCCGGTTGGCATTAAAGACTTGTTTTCGACAAAAGGCGTTCACACTCAGGCATGTTCGCACATTCTGGACGGGTTCAAACCTGAATATGAAAGCACCGTTACCAGCAACCTGTGGGATGACGGCGCCGTGATGCTGGGCAAGCTGAATATGGATGAATTCGCCATGGGCTCGTCGAACGAGACAAGTTACTACGGCCCTGTGAAAAATCCATGGCGCGCTGAAGGTAGCAATAATGATTTTGTGCCGGGCGGTTCATCAGGCGGTTCGGTTGCATCCGTTGCAGGCTATGCAGCTATGGGTGCGACGGCTTCTGACACCGGCGGATCTATTCGCCAGCCTGCTTCATTCACCGGAACCTTTGGTATGAAGCCGACATACGGCCGCTGCAGCCGTTACGGCATGGTTGCCTTTGCCAGTTCGCTTGATCAGGCAGGCACCATTACGCGGGATGTGCGCGACGGGGCCATTATGCTGGAATGCATGGCGGGTTTTGACCCTAAAGACAGCACCTCGGTTGATATGTCGGTTCCGAATTTTGAAGCGGCACTTACCGGTGACATCCGCGGCATGAAGATTGGCATTCCGAAAGAATATTATCTGGACGGTATGCCAGCCGATATTGAAGCGCTTTGGCATAAGGGTATTGAATGGATGAAGTCAGCTGGAGCGGAGATAGTTGATATCAGTTTGCCGCATACGAAATATGCCCTGCCGACTTATTATATTGTCGCACCCGCTGAGGCATCTTCAAATCTGGCACGCTATGACGGGGTAAAATACGGCCTGCGGGATGTACCAAACGGTGGCAATCTGGACGACATGTATTATGCCACCCGCGCCGCTGGATTCGGCGACGAGGTTAAACGCCGCATAATGATAGGCACTTATGTGCTGTCGGCGGGCTACTACGACGCCTATTACCTGAAAGCACAAAAAGTGCGCCAACTGATTGCGGATGATTTCAGACAAGCGTTTAAACAGGTTGATGCGATCCTGACGCCTACAGCGCCCAGTGCTGCTTTTGCCTTTGGTGAGAAGTCAGATGATCCGTTAGCGATGTATCTCAATGATGTCTTCACTGTACCCGCGTCACTGGCAGGGTTGCCGGGTTCAAGCGTGCCAGCAGGCTTGAGCAGCGAAGGGTTGCCACTGGGCTTGCAAGTGCTGGCAAATGCCTGGGAAGAAGAAACTGTGCTGAAAGTATCGGGCGTGATTGAACAAGCTGCTGCCTTTGGCGCAGCACCGTCAGAGTGGTGGAGATAAGATTATGAGTAATTATCGTATTCAAGGTGCCACAGGTGACTGGGAAGTTGTTATCGGCCTCGAGATTCATGCTCAGGTCACTTCAAACGCCAAGTTGTTTTCTGGTGCTTCAACAGAGTTTGGTGCTGAGCCTAATTCACAGGTTTCTCTTGTAGATGCAGCGATGCCAGGCATGTTGCCTACCATCAACGGCGAGTGTGTTCGCCAAGGGGTCCGTACAGGTCTGGCCTTGGGCGCACAGATCAATAAATATTCAGTGTTTGACCGCAAAAACTATTTTTACGCTGATTTGCCGCAAGGCTACCAGATTTCACAGTTCAAACACCCCATCGTGGGCCACGGTACTGTGATGCTGGATCTGGAAGACGGCAGCAAAAAAGAAGTGGGCGTCGAACGTATTCATCTGGAGCAAGATGCTGGCAAGTCTATGCATGATCAGCACCCTCAGTTTACTTATGTTGATTTGAACAGGTCCGGCGTTGCGTTGATGGAGATTGTCTCTGACCCAGATATGCGCAGCCCCGAAGAAGCTGGTGCTTACGTCACCAAATTGCGGACAATCTTGCGATATATTGGTTCGTGCGACGGTAACATGGAGCAGGGCAGCATGCGTGCAGACGTGAATGTGTCTGTGCGGAAGGTTGGAGACCCGCTGGGTACGCGCTGTGAAATTAAGAATGTAAACTCGGTTCGTTTTGTGCGTCAGGCTATTGAGGTTGAGGCACGCCGTCAGGTTGATATCATTGAAGACGGTGGTACCATTGATCAGGAAACCCGCCTGTTTGACCCAGTAAAGGGCGAAACACGGTCCATGCGGTCCAAAGAAGAAGCGCATGATTACCGTTACTTCCCGGATCCTGATTTGTTGCCGCTAGAATTTGATGATGCCTTCATTGAAGCCGCACGCGAAAGCTTGCCAGAATTGCCAGACGCAAAGAAAGCCCGCTTTATGGAGGCTTTAGGCCTGAATGACTATAACGCGAGCGTCTTGGTTGCCGAGCAGGATTCGGCTGCATATTTTGAAACGCTTGTTGCCGCTGTTGCCAAAGCCACGGGTAAAAGCGAGGGCGATGTCGCTGTTAAAGCGTCAAACTGGCTCACCGGGGACTTGTTTGGTGCCTTAAACAAGGCCGGAAAGTCGATTATAGACACACCGGTTTCTGCAGAGCAGGGCGCAGGCCTTCTGGCATTAATTGAAGATGGCACTATTTCTGGCCGCATCGCTAAGGATGTTTTCGAGATTATGTTCGAAACTGGCAAGGACGCCGCCCATATTGTTGAAGAAAAGGGCCTGAAACAGGTTTCAGATACCGGTGCGATTGAGACGATTATCGATGAGGTCATTGCCGCTAACCCTAACCAGTTGGCTCAGTACCGGGGCGGCAAAGACAAGCTGATCGGTTTCTTCGTTGGCCAAGTGATGAAGGCTACAAAAGGGCAGGCGAACCCTGGTGTGGTCAATAAGCTATTGAAACCAAAGCTAGACGGCTAGTTGTCGAGAAGATGTAAAGTTAAAAAAGCCTGCCATTCCGGCGGGCTTTTTTATGCCCTATTTTTGCCATTTCCGGCGGGCACTCTTTGAAGATAGCCGCCAGAGTGCTACAGTTGTCTATAGATCATGAAAAGGGGGTTCATGTTGCGTTCAGGCACCGTTGGTATGGTGGCAACAACTTATGTTGGAGAGTGTCATGTTTAGAAAGTCTTTTTTGTTGCTCGCGACCACAGCACTTGTGCTGCCCCTTGGATTTGCTGAAGCCAATGACAGGAAAGACCGCAAAGAGCGCGTTAGGGTCGAACAAAGCGCCAAGCCCGCTCAGCGCCGAGCGGCGCGGGCGGAAAAGCGTCAGACCCGCCAGACACGTGCTCAGCGCCAGACCGTGCGTCAACCGCGCGAAACCGTGCGCCAACCACGTGACGCGCGTCAATCGGTCCGGCAACCACGGCAATCAAGACAGCAGGCCGCACCAAGCCAGCGCAGAGAGATAAACGCAGCAACTGCCCATAGGGCTGGCGCAGAAGCCCGCCTTAGAGATCAAGCGCGGGCAAGGAGCCAGGCTGCAAATGCTGATCGACGTGTTACACGTCAACAGACAAGTCAACAAACTCGTCAGAGGGCTGTACAGCCTCAACGCCAGACAACGCGGCCACAGGCGCGCCAACAAACGCGCCAGCGCGCCGTGCAACCTCAACGCCAAACTTCGCGCCCGGCTGTTAGACAACAATCCCGCCAACGTGCGGTTCAACCGGCTCGGCAGACCAGCCGTCCGATCAGGCGCGGGTCTACCCGGTATGATTTTGATGATGCTGCTCGGTATGATGGCGTTCGTGGTCGGCGTGACGCGCGCGATGCACGCATAGACCGTGGCCGCGACGGTGGCAGATACCGTGACCGCGATAATCATCGCCGTGCTGATAATTATCAGCCGCATGTGCGTCGTAACCATTACAGGAATTATCGCCCGTATTTCGGCTCTAACTTCTTCTTCGGGTTTGGGGGCTTTTATACCGGCCCGCGTATTGGATTTGGGTTCAGTAACGGTTTTTGGCCTTATTATGGCTCTTATTACAATGCCTATGACTACTATCGTTTTTACAGCCACTGGCCATTTGCCCACGGTTATTATGGTCACCGCGCCAGCTGGGCATGGGCGCACCGCCACAACCATTACCATTACGGCGACTATTGCCCGGGTTTTGATGCGGGTCACGGCCACCATTACGGCCATAGTAACTATCATGCAACCAGCGGCGACAATGTTGCCGGCACTCTCCTTGGAGCAGTTGTTGGTGGTATAATCGGCGCGGAAATAGACGGTGGGCGCAACAGAACTGCCGGTGCCCTGGTCGGTGCGGTTGTTGGTGCGTCGCTCGGAAATGCTGCAACGCGTGATCAAGGTGGATATTACGCTGACCAGGGTGGACGCCAACCCTATTCATCGAGCGCACGGTTTGATGAAAATGGCAGGCATATATATGAAACCCAGACCTACCAGCCGCCGGAAGAGGTGAGAACGTGCATGCGCTATGAGTACCGCAATGACAGTTACGTTTGTACCAAATGGGAAGTTGAGTTTGTTTACGGCGATGAAGACTAATTTTCAAGTAACGTAAAGAGATTAAAGACAAGGCTGCCCTGACGGGCGGCCTTTTTTATTGAGTTCGTACTGCCCTGATTTGCAAGAATTTTTTGGCCGTATCCATCCGACGTACTTCACGCCCAATAGGCTGTTCTTGTCGGTAAATAGACGTGTTGTGTATTCTCACACGAAAGTGGCGTTGGCTTCACACGACAGATTAACGATAGATTTGAGGCTAGCACAGGGCTTTAATGGCCATGACTTGATGTAAGTTTTTCAGCGTCTAGCAGAACAAAAAAAGCCCCGGCGCTAGGCCAGGGCTTTGGGGATAGATGTTTTTAGTTAAAGCTAACCGCGGCCTTATGAACCGCGAGTAGGGTCCTCCGGCTTTTCGTCCTCGGGGATTTCTGGGCGAGGCGGCACTTCATCTGCATAGCGCGGTGCATTATGGTCAAAGACGACACGGCTTTGGCTGCCACTGAACATGATAACCACCGGTGCACCTTCGGGCAGGGGGCTTGTATCTTGTTGAACAATACTAACAAGGGCGCCGCTTTCTGTGCGGATCAGATATTCAAAGCCGCCTTTCTTGCTGCCAGATTTTTCGATGCTGCTACCGATTAAACCGCCTAACAGCGCGCCGCCAATAGCACCAATGACATTTTCAGCGCCTCGGCCTCTGCCACTACCAATAGTAGAGCCCGCGGCCGCACCAATACCTGCACCCGCAACAGTGCCAACACCTGAGTCTCTGCGCTGAATTTGAACCCAGCGGTAGCTTTCAATGGTGCCCCGCTCCACGCGGTTCACTTGCCCGACGGCTCGGCTGTCATAGCTGTTCGGTGAATAACTGGTACTGCAAGCACCGAGCATTAGGGCAACAGGTGCGGCGAGAAGTAGTCCGGTTTTTTTCAAAAGCATCATACACTCCCAAATTTGTATTAGGCTGGTTAAACAATTCTTCAAGGTTACCCTGAAGGTCAAAAAGGGCGGTACCAAGGCAATAATTGGAACCTAATAAGGCATTTATAGTTGAGTGCCGCTGAACGGGCCATGAACGGAAAGCGGCGAGCTTGACTGCGCTTTCGGTCGTGGAAGAATGAAAGGGCAACTATGTCAGCCCTTTCACAATTTGCTTGATATGGTGTTTAACCGTTGTTCACTTCAAGCGCCTTGTCGATCAGGAAGGCAATATGGTCCCGGTGCGCACGGGTACTGGCATTGCCGCGCCAGCGGGCCATATTATTACGAATGCTTTTCAGATTTGAGAAGGCATTAGAACGCGAAATGTGATCATATTGCGGCATATTCAACAGGTTGATTAGGCCTTTCACATACATGATCTGAAGAATTTGTCGGTGGCTATTAACCGCACCGCGGCTGTCATCTTCGAAAATAGCACTTGTAACATCACGCAGTACCTGGGTTACATCGTATCCGTTGCCGTAAAGCGCACTGTCAGTCATGCGCTGCATAGTTACGGGGTGTAGAATATGGTTGAGAATATCAGCCTGAATGATCGCAACACGGTTATGTAATTTTGGGTCTTCTGTGAAGCCGCCGTGCAAGAAGCCCCTGTGCTGGATTGCAAGATGCTGAAATAACTGTGGATCTGCAGCAAAGGCATCTGGCGAGAAAATATAATCGCGTAGCATTTTCATTGCTTGTTGCTGTTTGGCCTTTTCAACAGGCGTGTAAGGAGCTGCGGCTCCTGCCTGACCTGCTCGGGCTGTGTCGACATAGACGCCCCCGATGTAACGTGAAGCAACCCGGCCTTGCCAAGCCATATCGGCGGTGAGAATGAGGTAAGCGTTACGAAGCTCTTGGTAGCTATTGCCGTCCTTGGTGAATTTGCCACGCAGTTTGCGCATCGCGTCTTTGGACAGCTTCAGACGGTCTTCAGCGAAGCTTACTGCATCGTCCGTCATGTCAAAAACATTAACCCGAGGATCAATACCTTTTCCCGGGGCCCGCATGTCGTCAGCATCGTTGGCAAAACCCAATGCTTTTTCGGTTGACCGTGCCAGTAGGGCTGCCCGCGCTTCAGGGTCATCCATTGCGGGATCATACCCAAACTGAATTGCCCAGTAATCATAGGCACCGGGCTTTACAGGATAAAAGTGCGCCTGATCTTCACCGGGGGGCGCAAAATTGATCGCGGGGTAGTCCATTACAGAGCCTGACAGGCCATCATCTTGCGCGGAAATATCGTGGGTCGTTTCATATGAGCGGGCATAGGTGCCTTTCATATTGTGGTTAAGCCCAAGCGTGTGGCCAACTTCATGAAGGATCAGATAATAAAGCGCTTCCTCAACCATTGTGCTGGTTACGTCTGCGCTTTGATTCATCACAGCTGCGAGGGTTTTGCCCAGCATGGTGTTTTGTTGGAGGTGGGCACCAATGTTACAGCTACGGCTGTGGCGCTGGAGTGTTGTCATAAAGTCAGTCTGAGCCTCGGTGCTAACCTCCGTCGGCGCAACGACTGCATTGATGCCATTTGCAACCGGCAGCGCCGCGGACTCGAAAATGCGCCGTTGATTTAGACGGTTGGTAAGGAAAGAATACTCCAACATAATGTCAGCAGCGAGAATTTGCCCGGTGCGCGGATTTGAAAAGCTGGGGCCATACCCGCCAAATGGTGGCTGCGGGCTTGAGGTCCAACGAAGTACATTGTACCGAATGTCACCTGCATCCCATTCAGCATCGTCGGGCTGTATTTTTACTTGGATTGCATTTCTGAAGCCGGCTGCTTCGAACGCTGGATTCCATGCCTCTGCGGCTTTTCTGATGATTGGGCGCAGTTCCTCCGGCGTTGTGTTTTCAATCCAGTAAGTGATTGGCTCAACGGGTTCTGAAACTTCTGCTGTGGGGTCTTGCTTTACCAAATGCCAGCGATTGATAAGGTCTCGCCACGGCGTGGCAGATTGGCTCGTTTGGTCGTTTATATAGTCAAGAAAGTACCCAATCCGACTATCATCGCGCCGGGGAATATAGCCATTCTCAGGCATTGCAACCAATGTATGTTGAACGCCGACAGTTACATTTCGAGCATCTGTAATATCAAACCAATTTCCTCGGTTGATTGGCGAGGGGTTTGAATAGACATACTCAACTTTTACGGCTGTGTTTTCTGGGTAGTTATGAATGTCTGTGACACGGGTTTTGCCGCGAGACAATTTCCCCAATTTGAAGCCAAGGTTGGGTTGAGGGCGCGGCGCGCTGCTGGGGCGAATTTGCTCAAAGGTTTCGTTCTTAAACAATGCGTCAACATTGATTAAAAAGGCAGTGTCTTCTTCGTTTGTAGCGCGAATACCGCCAACAAAAATTACAGAATTTGAGATATTGGCTTGTTCGGCTTTTGCCAAGTTGTTTTCGGGGTCAAAATAAAAATAGGGATTGACCTCAATGAAAGCTAATTGCTTGAAGCGTTTTTCAATCTTGAAGACTTTTTGAGCGCGAAACTGGCCGCGAAAGTGGCCCCCCTCAACGACACCATCAGACACATGGGAATAATAAATGAATTCCTTGCCTATTTGATCGGAGCGAACTTCCATTTGAAGGCTGCCGGTCTCTGCGTTGCGGTATATTTTAAAAAGGCCCTCAATAGGGTCATAGCCCTTGGTTAGTGCGCTTATTAAGCGCTTTTTCTTTTTCTTTTTTTCGGCCTCTTTTTTTTCGGCATCTTTTTTATCAGCGTCCTTCGAGCCTTCTTTCTTAGTGTCTTCTTCTCCGTCTTTGTCTTTTTCCTCGTCTTTGTCTTCTTCGTCAGGCTCTTCCTGTTTTTTTGCAATTGGCGGTTTCTTGGGTTTATCGTCATCCTGAAAGGCATGCGCTGCGGTGGGTGCAGAAAATGCTAGAGCGATCAATGCCGTCGCGGTTAGCATATTCTTAATTGTTTGTTCCAAATTCATTGCTTGCTCCCTCGAAACCATTTACGCAGCATTTCAGTTGTTGAAGTGGGCTTTATTCTCGCTGTAAACCGAGCTTCGTCAAGAGCGAGTGAGTTCCACTAAACCCTTCAGGCCTTCGCCCCATCTCATTTTTTTTGAAAAATACTTATTGGACGTTTTTTCGTGATCGGTCAAAAATCAGCCGAAAATCGCGGCAGCCCCCTTGCGGTTCTTTAACCGTGTAGGCGTCGAGTATGTTTTTAAATTCCAGCCGTGCCAGAATTTTTTCATATTCATCTTTGGCGAAGGATGAAAGTCTAGCTTCGGCTTTCGCGGTAAATTCTTCAATGTCGTCCGGGTCAAATCTACAAAACCGTGCACCACCAGCAATAATCGCGCTCTCGCGGGCAAGCGCCAGCAGCCGGTCTTCCTGTGCTGTGGCTGCGATTGAACTCACGGTGCTTGTAATAAAGACTGCAACCGCAATCACTAGGCCATGTGAGGAAAAAGATGTGAAAAGACGCATTGTATCTCTCATTCGTTTCAATGACTTTACCGTCAAGATTGCAGTGAAACAAGTCACGAACATGACAAAATACAAGTATGTCCGTTCACCATAAAACTTATGGCGTAAAATCAAAGCTCACTGGTCCGGAAGCCGCGGTGATGTCGCCGCCTTTGCGCTCACCCTTAACAGTGGCGAGTACCGAGTTGACCTGTTCGGGAATGTCACCAAGGAAAATTGAATTCATAAATTCTATTTGTTGTGGCCGTTTTGGCCAATCAGCTTCCAGGTAGGCAATGACGGTCAGGCCGTCCGTTTCAATGCCAAGAAACAGGAGGTCAACGAGTGTGTCGTCCAGACGAACTGCAATGTTATTTGTTACATAGTTTTTGGTTGCGGTCTCCAAAGTGTTGAAGTCTGTTTCATCCAAAAAACTTAGCCTGCGGTCCAAAAGGAGGGATAATTTGGTCTCTAATTCATGGCTGTGAATTTGCATCACCAATTCAATAGAGCCGTCGGCGTCGTTCCAGTCTAGCTGTGAGAAAGAGTTGTAAACATTGTGAGCTGACAATGACGGCGCGAGCAAAAGGCACAGTGCCATCAGCGATAAAGCTGGTACTTTCACCGCAGTTTTCAGTTCTTTAATTACTCGGTACATCCGTTTTTTCCTGTAAGCGAAGGGCCAAACAGCCCCACGCCTCCGTTTTACCCGTACTATTGCTGATTGCCATCCTGAGCAGCTTCAGGTTTTTTGGCCGGCATCGCTTCTTTCATTAGGTTGCGACCAGGGCGCCGTTTAAACAGCTCCACTCGGCTAACCGCAGCTTTGGCAGGCCATGCATTGTTGCTCATATCGGCATCAGCAATCTCGTGATACGGATCGAGTGTGACAGACTTGATGACTTTCTTGCGCACAAGAAGTTTTGTAACCTCATGAGCGTTAGCGCGCCAAATTTCTGCCGGTACGCGGACATCTTCGGTTGAGCCATCTTTATACTCAACTTTTAATACCAGCGGCATCACGAGACCGCCGATATTTTTAAAGTCGATGAAATAAAGCTCATGGCCAAAATTCAGTAGTTCTTTTTCCCAGCCTTTTAGGCCTTTAAGTTTACCTGCATACGCCTTTTTCTGCTTTTCGGTAACTATATGGTCGTCATTTTCGTTGTAAAAATCCAATAGTTCCGGAAAGCGGTCAACTCGACGCGAGGCGCCTGACGCCTCATTGCGCATTTCACCAATATAAACGTTTTCTTTTTCGGCTTTTTCACGATCAATCTGATTTTCAATTTCCGGGTCACCGGTTTTAATGCGGGCGTGAGTTATGCCGGTGAGGGCGATGTCTACATGGTCCGTTGTATAGAACCATCCGCGCCAGAACCAATCCAGATCTTTAGCTGATGCGTCTTCCATTGTGCGGAAAAAATCTGCTGGATAAGGGCGTTTGAACTTCCAGCGACGCGAAAACTCCTTGAAGGAAAAATCAAACAGTTCGCGCCCCATCACTGTTTCCCGCAAAATATTCAGCGCCACAGCAGGTTTGATGTAGGCATTGGGGAAATAGCCAACAATACTATCGGATTGTGTCATGATCGGTGTTTGGTTCGGGCTTGTCATATAAGGGATAGCCCGAGCCGGGTGGCCATACCGGCTCGGGTAATTGGCTTCCCATTCCCGTTCCGATAGGCTTTGGATGAAGCTGTTTAATCCTTCATCCATCCATGCCCAATTGCGTTCGTCCGAGTTAACCACCATTGGGAAATAAATGTGCCCAATTTCGTGGATCACCACCGAGATAAGCCCGTATTTAGCCCGTTTGGTGTATGTCCTGACTTCTTCACCATTTATTGTTTCGATAACCGGCTTCGGACCATTTGATGTTATCATTGGGTATTCCATGCCGCCGCCGATAGGCCCGTTAACGGACCAGGCCACAGGGTAGGGGTACTCAAAGGAATAACGGCTGTAAGTTTCCAGTGTATGGGCAATGGCGTGGGTTGAATATTTGTCCCACAGTGGCATGGCTTCATCTGGGTAAAGCGACATGGCCATAACTATGCGGTCAGAGTCCGGCATTTTTACGCCCATTGCATCCCAAACAAATTTACGAGACGAACCAAAGGCAAAGTCGCGGACATTTTCTGCGGCGAAGGTCCAGGTTTTGGTCTCGTCGCTGCCTTCTTTCTCGTTTTCCAAAGCTTCTTCGCGGTTGACTATAAAAATAGGGCGGTCCGATGAGCGGGCGGCCTCGAGGCGTCTGCGTTGTTCGCGAGTGAGCACATCACGCGGATTTTGCAGTTCGCCGGTTGAACCAACAATATGGTCGGCGGGCACAGTAATATCGACCTCATAGTCGCCGAATTCTAGGGTGAATTCGCCCGTACCTATAAATTGCTTGTGCTCCCACCCTTTCTGGTCGGTGTAAGCCGCAAGACGAGGAAACCACTGGGATATAAAATATATATCATTGCCGTCGCGTTCATAAGGCTCGTAACCGCCGCGCGCCCGCATAATGTTGCCGTCTACAATATTGAACCACCAGTCGATCTCGAAACTGAAGCTTTCTCCAGGTTTCAGCGGCTTATTTAGGTCGATACGCATCATGGTATCGCTCAATGTGTAGGCAAGGTCATCGCCTCCAGACTGAACACGTGTGAGGTTAAGGCCCCATTCCTGCATTTCAGTGCGCGCCAGATACTCCAGAGTTGCAAAACCCATGCGGTTCCGGGCGCCCTTGCTTTGGTTCATGGCTGCGACAGAATCGGAATGTTTAGAGAACCTGTTTTGGTCTAATTGAAGCCAAAGATAGGTCAGTGTATCGGGGGAGTTGTTCTTGTAATTCACTCTCTGGCTGCCGGTGATAACGCGCTTTTTCTCATCCAGGTTTACATCGATGTCATAGTCTACCTTTTGCTGCCAGTAGGCATGCCCCGGTGCGCCCGAACCTGTACGGTAGACATTCGGTGTAGGCAAATGTTCTTCCAGCTGCCTGAATTTATCTTCAAACGCCCCTTTGGTTTGTTTGACCGGATCAGCAGACGCTGCCGTTAACCCCACAGCGAAAATGATGATACTGAGAATAGCGTTTATTGCCCGCATGGTTAGCCCCCGTGATATCGAACCTAATTGAATAAAATAATTGGCGTGAACCTATGGCAATTGCCTTGGTTCGACAAGAAAAATGCGCGACTAAACTATCGTTGATATCAGCGCTGCGAAGGGAAAACTCACGGTTGACCGTAATACTTCTGAAATGCCGGTTCCAAAACCTATGTTTGAACCAGCATACGGAACGAAACAAATAGAAATACTGGATATATAATGAAAAAATTAGCAATAGCAGCGACAGTAACATTTGCAATTAGCGCCTCATTGATGGCCCAAGATTCCGGGCCACGTGGGCCGCAAGAAGCGTTTAGGAAACTTGACCTGAACTCAAACGGCGTAGTGACCCATGACGAACTGATGCGTGAAGCACAAAGGAAACTTGCTGAGTTCGACCAGAATCAGGACGGCGTAATCGTTTTGGAAGAACTACCGGAAAAAATGCCGTTACCGGCGCGCGCTGAGCGCCGTCTTGCCCATATGAAAGAACGCGCAGAAGCCCGCGAGCAGGCTGGTGAAGAAAGAGGCGGTCGGCGCGGCCAAAGGCTATCACCGGAAGAGCGGGCAGAGAAAATGCACCCGACCCGTATTAAATTTATGGCGCGTATGGACAAAAACGGCGACGAGCAACTGAATGTTGAAGAGATGGCGATGCCGTTAATTAAACGCTTTAAGCGGACCGATGTTAACGGTGATGGTGAAGTAACCCAAGCCGAATTCGAGCAATCGATGGAACAGCGACGGCACAAGCGCGGAAAGAAGATTAAACAGGAACGCCGCGGATAGAACCAAACTTTTTCAAGAACTACCCTCCCTGAGCCTCATATCTGGCCATCCTGTGCTTGCCCTTTTCCAAGGCTGGCGCTAGGGTGCGCCAGATTTTTTTTGTTTCAGAGTCAATTTCTAGTTTTTGACGACTGAAACTGCTGTTGAAAAGGCATGCACCATGTTTAAGGGCTCTCTACCTGCACTGATAACGCCGTTCACCGAAAGCTTTGAGGTGGATGCGCCGCGCTTTCAGAAATTTGTTGATTGGCAGATCGGACAGGGTTCTAACGGCGTTGTTGCGGTGGGCACAACTGGCGAATCACCGACACTCAGCCACGACGAACACCACCGGGTGATTGAGCTGTGTGTGGAAGCGGCGGCTGGGAGAGTTCCTGTAGTTGCGGGAACCGGTTCCAACAACACGGCCGAAGCGGTTGCACTTACGCAGTTTGCACAGAAGGCCGGTGCTGACGGCGCATTGGTTGTTACTCCTTATTATAACAAACCAAGTCAGGAAGGTTTGTACCAGCATTTCAAAGCCATCCATGATGCGTCTGATTTGCCGATCATTATCTATAATATCCCGGGCCGTTCAGTGGTTGATATGTCTATTGAGACCATGGCGCGCTTGTTTCAACTGCCCCGTATTATCGGCGTTAAAGATGCGACTGGTGATTTGGACCGTTGCGCAGGCCAACGTGCGGCGATGGGCACAGAATTTGTGCAATTGTCAGGTGAAGATGCGACGGCGGTTGGTTTCAATGCTATGGGCGGCATCGGCTGTATTTCGGTTACTGCTAATGTTGCCCCGAAATTGTGCGCCGAAATGCAACAAGCATGCACTGACGGCGATTATGCCAGAGCGTTAAAGCTGAATGACACGCTGATGCCCTTGCACCGGGCTATGTTTATGGAGCCGAGCCCAGCGCCGGCAAAATATGCTGCCAGCCTGATCGGAATTTGCAGCGAAAACGTTCGTCTTCCGATTTTGCCTGTAAGCGAAGGCGCGCGGTCAATCATCGCATCAGCGGTTTATAATGCGGGGCTTGGTCCTACCGGGCTATGATCAGCTGATGGCACCCAAAAAGAAAAAAGATAAAGGTCCGCCGTCACGTATTGCGGCAGACAACCGCAAGGCGCGGTACCTCTATTTTATTGAGGACGAGTTTGAAGCAGGCCTTATGCTTACCGGCACCGAAGTAAAATCATTGCGGGATGGTCAGGCTAATATCAAGGAAAGCTACGCCGAAGAGAAAGACGGCGAGCTGTGGCTGATTAATGCCTATATTCCCGAGTTTTCGCACGGTAACCGGTTTAACCATCAACCTCGGCGTCCTCGAAAACTATTGATGCACGCACGCGAAATCGCTCGCTTGGGCGGTGCGGTTCAGAAGGGTGGCATGTCGCTTGTGCCGCTCAAGATCTATTTCAATGATCAGGGTAGAGCGAAAGTTGAGCTGGGACTCGGCAAAGGAAAGAAGTTGCATGACAAGCGCGAGACCACCAAACAGCGTGATTGGGATCGTCAGAAAGCCCGCCTGATGAAAGACCATGGATAACTGTTCCTTTCTTTAATACGCCATATACATCAGTAGATTAACGGTTGAAAAGTGCTTAAAAGCGAGCCGCATCTTTTATCAAAACTCTATCAACACTAATTTTTCTTAACTGTTTTTAAGAATGACTTGCAATAACAAAAACCCGGTGATAAACCCGATTCAAGTTTTTAATAATCATTCTCAAAAGCAAAATTATGAATAAATTTTTAGTTTACTCAGCCACAGCAATTTCAGCTCTTCTGGTTGGTGCAGCAGCAAACGCTGCAACCAACGCTGCTGCAGAAAATGCCGACATTGAAGAAATCATCGTTCAAGGCCGGTATTTATCACTTGATAAGCTCAATGCGGTGAAAACACCAACGCCGGTAATTAATGTTCCGCAAAGTTTAACGATCATTGGCAGCGAACAAATCTCGCGTCAGGCTTTTACAAATATTGGTGACATCACTCGGTATTCACCCGGTATTTCCACCAGTCAGGGTGAGGGCCACCGCGATGCTATTATTATTCGCGGTATTCAGACAACCGCTGATTTTTATATCGACGGCGTTCGAGATGATGTTCAGTATTTCCGGCCGCTATACAATCTGGATAGAATCGAAATATTACGTGGTGCTAATGCCCTGCTGTTCGGGCGCGGCGGCGGCGGTATCGTGAACAGAGTTACAAAATCCCCCGAATTTGATGGTGACTTTATTGGTTATTCGGCAGCGCTGGATACTTTCGGTGCATACAGCCTCAGTAGTGACTTAAACTATTCAGT
>Ga0316204_10001148_pt1 | contig 77334 bp, 75 predicted proteins | sample 6monrhotite_MG_2_FD_205661 | JGI IMG/M metagenome (GOLD analysis project Ga0316204, IMG submission 205661) | Microbial mat bacterial communities from mineral coupon in-situ incubated in ocean water Damariscotta River, Maine, United States -... | ecosystem: Environmental > Aquatic > Marine >...
ATCCGGTATCCCTGGCCGCGCAACGTCGTGATGAAGGTGCTGCCGAATTTCTTTCGTAGCCGGTTGATCAGAACTTCGATGGTATTGGAATCCTTGTCTTCGTTAAGTCCGTAAATGTGATCCATCAAATCACTTTTTGACAATACCCTGTCGCCGTTCATCATCATATAGGCGGCAAGCCGGTATTCCATGGCGGTCAGGTTGACTGTCTGGCCGTGCATGGAAATGGACGAACCGGCAGTGTCGAGTTTCGCATTTCCACATTCAATCACGGCCGTGGCGTTACCGCTTTTGCGACGAATAAGCGCTTCAACGCGGGCTGCGAGCTCTTCCATTTCAAATGGTTTGGCCAGGTAATCGTCGGCTCCGCCACGTAAGCCCGACACCTTCTCCTGCCAGGAACTTCGGGCCGACAAAATCATAACGGGTGTTTTGTGACCGGCATTGCGCCAGCTTTCAAGGACGCTCAGGCCGTTCATTCCGGGCAAGCCCAGGTCAAGTATGATGGCATCATACGTTTCCGTATCACCAAGGAAGTGACCTTGCTCGCCATCGTGAGCGATGTCGACCACATAACCCAGACGTCCAAGTGCGGAGGCTACCTGTCGGGCGATTTCGGTTTCGTCTTCGACGACCAGGATTCTCATTTACTTGTTTTCTTCCACATCCAGCGCGCCATAGGGGGCGCCATTAATTTCAAGCGGAATCAGTGTTTTGGCATCGAACAGTATTTCCAGAACCATTCCGTCGGATTGAAGCACTTTTAGCTCGTAAATCCAACTGGTAGGAAGGTCGCCTTCTTCATTTTCCGGGGCCAGGTCCACTTTCAGGACGCGACCGGGAAACGGCTCTTTTATGGTGTCGAGCAATTCAGACAGTGGCGTAACATAACCTGCACGTTCTGCCTGACGGATCAAATCGGCGTCGGCCAAAACTTTGCCTGGCAGTAACACGCCAAGAAAGGCCAGCAATCCGAACGTATGCAGGAACCGGCGTTTCATGTGGAAATTATTCCAAGGCTTCGATCAGGCGATGATCGATTAAGTCTTTCAACAGGACATCGACGTCACGGGCGACAATTCCCCGATCTGCATCGGGAAAAGCAATCAGCAGCAGTTTTACAATCTGGTCCATATCCATGGGGTCGGATAATGCCTGCCATAAGACCGAGCCGGGGCCATCGAGTTGGTACAAGGCGTCGGTTTCCGGTTTTACCAGAAATACGCTGTCATCGACTCTGCGGATGACGGTGTCTTTACTTTGTTTGTAGTGCATTGTTGTTTGTTACGTCCTTCAGGCGGACATTCTGGTGCCAAAACGTTCACACAACAGATCGGCGGCCTGTTCAACTGTTGCGTACTTCAGGATATGGGTGTCGGCCTGCCAGGATACCTCGATCAACCTGTCAAGGACGTCTGCGGCAGCGACATTCTTTGAAAAATTCCGCAAGATGATGTTTTTGACAATATCACTTTCTTTGGCGTGCAGTAGTTCGGGCGCGTACGCATCGTCCCGTTCCAGCAAGACAATGCCGGATATGGGGGCGGTTTCTCCAAGGGAGGCAAGTTCGTAGTTGTGCAGGTCGATATATTGATAGCGTTCACTTGTAGCGCTCAGGCGGGATTTGGCGAAATTTAGAAATCCACTTCCTGCTTGGTCCGGCAACGGCCGCCGAAGCCTGGGCAGGATGCCCGGAGCGACGCCGAAATTCCGGTTGTTTTCGATAGGCAGGACGTCATCGGAAAAAATAGGTACGCCCCGACGGGCCAGCTCTACCGAAAGCGTGCTTTTGCCAGAGCGATAGGTGCTGGGAAATATGACAAGGCCATCGTTAAAGCGCGCGGCGGCACCATGCAGGCACATCATGCCGGTCGCTGTATCCAGGTAGGCCTTGACCAGGTCGACAAAAAAATCACAAACCGCATCGACGGGATCTTCAAAACCAATCGGCTGATCCAGCCAGCGGGAGCTGCGAACGAATGATGTGCCGATCTTTTCGATGCAAATGACGGGTTCGACGTCGTGAGGGCCTTCGTACGGCGTTATATTCCAGCCACGCAGGAGCTGCCCAATGATTCCGCTTAAGTTTGCACATCCCGTCAGTACAACAGGGCCGCGTAAATCTGCAAATGAAAGGTAGATTGATCTTTTGTTCATTTCCCGACGGTTCCTCCCAGAAAGAAACCGGCCGCCGGACGAGCCGGCGGCCGAGATTAGATAACCAGATCAGATAGCGGCTGTTCCGCCTGGTGCTGCATCACCAGTGCCGGCCGTGCCACCCGTACCGCCAGTCCCAGTCGCACCGGTGTCAGCTGTGCCACCAGTGCCGCCTGTACCACCGGTACCAGTCGTACCGGTATCCGCAGTGCCGCCAGTACCTGTTCCACCAGCAGTGCCACCCGTATCGGCCGAAGCGCCGGAACCACCGTCGGCTCCTGATCCACCACTGTCGGAACCACTACCGCCAGCTGAATCAGTTCCTGTGCCGCCGCCACCAGAGCCGCCACCAGCACTACCGCCGCCGCCAGAACCGCCACCGGCACCACCGCCGCCGCCAGAACCGCCACCGGCACCACCGCCGCCGCCAGAACCGCCGCCGGCACCACCGCCGCCGCCAGAACCGCCACCGCCGCCACCGCCGCCGCCGCCACCACCGCCGCCACCGCCGCCACCGGAACCACCGCCGGAAGCCGATGCCGGATTAAGCTTCAAAAGCACCGGTGTTGTGTAGGCCGCCAACGTGGCAAACCCCAGCTTGACCAGGACATCCCGACGGGAAGAAATTTTCCGCTCTAATGCCATGTTGATTAATTCTTGTTCTTTCATGAAAGAACTCCTTTCTTAAGACGTTTGGTTACTCCCTGCGGGATACTTTAATTAGTTATTTTGTTCGATTCTTGAATGGACCCAAACGCCATCAGCGCGGCGACAGGCGTACCGCCGGTTCGTTCTGATGCGTTGAGTGTCGCTGAAAACGCCTTCGTAACTGCGGCAGGTAAGTCCTTTGGAATTTGTTTCCAGGGTCAATGGATTTATCCCAATGCGGGGGCTTCCTTTGCTGCCGCGCCAGTATGATATTTCGCCGTTTTTGTTGTTCGACAAAGTGTCCTGGACGGCTTTTGTCAGGCTCTGCTGTTCAGCCACAGAAAAGACCGATGAATTGAAGCCGTAAGACACCAATTCGCGGCGATCTGACGGGCCTGAAAGAAAGCTGTCACGTCGCAGCACATAGTGGCCAATCAGCGGCGCATAATTATAAGTGCGTGTTTGACGCCAGGTTTTACCGTTGTAGCGATGGCAGACAATTTTGAAAGTGTCGTAGGAACCAAGAGCGATGCGAACCGTTTCTGTCCCCTCGACTTTGCATTGCCATATCTGTTTGTATGTCCGGCTGTTTTTGCCATCGTTGTCTGCTGCATTTCGGGTGAAATTGAAACTTTCGGTATTGCCGACTTTCAGTGGCCATAACATATCTGGCCTTGCATCCGTTTCAGATGAACCGCGTCGGGTTGCCGTTTGCCAGTTTAAGTAGGGAATCGTGAAATTGCGGTAGGTTTTGCGAACGATGCCATTGTTCGTACGCCAGGTCAGGATATTGCCTTCCTTGGCGATAACGGTTTCGCTGTTGCCGTTGTCGTATATGTATTGTTCTCCCTGTGCATAATCGGGAAGGGCGGTCAGGGGCAACACCAGTTCCGGCGATTTCAGTTTTTGAATTTCTGCGCAACCGCCAAGCAGCAGGGCGAAGAAAACAGCAGGGATAGCAAGCGTGAAAGGTTTTTTCATTTAATCCGTCATCGAAATCAGTTTTCGTTATGACGGTATATAGCGGAAGCAACCTGTCGCGAACCTTAAGGCCACGCAGAGCAAGCGCAAATTGGTTGCGTGCAGTGATATATATAGAGCGGGTGGATTTAATTTAGATGTAGGAGCTGGTCGTCCGTAGTCGACGCGAAATTGTGATCGCCAGAGATTGATAGAATCTATGGGCAAAGCCTGGCACCTGGGTAATAAATTCCTCGATATCTGCACCATCGATGCGGATCAGGGTGGTGAACTCATCGGCGATCACATCTGCGCTGACCTGTAGTTTGTCCAGATAGGACATTTCCCCGAACACAGACCAGGGCCCGAGTCTGGCAAGTTCGGTCACGGCGTCATTATGGTGGCGTTCGATGCGAACGGTCCCCTGGGTGACGACATAAAGCGAGTTATTCGTTTGACCTTGTTTCAGGATCGGGGCGTCACTCGGGAAAGACATTCGATTGCCATGCTCGAAAATCAGCTGAAAATCCGAAGATTCCATTTTTTCGAAGGTGGTGACGAAATTATGGAAATAACGGGTGTCCGGTGCCAGGGACAATATCTCGTTGGTTTCTGGTGTCATCCTGGCTCCTAATACGCGCCGGTGTCATTTGATTGGGGCGGGCAATTCTTCACTTCTGGTCACGATACAGAAGAATCTGCACTGTAACTTAATAAAACTATACACATCGAACCTGAACGGACCCTTAAGGAAATGTTGTTCAGGCAGGGACCGGTTGCCGCCGATTCTCCGATGCTCTATAAATGGAGCGCGTCGGGGCAACCCGCAACAGACAACGGATCAAGTAGCGGACATGCATATATTTCGCGCCCGAAGAGGACGCAGCCCAAATATGATTGCGGCGATGATTTCCATTGTAGCGGTGCTGATGCTGGCTGCTGGCGGTGTCGCCCGCGCTGATGTGGCAACACACAGTGAGATCGCTGCCATTACCGCGCCCCAGCATCCTGTTGCCGGTGTGGCCGTTCCAGGCCCGTTGAGCGAATCTGATGTGGCGTTTTACCGCGATATTTTCCATGTTCAGGAACGCGGCGAGTGGAAAAAGGCCGACCGGTTGATTGCTCAACTGGCGGATCCCATCCTCATGGGGCATGTGTTGGCCCAACGGTATTTGCACCCGACCAAGTATCGTTCCAAATACAAAGAGCTGAAGGCATGGATGGCGCTGTATGCCGACCATCCCGACGCGCCCCGGTTGTACAAGCTGGCGCTCAGACGCAAGCCCGCGAACTGGAAAAGCCCGACCCCACCGCTTAAGGGGTACTTGGGGGGCAGCAGCCATGACGTTGTTGGCATTATGCCCCCGCGTGGAAAGAAATTGTCCCGTGCGCAACGCCGCGAAGTTCGGACTATAAAACGCAAAGTTCGCAGTCTGCTCAGAAGCGGCTGGACCAAGGCGGCGAAGAATTTACTGGCGAGTAAGCGTACGCGAAAACTGTTGTCCGATTTCGAGATGGATCAGGCCAAGGCCCGCCTTGCCGCAGGATATTTTGGCGCCGGGCGCGACGAATGGGCGGTCAAGTGGGGAGGCGAAGCGGCGACCCGGTCCGGGGCCTGGTTACCAGAAGCTAACTGGACGGCGGGTCTGGCCTCGTGGCGATTGGGCAGGCAAGCCGACGCCGCACGGCACTTCGAGGCCGCATCCACGGTCCGTGGCGCATCGGACTGGATGACGTCTGCCGCCGCGTTCTGGGCCGCGCGCGCCCACCTGATCAGTGGCAATGCCGAACTGGTAAACCCGATGCTAAGTCGGGCGGCGGCCTATCCGCGCACATTTTATGGCCTGTTGGCGCGGCGCATCCTGGGTATTCCCAATAAATTCGAATGGCAAATTCCAGTAACGCAACATGATACATATGGCCGCCTGTTGACATCAAAAGCCGGTCGGCGGGCGTTAAGCCTGGCCCAGGTCGGCCAACAGCAGCGCGCCGAACGGGATTTGCGCGCCCTGGCTGCAAGGTCCGGGCCGGAACTGGCGCGCGATATTCTCGCCTTGGCAGGCACGTCCAATATGCCAGCGCTGGCCGTGCGACTGAACAGGTTGCTCTATCCTGGCGGTGGTGGTTTTGACGCCGCGGCCTATCCTCTGGGCAACTGGCAACCCACCAATGGTTACCATGTAGACAAAGCGCTGATTTTTGCCCTGATCAGGCAGGAATCCGTATTCAACCCCAAAGCTAAAAGCTGGGCCGGGGCCCGTGGATTGATGCAGTTGATGCCGCGAACGGCCAGTTATGTTGCCCGTGACCGCCGCTTCCATCAAGGTGCCGCGACCCGAAGCACGCTGTTCGATCCCAGGATCAATTTGCAATTGGGGCAGCAGTATATTGAAATCCTGCTCAAGGATAAAAAGATCAACGGCGACCTGTTTTTGCTGGCAGCGGCCTGGAACGGCGGCCCCGGCAACCTGAACAAGTGGCGTCGGAATACCGATAGCATGAATGATCCGCTGTTTTTTATAGAAAGCCTGCCATCGCGTGAAACGCGCATATTTATTGAACGGGTGCTGGCCAACCTGTGGATTTATCGCGACCGCCTGGGCCAGCCCTCGCCCTCGCTCGATGCCATCGCTGCTGGCGACTGGCCAGTTTATGTGGCCCTAGATGACGAACCAAACAAGGTAGCAAAAAATGTCGAAGATAGATGGATCGCGGGACTTTCTACCCGTTAATATCGCCGTTATGACGGTGTCTGATACCCGTACGCTCGAAAATGACAAATCCGGCCAGGTCCTGGCTGACCGGCTTGTTGCCGCAGGCCATATTCTGGCAGACCGCGCCATCGTTATAGACGAAGCCGACATCATTGTTGAAAAACTTAAAAAATGGATCGGCGATGACGGTATCGATGTGGTGATTGCCACTGGCGGCACGGGGTTGACGGGGCGCGATGTTACTCCTGAAGCTTTCGCGCAAGTCGTCCAAAAGGAAATCCCCGGCTTTGGTGAATTGTTTCGCTGGCTCAGCTACCAGAAAATTTCAACCTCGACCATTCAATCCCGGGCCACTGCGGGCCTGGCCGATGGCACTTATCTGTTTGCCCTGCCCGGCTCCCCAGGGGCTTGTAAGGACGCTTGGGATGACATTTTGGTTCACCAGCTCGATGCGCGCTACAAGCCGTGCAATTTTGTCGAACTTATGCCCCGCCTGAAAGAGCATTTGTAAGCCATTTTTGATAGGCTGCCCCGTCGTCGATGTCTTCCAGTGTTTCCAGGCGCGCCGATGATTTCCCGTGTGCGGTGACGTTGATCAACGTGTCGGCCAAGGCGTGCTGTGTTGACCAGCGTACGTTTTTGAACATCTCCGCCATTCCAAAAGAACGATTGCTGCCAACCAGCCAATATCCCCCATCGGCGGCCGGGCCAAAGACGGTATCGTGATCTTCCAAGGCGGTGAAGGCGGCTTCTATATGGTGCGGCTCTATGGCCGGGATGTCGGCGCCGATCAGGGCCACCGGGCCCGGTGGCAGAGCCTCGATCGTTCGGGCCATGCGATCGCCAAGGTCGCCTGTGCCCTGTGATATTGCATTATACGTGTCGGGCCAGAACGGGGGGGCAGTGACAGCGGCGTCCGGTGTCAGCGAAATCCAGCACTGCCAGGTTGCGTCCGTTGACAGGCGGGCGAGGACGCCCGTCAGGGTTTGGCGATAGAATTCCAGGGCACCTTCATTCCCGATGTCAGCGGCCAGCCGGGTTTTGACAGCTCCCAGCCTTGGCGCTTTGGCAAAGACGGCAAGGTGTCGGTTTGCTTTCATCGGTACAGTCTTTCAATGGTCCGGGGGGGGAGGCCTGCGAAATAGAGCGCCAGGCACGTAAGGTTGCGCAAGGGCCGTAAAAAGTAGCCGCCTTTTTTGTAGCGATCGGCAGAGGTCACCGCCTCGGCGTCCAAAAATGTGATCCTGTGGCCGCCGATCCGCCGGATCAGATCCACATCTTCCATCAGGGGGAGTTCTTTGAAGCCGCCCAGTTCCTTGTAAAAATGCTGCGATATGAGCAAGGCCTGATCGCCATAAGGCAAGCCGAACGTTCGATTGCGCCAGGCGACCATTTTTTCAAGCCTGCGGGCCGGTGCCGCGTCATCATCAAGCCTGAATTGAAAGACGGCGGCGCGGTGACTGTTTTGTGCCGCTGTCATAAAACCGAGCGCGGCATCACGCCAGCCATTTGAAAGTCGGGTGTCGGCGTGCAGGAATAAAAGCCACTCGCCGGTTGCCGCGTCGGCACCTGTGGCCAGCTGGCGTCCGCGTCCGGGCCGGGTGACGATAAAACGGGTGCCCTGGGCGGCGGCTATTTCGTCAGTGTCATCGTTTGATCCGCCATCGGCGATGATAATGTCGTCGCCGGGTGTCGGGTCCAGGGCGTCGAGGACCGGGCGCAGGCGCCCGGCCTCGTTCAGGGTTGGAATGATAATGCTTAAGCTGGGAACTTCTTTGTTTGACATGTTCCATCCATAGCATAACCCCGCCGCCCTAGCGGTGGTTTTTGATGGTCACGCGGTGCCATCCGCGTTCGACAGCATTGACGATCTTCAGGGTCGCCGAACTGAGTAGGCCTTCGAGCGGGGTGGGCCGATCGTCGAAGGTGTGGCGGCGGTGACGTTCAATTTGGCTCATGTGGGCGAAGTGATCGTGGTTTCGGCTGACCAGGTGGTAGGGGTTCATGATATATCTCCGTTTGTTTATTGATTAAGGGTTGATTAGCTGTGATTCAATAAATACAAGGGACAGTGACCACATACAAACGAGTACTTTTCGCAATATAAGTTAGAAAAACTAAGGTATATTGATGTCTCGTCGCTTGCCGCCCTTAAATTCCTTGCGCGCCTTCGAGGTTGCTGCCCGCCATATGAGCTTTACCCGGGCGGCCCTTGAGCTGAACGTCACTCCGGCCGCCGTTAGTCATCAGATTAAGGCGCTGGAGGACATCATCGGGGCACCACTGTTCGTGCGCCTGACGCGAGCCCTCAGGCTGACTGATCGGGGGCGTGCAGCACTTCCGGTATTGAGTGAAGGATTTGATCAGTTGTCCGAGGCGGCGAAGATAATGACGGGAGGGGCGGAAGCAGGCGTCTTTACGATCTCAACAGCGCCTGCATTTGCTGCCAAGTGGCTGGTCGCCAGGCTTGACGACTTTCAAGAATTGAACCCCGGTATCAAGGTTCGTATCGATGCCTCGATAGCGCTTGTCGATTTGCGTCGGGATGGGGTCGATGTGGCAATCCGCTATGGCGGCGGCATTTATCCCGGGCACAGCACTGATCGCTTGTCTGATGAAGAAGTGTTTCCCGTGTGTAGCCCGAAGTTGATGAACGGGCCGTATCCACTGAACAATCCCGAAGACCTTGATCATCATATCCTGCTGCATGCGGGATATGCGGCGTCTGACCCGACCTATCCGGAATGGCGCATGTGGCTGAAGTCGGCCGGGGTAACGAAAGTTGACTGGCGCAAGGGGCCGGAATTTTCACATGAAAGCATGGCCGTACAGGCGGCCATCGAAGGTCATGGCGTGGCGCTGGTGAACACCACCCTGGTCAGGGACGATCTGGCCTCGGGCACATTGGTCAGGCCGTTCGATCTGGGTATGCCGACGTCTTTTGCTTATTACCTGGTGATTCCCACCGAAACGCTGGATCGACCGGACATCAGTGCCTTTCGCAGATGGTTGCTCGATGCCATTGCGGTTTAGTTTGTTCTTGATTTGTTCTCAATGTTGAGCTACGCTTGGCCTATGTTCGATTTAAGGGACGAAATCCCCACCAAAGGCCGGGGCGCAGTGGCTAACCCGGTTGGTCGCCACGAATTGCTGGGGCGTTTTAACATTGATGACGGTTGGGATTATGATGATCCCGATCTGCCGCCATTGCGCACGCTTGTAACGCCCGAGGCTTGCCGGTCGGCGCTGACCTATAACACCTCGCCGGATCTGCCGTTTGATCGCTCCATCAACCCATACCGGGGCTGTGAACACGGTTGTATTTATTGTTACGCCAGGCCCAGTCACGCCAATATGGGGCTATCGCCGGGGCTTGATTTTGAAAGCCGCCTGTTCGCCAAGCCCGACATTGCCTATGTGCTGGAAAAACAGCTGCGCAAGCCCGGTTACCGTCCGGCGCCAATCATGTTGGGATCCAATACGGACCCCTATCAACCGATCGAAAAACAACACCGCCTGACGCGAAAGATCCTCGAAGTGCTGGCGGCCTGCGATCACCCGGTTACTGTCGTCACCAAGTCGGCGATGGTGTTGCGCGATCTGGACCTGCTGGCACCCATGGCCGAAAAAGGACTGGTCAGTGTCGCGGTGTCCGTTACCACGCTGGACCGTGATTTGGCGCGCTCCATGGAACCCCGTGCCGCTACGCCGGACAAGCGGTTGCATACCATCGCAGAACTTAGCAAGGCAGGGGTACCGGCCATGGTATTTGCCGCCCCCATGATTCCCTTTTTGAATGACGCCGAACTGGAAAGCATTCTGGCCGCCGGCAAAAAGGCAGGTGCTGTGGCGGCCTCCTACATTTTGATCCGCTTGCCAATGGAACTGAAAGACCTGTTTGAAGACTGGCTTAAGCAACACGCCCCTGGCAAGGCAGCTCATGTGCTGAGCCTGATCCGCCAGGTCAGGGGCGGTGAACTCAACGATGCGACATTTGGTCGTCGTATGAAAGGCAGCGGCGAAATTGCCGATCTTTTGGCCAAACGGTTCAGGCTGGCGTGCCGTAAACATGGGCTTAGTCCTGCCAAAGACAGTGGCCTGAAACTCGATACTGGCCTGTTTCGCATGCCGGTGCGGGCGGGCGATCAATTGGCGCTGTTTTGACGGATTGGGATTTTGTCGTGTTCAATCAAGTCGGGCGGTCAGGATTTTAAAACCCGCGATACCGAACGCCACAGCGAAGACGGCTTCGAACCACCGTCGCATCTTGGCATAGCCGGTGGTTACGGCACCATTTGAAAACAACAGCGCGTAACCGTGAAAGATCAGGAAGCTTTGGAACCCAACGGCGGCGATGACAACAGCAAGCGCTTCAATGGAAGAATGAGCTGGCACGCCAATGGAAAAAAGAGATCCGAAAAAGAGAATGGCTTTCGGGTTCGTCAGGTGCAGCATCAGGCCTTTGGTATAAGCGGTGCCTGTTGAATGGATTGAAATTCCAAGCACTTTTGTTGATGCCGGTTTGAACGCAGAGCGTGCCGACTTGTATGCCAGAAACAACAAGTAAGTGGCACCGAAATAGCGCAGAACTTCGAACGCCCACGCATTTGCCAGCATCACGGCACCTAGCCCGAATGCCGCGGAAATCGACCACATAAAAGACCCCGTCGTGATTCCCGTCGCAAGCGCAAGGCCGTGGCGACGCCCTGACTTCATTGACGTGCCTGCAATGGCAAGCGTCGCTGGTCCCGGGCTGGCCGCTCCTATCAATGCCGCTACGAGGATGAGGGGAAGGTCGATACTGTCCAACATTTTCCAATAATCCATTCGCTGTTAACAGTTGTCAACATTGGCTTTCCGTCGCCATTCCGGTTGACGTGAAAATGATCCTGTGTGGTAGGTTCAGGTATGCCTGATTTTTCTCTCGAACAGAACGCCATCGATCAGGGGCACTGCCCCGTTTGCGGCGTCGACGAAGCCGGTCGTGGCCCGTGGGCAGGGCCGGTGATCGCCGGGGCGGTAATTCTCGACATGAACAATCTGCCCGACCTTTTGCGCTCGGGGCTGGATGATTCAAAAAAACTGAATGCGCCGAAGCGGGCACTATTGTTCGAGGCCTTGCAGGATTGCGCCCAGATCGGCGTTGGCATGGCAACCGTCCAGGAAATTGATGACATCAATATCTTGCAAGGTACCTTGATGGCCATGCAACGGGCCGTCGCCAATTTACCGCAGGCTCCCTCCTTTGCTCTGGTCGATGGTAATCGCCCACCAAGTCTTGAGTGCGCCGTGCGTACGGTAATCAAGGGGGATGGTCTGTCCCTTTCCATTGCGGCGGCGTCCATTGTCGCCAAGGTGACGCGGGACCGCATCATGGTTGATTTAGCCAATCGACATCCTGGTTATGGATGGGAACGTAATGCCGGGTACGGTACGCCCCAACATCAACGCGGTTTGGCAAAATTGGGTATTACCGATCATCACCGTCGTAGTTTTGCCCCTATTGCCAAGTTGCTCGACCCCATATCTTGAGTCCGCCTTTGGGGTTGGTCCCTACATGTTGGGTCAAAAACTTTATCTAACCCATTGAATCTATTTACTTCTTGACGGCGAGTCCTTGCTGAATCATTCTGCCGTCAGACCAAACAACCCTCCTGGGAGGGCTGACAGGTTACTCGAATTTTGAAGGAACGATCAAATTGCCTTGCCTCGAATGTCTCCATTTGAAGGCGGTTTGGTCCAAAAACTGGGCAGGGAGTGCGGCAGATAATGTCGCCTAAACAAGTATGACATCAGCTACCAAGAAACCGCGCGGGTTATCGCTCGTCAAATCTGAAAAAAGCATTTCCGAACCGATCAGGGATCAAATCCTTCAGGGTGACTGTATCGAGTTGATGAACGCTTTGCCCGAGGCCTCTGTCGATATGGTCTTTGCCGATCCACCCTATAACCTGCAATTGCAGGGCGACCTGGTGCGACCGAACCACACCAAGGTTGACGCAGTTGACGATCATTGGGATCAGTTCAGCAGCTTTCAGGCCTATGATGACTACAGTCGTGCCTGGTTGGCTGCCGCGCGCCGGGTGCTTAAGCCCGACGGCACTTTGTGGGTTATCGGATCCTACCACAACATTTTTCGCGTCGGCTCGGTTTTGCAGGATCTTGGCTATTGGATGCTGAATGACGTCGTCTGGCGCAAAACCAACCCCATGCCCAATTTTCGGGGACGACGTTTTACCAATGCTCATGAAACCTTGATCTGGTGCGCCCGCGAAAAAGAATCGCGTTACCGTTTCAATTACGAAGCCATGAAGAACCTGAACGAAGATTTGCAGATGCGGTCGGACTGGGAATTACCCATTTGCACCGGTCAGGAACGCCTTAAGGAAGGTGGCCAGAAGGCGCATCCGACGCAGAAGCCTGAATCGCTGTTGTACCGGGTTATTCTGTCTTCGACCGAAGTGGGGGATGTCATTCTTGATCCCTTCTTTGGAACCGGTACCACGGGCGCTGTCGCCAAAAAGATGGGTCGGCATTTCATTGGTCTTGAACAGGAAGAAAAGTACGTCGCCCTGGCCAAGGCCCGCATAAAAAAGGTCCGCGAAATCAGCGAGGAAGAAATGAAACTGTATTCCACGCCCATCAAACGCAACCTGCCACGTATTCCGTTTGGTCGCCTGATCGAACGCGGCCTGTTGCAACCGGGTACCGTGCTGTGTGATAGCCGACGCCACCACAAAGCGAGTGTTCGTGCCGACGGCAGCCTGACGACAGCAGACTTCAAAGGCTCGATCCATCAAGTCGGGGCGCACGTTCAAAAGGCACCTGCGTGCAACGGTTGGCAATTCTGGAATGTGGAAATGAAGGGCAAGTTGATCCCCATTGATATGTATCGCCAGAAATTGCGCGCCGAGCTGCATTAGAGTACGGTTCATTCGAACTGGTTTTGAATGATCGTACGAAGGGTGCTCTGATGTCGAAATGGGATATTCGTTTTTTGCGTCTGGCGCGCGAGGTCGCGACCTGGTCGAAAGATCGTTCGACCCAGGTCGGTGCCGTTATTATTGGCGAAGACCGCACGCCGGGGTCCTATGGCTACAACGGTTTCCCGCGCAATATCGATGATAAACGGGAAGATCGCCACGAACGGCCCACGAAATACGACTGGACCGAACACGCCGAACGCAATGCCATCTTTAACGCGGCCCGCACCGGCGTGGCGCTTAAGGGCGATACCATTTATGTCACCCATATTCCGTGTGCCGATTGTGCGCGCGCAATTATACAAGTCGGCATAAGCCGGGTGGTCGCCGATTCCAATTGCATGGAAGGCGGCTTTGCCGAGCGCTGGTCCGATGCCGCTCAGGTGACCCGTGAAATGCTCTCTGAGGCGGGCGTCGCACTTGATCTGGTCGAGGTTGTCGAGGAAGACACCTAAAAAAACGGGACCAATTGGCCCCGTTCCTTAAATCATCGTACTCTAATAAATTACCGCGTCGGTACAGGTTCGTCGCCGGAATAGTCGTAAAAACCACGTCCGGTCTTGCGTCCCAGCCAGCCGGCTTCAACGTATTTAACCAGCAGCGGGCAGGGCCTGTATTTGGTATCGGCCAAGCCGTCGTGCAGTACGTTCATCACCGCGAGACACGTGTCCAGGCCAATAAAATCAGCCAATTCAAGCGGCCCCATGGGGTGCCGTGTGCCCAGTTTCATGGAGGTGTCGATGGCTTGTACCGACCCAACACCTTCATATAATGTGTAGACGGCCTCGTTGATCATGGGCAACAGGATGCGGTTGACGATGAAGGCGGGAAAATCTTCGGCGTTGACCGGGGTCTTGCCCAGTTCGAGCGTTAATTCACGGATCGCGGAATAGGTATCTTCGTCCGTCGCGATACCCCTGATCAGTTCGACCAGTTCCATGCGCGGAACCGGATTCATGAAATGCATGCCGACAAACTTACCCGGGCGGTCGGTTTGTGCTCCCAAACGGGTGATCGAAATCGACGATGTGTTCGATGCGATAAGGGTGTGTTCGGGAACGGCGTCGCAAATCTTTTTAATGATGGTCTTTTTGAGCTCTTCGTTTTCGGTGGCGGCTTCGATCACCAGGTCGCAGTCCTTGAAGTCTTCATAGGCCGTGCCGGTGGTGATACGGCTAAGGGCCGTATCCATGTCTGCCTGGGAAATCGTTGCCTTCCCGACCATCCGGGTCATGCCGCTGGATATAGCCTGAAGACCTGCTTGCAAACGGTCTTCGTTGATATCGAGAAGATGGACATCGTGGCCGGCCAGCGCGCACACGTGGACGATGCCGTTACCCATTTGCCCGGCGCCGACGATGCCAATTTTCTTTATGTCGGTAGACATGTTGATTTCCTAAATATTATTTGTCGAGTTCTGCCGAAAGTTCGGGCAATGCCTGGAACAAATCGGCGACCAGGCCATAATCGGCGACCTGAAAAATCGGAGCTTCTTCGTCTTTGTTGATGGCGACAATGACCTTGCTGTCTTTCATTCCGGCCAGATGTTGAATGGCGCCCGAAATTCCGACGGCGATATAAAGGTCGGGTGCTACGACTTTGCCGGTTTGGCCAACCTGATAATCATTGGGCACATAACCTGCGTCGACGGCGGCGCGCGAGGCACCAACAGCGGCATTCAGTTTATCGGCGATTTCTTCCAAAAGTGGGAAATTATCACCGCTTTGCATGCCGCGCCCGCCGGAAATGACGATCTTGGCACTGGTCAGTTCGGGACGTTCCGATTTGGTCAACTCCTGTCCCAGGAAGGTTGAAAAGCCCTGATCCCCGCCGCCCGAAACGGCTTCGATAGCGGCGCTGCCGCCTTCGGTAGCAGCGGCTTCAAACGCCGTGCCGCGCACCGTGATGATTTTTGGCGTATCGGCAGATTGCACGGTCGCCAGTGCATTGCCGGCGTAAATAGGCCGGACAAAGGTATCGGGCGTGACGACTTCGATAATTTCAGATATTTGCGCGACATCGAGAAGGGCTGCGGCGCGGGGCAGGATGTTTTTACACGATGTCGTCGCCGGGCCGACGATATGGCTGAAGTTTCCGGCCAGATCGACCAGCAGGGCGGCGACGTTTTCGGCCAGGCCATTTGCGAAGGCGGGGTCATCGGCAACCAGAACCTTGCTGACGCCATTTACCTTGGCGGCGGACTGCGCCACGGCATCGCAGCCATGACCGGCGACAAGAATGCTGACGTCGCCCATTTCCCTGGCCGCAGTTACGGCGTTAAGGGTGGCGGCTTTCAGTTCCGAATTATCGTGTTCGGCAACGACAAGAATACTCATCAGATAACCTTCGCTTCATTCCGGAGTTTGTCGACCAAAGCGGCGGCATCGGCGACGATTTCGCCAGCCTCGCGTTTGGAGGGTTCAACTACTTTCAAGGTGGTCAACCGGGGGCTTACATCAACGCCCAAGTCGTCGGGGGTCAGGGTGTCGATGGTTTTTTTCTTGGCCTTCATAATGTTGGGCAGCGAGGCATAACGTGGCTCGTTCAGGCGCAGGTCGGTGGTCATCACGGCGGGCAAGTTAACGGAAATGGTTTCCAGTCCGCCATCCACTTCCCGGGTTACGGTCGCCTTGCCATCTGCCATGACCAGCTTTGATGCAAACGTCGCCTGTGACCAGCCAAGCAGGGCGGCCAGCATCTGGCCGGTCTGATTTGCGTCATCATCGATGGCCTGCTTGCCGACGATGATCAGGTCAGGGCTTTCCTTATCAGCGATGGCCTTTAGCAACTTGGCAGCGGCCAGGGGTTGCAGGTCGGCATCCGTTTCGACCAGGATGCCGCGATCCGCGCCCATGGCGAGAGCCGTGCGAATGGTTTCTGAACACTGGGCGACGCCCAGGGACACGGCGATCAATTCGGTGGCTGTGCCAGCTTCCTTCAGGCGGATGCCTTCTTCGATGGCGATTTCATCGAATGGATTCATGGACATCTTGACGTTTGACGTCTCGACACCTGAGTTATCTGATTTGACGCGAATTTTGACGTTGTAATCAATGACCCGCTTGACGGCGACAAGTACTTTCATGGAGGACCTACGCGTGATCTGGAGGTTGCGACGATGCGAGGCGTCAAAATTATTTCAAGACCTTATTTAAGGTGTTGAAAACAATAGTGAAAATTTAGTTTCGAAACACTTCGCAGTCGCACAATAAGATCAATAAACAGTCGTGTCAACGCCGCCATGTATGGCCTTGAAAGTGGCTTTAACGTTGATTTAGTCGCGGGTGGGGCTTGTGCCGAAGTCCACTAAATCCGAATTCGGAATGCCCAGGAAAATCGGATCCGCCTTGTCGCGATAGATGTTGTCCTTGGCGTTGTAGACGTACCTTGAAAACCCGTGTTTATCGGTAATCAGATACTTGCCGATATCAAATCCGCCCTGCTCGTTATGTTCGCCCGTCAGATAGCATTTGATAGACGTGATGCGATCACCTGAAAGCTCCAGGCCTTCAAGTTTGGATAAGGATTTCTGGGCTTCGTCGATGAACGAGGGGGTGTCCAGTTCCCGCACGGAACCGGACTGGCTGTCGGGCATGTGAATATTGAAGTCGCCCAGCAACACTTGCCCCGGTTTCGCCTGATCGATCATGCGGGCCAGTTCGATGGTAACGTCACCGACGATGTAGCTGTATATGGTCGGGTTCAACCCTTCGGATTGGAAAAACTCATAGTGGTCACCGATGTGGAAGCAGGCTCTTAAGTGGGGTGTGGTCTGGGCCTTGGTATTGCCCTTGGAGCGGGCGATGGCATTGTCGGCAAGCACCAGATGCATGAAGTGATACAATACAACGTTGTCCTGAACGCTGTTTTCGCGGTTCCAGATATAAAAGCCATCGCCCGTGGTGGTGCGCGAAAACTGAAGGTCGATCTCCTTGCTCATCAGTTTGGAGTAGGCGGAATTGGCCGAGAACGCCAAACTGTTCAATTGCGTTACCTGTTCGAGCGGTGAATACAAAGAAAAGCCGACAATATCGAACAACGCCACAGCCCGGTCCCTGACATAGGAAATACTGTATTTTTTAATGATGTCTTCAAGACGCTTGAGGTCGATGTCCGTTTCCGGGTTAAACGGCAGTTCTACAAGATCGGGCGTCTGCCCCAAAAGCTCGCAAATTTCGACCATGCGTTCGGGCGGAATGATTTTAGCCCCCGTGATGATATCGATGATCGGGTCGGTTTCATCCGGCCCTGCGGGCTCATGTTCATGGGAAAAATCGGCGATTGTATAGTGAGGTACGACCATCACTTCCAGGCAATTTGACCCCGGCGTACAGACCAGAATGATATTGCGCCCCAGGCCCCACATTTTGTGAAGCTTTTCATCCAGATACGCTAATTTGGACTCTTCTGTTATTGGGTCGGCTGGGGTCGGCTCGTTGGCCATGTTGTCTCCGGTCATCGTGATGCGTCGTGATACCTTCTGAATAATGTCGGGTTTATGTGTGTCTGGTACAGCTAAATTCAAAAATGGTTCAGCGGTTGCCGCCAGGCTGCCACAAGACATCGGCCCGGCCCTGATCATTCGCCATGCGAGCCAGTTGGAACAGATGATCCGACAGTCGATTGATGTATCGCAAGGAGGCGGGATTGACCGCCTCGACGGTCATCAATTCACTGATTAGTCGTTCGGCGCGCCTTGCGATCGTGCGGGCAAGATGCAAATTTGCTGACGCTGCGGTGCCGCCGGGCAAAATAAAGGACGTCAGTGGTTCCAGTTGTTCGTTCATGGAATCAATTTCAAATTCCAGCCGCTCGACCTGGGCTTCGATGATTCGCAAGACCTCGCCCTCATCAACGGCAATGGGGCGGCACAGGTCGGCACCCAGATCAAACAGGTCGTTCTGGATGCGCGACAGCATTTCAGCCATTTCGCCTTTGCAGTGCAAGCGGGCCAGGCCGATTGCGGCGTTGGTTTCGTCAACGGCACCATAGGACGCCACGCGCAGGCTGTGTTTAGGGGTTCGTTGGCCATCGCCCAACGATGTTTCACCACTATCGCCGCCTCGGGTGTAAATTTTTGTCAGCTTTACCATTTAAGTTTTCCGTGCAAACGCCAGCGCCAATCCGGTGCCGATCATCAGGCTGCCGGTGATACGGTTGCGCAGGTGCGCACCTTTGACATCGGCTAGGTAAGGTCGCAAACGCCCGCACAAGACGGCGTAGACGCTGTCCAGCGACGTGGCGATTATCAGAAACGTCACGCTCAGGATCGCCAATTGCTCCCCCGCCGGACGGCTTGGGTCCATGAACTGCGGGAAGAAGGCGGCGTAAAACAGGATCGTCTTGGGGTTGGTAATCGATACAATGAAGCCCTGCCAGAAGATGCTTTTTTTCGAACCCGCCTTGACCCCTTCATCCCCACTGCCATCATCAAGCGCGACCGGCTTTGCTCGCCAAAGCTGGATACCAAGGAAGACCAGGTAGGCAGCACCAATCCAGCGCAGCCAGTTGAACCATTCGGCCAGCACGGCAAAGACCGATGCCATGCCAAAACCACCGATCAGCAGCAAAACGGCCGTCGCGCTGGACGTGCCAATAACGGTGCGTAACCCGTGCCGGGTGCCGTGGGCGAGCGAATTGGCGACGGTCAACGTGACAATCGGGCCCGGCATCAAAATCAGCAGGGCCGTAGCCAGTGTGAAGGTTATGTATAAATCCAGGTCCATCATGACCAAGGACTTTAAATGTGGAGGGACCGAAAGGAAAGTATCTCGTGTCGGTCATTGCCTTCAACGGCGCAGAAAATCCTCGATGAAGGTTTCGACAATCTGATCCAGGGTTTCATCGAATGGCAGGCCAATCGCCAAGGCCCTGTCGGCCGTCATCCGGGTCGCCCAGGTTGAAACGATGGCTTGGATTTCCGGATTGGGTGCATCCGTAATCGCCCCCAGTTCAATGCCATGAGCCCCGGCAACGCGTTGCACGGCGGCGACCATGTCGGCGACGGTGCAGTCCACGCTTGGGAAATTAAGGGCCCTGTCGTCGCCCAGAACTGAACCATCGGCCTCGTGCAACGCGATGAATCCTTCGATGCAGGTACGATAGCCAATGAGCGGCATCTGCAGTGACCTGTCGACGGGAAGGGCGCAGGGTTGGCCGTGAAGGGGTTCCCGGAACACGCCGCTGCAAAAACTCGATGCCGCAGCATTGGGCTTGCCGGGACGGATGATGACGGTCGGCAAGCGCGCTGTTCGACCGTCGATGAAACCCTTTCGGGTGTAATCATTGATCATTAATTCGCCGATAACCTTGGTCATGCCATAGGTTGTTTGCGGCACCGCCTTTGTTGCGTCCGAAACCGCATCGGGCAGAGAATCACCGCCGTAAATGGCGACAGAACTGGAAAACAATACCCGGGGCAACCCGGCGCGGGTGCGGGCGGCTTCAAGTATATTCAGGCCACCGTCCAGGTTAACCCGCATGGCTAGGTCGAAATCCTTTTCGCCGCCGCTGCTGACCACCGATGCCAGGTGAAAAATCGAAACGTCGTCGCGGTCAACAAGTGCGAACACAGTGTCACGGTCTGAAATGTCACCGCACATAACAGAGACCCGTTTATCCAGGTTCGCGTCCAGGTCATCCGGGATGACCGTGTCGAAAAGGACGATGCTATCGATTTCTTCCTCCATGCCAGAAGGGCCGGTCAGGCGACCTCTGTCCAGAAGGTGGCGGCATAGGTTGTGGCCAATAAAGCCCGTTCCGCCGGTGATGATAACTTTCATGGACAGTCCAGTCTTGCCAAGTGCCGGCTCTTAATTTCGCCCGGTCAGCAATCCGCGTGCAATCACGTGGGCTTGAATTTCGGCGGCACCTTCAAATACGTTGAGGATACGGGCATCGCACAACACCCGTGAAATAGGATATTCCAGCGCATAGCCATTGCCGCCGTGGACTTGTAGGGCATTGTCGGCGTTGGACCAGGCGACGCGGGCGGCCAGCAGTTTGGCCATGCCGGCCTCGATATCACAGCGCCGGTCGGAATCCTTCTCCCGACCGGCGAAATATGATAGCTGGCGGGCGATCATGGTTTCCACGGCCATCCAGGCGATCTTGCCGGCGACACGGGGAAATTCGTATATGGGTTTGCCAAACTGGATACGGTCGTGGGCGTAGGATAGGCCCAGTTCCATGGCCGACTGGGCGACGCCGACGGCGCGGGCCGCCGTCTGGATACGGGCCGATTCAAACGTCGCCATCAGGTGTTTGAAACCCTGGCCTTCTTCACCGCCCAACAGGGCGTCGGCCTTGACCTCAAAGCCATCAAAGCCGATTTCGTATTCCTTCATGCCGCGATATCCCAGGACCTCGATCTCGCCACCGCTCATGCCATCGGCGGGGAAGGGGGCATCGTCGGTGCCGCGGGGTTTTTCTGCCAGGAACATGGACAGGCCCTTGTAACCGGGGTCGTTGGCGTTGGAGCGTACCAGCAGGGTCATCAAGTCGGAACGCGCAGCATGGGTGATCCAGGTCTTGTTGCCGGTCACCTTGTAGACGTCACCTTCAAGTACGGCACGGGTTTTAAGCGATGCCAGGTCGGACCCGGTACCCGGTTCGGTGAACACGGCCGTGGGCAGGATTTCACCCGATGCGATCTTTGGCAGGTAATGCCGTTTTTGTTCATCCGTGCCACCAAGGCGGATCAGTTCGGCTGCGATTTCAGACCGGGTGCCCAGGGAGCCGACGCCGATATAACCACGCGACAGTTCTTCGGTGACCACGCACATGGCTGTTTTACCCATGCCAAGGCCGCCAAATTCTTCCGGCACGGTTAACCCGAAGACGCCCAGTTCGGCCATCTGGTCGACGATGGCCATGGGGATCAGTTTGTCCTTAAGGTGCCATTCGTGGGCATCGGGCAAGACTTGTTCGTTCACGAAACGACGGAACTGATCGCGCACCATTTCCAGCATTTCGTCATCAAGGCCCAAGTTGCCGAAGTATCCACTATCCGCGCTTTCGCCTATTAATTTGGCGATGGCCATGCGCACGGCGTTACTGTTGCCGCCCGCGATCAATGTGCGAACTTCGGCCCCCAGGAAGGTGTCGATATCGGCAGGCGTTAATCCCATGTCATGGGGGCGAACAACTTCGACCTGGCTGATGGCGATGCCGCCGTTTAATTGAGCCAGATATTCGCCAAAGGCCGCCTGTAAAATCAGCCGTTCCAAATCACCAAATTCCCCAGCCGCATCAAGCCTGTGCCCCCAGTCGAGCATCTGGCGCAGGGCTTCCACATAGGTGGCGGCCCAGGATAAGCCGTGGGCGGCGAACTGTTCGGCCTCGATCAGGGCGGGGTCGATTTTGCCAGTCGGCGCGACACGCACCGAAACGGTTTCCTTGATGCGACCCAGCAGGATATCGGCGGAACTTTGAGCCTTCCCGCAGACGACGAGCAGATTTTCGATAACGGGGGCGGTATTGGTCATTCTTGCGAGATTATCCTTCGATGCAGTCTTCAAGTGTGCGCAAGCCAGCCTTTTTGGCTTGTACCAGCACGGCCATGTTGCCGGGCTTATGTTCGTTGCGCATCATTTTCATGTGGGCTTCTGGGATGTCCTCCCAGGAAAACATTTCCGACATGCAGGGGTCGATGCGTCGCTCGATAACCAGTTGGTTGGCTTGACTCGCCTGTTTCAGGTTGGCGAAGTGGCTGCCTTGGATACGCTTTTGGCGCATCCACACGAAACGCGCGTCCATGGTCAGGTTAAAGCCGGTGGTGCCGGCACAAAATACGACCATGCCACCGCGCTTGACCACGTTGCACGAAACCGGGAATGTCGCTTCACCGGGGTGTTCGAATACAAAATCGACGTCATTGCCCTTGCCGGTGATATCCCAGATGGCTTTGCCAAACTTGCGGGTTTCTTTCATGTAGTCGTTAAAGCCTTCACCGTTGACCGGAGGCAACTGGCCCCAGCAGTTGAAGTCATTGCGGTTTATGACGGCCTTGGCGCCCAACTCCATGACGAAATCGCGCTTCGATTCGTCCGAAATGACACCGATCGCGTTGGCGCCCGAGATGGCGATCAGTTGAACGGCGTACGAACCGAGCCCTCCGGATGCGCCCCACACCAGGACGTTGTGCCCAGGGCGAAGGATGTGTGGGCGATGGCCGAACAGCATGCGGTATGCGGTCGCCAGCGTCAGCGTGTAACAGGCGCTTTCCTCCCACGTCAGGTGGCGCGGGCGTTGCATGCATTGACGGTCTTGCACGCGGGCAAACTGGGCGAAAGAACCGTCCGGGGTTTCGTAACCCCAAATCCGTTGTGATTTGGAGAACATCGGATCGCCGCCGTTGCATTCTTCATCGTCGCCATCGTCCTGGTTGCAATGGACGACGACCTCGTCACCGACCTTGAAGCGCGTAACCTTGGACCCGACCGCCCAGATGATGCCGGACGCATCAGAGCCGGCAATGTGGTAGTCGGCCTTATGTGCATCAAACGGGGAGATCGGTGTTCCAAGGGCTGCCCAGACGCCATTATAGTTGACGCCGGCGGCCATCACCATGATCAGCACATCATGAGAATCAAGGGCCGGGGTGTTGACCACTTCCACCTGCATGGCGGTATCGGGATTGCCATGGCGCTCGCGGCGAATGGCCCAGGCATACATTTGTTTTGGAACGTGACCGACCGGCGGGATTTCCCCGACCTCGTACAAATCTTTTTTCGGTAGTTCCGGATGCAGATTAATCGTTTCGGCGGTTTCGGTCATGGTGGTGTCCCCAAAGTCTTGGCTATACGGTAATTTGTAATAACCTTAGATGCGTTTCTTCGCAATGCACAATTTGATAGATTGTTTCAATAAAAGGTCTTGTGTTAGAATATTCCTACTGGTTTCAGTGCGTTAAAAATACCCAGATTATTATTGAAAGCCTCGTATGACTGACAATTTCGCAGATGCACAAAAAGATGGAAGCGCCGACTTGGCTGCTTTTACACGCGACAAGCCGTGGATGTTCAGGACCTATTCGGGCCACAGTTCGGCCAAGGCGTCGAATGAACTGTTCCGGACCAATCTGGATCGCGGCCAGACGGGGTTGTCCATCGCTTTCGATCTGCCGACTCAGACCGGCTATGATTCTGATCATCCTCTGGCCCGTGGCGAGGTCGGTAAAGTCGGCGTGCCCATTGGGCATTTGGGAGACATGGAAACCCTGTTTGCGGGCTTGCCACTGGACCGTATGAACACTTCCATGACCATCAACGCGCCGGCGCCCTGGTTGCTGGCCTTGTATATCGCGCTGGCCGACAAACAAGGTGTGGCGCGAAAAGATCTTTCGGGCACCACCCAGAACGATATCATTAAAGAATACCTGTCGCGTGGAACCTACATATTCCCGCCGGGGCCTTCGCTGAAGCTGACCGCGGATGTGGTGGCCTATACTTACAGCGACGTACCGAAATGGAACCCGGTTAATGTTTGTTCCTATCATTTGCAGGAAGCAGGCGCGACACCGGAACAGGAATTGTCGTTTGCCCTGGCGACGGCCATTGCCGTGCTTGATGAAGTTCGCGCATCGGGCCAGGTGCCTGAAGCCGAATTCGCGCGCGTTGTCGGGCGTATCAGTTTTTTCGTCAACGCGGGCATTCGGCTGGTTACCGAACTTTCGAAAATGAGGGCGTTTGCCGAATTGTGGGACGACATTGCGCGTAACCGCTATGGCGTCAGCGATGAAAAGCTCAGGCGGTTCCGCTATGGCGTGCAGGTTAACTCCCTAGGGTTGACCGAACAGCAACCGGAAAACAATGTCTATCGGATCCTGCTGGAAATGTTACCGGTGGTGCTGTCCAAAAGTGCCCGCGCCCGCGCCGTGCAACTGCCGGCATGGAATGAAGCCATGGGCCTGCCAAGACCGTGGGACCAGCAATGGTCGCTCAGGTTGCAGCAGATTGTTGCCTATGAAACGGACCTGCTGGAATTTGGTGATATCTTCGATGGCTCGCGGGTCATTGCCGAAAAAGTCGAAAAGCTGAAATACGAGGCGACCCAGGAATTGCAGCGCATCGACGATATGGGCGGGGCTGTGGCGGCCATTGATTCAAGTTACATGAAGCGTGCCCTGGTATCGTCCAATGCCCAGCGTATGGCTGCCATTGAAAGCGGCGAGCAGGTGGTGGTCGGGGTTAATCGTTTCGTGGGAGGTGAACCGTCACCATTGGTTCCCAAGGAAGGGGAAAGTGCCTTCTTGTCCATCGACCCGAAGGCCGAAGACGAACAGATCGCCGCCCTCGTCCAGTGGCGAAACACGCGCGACAGTGCCGCCGCACATACGGCGCTGGCAACTCTTGAACACGTTGCAAATGACGGTGGCAATATTATGGAACCGTCAATCGCGTGCGCCCATGCGGGGGTAACGACCGGGGAATGGGCCGCGTCTTTGCGCCGTGTGTACGGCGAATACCGGGCACCGACCGGGGTTTCGGGGGCAAGTTCGACTGTAAGGTCCGAACACACAGACGAGGCCCGCCTTCGCGTCGAGGCGGTTTCAAAAAAGTTGGGACGGCGGCTCAAGATGCTGCTTGGCAAGCCGGGGCTGGATGGTCATTCCAATGGCGCCGAACAAATCGCTGTCAGGGCGCGTGATGCCGGTATTGATGTTGTTTACGAGGGTATTCGCCTGACCCCGGAACAAATCGTTTCGGCGGCGTTGGAAGAAGGCGTGCATGTAATCGGGTTGTCGATCCTGTCGGGGTCCCACATCAAGCTCGTCTCCGAAGTGGTGAGCCGATTGGCAAAGGCGGGTCTTGACGACGTTCCGGTGGTGATTGGCGGCATCATTCCAAAGGAGGATGCCAAGGAACTGCTCGCCCATGGTGTAAGCCGCGTTTACACGCCCAAGGATTTTGACCTTGGGCAAATAATTTTTGATATCGCAGGCGTCGTCGAGGCTACGATTGAGGCGTAGCGGCGCCTGACGTTCCTGCACTTGGTTCCATCCCTGGTGGGAAAACGGGGATAGGTTCGACGTTTTTGCCCGGTGATCTGGCCGTGGGCACTAACAAGTCAAGGGTGTCGATCAGGTACTTAAGCACACCATCCTGAAATTCTGATCTGATAAGCGACCAAGTGACGAATACGCCGCCGCGTTTTTCGTAGTATTCGATATCTTCATTGTCAGAAAGCGCGTCAAGATCGCGGCTCAGGTTGCTGCTTTTTCCGACGGTAAGCCAATCGGGCTTTAGGCCGCCGTGCCAAACCACATAAATACCGCTGGTGCCATCCAGGCCTTCATTTTCGGGTCGCAGGTAAATCAGGCGATGGAAATTACCCTTGCGGCTCCTCGACCATTTGGGATCCGTTCTGTTTTCGGAAGTCATCTATCATTAGCCTCTTTGCAGGGACGGGTCGCATGAGCCAACCAATTTGCGACGTGCGTGTCAAGCAAAGGTGAAATCATGGCGCGAACCTTGGCGTGATAGCGGTCGAGCCACGCGCATTCTCGTGGATTAAGAAGAGCCATATCAACAAGGTTCAAGTCAATGGGGGCCAGGGTCAGGGTGGAAAAACCGAAAAGTTCTTTTGTTGATGCTGTCGGCGCTTGCAGGGTCTCGACAACGGTCAGGTTTTCGATGCGAATGCCGTAGGCCCCTTCTTTGTAATATCCGGGCTCGTTGGAAATGACCATGCCTGGCATCAGGGCAACCGTTGAATGACCTTTACTGATTCGTTGCGGGCCTTCGTGAACGTTTAGGTAGCTACCGACGCCATGACCGGTGCCGTGGTCGTAATCGAGCCCCACTTCCCAAAGGGCGCGCCGGGCCAAGGGGTCAAGCTGTGACCCTGTAACGCCCTTTGGAAAACGCGCCGTGGCGATGGCAATGTGGCCTTTGAGGACACGGGTGAAGCGGTCCTGCATTTCATCGCTTGGCGCACCAATGGCGATGGTTCGGGTGACATCGGTGGTTCCGTCACGGTATTGGCCGCCGGAATCAACCAGATAAAGCGATCCGTTTTCAAGTATCTGGTTGGTTGCAGGGCTGACCCGGTAATGAACAATTGCGCCGTTGCCACCCGCCCCGGAAATGGTTGGGAAGCTGGGGCCCAGGTACAACGGGTCGCGTTTTCGCATGTCGTCCAATACGTCGGCGGCGGAAATCTCACTAACGGCACCGCCAGGTGCTTCTTGGTCCAGCCAGGCCAGGAAGTTTACCAATGCGACACCGTCACGAAGGTGCGCCGCCCGCACGCCTGCAAGTTCGACGCCATTGCGGATGGCTTTGGGTAACTGGCAGGGGTCAGTGCGCGGGATGATGGTCGCACCCGATGCGTTCAGGCGTCGCTCGATCCAGGATGCGCCGGAAGTCGCATCGAAGGCGACCTTCAGGTGATCGTGGCCAAGGCTGTCAAGGGCCGGTCCAAGTGCATCTGTTGCGTAAATGGAAACATCGTCTCCCAGGTGGGCGCGCACCTCGTCGTCCAGTTTTCGGTCGTCTATAAACAGGTCAAGCCCACCGCTGGAATGCAGGATGGCAAAGGCCAGGGCCAGGGGCGCATTGGGAACATCGCTGCCGCGAATGTTAAGCAGCCAATCGATGGAATCCGGTGCCGTCAGGACGACGGCGTCAATTTCTTCATGCGCCAGGGTTTGGCCGATCTCGTTTCTTTTTTCGGGCGATGCCTGCCCGGTATATTCCAGGCCATGAGCAAAAACCCGGCCTTCCGGTGGGGGCGGCTGGTTGGGCCAGATGGTATCGATCAGGTTGCCATCCAGCGGAATCAGTTTACCGCCCGACTTGGCGCAGGCGGCCGTAAGACTTGTTACTTCTGCCGGGGTGTGCAGCCAGGGATCGTAGGCGAGTGTCCGCCCTTGCAGGCAATCGACGATCCAGTCCTTCAGGGGCTGTTCGATGGAATGGCGGAATTCGTACAAGGTTGTGTCGACCTCGTCCCTGACCTGACGGGTGTAACGGCCATCGGTGAAGACGACGGCGGCATCATTTAGCACCGCGCATGAACCCGCCGAGCCGGTAAAGCCGGTTAGCCATGCCAGTCGTTCGGCATGGGGCGGCACATATTCGCCCATGTGTTCGTCAGCCCTGGGAATGAGATAGCCATCGACCTGGCGGCGAGAAAGTTCATCCCGCAAGGCGTGTAGTTTTGCGGCGGCCTGTTCCTGGCTTACCGATGCTCCCGGCATTGCGTTTCTCCCAATCATCCACGTTTATTGTTGGTACGAACACTAGGCAGGAGAAAGGGGACCGGCAAGGGATAAAATCAGCGGCCATCTGGCTATGCAATCGATGCAATGCTGCGCTGCAGCAATTTCACTTAAGTTCCGGAAAAAAAGGCTTATGTTGCGAGTCAGGAAACATCAATTTGGATGGTCGCCTGCGATCATACCCGGCCCGTAAGAGGAAAATAGCCATGACCATAATGATAGATGCCAACGAACAAAAAAAGTATTCCCCGCTCGCTGCCTGGGTGAAACGCCGGAAGCTTATTTCCCGTCTTGGTGGCTTTGATGACCGCATGCTTAATGACATCGGAATCCAGCGGTATCAAATCGCGGAAGTTGCCGAACGGGCATTTCCCCGCGTCGGTCTGATGGCCATTGTCGCTAAGATTGCGGCGTCTGTCGGTCGCACCATCAAGCGTGCCGCCGCGACCCGGAAACTGGCGTCTCTGGATGACCGTATGCTTGCCGATATCGGCCTGACACGCAGTGAAATACCGGGCGCTATGCGCGATGACATGGCATTTCGCACTTTTGCCGTGCCAAACATCATGACCGTGTCAAAGGCTGAAATGGTCCATTCCATTCCCGATCTGGTTTCCACTGAGACGCCAGAACCCGTGAATGACGACGCGCGCCCGATCGCTGCTTAAGGTATCTGGCTATCCGCCGGTAAATAAACCGTAACGGTGGTGCCTTTTCCGGGATTGCTTTTTATTTTCATCTTGCCGCCATGCAGTTCGATGAATGATTTGGTCAGCGGTAACCCCAGTCCGGTGCCGTCGTAGGACCGGGATAATTTGCTGTCGACCTGGAAAAACGGCGTCATAACACTGGGGATATCAGCGGCTTTCATGCCGATTCCGGTGTCACTGACGGACATGACCAGGGTCCCGGCGGTGGTTACCCGTGCCTTTAAGGTGACGGTGCCCTTTTCGGGCGTAAATTTGACGGCATTGGATAAAAGATTCAGTAAAATCTGTTTCAAGCGCCGGGGATCGGCATTGATATCGGGAAGGTCGCTCTGGATATTTCGCCGCAGGGTCAGATGGCCTCTTTCCGCTCTTTCCCTGATCAGGCGCAGACAGGCTTGAAACACCGGTTCCAGTTTGACCCGTTCCGGCCTGAAATCCACCTTGCCGACTTCAACGCGTGCGATATCCAGTATGTCGTTGATAATATCCAGAAGATGGTGGCCCGACTCACTGATCGTTTTTGTGTATTCCTGGTATTTTTCGACACCGATGGGGCCGAAAATTTCCGATGAAATCAGGTCCGAAAAGCCGATGATTGCGTTTAAGGGGGTGCGCAGTTCGTGGCTGATGTTGGCCAAAAAATCGGTCTTGGTGCGGTTCGCGATTTCAGCTTGTTCAAGGGCCTGGCGCAACCGGGCCTCGCTTTGTTTCCGTTGTGTGATATCACCGATTGATCCGATCATCCGGTAGGCGCGACCGTTCGGGCACCGTAAGGCAAGGGCCCGGTCACGCAGCCACTGGATGCTTCCACTCGGACGCACGTGGCGGAATTCGCATTCGAAAGCCTCGGTTTCCCCTTTCAGATGGGCGATCATCGCTGCCTTGTACGCATTGCGGTCATCCGGATGTATGATTTCGTATATGGCGTTCTTGGCAACCTTGGCCTTGCCCTGGATGCCGATCAACGATTCGAGCTGTTTTGACATATGGACTTTGTTGGTTTCTATGTTCCAATCCCAGATGCCTTCGTTGCTGGCTTTCATGGCGAGGGCTAAACGTTCCTCGCTGAGTTTCAGTTCCTGTTCAGCGACCTTTCGTTCCGTGATGTCCCGTGCCATGGCTTCTGATCCGGCAATACGCCCCCGTTCATCAAAGATCAGCCGAGTGTTGAGGAAAAGCCATACGTCCCTGCCGCTTTTGTGACGGATAATGATTTCGTATTCGGCGACGGAACCAGCTTTTTCCACAAGCTGTTCGTAGATCTTTCGTTGTTCACTTTTATCGGCATACAGGCTTACGATATTCCGGCCGATCAGTTCATCGTGAGAATACCCGGATAGTTTTTCCGCCGAAGGCGAACACACTGTGATCACACCACTGGCATCGGTCCTGAAGAAAGTGTCTTGAAGGTTGTCCAGGATTGCACGAACTTCCTGGGCAGACTTGCGCAAGGCGTCTTCGGCAGTTTTCCGTTCGGTGATATCCCGAACAACCCCGATATACATTTTTTCGCCAACATGTTCGTTTTCGCTGACAGCCAGGTCCATGGGAAAGGTCGATCCGTCCTTGCGCCGCCCCGTTACCTCACGCCCGATGCCGATAATGCGGGCCTCGCCGGTGTCCTGGTATCTTGAAAGGTATGCATCATGTTCCTTTCGATAAGGTGCGGGCATCAGTTTCTTGACGTTCTTGCCAATAACCTCTTTGGCGGTGTACCCGAAGATATGTTCGGCTGCCGGGTTGAAGGTGTCGACGATGCCTTTGTCGTTAATTGTGATAATGGCATCCAGCACTGTATCCATGATGGCGCGCAGGTATTTTTCGCGCCGGGCCAGGTCCGATGTCATGTTTTTCAGGGCTGTAACATCTGTCCACACGATGGCGGTGCCGCCATCACGGGTTTTTGACGATTTGGCTTGTTCACAGCGGCCATTGGCAAAATTAACTTCACGAAGAACCGTTGTTTTCATCTGGGCTACGCGATCCCTGATGAAGGCCTTCTGGTTCTTTATTTCACCGAAAAATCCATCCTCGCAAAGAGTCTGAACGGTTTTCCTAATGGTGACGCCGGGCTCAAGGATCTCCGGGTAATTTTTATAGATCTTGCGGAATTTGGCGTTGCACACAACCAGTTGGTCATTGGCGTCATACAACGCCATGCTTTCGGACATGCCGTTGAAGGCTGCGGCCAGCTGATCTCGCGCGACCTGTAAATGAGCTTCGCTATTGACGGCCGCAGCTTCATGTTTCTTCTGTTCGGTAAGATCCGAAGAAAGCACGACATGGTTGCCATCAGAGGTCAAAAAGTCATTGTACCGAAGGCATTTTCCGTTTGGGTAAAAGTAGTCAACGGGCAGCCCAGGTTTCTTCTGGCGAGACAGTCGCCACTTCTTCCAGTTCGCTATTTCCGCCTTTCGTCTTGGACCAAAATTTTCCAGTGCGCAGGAATCCAAAATGGATTCGTAGGTTTGCCCTGGCGTGAACTTGTGGGGGTGTTTGCCGGTCGAACTGCGATATGCGGAATTGCACTGAATAAGCAGTCCGTCGGCATCAAAGATGGCAAATCCGTCTGATATGCTTTCGATGGCCGTTTTAAGCTGGCTTTCAATGGTGCGGGCCCGCGCGTTACTTTCCGCTACATTACGTTGTTGCGACCGAAGCTCGGTGATGTCCTCGAACCTGACGGAAGTGTACTTGTTTTCAAAACGTTGTTCATGAATTTGCAAGGTTCGCCCGGATCGGTATGACACTTCGATAACATCGGATGGATTTCGATGTTTGGTGAGACGCCATTTCAGCCAGCTCTCGGGATCCTTCAGGGCACCGTCTATTCGGCCTCGGGAAACCATCATGCGAAGAATTTCTTCATGCAGCGGCGCGCCCGAAAGGAATTTATTGCTCAGGCCCGTATGTTTTCGGTAGGAAGAATTGTACAAAACGAGCCGGTCCTCGTCATCGAACAAGGCATAGGCGTACGGCATCGTCTCGGCGACAAGAGCCATCAACTTGGGATCGCCAGAAACGGCCCCTGCTTTTTTTGTCGTCTTGATTTTTGCCATTATCCCCCCCGAGGAGCTAAGGCCAGCAATCTATATCGTTCATTATAATAAGTGAATGAAAGATTGAACAGGTTGCGGCGATTTCAAGCCTAAGATTACAAGCTAAGGGCCGACGCAGCGCCGAATGAAATCGATGGCGTCGGGGGTGTCCCATTCGGCATAACCGACAATTCTGCCGCGTTCAACGCCATCTGGATCGATCAAGATTGTTGTCGGCAAGCCACTGGACCGCAATTTGCGTTGTACCTTGCCCCTTTTATCGATCAGAATATCCAGGTTGGTGATGCCGATTTTTTCCAAAAATGCTTTGACGACGGGAGCCCCCCCCCGGTCGACCGACAGGGCAATGACCCCAATGCCATCATTGGCCAGGATTTTCTTGAGATGTGCCAGGGCCGGCAGTTCTTTGATGCAGGGCGGGCACCAGGTTGCCCAAAAGTTCAATATCAGCCCCTGTCCCTTGTAATCGCCAAGCGTTACAGAGGCATCGTTGGCATCAAAAAAGGGCTGTTGCGTCACCGGTCTGGGTGGTACGGCGGGGGCGAAACGGCTTAAAGACGGGCCGGGATTGCTACAATTTCGTGCCTCGGCACTTGCAACGGGCGGCGATATGACGACAATTGCCAGCACCAACATGAAAACCGCCATGAGGCCGCCGCCCGCCGCAATCTTGGAAAACGGCTTGCAGGTGCTTCGGCCCTGTGGGATGTATCGGTTGGTGGTCGATGATTTTTGCATTTTATCCTGATATGGAACCTGAAACGTGACGACGAAGCCTAACAGAAACGCCCCCGGCGACAAGCCCAAAACAACCGATGCCAGTACGATCTGGGGTGGTCGTTTTTCATCGGGCCCGTCATCGCTCATGGAAGCCATCAATGCTTCTATCGATTTTGACAAGCGGATGTATGGGCAAGACATTGCGGGCTCGATCGCCCACTGTAACATGCTGGTTCATCAGGGGATCATCAGTGCTGCGGATGGGGCCGCCATTGTCGATGGCCTGGGGCGCATCAAGCAAGAAATCGAGGATGACTCGTTCACGTTTTCAGGCGCCCTTGAAGATATTCACATGAATATAGAAGGCAGGCTGGCTGAATTGATAGGCGAGGCGGCAGGGCGTTTGCACACAGGCCGGTCGCGCAATGATCAGGTCGCGACTGATTTCAAGTTGTGGGTGCGTGGTGCCATTGATGGCATGGACGTTGGCCTGGCGGCATTGCAGGGTGTGCTGATCGATATCGCCGAACAACACGCGGCGACGGTGATGCCAGGATTTACCCATTTGCAGGCGGCCCAGCCCGTGACGCTTGGTCATCACATGCTGGCCTATGTCGAAATGTTCGCGCGGGATCGTTCGCGTTTTGCCGATTGCCGTAAACGCATGAATGAAAGCCCGCTGGGAGCCGCCGCACTTGCCGGTACGTCGTTTCCCATTGACCGTGCCATGACCGCAGGCGCGCTGGGCTTTGACCGGGCATGCGCCAATTCACTTGATGCCGTTTCGGACCGTGACTTCGCCTGTGAATTTTTAAGCAGCGGCGCCATTCTGGCCGTGCATTTATCGCGCATGGCCGAAGAAATTGTGCTGTGGAGCTCTGGCCAATTCGGTTATATGCGGGTGTCGGATGACTTTTCATCGGGCAGTTCCATCATGCCGCAAAAACGCAATCCCGATGCCGCTGAATTAATTCGGGGCAAGGCCGGTCGGGTGATCGGCTCCTTGAATGCCCTGCTGATCGCCTTGAAAGGGTTGCCGCTGGCCTATGGCAAGGACATGCAGGAAGACAAGGAACCGGTGTTCGATGCTGCCGATACCCTGGCGCTTGGACTGGCAGCAATGACCGGGATGCTGGCCGGTGCAACATTTAACGAGGCACGCATGAAGGCAGATGCGGGGCGGGGCTTTACCACGGCGACGGACCTGGCCGACTGGCTGGTTCGGGTTCAGGGTATGCCGTTCCGTCAGGCCCACCACGTTACGGGCAGTTTGGTAAAACTTGCCGAAGACAAGAACTGCGGCCTGGAAGATTTGAGCCTGGATGACATGCAATCCATCGAAAGTGGCATCAGCGAAGATGTGTTTGCGGTGTTGGGCGTGGATAATTCCGTCGCCAGCCGGACCAGCGAAGGCGGCACCGCACCTGTCAATGTTGCCGCCGCCGCCGCCCTGGCCCGCAAACGGGTTTCGTCATGAGCAGGAATATCACGAAAATTATCGCCATCGTGCTGGCGCTGGCCGTGATCTCGCCTTTGGCTGCGTGCGGTCGCAAGGGGGCTCCGGAATTCCCGCAAGGGTCGGAATATCCGCGCAAATATCCCACCGAATAAGCAGGGTAGATTTTTTTTACAATGGATCATTTTCACTACATTGATGGCCGACTATCGGCCGAAGACGTATCTCTCGCCGACATGGCCGAAGACGTGGGCACACCGTTTTATGCGTATTCAAGTGCCACGCTGGAACGTCACTACACGGCTTTTGCCAATGCGTTTTCTGATCTGGACTCGCTGATCTGCTTTTCCGTCAAAGCCAATTCGAACACCGCCGTAATTCGGACGCTGGGGCGTCTGGGGGCCGGTGCCGATGTGGTTTCCGGCGGCGAGCTACAGCGCGCGCTCAGCGCCGGAATACCTGCCGACAAGATTGTCTTTTCAGGTGTTGGCAAAACATCGGCGGAATTGTCCCAGGCCTTGCAGGCGGGGATCTTGCAAATCAATGTCGAATCCGAACCGGAACTGGAAGCCTTGAGCCGTGTCGCCGTTGAACTTGGCGTCGTGGCCCGTGTTGGATTGCGGATCAATCCGGATGTTGATGCCAATACCCACGCCAAGATCACCACAGGCAAGGGGGAAAACAAGTTCGGCATCGAATGGCCGCGCACTCTTGAAGTATATGCTCGGGCGGCGTCCATGCCGGGTATCCAACCGGTGGGGCTGGCCGTTCATATCGGATCACAGTTGTCCGACCTGGAACCTTTCCGTAACGCCTTTTTGCGGGTCAAGGACCTGACAGCCCAACTTCGTGCCGAAGGGTTGACGGTCGAACGACTTGACCTGGGCGGTGGCCTTGGCATCCCCTATGGCGACAACGCCAAGCCGTTGCCGGGGCCCGTTGAATACGCCGCCGTGGTGCGCCAGGTTCTGGGTGATATCGGCTGTACATTGATGTTTGAGCCGGGCCGGGTAATCGCCGGAAATTCCGGTGTTCTGGTGACGCGGGTAATCTATGTCAAAGAAGGGGTGACCCGCAACTTCGTCATTGTAGATGCGGCAATGAACGATCTGACCCGGCCGTCGCTTTACGATGCCCATCACGACATTGTCCCGGTTAACGAACCGGCGGTAGGTGTGGAACCTGTATTGGTCGATGTGGTCGGCCCCATATGTGAAACCGGCGATACCTTCACCACCCAACGCGCCTTGCCGCCGGTGGTGGCGGGTGATTTGCTGGCCATTCGTTCTGCCGGGGCTTACGGCGCGGCCATGGCGTCAACCTATAACACGCGCGCTCTGGTGCCTGAAGTTCTGGTTCAAGGGCGTAATTTCGCCGTCGTTCGCCGCCGGGTGGAAGTCGAAGACCTGCTTGGTCTGGAACAGCAACCGGCTTGGCTGTCCAACACCCCAAACGCCGGAGATAAAGACGGATGAGCCCGGTCAGGGATCGCTCTCTCGTAACGACGGGGGAACAATCCCTGGAGGGTCGATATCGTCTGTTGCTAATTCTGGCCCTCGCCACAGTCTTCTGGGAACGACTTTGGGTATGCATCTGGCAGCCTGTTCTTGTCGCCGCGACCCTCGTTTCCCTGATCCTGCTGGACCTCCTTCCGGGGTTGCCGGACGAACTTCATTTTGCTGTTTTAGGCGCGTTCGCAGTCTTGTTTGGCGGGCTGTCTTACCGAGGCCTGCGCGGGTTCCGGTCGGTCCGCTGGGACGATGCCCGGCGTCGACTGGAACGCGATAATGATCTGGAGCACCGACCGCTATCGGGTCTGGCCGATCGACCGGCATCGGCACAAGGCGGTCTGACCCTTAAGATCTGGCAGGCCCATGTGCGGACCCTTGCCACGAAAGCCCATGATCTGCGTTTGCGCCTTCCGTCGCCCGGACTGGCCGCCCATGATCCTTATGCCGTACGGTCGCTGGTCCTGTTGGCGCTGATCGTCGGTGTTGTCGCAGGTCACGGCGAAGCGGGGCCCAGGCTGGCGCGTGCTTTCACATTTGGCAGCACTGCCGCAGATCGTTTCAGTGTCGAAATTTGGCTGACACCGCCGTCCTACAGTCGCCGCTCGCCGATCTTTTTAAGCAACGATGCGCAGATTGCGGGCCGCGACAAGCAGGACCTTGTCGATATCCCCACGGGCAGCACCTTAAGCGCACACGTCACCGGGCGTCCGGCCTGGTACGCCGCTGAACCGGTTCTGAAAATTGATGACCACGTTATTGGTTTAAGCGCCATCGGTGCGTCCCGCAGCAACGAAAAGGTAAGCTTCCGTAACGAAACCATACTTGATTCCATGGGCGGCGGCATTCAATGGTTAAGTGTCAGGGCCAATGGCGCCAGCGTCGCGAGTTGGCAGCTTTCGGTCGTCCCCGACGCGCCGCCCGTCGTCGAATTTTCAGGCGCACCTAAACCCGATGACCGGTCCCGCCTGGGGCTGGCCTACAAGGCTTCGGATGACTATGGGGTGGAAGGCCTGATCCTGGAGATGCGATTGCAGGACCAGTCGTTGCTGGCCGGTGATCAGATCAGCAAGCTGGACTTGTCGGTGCCCGGCGCGCCATCGCATCGCTTGCTTATCGAGGCGCAATCTGCGCTCGACCTGACGGCACATGCATGGGCTGGTCTGCCGGTTCAACTGCGCCTGATCGCCCATGACGGCGCCAGGCAGGAAGGAACAAGCGAGGCCATCAAATTGGTCCTGCCGGAACGCAAATTCAGCCATCCGGTGGCTCGGGCGATTATTGCCCAGCGTCGCCGACTGGCCCTGCTTGAAGCGGAAAGCCAGCATAAAATTGAAGAAGATGTCATCGTCGGACTGGAGTTGATCAAGCAAAATCAGCAGGCCTATGAAGACGCAACGGTGATCTATTTGGCCCTGGGGGTCGCCCAGGCCAGGTTGCAGCACAGCATTGATGACGATAAATATTCGGCGGTTATGGACCTGTTGTGGAATATCGCGATCAGCCTTGAAGATGGAGGCCTCGCGGTCGCCGAACGGGAACTGGAGCAGGCCCGTGACGCGCTGCGCACGGCGCTTACGGAAAATGCCAAGCCGGGTGAAATAGACCGATTAATGGATAATGTTTCCCAGGCGCTGGAAAACTATCTGATGGCGTTGGCGGAAAAATTGCAAGCCGAGGGTGGGGCAGAAATGCAAATCGACCCATTGATGCAAATGCTCGGTGCCAGCGACTTGCGGGACATGCTCGACAAGGCTCGGGAACTGGCCCAGACCGGGGCTACCGATGCGGCTCGCCAGATGCTTTCTGAACTGGACCGGGTGCTCGATAGTGTTCAGGGGGCGCTGCAAGGCTCCTCTTCCATGGCGGCCATGAACGAAGCCTTGAAAAAATTCGGCGAGATGCTGGATCGGGTGCGCAAGCTAGCCGATCATCAGCAGGGTTTGCTTGACGATACGTTCGCCAGGATCAACAAAAAGAACGGAGATACGGCGCCTGGGCAATCACCCGGCGATGCCGCTGCGCAACAGGCGTTACGCAATGAACTGGGCAAACTGATGCTGGATGCCGATGAATTGCTGGGGACGATCCCACCGGCCTTGGGCCGGGCCGATCGCCATATGACGGGTGCCACACAAGCCCTGGGCCAAGGGGATTTGCCGGGCGGCATGAAGCGTCAGGCCGGGGCACTGGAAAGCTTGCGCGAGGCCACCCGTGACATGTCCGATCAGATGGCGCAGATGATCGCCGGTGCCTTTGGATTCGCGCCAGGCGCTGGTCCAGGAGGTCAAATGCCAGGGGGGCGTGATCCGTTTGGCAGGATGACCGGCCAAGGGGGCGTCATGCCGGGCGGGGCCGTTGGTATCCCCGAACGTGGTCAGGTGCATCGCTCGCGGCAAATTCTCGACGAATTGCGTCGTCGCGCGGGTCAGAACAGTCGCCCCAAAATGGAACGCGATTATATCGATCGCTTGCTTGAAAAATTCTAGGTTGAGGGCGCCCTTAATGCAGGGCAAAACGCTCTATTGTTTGGTTTCGCCATCACCGGCGGCGTCACCTTCGGCTTCGTTGAAGGTCACTTCCAGTCGCCGGGCGGTGGCCGCGGGATCCATGATGGACGCTTTGAACCGTAAAGTGTCACCTGGCGGAAGTTCCTGCTTTTCCGGGTTTACCATCTGGAACTGGACTTCTTCGTCTTCGCTGTTGAACAGGGAAACCCTGATCATGGGCACGGCGCGAGGTTCTTCGCTGATGTTGGCGATGACGCCGTTGATGTTGAGGACATCGACATCGCCTTCAAGGCCGCGTGCGGAGCGGACACCGCGAATATCAAGGCCATCCCCCAAAGGAGCCGCCAGGCCGATCATTTTATAGACGCCTTTGCTGGCGGGCAGCATTTCCATAACCGTGTCGCGGGCGAAGAACAGCCCGCCGAAAAGCCCGCCAAACAGGCCAAGCAGAACCACGATGACGATGATCAGGCGCATGGAGCCGCCTTCGTCTTCATCGTCTTCATCTTCATCTTCGTAATCATCTGATGATAGCAAGGAGCCCGGGATCGGTTCGGGATCAGGAATGTCGTCAACGTCGATAAAATCGCCCTCGGCGTCATCTTCATCAACCAGCGAATCAACCGGTTCGGGGTCGGTATCCTCTCCGAACATGTTGTCCAGTTCATCCTGCGACAACAGCTCTTCTTCCTCGGGCTCAGGCTCAGGTTCCGGTTCTGGCTCCGCCTCTGGTTCTGGCTCTTCTATCGGGTGTTCTTCGTATTCCGGTTCCGGTTCCGGCTCGGGTTCAGGTTCAGGCACAGGCACAGGATCCGGCGCAGGTGGGGGGGCGCTGGCGGCCAGTTCGTCGAACTTGGTCTGCATTTCCTGAAGAAGCTGGGCCTTCATTTCGGCCATCATCGCGGTCGCATCAAACGCAGGTGCGACTGCTTGTGGGGCCGCCATCTGGGGAGCGGCTTGCGGCGGGGACGTATTGGTCTGGTGCCAACGGGTTCCGCAATTGGCGCAACGGACATTCTTGCCTGCACCGCCAATAGAAGCCGGGGCGAGGTTATAATGGGTCGCGCAGTTGGGGCAGGTAATGATCATTGGCACATTAGTAATTGTGATTCTTGTCCCTAAGCTACGGTTGTTTATAGGCTTTCGGTGGATGCAGTGCAAGATGTGACGCCATTCCAGATTATGGGAAGCCAGAACGCGGTGCCGGGTCTGGACGGCAGTAGCCCATCATGTCATTGTGGGGACACCGGGGGCGACGGATTCCCGTTGGGATGTCCCTTTTAAATTGGCTTTAGCAAGTGGATTCAGCGGAGTGGTTCGCTTTGAAAACGTCGGATTACGATACGACCTTGGGCCCGAGGTTCTACAGGACCTTTCATTTTCTTTAGACTCGGGATCATTCCATTTTTTAGTCGGTGCCAGCGGCGCCGGTAAATCGTCCCTGCTGAAGCTCATGTATCTGGCGCTGAAACCCTCGCGCGGGCTGATTTCCTTGTTTGGGCGCGATATCGCGACGACCGAACGCGGCGACTTGCCGGCCCTGCGCCGAAAAGTCGGCGTGGTGTTCCAGGAATTTCGCATGCTGCGCCACCTGTCGGCCTTCGACAATGTCGCGTTGCCCCTGCGGGTCGCGGGCACACGTGAGGCGGAAATCCAGCGTAATGTCAAAGAACTGCTAAGCTGGGTCGGTCTGGCCGATCACATGAACGCCCGTCCGCCGACCATGTCGGGTGGGCAACAGCAACGTTTGGCCATTGCGCGCGCCGTTATCGCCCGCCCAAAACTTTTGCTGGCCGATGAACCGACGGGCAATGTCGATGACAGCATGGCACTCCGGCTCATGCATTTGTTTGACGAACTGAACAAACTGGGGACCACGGTGGTTATTGCCACCCACAACGAAGCCCTGGTCAAACGCCTGGGGCATCCTTGCCTTCGGTTGGATCAGGGGCGATTGCAACTGGAGGCGGGCGAGGGGCCAGACCCGCGTGCCAGCAGGATGGATGGGGCTTGATCTGGATGTTTACGCGCCGATCAGATCTTCAGCTCGAACGTGATTCCCTGGGCCGCTTTCTGCCCTGGTTGATTGCTTTTATGGTTTACTTGTCGATCCTGGCCATGGCCGGGATGTTATCGCTCAACAGTCTGGCGGAACGCTGGAATAGTGGCTTGAGCGGCACGCTTACGGTCCAGGTTCCACCACCAGAAGATACGGTGACGGCGGCGGTGGATGCCAAACGTATGGACGCGATCCTTGCCGTACTTGAAAAGACACCGGGCGTCGTCCGTGTCGAACGCTTAAGCGAAGATCATCTGCTTGTACTTCTCGAGCCCTGGCTTGGTTCTGGTGCCGGTGCTGTGGCGGGCGATTTGCCATTACCGCGATTGATCGATGTCGAGCTTGAAAACGGTGCCACGATCGTCGTGCCAGCATTGCAGAAACGCCTGAACGCCATCGTTGCCGGAACCCTGGTCGATGATCACGGGGTTTGGTTGAAGCGACTGCTGACGTTGATAAAGACGGTCCAGGCGCTGGCTTTTGTTGTGCTGTTGTTTATTGGCCTAGCGACCGTGGGAACGGTCATTTTCACCACCCGTACGGGATTGGCGATCCACCAGGATGCGATCGAGGTTCTGCACCTGATCGGCGCACAGGATACCTATATCGCCCGCCAGTTTGCCAGTCGCGCCCTGATGTTGGGCCTGAAAGGCGGGCTCATCAGCTTGGGCCTGGCATTGCCCACATTGTGGGGTATCGGGTTTCTCGCTGATTCCCTGCAATCGGGAATGCTGCCCGATCTGTCACTGCCACTGGTGGGCTGGCTGGTTCTGATCAGCATGCCCATAGCAGTGGCATTGATTGCCATGGCGACGGCGCGCCTGACGGTGATGAAAACTCTCAGGAAGATGCTATAGTCCTGGTGGGATGTTAGGTCATAGCCTTTGGGAGGAGGGAAGGACGCAGTATGAGCAAATTTTCGTCCAGGCGACGTAGTCAGGCACCGATCAGGCGTGCCGCTCTTATTGCTGTCATCGCGCTTGTCATTTGGCTGGGTGGATTGATCGCGTTTGCCGGTTCGATCCCGATTCACGTGGCCGATGACGAAACCCGAACCGATGCCATTGTCGTGCTGACTGGCGGCAGCGGTCGCCTGGATGAAGGTCTGCGCCTGTTGTCCCTGGGACTGGCTGAAAAGTTGTTTGTGTCGGGCGTCTATGAGGGGTTGGACGTGAAGACGCTTTTGCAACTGTCGCAGGCCAATCCCCAGGAACTGGAGCGGCGGATCGGTATTGGTGGGGCGACCAACACCCGGGGTAATGCCAGCGAAACGGCCAGTTGGGTCATCGCCCAAGGCGTTACGTCCCTGCGTCTGGTTACCAGCGGCTATCACATGCCGCGCAGCTTGCTGGAATTCCGCCATGCCATGGGGGCCGTTGACATCATTGCCCATGCGGTATCAGCCGAACACGTCAAGATTGCACGCTGGTGGGCGTGGCCGGGAACGGCGGGGCTTGTTATCGGCGAATACAACAAGTTTTTACTGGCTTGGCTGCGCCACATGGGTGAAAACATTCTGACACCAAATAATCGATGAAAAAGACCAGCTTATGACCTTTATGCGATCGCTTGTTTTCAATGTCCTGTTTTTTACCTATGGGACATTTTTTTCGATCATCCTGATGTTTACGCTGCCATTCCCGCGCCGGGTGTTGCAACGGGGGTTGGGGATCTGGATGAAACTCACCATGGCGACGCTTAAAGTCGTCGCCGGGGTGAATATGGAATATCGGGGCCTGAATAATCTGCCCTCGGGTGCGGCGATCATCGTCGGGAAACATCTGTCGGCTTGGGAAACAGGAATTTTCCTGACGGTCCTGGAAGACGCCACGTATGTCTTGAAGAAGCAATTGCTGTCGATCCCGCTCTACGGGTTGTTGCTGCGCAAATCAAAGATGATCGCTATTGACCGGGATGGCGGTGCCAGTTCTTTGAAGAAGCTGGTGAGTGAATCCCTTGCCGCACTGGACGATGGGCGGAAAGTGGTAATTTTTCCTGAAGGCACCCGGGCAGTGGTTGGTGATAAATTGCCCTATCACCCCGGCGTTGCGGCTATTTACAAAAGGGCCGAGGTTCCGGTCATTCCGGTGGCCCTTAATTCAGGCTTGTTCTGGCCCCGTCGCAAGTTTCTAAAGCAGCCGGGTTGCATCGTGCTGGAATACCTGGAACCCATGCCCGCCGGGCTTGATCGCAAAAGTTTCATGGCGGAACTGGAAAACCGTATCGAAACGGCAAGCAACCGCCTGATCGAAGAAGGCCGGGCGAAATGGCTCGACTGATTTGATCTGTGGACTGATCCACTGTGAATAACGGGGATAAAAGGCTTGACCCATTGCCTTTGCACGGGGGTTCACGGGACAGAATTGTGGAAAACATAACAAGAACATGATCCTTGACCCTGTCTGTCCGGGGGCTTAGGCTAAAGCACTCGCGGGGGCGCTGGAACGGGCGTTTCTTGATGGTTATTTCAAACATTTCAAAGGCATAAGTATGGTTCAGGTCGCCTCCATTTCGCAGCAGATTTGGGATATGAAGTATCGCCTTAAAGGGGCGGACGGGAAAGCCATCGATAAAACCATCGAGGACACCTGGGGCCGTCTGGCCGGGGCGCTGGCCGAGGCAGAACCCGAAGCGGATCGCGAGGTATGGCAAGATCAGTTTCGTGACGCGCTGGATGATTTCAAATTCCTGCCTGCCGGGCGTATCGTATCGGGGGCTGGTACGGGCCGGTCCGTGACCTTGTTCAATTGTTTTGTCATGGGCGAAATCGCCGACAACATGGCCGGTATTTTCGATAACCTGAAAGAAGCCGCGCTGACCATGCAGAAGGGCGGTGGTATCGGATACGATTTTTCGACGCTCAGGCCCAAGGGGGCTGCGGTCGAAGGCGTCGGGGCCGAATCCTCGGGTCCGCTGTCGTTCATGGATGTGTGGGATGCCATGTGCAGGACGATCATGAGCGCCGGTTCCAGGCGCGGCGCCATGATGGCGGTGATGCGCTGCGATCATCCTGATATCGAAGCCTTTATCGAAGCCAAACAGGAAGCCGGACGATTGCGTATGTTCAATCTGTCGGTGCTGGTCAGCGATGATTTCATGCAGGCGGTCAAGGAAGACGCGCCGTGGCAGCTGAGCTTTGGTGGCAGTGCGTATAAAAGCCTGCCGGCCCGCGAGCTGTGGAACAAGATCATGCGCGCGACCTATGCCTTCGCCGAACCGGGGGTCATTTTTATAGACCGTATCAACCGCATGAACCCGCTGAATTACTGCGAAACCATTCACGCCACTAATCCTTGTGGCGAACAGCCCCTGCCCCCATACGGGGCATGCCTGTTGGGGTCGGTCAACCTGACCCGGCTGGTTCAGAACCCGTTTGAAGATACGGCCCGCATTGATGAAACGGCGCTGGCCGATCTGGTCGCAACATCGGTGCGGATGATGGACAATGTCATCGATATTTCCCGCTTTCCCTTGCCCGAACAGGAACACGAGGCCCGCGCCAAACGACGGATCGGTCTGGGCGTTACAGGTTTGGCTGATGCTCTGATCATGTGCGGTGCACGTTATGGCGGGGCCGAAGCGGTGGCGCTGACCCGCCGGTGGATGAAGACGGTCCAGCGTTCGGCTTATCTGGCCTCGACCCGACTGGCCGCCGAAAAAGGCGTTTTCCCTTTGTTTGATGCAAAACAATATTTGGCCAGTGAAGGCATCATGGGGCTTGACGAAGATGTCCGCGAGGCCATTGCCGAACACGGCATCCGCAACGCCCTGCTGACCTCTATCGCGCCGACAGGCACAATTTCGCTATTTGCCGACAATGTTTCTTCCGGTCTGGAACCGGTTTTCAGCTTCAAGTATCTGCGCCACGTGCTGATGCCTGATGGAACTCGCCAGGAAGAAGAGGTCTCGGATTATGCCTTTCGCCTGTTCAAGCGCCTAAAGGGCGAGGACACGCCGTTGCCCGGTGCCTTTGTCGATGCGCAAAGTCTTAGCCCCAATGATCATCTGGTGATGCAGGCGGCAGTGCAGGAATTTGTCGACAGTTCCATTTCCAAGACCATCAATTGCCCGGAAAATATTCCGTTTGATGATTTCAAGGATATATACATGCAGGCCTACGACTTGGGCTGCAAGGGCTGCACGACGTATCGGCCCAATGATGTGACCGGTGCGGTGCTGGAACTTAAAAGCGACACCAAATCCGACGATGAACCGGAATTGCCCCTGGAAAAACCGACGGGCCGTTCCATGCCGACTGATCTTGGTGACGCGGGGCCAGTGACCCGCCTGTTCCAGCCATTGGACCGACCGGAAGAACTGGCGGGAGCGACCTACAAGGTGCGCTGGCCGGAAAGCGACCATGCGATCTATATCACGCTTAGCGATATTCTGGATGATAGCGGTCGGATCAGGCCGTTCGAGATTTTTATCAATTCCAAGAACATGGAACATTACGCCTGGACGGTGGCGTTGACCCGGATGATCTCGGCGGTGTTCCGCCGGGGCGGCGATGTGTCGTTCGTGGTCGAAGAATTGAAGGCGGTGTTTGACCCGCGTGGCGGTCAGTGGATGGGCGGGCGTTATGTGCCGTCGTTGTTGGCAGCCATCGGTGACGTTATCGAAAAGCACATGATATCCGTTGGCTTCCTTAAAAGTCCTGGAACCCTGAACGAAGACGAGCCCAAGGCTCAAGTGGTGGCGATCGGCGGCAGCAGGGCTGAAAATCCGGGCTCAGGTGCTGACAGCAGCGGCAAGGGCTCACCGGGCAACGCCGCACCGCGCCTGCGCCAGTGCCCAAAATGCGGTCAGGCCGGCTTGCACAAACAAGAAGGTTGCGACACCTGCCTCGATTGCGGCTATTCCAAATGTGGCTAAAGGTCGCGCTGGGTTTCTAAGGCTTTGCTGGCCATGGCATAAATCTGGTCCAGTTCTTCCTCGACGATACCGGTCGCGGCCAGGTGGTCGATGGTGTTTTTTAAGTATTCAAGCGCCGTGCCGCGTTCGCCGCAGCCTTGCACGACATATCGGGCCGCTTCTTCGATGCTGATCTGGCCCGTGTATTGCGGGTGGTCATTGCGTATGATGAAATTATAGGCCCGCGCCGTGCGGCCATCTTCCAGGGCCACGTACAGGTATGCGGGGGCATAGGCGTTGTTGATCATTTCCCGGTCATTCAGGTAAGCCATGACCTCGTCAATATCCTTTTCATCCAGCAGATAGGCCAGACCGTTACAGCAACCGCCGTGGTCCAGCCCCAGCACCAGACCTGGTTTTTCCGGGGTTCCGCGATAGCGGTGAGAATACAGGCAAAGAGCCCGGTGGTATCCTTCAAGTCTGGCCGCCGAGGCCTCGACATATGGAAAACCGGGGTTCCACATCAGCGATCCGTAGCCGAAAATCCACGTTGGTTCCTTGGGTAAGTCCTGCAAAATTCGCCTTTGTCATTGTTATCGCGGTGCTCTGATCGTACCCGGAAGGCTATCCTCTCGCCTGAATTTGCGCAACGTCCTATAAGAAGGAAGCTAGGGACTTAAGCGAAACAATGGTGTCAGCGGAACAATGCGAAGAGCAATCGATTATTTGACCGGGTCTGGGGGCCGCCGCCTTGCCATTACGGCCTTGGGCTTACTGGCAGCGGCATTGGTTTACACAGGGGGCTGGGTCTATGGCGCACGACAAACGATCGAGGCCGCCGAACACTGGGTTGGCGAGCGCCGGGCCGAAGGCTACAGCGTCCGCTATGACGACATGCGCGCCACTGGCTATCCATTCTGGATCAGGATCGAACTGGCCAACCCCGGATTTGGTGCGCCCCGTGCGGTTTCGCCCTGGGGTTGGGAGGGGGGCGCTCTGGTCGTTACCGCCAGGCCGTGGCGACCGGGGCGGTTTTTTCTGCACACGAGCGGCGAGCAAATGGTGTCGTTCTTGGGGAACGATCAACGCCAGACCTATAGCGGATTTCTTGGTGCCGGCGAAGCCGAGCTGATCTTTAACGACGGCGATCCGCAATCGATCAGCCTGAGTATCCTGGGTCTTGATCTTGTCGCGCAGCAGGGAGGCGGGGGAAAGATCTTGGTGGCGGACGCCAACATCGATTTGCGGCGTCTTCCGGTGCCGGCCGGGTCGGGGCAGGGGGGGGCGACACTGGCCCTTGATATAACATCTTCCCGCGTCGAGTTGCCTTCCGTTATCGTCTCGCCGTTGGGTGATCGTATCGAAGAACTGCGCTTGTCCGGACGTTTGTTAGGCGCGCTTCCCCGGGGTCCGGGCGCGTCCTTGATCGAGGTCCTGGAAATCTGGCGTGATAGCGGCGGCACGGTGGAAGTGGACCAGGCCGTGCTCAACCACGGCCCCCTGAACATTCGTGCCGACGGCACTTTGGCCCTGGACCGCGACCTGCAACCCGTGGGCGCGTTTACCGCCCGGGTGCAGGGGTTTAATGAAACACTGGATGTCTTCTCGCGCCGAGGGCTTATCGGTGCAGGGCAGGCGATGAGCGCAAAATTATTGCTGGGGGTGTTTGCCAAACGGCCGCGAAACGGTGGTCCGGCGATATTGAACGTCGCCCTGACGGTTCAACAGCGAGATTTGTATGCCGGGCCGGTGAAGCTGCTGCGGCTGCCTTTGGTGCAGTGGTAAATTTTTGACAATCAGGCGTCGGGCTTGACGCTGTACCCCAATTCAAATTCGTTCTGGCAGGTTATGGCCCTGCCGTTTGGAAGACGGCCCCTCAATTCCGGTAGTCGGGCTCTTCTTCGTCAAGAATAGCTTTGAGTGCTGCCAGATGGCGGGCGGCAAATTCCGGGTACTCTTCGATTTGGCGGGCCGTTTTTTCGGCCACTTCGTCGGATACCACGCGAAGCTCGCGGCCGGTTGAATAGGCTGTGATCAGGGTTTCGGCGGCGCGTTCGAAATAATACATGTCGTCAAACACCTGGGCCACACTGTTGCCCACCGCCATGAGGCCGTGATTGCCCATGAGGACAAGGTGTTTGTTGCCAAGACACGTGGCCAGGCGTTCGGCCTCGTCGTCCAGGCCCAAACCATCAAACCCATCGTCAATGGCGACCCGGTTAAAAAATCGCATGGTGTTCTGATCAATCGGTATCATGGTGCTGTCGGCAAGGCAGGCCAGTGCCGTGGCGTATTTGGAATGGACATGCATGATGCAGCGGGCCTGCGGGTTTTTGCGATGCATGGCACCGTGAATGCACCACGCTGTGCGGTCGATATCATCACGGTTGGCAGATGCCGGGTCATTGGCATCCAGCAATATGAGATCGCTGGCCCGCATTTTTGAAAAATGTCGGCCATAAGGGTTTATCAAAAATTGCGATCCGTCGCTTGAAACCGCCAGGCTGAAATGATTGGCAATAGCCTCGTGCATGCCCAGTCGGGCGGTCCAGCGAAAAGCGGCGGCCAAATCGACGCGCTGTTGGGCGAGGGTTTCGTCTGAAATTTTGCTTTGTATTTTGTTCATGAGTGTTCTCTCTTGGCTATAAACCCGGGATTAGCGTATGTCGTATTTCGGGGATAAGACAAGTCGATTATTGCCGCCCTATGCGGCATCAGCATGGGAGATATCGCATAAAGCATGTCTGTGACCCCTTTACGGCACTGCCAACACCAAGTACAACACGCCCGACATTAATTATTTCGCCGCAGCTTTGATCGCGGCAATGTGCGCTTTATTTAACCGATGATCGGAATCGGCGCACACGAAACCCGTATTCCGGAAGAGTAACATGACAGAATTTGAAGGCGTCGTTTCGGCGCTTGAGCAAGCGTTGAACAAACGCGGCTACACAGCGTTGACCCCCGTTCAAAAGGCGGTCTTGGCCCCTGAACTGCACAATGTCGATGCCTTGGTTTCGGCCCAGACGGGGTCGGGAAAAACCGTGGCATTTGGCCTGGCACTGGCGCCGACATTGTTGGACGGTGCGGATCGCTTCGGTCATTGCAAGGCTCCCCTGGCGCTGGTCGTCGCACCAACCCGGGAACTGGCATTGCAGGTCAAACGTGAACTGGAATGGCTTTACGAAATGACGGGGGCGTCCATTGCCTCGTGCGTTGGTGGCATGGATATGCGCACCGAACGGCGGGCACTTGAGCGTGGTGCCCATATCGTAGTCGGTACACCTGGTCGGTTATGCGATCACATCAAACGTGGTTCTTTCGATGCCTCAGGCCTGAAGGCTGTGGTTCTTGATGAAGCCGATGAAATGCTTGATATGGGGTTCCGCGAGGAATTGGAAACAATTCTCGATGCCGCCCCGACCGATCGCAGGACGTTGTTGTTTTCCGCCACCGTACCGCGCTCCATCGCCGCCCTGGCCAAGCGCTATCAGCGCGATGCGGTACGTGTTGCCGCTTCTGGTGAAGAAAAACAGCATCTGGACATCGAATACCGGGCACTGACCGTGCCGTCATACGAGCGCGAAAATGCGATCATTAACGTATTGCGCTTTTACGAGGCGAAAAACGCGCTCGTTTTCTGCGCTACCCGCGCCACCGTCAATCACATGACCAGTCGTCTGAACAACCGGGGTTTTTCGGTGGTCGCATTGTCGGGCGAACTAAGCCAGAACGAACGCACCCATGCGCTTCAGGCCATGCGCGACGGGCGGGCCCGGGTGTGTGTAGCCACCGATGTGGCGGCTCGCGGCATCGATTTGCCAAATCTGGAATTGGTGATCCATGCCGATGTTCCTAAAAATGCTGAAAGTCTTTTGCACCGTAGCGGCCGTACGGGTCGCGCCGGACGCAAAGGCGTCAGTGTCTTGTTGGTCCCCAACAACGCTCGTAAAAAAACAGATCGTCTGTTGGGCAGCGCCAATGTCACGGCGACCTGGGCGCGGGCACCCTCGGTTGACGAAATTCTGCAGCGTGACCGCGAGCGTATTATGGCCGATCCCGCTTTCAGCGAACCGTTGACCGATGAGGAACGCCCTTTCGTGCAGGAAATTCTGGGCCGATACAGCGCCGAACAGATTGCCGCGGCCTTCCTGCGCCAGAGTTCCGCGAGTCGCAGCGCGCCAGAGGAATTGCAGGACCAGGCTCCGGCCAAAAAACAAGGGGAGTGGTCGCCGGTCAGCTCAGGCGATCGTTCCGAGGGACGCACACGGGAGCGTTCCGTTGAACGCAAACCGAAGCAACGCGATGATTTCAAGGACGGTGTCTGGTTTTCGTTGTCCGTCGGGCTCAAAAATGGAGCCGAACCGCGCTGGTTGTTGCCGATGCTGTGTCGCGCCGGTGAAATTTCTAACACCGATATCGGGGCCATCCGAATTCATCAGAACGAAACCCATGTGGAACTGGCACCCGGCTGTATCGACAAATTCCTGAACGCCATTGGTCCGGATCATATTGTCGAAAAAACCGTCGCCCTGACCCGTTTGCAAGGCATCCCCGAGGCACCGGCGGAAACAGCTCGGGCAAGGTCGCGCGCTCCTCGCGAGCAGTCATACGAGAAGAAACCCTACGAAAAGAAGTCTTACGAAAAGAAACCCTACGACGACAAAAAGTCGGGTGCCTATGTAAAACCGGGACCGAAACGCCCGTATGTTCAAAAAACCGCTGAAGGTTCGAGCGATGACAAGCCCGGCGTGAAAAAGTGGGAAAAGCGCCCGGACCGGTCAAAAAGCGATGCCCCGACCAAAAAGTGGGAAAAGCGTCCGGATCGATCAAAAGATGATCCCCAGACGAAAAAATGGGCGAAACCCGGCGATAGGGCCGAGAACAGAACGGCGGACAAGAAGCCGTATAAATCGGCATTCAACGCCAAACCCGGCGGCAAACCTGGCGGCAAGCCAGGCTTCAAGGGCGGAGCCAAACCCGCAGGTGACAGGCCCAGGGGTAACGCCTCATCGCAGCCGGGTTCCACTCCTTTGAAGCGCAAGACCCTGAAAATAAATCGACCGAAGTAGGGCCGCGTTTCCGGAAATGCCACAGTGGATCAAATCGCCTTGTCTTAAGGGACGCGGATCTTCTGGGCATGGTCACGCGTCAGGATATCTCTGATTTTCCTGACGCGAAAACCTAAGAAAACCGTATCCGAAACGGGATTACCTTAGGGTGCTCCTTCCCCATTCCTTCGCATGAATAGGCACGCTCTTTTGCGTCACGCGCCATGGGGATTCACATGTCATAAAAATGTAACCGTTTACATTTAGAGAATTGCTCGTTACATTTTTAATCAGTTGCGAATATTCGGCTTTGGATGGGCTTGAATAGGGAGGGGGAGGACAGTGGCAACTATTCGAGATGTTGCGAGCCGGGCGGGAGTTTCTGTCGCCACTGTATCGCGTTTGATCAACGACACCGGCAAGGTGCGTGATGCAACCGCTGAGCGTGTGCGCGCTGCTATCAGCGATCTCGGATTTCGACCCAATGCAATTGGACGCAATCTTTCTAGGGCGAACACCCGGTCTTTGGGCGTTGTTATTCCTTCGCTGTCAAATCCTGTGTTTGCCGATGCCGTGGCGGGAATCAACGCCGAGGCCAAGGCTCGTGGATACACGCTGATGTTTGTTTCGAGCGACTATTGCCCGGAAGACGAACTAAGAGCAGTTGCCACATTGCTGGAATATCGGGTCGATGGCTTGATCCTGACGGTGGCCAATCCGGTGGATAGCCCGGCTTTGGATATGATTGTGTCGGCGGGTGTGCCGTATGTATTGGTCTACAATTTGCCGTGCGGCAAAGGCCACCCCACGGTGACAGTCGACAACGTTGCCGCTGGCCGCGAAGTCGCACAAATGCTGATCGACCTCGGACACAAGCGGATGGGGATGGTTTCGGGCAGCTTTTCGGCCTCGGACCGCGCGAGTGCACGACGGGACGGTTTCATCGACGGTGTCCGCGCCAGCCACTTGCCGGATCCCTTTATTATTGAGGTCGACTTTGTCTCTCCGAACGTGGAAGAGGTTTTGGTCCCGATATACAAAAACCTGGAAACGGCGCCGACCGCCCTGTTTTGTTCCAATGATTTGCTCGCGATTTCGGTTATCGGAGTCTTGGGCCGCATGAATTTAGACGTACCAAAAGATGTCTCAGTTATTGGTTTTGACGGCATTGCTGTCGGAACCCACCTCCATCCCACCCTCGCCACGGTCATACAACCGTCATACGAGATGGGACGCGCGGCTACCTTGCAGTTGCTAGATAGCCTTGTCGGCAAGGATTCTCTTATCACAAAAATCCTGCCTCATACCCTACGCCATGGAGAATCGGCGGGACCCGCCTCCAAGCAAAGCCCCGCCGATCTTCAAACACCCTACTAACGCAAACAGAGGAGAACTCCGTAATGATTAGAAAGGTATTAAAAACGTTGGCTATCGGTTCGGTCCTATTAGTTAACGTAAGCGCTACAGAGGCGCAAGCCGCTGACGCCGTCTGCTACAACTGCCCACCGCAGTGGGCTGATTGGGCAAGCCAGTTAAAGAGCATCAAAAAGCACCTGGGTTATAGCATTCCACATGACAACAAGAATTCTGGACAAACCCTGTCTCAGTTGATGGCCGAAAAAGACAACCCCGTGGCAGACGTTGCTTATTACGGCGTTTCGTTCGGTATTCAGGCGGGCCAGAATGGGGTGGTTAGTGCATACAAACCAACCAATTTCGATGAAATTCCAGATGGTCTGAAGGACCCGGATGGTAAGTGGTTCACTATTCATTCGGGAACGCTTGGTCTTTTCGTAAACGTCGATGCCCTGGGCGGCAAACCGGTACCACAGTCGTGGAGTGACTTGTTGAAGCCTGAATACAAAGGCATGGTTGGATATCTTGATCCTTCGTCAGCCTTTGTCGGGTATGCGGGTGCTGTGGCGGTTAATCGTGCCATGGGTGGATCGTTGGACAACTTCGATGCCGGAATCGCCTATTTTAAGGCTCTGGGAAAGAATGCCCCGATTGTCCCCAAACAGACTTCGTATGCCCGTGTGTTGTCTGGCGAAATTCCGATCTTGTTCGATTACGATTTCAACGCTTATCGTGCCAAGTACAAGGATAAAGCCAATGTGGCCTTTGTCATCCCCCAGGAAGGAACAGTCGTCGTTCCATATGTAATGAGCCTGGTAAAAAATGGGCCCCACCCCGAGAAGGGCAAAAAGATCCTCGACTTCATCATGTCCGACGAAGGACAGAAAGTCTGGGCCAACGCTTTCCTGCGACCGGTCAGAGCTTCGGCCATGTCTAAGGAAGCGGCTTCTAAATTTCTGCCTGATTCGGATTACGCCCGCTCCAAGCCGCTTGATTACAGCAAGATGGCCAAGGTGCAGAATGCCTTCAAGGAACGTTATCTGAACGAAGTGCGATAACGTTTCTGATTGGACGAATATTGGGGGTGGCTAAATGTGCCGCCCCCGGTTTTCAGCATAGATTTCTATTTTGTGGATGACACATGATTCAGCGAGATTACCCAAAGCTGTTCGTAATGATTCTTCCCGCCGCAATTGTTTTTGTGGCCTTCTTTATCGTGCCGATGGCACGCTTGGCGGTTGTTGGGGCCTCGGGAGAAAATGGACTAAGCGCTTATACAAGCATGGCTTCAAAGCCGCGCCATTTTGAAAGCATGGTAGCGACCGTGTTGCTTTCGTTCAGCGTGACATTGGTCGCCTTGGCGATATCAACCATTTCTGGTTTGTTCCTTGTGCGGAACCGTTTTTCCGGGCGCGAGGCGCTGGTTTCCCTGCTCACCTTCCCGTTGGCGTTTCCAGGCGTTGTCATTGGTTTTCTTGTCATTTTGACGGCCGGTCGACAGGGACTGATCGGAAGTATTACGCAGGCGGTGACGGGCGACAAACTGGTATTCGCCTATTCCATGGCAGGTTTGTTTGTCGGCTATCTGTATTTTTCGATCCCACGTGTCATCCTGACGGTGATGGCTGCTGCGGAAAAACTGGATCCGGCACTCGAAGAAGCCGCGAGATCTCTTGGTGCATCTCCTTGGCGTGTCATGCGGGATGTTGTCCTCCCTGCGTTAAAGCCCGGATTGATTGCCTCCGGTGCCATATGTTTTGCCACTTCTATGGGGGCATTCGGTACGGCCTTTACTCTTGCGACCAATGTCGATGTTTTGCCGATGACCATTTACACGGAATTCACCCTCAATGCGAATATCGCCAGTGCGGCCAGTTTGTCGATTATCCTGGGTCTGGTGACCTGGTTGGCATTGTTCATCGCACGCACCTTGTCGGGTTCTTCCGTCGCGGCGTCAGCCTGAAGGATTACCATGCAACACCGATGGCTATTCATATCCCAGCTTGTTTTTACGCTAGCCGTATGTGCTTTTTTGATCGTGCCGGTGGTTCTGTCTGCCTTGGCGGGGGTGACCGAAAATTTCTTTTTCGGCTTGAAAAGCGGATTGACGACGCGCTGGATTGTCGAAGTCTGGAATTTGTATTCCGATACTATGTTTCTGTCGCTACTTATTGCGATCACCTGTTTGGTGGTGACCCTGATAATTGGCGTTCCGACGGCTTACGTTTTAGCCCGACAAGGCGGTAAAACTGCACGCTTTATCGAGGAAATCATCGTATTGCCTGTTGCCGTGCCCGGCCTTGCCATTGCCTTGGCCATGATCATTATGTACGGGGGATTTCGTGATTTTCGTATCAGTTGGGTTTTCATTCTTGTTGGCCACGTTCTCTACACTTTGCCGTTCATGGTGCGCTCGGTGCTGGCGGTATTGTCCAGTATGAATTTCCGGGAACTCGAAGAAGGGGCGGCCAGTCTGGGCGCATCGTTCTGGCAGCGTTTCCGCACCATCGTGATACCGAACGCCAAGCCAGGCATTCTCGCGGGATCACTGATGGTCATTACCCTATCGATCGGTGAATTTAATCTGACCTGGATGCTGCACACACCGATGACCAAGACTCTTCCCGTCGGGCTCGCTGATAGCTATGCGTCCATGCGACTGGAAATTGCCAGCGCCTACACACTGGTATTCTTTATCATGATCATACCGCTGCTGGTCGCTATGCAAATGTTGTCGCGCGAAAATCACAGGATCAAGAAAATCAAGGAAGACCCTCAATCTGACCTAACGCCAATTACTTTAAAGAGAGAGAAGGCATGAAACACGAGTCGACCTCGGTAATTCTGAATTCCTGTGCCAAGACTTTTGCCGATGGAACGCGGGCATTGGAGCCCGTGAACCTGGAAGTTCGTGGCGGCGAGACCGTGGTGTTATTGGGCCCTTCCGGTTGCGGTAAAACAACCTTGCTTCGCATCATCGCGGGGTTGGAAATGCCTGATCGGGGTGGCCGGGTGTGTTTCAATGACGACGATGTAACCGAACGATTGATTGAAAAACGGAACGTTGGAATGGTGTTTCAGTCCTACGCGCTTTTTCCCAATATGTCCGTCGCGCAAAATGTCGCCTACGGCTTGAAAGTACGCAAGACGCCTAATTCCGAGATCGATATACGCGTTGAAGAGATGTTGCAGATGATGCACATCGAAGACCTTGCCCATCGGCGCATTGATCAGCTTTCAGGAGGGCAACGACAACGTGTTGCCCTGGCCCGTGCCATTGCCGTGCGACCGCGTGTGTTGCTGCTTGATGAACCGCTAACGGCGCTGGATGCTTTGCTGCGCGAGCGGTTACGCGTTGAAATTGATATTTTGTTGCGGAGCCTGGGCATTACGTCGATCTATGTAACCCACGATCAATCTGAAGCCATGACGTTGGGGGACCGCATTGTGGTGATGAGCAAGGGTAAAATTGCACAAATTGGAACGCCATCGGAAATTTATCGCAACCCGGCCAATGATTTTGTTGCCAACTTTATCGGCACTGTAAATCGTCTGCCCGCGTCACTTCTGGATGGTGCCGATGCACCTCCGGGACCGGAGGTTATGTTTCGCCCGGAAGAGGCAGATATTGTCTCCAGGGAAGAGGCCCATTTTGTTGGGCGAATTATGAGCGTTTTTTTCCTGGGTGACCGGTCGAGATTAATTCTTGATGGCGGTGGCGCGGAACCTGTAATGGTTGAAAGTACGCTTCGAGATACCTTTACGGCGGGAAGCGAAGTCCCCATTCGCATCCGCCCCGGCGGTTTTATGTCTCTTAAAACGGATGGGACGGAGAACTGACAATGCTTTTGGCGCAAATCACCGATCCGCATATTAAAAAAGGGCGCGGATTGGCATATGGTCATGTCGACACGGCGGCATTTCTGGAAGCGGTGGTCAAACACTTAAATGCCTTCATACCCGACGTCGACGCCGTCATTGTAACCGGAGACCTTACGGATCAGGGGCAATCCGAGGAATATGCGGCCATTCGACCTATCCTGGATGAGCTGTCGATGCCTTGGTATGTCATCCCGGGCAATCATGACCATCGAGAAAATTTGATACAGGCCTTTTCCGATCATGACTATCTGGCGCAATGCTCAGGCTTTGTACAATACGCGGTTGACGATTATCCGGTTCGACTGATTGGCCTCGACACGTTGGAAGTCGGCGAGCCTTATGGATATCTGTGCCAGGATAGACTTTCCTGGCTTGATACGTGCTTGAACGAAAAGCCCGACAAGCCAACGATGCTGTTCCTTCACCATCCGCCGTTCGCAATTGGTATTCAGCATATGGATGTTCAGAGATTACAGAATGCGGATGACCTGTTTCAGGTTCTTGCTGGCCATTCGCAAGTCCGTCATGTGGCTTGTGGTCATGTTCACCGGGCATCAGAAACGTGTATTAACGGAATTGCTGTCAGCATAGCCCCTAATTCTGCTCATTCAGTGACCCTGGACATGAAGCAGGACGGGCTATCCAGCTTTACCATGGAGCCACCGGCCGTACGGATGTTTCGAATTGGCGACGGAGGCAACATCGTTACACACATCAGTTACATCGGCGCATTCGACGGTCCACACCCGTTCTTCGCTGCCGATGGTTCGCTCGTCGACTAGCCCATTTCTAGCTAGTCTTTCTTGATGTCGATGAAGTCCTGCTTGGCGGCGATGACGCCACGGCGGATTTCGCGGGTGCGGGTGAAGGTGTTCTCAAGGATCTGGGATTCGCCGCGCCTGATGGCCCGTTGCAAAGCGGTCAGGTCTTCGGTGAAACGGCCAAGCGCGTCAAGCACCGCTTCCTTGTTGTGAAGGCAGACGTCGCGCCACATGACGGGGTCGGATGCGGCGATGCGGGTGAAATCGCGAAAGCCACCGGCGGCGAATTTCACGACCTCGTCCTTCAAATGATCTTCCAGGTCCGTCGCCGTGCTGACAATGGTATAGGAAATCAATTGCGGCAGATGCGACGTGATCGCCAAAACCTTGTCGTGGTGGCGGGCATCCATGACTTCGACCATGGAACCACAGCGTTCCCACATGGATGTTACCTTGGCGATGGCATCGGTGTCGGTACCGGATTCCGGTGTCAGGATGGTGTAGTGATTTTCAAACAGCTTGGCAAAGCCAGCTTCGGGGCCTGAATGCTCTGTGCCGGCGACCGGATGACCCGGAACAAGATGCACGCTCGCGGGCAGGTGTGGTTTTAGATCATCGATGACCGATTGTTTGGTCGACCCCACGTCGGTGACAATGGCGCCGGTTTTAAGGGCAGGTGCGATGGCACTAGCAACGGCACCATAGGCCCCCATGGGGACGCAAATGATCACCAGGTCGGCATCAGCAACGGCCTCGGCCGGGTCGCTGGTGTAGCTGTCGCCCAAGCCCAGTTTACGGGCTGTTTCCAGGGTGTCGGGGCTGCGGGTGTAAATGCTGATGTGGCCAGCTAAATCGTGCAGTCGTTGGGCGCGCGCCAGGGACGAGCCGATCAAGCCGATGCCAATCAACGCCACACGGGCAAACAGGGGAGGGGCGGTATTCATCGTTTATTCCAGAAAGTCACTCATGGCTTTGACGACCGCACGCATTTCGTCTTCCGTGCCAATGGTGATGCGCAGGCAGTCGGGCAAGCCGTATCCGCCCATGGCGCGGACAATGATGCCCCGGCTTCGAAGGAAAGCGTCGGCGGCACCAGAACTGCGACCACCATTGCCGGTTTCGTCGGCTTTGGGGAACTGCACCAGCAGGAAATTGCCGACGTCCGACGGTACTTGCAAGCCCAGGTCGATCAGTTGCTGTTTGGCCCAGTCATACCACTGAGCCGTATGGCGACGGACTTCGTTGGTAAATTCAACATCTTCCAGGGCAGCAAGACCGGCCACTTGGGCGGCACGGTTAACATTGAAGGGGCCTCGCAGGCGGTGCAGGACATCAGCGACGGCGGGGGGGCAGTAAGCCCAGCCCAGGCGCATGCCGCCAAGCGCGTACAGTTTTGAAAACGTCCGTGTCATGACGACATTCTCGCATTCTTCGACCAAACGGGCTCCGGCATCATAGTCGGCCCGTTCGACATATTCTGCGTAGGCGGCATCAAGCACCAGCAGCACGGTACTCGGCAGGCCAGCGCGCAGGCGTCGAATTTCAGTATCCGCCAGGTAGGTACCTGTCGGGTTGTTGGGGTTGGCCAGGAACACGATGCGGGTGCGATCGGTAACGGCCCCCAGCAACACATCAACATCGGCACGCAAGTTGGTTTCAGGCACGGATACCGGTGTCGCACCAACACACCGGGCGGCTATGGGATACATCAAAAAGCCGTGTTCGGTGTACAGCACTTCTTCGCCGGGTCCGGCATAGGCGCGGGCCAGCAGGTCCAGCAGTTCGTCCGACCCCGCACCGCAAACGATGCGTTCGGCGTCTAGTCCGTACAGGCCGGCAAGGGCCTGACGCAAATCAGAACAGCCGCCATCGGGGTAACGGTGCAGGTTTTCGGCTTCCAGGCGATAAGCTTCCATGGCTTTTGGGCTTGGCCCCAAAGCGCCTTCGTTTGAGGCCAGCTTGATAATTTTCTGGACACCCTTCAGACCGGAGTCGCCGCCCACATAAGGGGATATTCCGGCGATCCCGCCATGGGGTTTAAGCGGACTTGCGAGCAAATTGTTTTTTGTGGTCATGGTTTATTCTTTGCCTGAATTTTCAGTCGCCAGATCCTGTGCTGTCAGGGGAATGCCATAACTGCCGATTGATCGGATGTGGGGGTTGCTGTCTTTGAGAATGTCGCCCAGTTGTTGCAGGCGCCGGTCATCCTCCAGAATAAAACCATCGACTTCGGCCAGATACAGCCGGCTGCCGGGCTGGTTAGATCGTTGTTGAGCAGAACTGAACAGCGGCGGTATATCCGCTGCAGTCATGGCATCAGAAAGACGACCAAGGCTTAAATCGCCTTCGATTTCGATGGCCAGATAGGTCCGGTCGCGACCGGTTGGTTCTTGAATGGCAGTGCAGATCACCAAGGCTTCCATCGCACCGCCGCGGCCACCGGTCGAGCCGGCGAAGGGTAATTTGGCGATAATTTTGGGTGTGTTCTCGCCGGGACTGGTCAGGTGAGGCCACCAGGGGTCGTCTTCGTTTCGCTGTGGTACGGGCAGGATGCCGACAGTTGCCTCTTGGCTGTAGACGGCCTCGATCACCCGGTGGGCGCTGACATGGCCGGTCATGGGGGTGAACGACCCATATTGATCCCGCGCCATGCTCCAGCGACCGGAACGACGGTCGCCTTCCGGGCCTGATGAGGTTTCGGCTTCGGGCATATATACAGCGACGGAAAACGGACCTTCGAAAGACAGCGTGGCGACGATCAACTCGCGCCAGATACGGACCAGTTCCTTTTTCGGAAAGGGCCCCTTGTGGCGTTCGATCAGGCGATACAAAATACGCGCCTCGCGGGCCGGACGAATTTTTACCGCCTGGCCGCGTTTATGCTCACGAACCTGCTTCACGACTTCGGTCCGCGCCATGATCAGGTCATGGATCTGGTTGTCGATGCCGTCGATTTTGTCACGCAGGTCGTCCAGTGATGTGTCCGCGCTCATTTCAGGGTCCAGGGATCGCTATTCTAGGGTTGGAAAAAAGAAGTGTAGTGATATCCCATGACCCGCTAAAATCAAAGAAAACATTGACACTTTGCGGTACGATTCATAGCTATGATGCCCGCTGGTGCAGAACCGGGGCAACTCAATCGGAAGGATCTCCCCCTTGTTGGGCGACGAAGCAAACGAAGTGGCCACAGGCCAAACAGGTGAAAAGACACCGGGCTTGCGCGCGATACTTGGTGTTGATGCCCCCTTGCGCCTTGATAGCGGCGCAGAACTTGGCAACTTTACCGTCGCGTATCAAACCTATGGTGCCCTGAACGCAGATAAATCCAATGTGATTCTGGTGTGTCATGCCTTGACCGGTGATCAGTTTGCCGCAGGTATCCACCCTGTATCAGGCAAAGCCGGTTGGTGGAATTCGTTGATCGGGCCCGGTAAGACCCTGGATACGGAACGGTTCTTCATCATTTGCATCAATATTCTGGGCGGTTGCCAGGGTACGGATGGCCCGCAGGAGGTCAACCCGGGTACCGGCGAACCCTGGGGGGTGGACTTTCCGGTCATCACCATTGGCGATATGGTGCGTGCCCAGGCCATGTTGCTGGATTATTTGGGAATAGGTCAGCTGTTTGCCGTGATTGGCGGTTCCATGGGCGGCATGCAGGTCTTGCAATGGGCGGCCAGTTTTCCCGAACGAGTTTTTTCGGCCATCCCGGTGGCTACGGCGGCGCGCCATTCGTCGCAGAATATCGCTTTCCACGAAGTTGGTCGACAAGCCATCATGGCTGACCCCGATTGGTGTGGCGGGGCGTATCTGGTCCAGGGAAAACGGCCCCATCGCGGGTTGGCGGTGGCCCGGATGGCGGCACATATCACTTACCTGTCGGAACCGGCATTGCACCGTAAATTTGGTCGTCGGTTGCAAAACCGCGACGAAATCACCTATGGTTTTGATGCTGATTTTCAGGTCGAAAGCTACCTGCGCCATCAGGGCATAACCTTCGTCGACCGGTTTGATGCAAACTCGTATCTGTATACGACCCGGGCCATGGATTATTTTGACCTGGCTGAAGAATACGGCGGCATCCTGGCGAATGCCTTTCGCGACACAAAAACCAGGTTTTGCGTGTTTTCCTTCACCAGTGACTGGCTGTTTCCCACCAGCGGCAATCGCGAAATCGTGCATGCGCTGAACGCTGTCGCCGCCAACGTCAGTTTTGCCGAAATCCAGTCCGATAAAGGGCACGACGCCTTCTTGCTTGATGAGCCGGAATTCTTTCGGGTCCTGGCCGGTTTTGTCGATGGTGCGGCGGAACTTCGCGGGCTGGCACGTCGGGGTGAACAGCCATGATGAACGTTGCCAACGCCAAGTCAATCCGCATTGACCTGCAAATCATTGCCGACATGATCGAGCCCGGTTCGCGCGTGCTCGACGTTGGCTGTGGAAACGGTAATCTGTTGGAATATCTGACCAATTTCAAGCAAGTTGATGGTCGCGGGATTGAACTTGGTACTGCGGGCGTTAACGCCTGCGTCAGTAATGGCCTGTCGGTCATCCAGGGTGATGCCGAAACGGATCTGTTCAATTACCCGGATCAGGCTTTCGATTATGTCATCCTTGGCCAGACCCTGCAGGCCATGCACGCGCCCAAGGAGGTGCTCGAGCAATTGCTCAGGATTGGTCGCCGGGCCATCGTCTCGTTTCCCAATTTCGGGCATTGGCGGGTGCGCGCCCATCTGTTGTTCAGGGGGCGTATGCCGGTCAGTGAATCCTTGCCCCTGCAATGGTACGAAACCCCCAACATCCATTTTTGCACAATCAAGGATTTTTGGGTGCTGTGCGGGGAAATGGGGATCGAGGTCGAACGGTCGATCATTCTTGGGCAACACGGCGTCGCTATTCGCCATCCGTTCCTGTCCAACTTGCGCGGCGAGCAGGCGGTCTATCTTCTGAAGCGCTAAATTGGCTTTAAGGCTGCTTTCGTTGGCTGCGGGTCGTGCTGTCGGGGCGGCGTTGCGGTAGGCGCATATAGGCCCGTTTTCTGGGTGCTTCTGGCTGCCCGGCATAAATTTGCTTGGTCGCATCGGCGATCACCACGCCGCCAAATGTCTTGAACCAACGCCCGCCGATTTCTTCGATGGCCGGTGCCGATGACAGCATCATGCGCGAGGTGCTGGGCGGCACGTACAGGGCTCGTTCGATGCTGTCAGGCGTGAACAGGTTGTCGCGCAGCACCCGGGAAAGCTGGCCACTGCTATAGGGTCTGCCATGGCCAAACGGAGTGCGTTCAAAACGCGACCACAGGCCGCGCCGGTTGGGAACGATGACCATCAATCGGCCGCCACCGGCCAGCACCCGCCAGGCTTCGCGCATCATCGGGCGGACATTTTCGGCGCATTCAAGGGCGTGCACCATCAGCACCCTGTCCATGGACATATCGGGGAATGGCAACTCGCATTCATCGACTAACGAGGTCTGGCCAGGGGTATCCGTGGGCCAGTGCAGCACTCCCTGACTGGCGGGCATGGCGGCGAGCACCCGGTCGGCCTCGCCCCGAAAAGCGGAAAGATAGGGGGTTGCAAAGCCCAGACCCAGAACGCTCATGCCCGCGACATCGGGCCAGATGGCGCGCATGCGTCTGCGAATCATGCGCCGGGTCACATTCCCCAGGCTGCCTGCATAAAAATCTCTCAGGTCGACGGCGTCCATCCACATAATGCCGCCACCTTAACACGAACGGGGGGGCCTAAGTCTTGCCCAATTGTCCCGGTATTCAGGGTGGTTTCCATCGCCTTCATCATGCTCTAACCTGCGATCATTGAAATTGCAGGAGCCCCCGATCATGTCCGCCCTAGATGTTCTCCAGATTGATGTCCTTGACGATAACTATATATACCTGATCCACGATCCCGACAGCGGCGAAACCGCTTGTGTCGATCCGGCAGTGGCCGAACCGGTCAAGCAGGCATTGGCGCAAAAAGGCTGGACCTTAAATCACATATTCAACACCCATCACCATGGGGACCATACGGGGGGCAACCTGGAACTGAAGCAAGCCTTTGGCTGCACCATTACCGGCGCCCGTTCGGACGCCGCGCGCATTCCCGGCATTGATGTTCAGGTCAGCGAAGGCGACACCGTATCGCTGGGTGCCCATGCGGGGCAGGTCTTCGACGTGCCGGGTCATACCAGCGGCCACAATGCCTATTGGTTCGCCGACAGCAATGCGCTGTTTTGCGGCGATACGATGTTTTCGCTGGGCTGTGGCCGTCTGTTTGAAGGTACGGCGGAACAGATGTGGACATCGCTTTTGAAGTTGCGCGCCCTGCCTGATGACGCCCTGATCTATTGCGCCCATGAATATACCGCCTCCAATGCCAAATTTGCCTTGTCGGTGGAGCCCGATAACGCCGCCCTGATCGAACGGGTCGCCGAAATCACCGAACTGCGGCAGGCGGGAAAACCGACCGTGCCATCCAGGTTGGGCGGTGAAAAAGCGACAAATCCGTTCCTGCGCGCCGATCAGGACGATTTGAAAATAGCGGCGGGGCTGGTGGGGCAGGATGCCGTTCAGGCCTTTGCTGAAATCCGCCGCCGCAAAGATCATTTTTAGTTTTGGGGACGCCATCAAGATGAAACTACGATATTCACCAACCTCGCCCTTCGTTCGAAAGGTTATGGTCTTTGCCCACGAAACCGGTTTAGCCGACCAAATTGAAATCATTCCAACTGATGCCAGGGCGGGTAGTTCGGAATTGTCTCGGGAAAACCCGCTGGGCAAGGTTCCGACGCTGGTCACCGACGGCGGCGAGGCGTTATTTGATTCACGCGTGATCTGTGAATATCTTGATGGCCTGCATGACGGGCGCAAGCTGTTCCCTGCGGTGGGCGGTGAACGGTTTCAGGCTTTGCGATTGCAGGCATTGGCTGACGGCATCATGGATGCCGCTGTGCTGAGGATATACGAAAATGTACGCCCGGAAAATGAACGTTCGCCCGGCTGGCTGGTAAAGCAGAAGAAAAAGGTCGATGGCGGGCTGGATGCGCTGGAAGAAGAGGTCGACGGCTTTGGCGACGTGCTGAACATTGGCCTGTTGGCGGTTGGCTGTGTTCTGGGATACCTGGATTTCCGTTTCGCCGATGATAACTGGCGTGCCGGTCATCCGGCACTGGCGGACTGGTTCGAAACCATCATAGACCGACCTTCGATGAGTGCGACGCTGCCCGGTTGACGGTTATTTGTCTTGCTGCCCGTGCTGGCGGGGCTAATTAAATTACTTCATCTTCTCTGTCGAGGTTGCAGCTTCGGAGGGTTCGTCATTGGACCGTAGTTTGGGGCCAACATGATCCTCGCTGTTGTGGCGATGACGGCATGGACCAGTATAATTGGGTGCACGCACGAAAGGCCGGGGTTGGTCAATTACCGCCACCAAGCGCGAATACAGTGATTTGGCCGAAATTGGCTTTGAGAGGAGTTCGGTGACGCCTGCGTCGCGTGCCTCGGCCACGCGGAAACTTTCCGTATGAGCGGTAAGCATGATGATGGGGATCATTTCCTCGGGGGTATGGGTTTTGGCGCGTAACATGCGGGTGAGTTCGATACCGTCCAGATGTGGCATCAACCAGTCGGTGATAATTATATCTGGTAGGCTTTGTTGCAAAGCCTCAAGTGCGTCGGCGCCATCAACGGCGGTTAAAATATTGCGACAATTCAATGCGTTGAGGATTTCGACCATGACCAAACGCATGAACTTGCAGTCATCCACCACAAGAAGTTTGAGTTCCGATAGATCAAATTTAGGCAAGCTCATTGTTTCGCGAGCGCCCCCTTAATTCACACGCCGAGATAACGCTTCGACAATAGCACTTTCATGCCCTGCCAGAATTTTGCTGCTGTCGCATAAGCAACGACAGCAGTAGTCGAGAAATCCTTTCTTTGTGGGTTGTTTTTCTGTGTAGTGATCGTCCACAAAAGGTTGGATGCAGTTGACCAGAAACCGTTCCTCGCGAGCAAAGTGGAATTCTGTATAGGTTATCACCTCACGGAATAGGCCTTCGACGGATAATGCGTCTTTGCCCTGATCAACAGCGCAGATGAAGTCGCTCAAATATCTGATCAGGTCATTGTTATCATTGCCCAAAGTGTCAATTCCAACGCCAATCTCCGGTGTCCATTCAATCATAGGTGCCCCTCTCTGATCACATCTCCCCGGGCAATGCCTTGTGCCCAAAATACGCCAATGCTCTTGGAGCGTGTGAAAATGATATGGGAAAGATCTCAAATCATTCAATCGGATTTTTCGGATGTCTGGCCTGGGAGGTTTACCTCCGCTGATGTTGATTAGCTGACTCAATATGGAACAATGGGTGAATAATTAGCGTTTTGGCGCGAACATATCTTTTGACGCCAGCACGGCACCGCCAACGATCAGCAGGCAGGCGACGGCCACGTTGAGCGTCGCTTCGCCCTTGCCAGCAATGATCAATAACAGGGTCGATAGCAACGGTGCGCCGTAGGACAACGCGCCGAGGACCTGGATGTTGCCGTGTTTTACGCCGTAATCCCAGGTGAAGAAGGCGGCACCGACAGGGGCCAGCCCCAATCCCAATACGGCCAGCCATTCGCCGCCCCACGCGCCGCCGTTTGGCCAGACGGTCGTTTCAAAGGCAAGGTGGGCCAGGGTCGCGAGGATTGCCGTGGCACCGCAAAAGGCACCGACAGTGTCGGTTGGCAAATGGGCGAAGCGCCGCGACAGCACCGAATAAGTGGTCCAGGTTATGGCGCAGGCGGCGGCCATCAGGTAGCCCAGCCAGTATTCTGATTTGAATCCGGAAAAACCGGTGCTGTCGCCGTTGCCAAGAACCAGTGCCACGGTGCCGCCAAGCCCCAAGAGTGCGCCCGCCACGTGCCACCAGCGCAATCGTTCGCCGGGCAGCAAGGCCGACGCCACGACAATCAGCAGCGGCCATAGATAGGCAATCAATCCAGCTTCGACCGGCGGCGCGTTGCGCAGGGCCATAAAGTAAAAGAAGTGGTAACCGAACAAACCGGCGACACCCAGGAACCAGACCCGAAGCGGCATTTTCAGCTTGTCGATAACCCGATCACCGGCCCATAGCCATTTGCCAAGGGCCAATGAAAAGGCGATGGAAAAGGACATGGCGACCAGCTGGAAGGGAGGAACTTTACCGCTAAGGGTGGTCAGCAGTGCCAGGGTCGCCCACATGAGCACGGCGCTGGAGCCAATCAACGTGGCCTGGGAAGCCGGGCGTATCAATCAGCTGAAACCGGATGCGGCGTGAACTGCAAGCCGGGGCAAACTCGTTTGAAATGGCCTTCGAATTCGCGCAGCAACGCCGTCGAGGACTTGCGTTCGTCATACCAGCCGGGGAACCGCTTTTTCATGGTGCGCACGATCTTGACATAACGGCGAATTGGCACTTCGTTCAGGTCGGGATACGTGCCGCGAACGGATTCAAGGAACCAGCGGGCGAACAGGTTGGCTTCATATTCTACCAGGCCACTGCTGGTCCCCATGTGATTTGACTGCCAGGCGACGCCTTCGACCTTGCCGCCCGACTTGCCGCACCAGTCATACATGGCCCAGACCCGTCCGTCGTTTTCCTGCAGGCCATGACCGGCCATTTCGTGAACCAGGGTGGCCGAAAGCGTATAGGTCGAATTCTCGAACACCGGGTCTTCGTCCAAACTGCTGGCCGTGATGTTGACGATGTAATCCTTGTCCCAGGCGACAAACGATGCCGGACCGGACTTTCCGGTGTAGGCGATAATTCGACGGCCGCGGGGATTGATCGACGTCATAATGGCATAAATCTTTGGGGATTTGCGCTCTATAAGGTCAATGGATTCTTTTACTTTGTCGAAAAACGCGGTGTTGCCCGGTATTCCCTCTTTCGGTTCCTGGCTGCCAATGAGGGTGAACCCTTTGTAATTTTTTATCGGCCGCGACGTTCCACGGAACGATGGCGGATGGTAGCGCGATGGATAAATCTCGTTGGCTTTTATCTTCCCGCTTCTATTTTCAAGATTCACAAAGAACGCCAGCTTGCCCGTTTTGTCCGATTTTTGATCGTCAGCGTAGCTGTCTTGCGTGGTCCATACGACCAGCGCACAGACGACGAGCGCCGCCATGATCAATGGGAAACAGTTGGTCAGTTGGAAACGATTGAGCGAATGGTCAGGGCGCAAGGGAGTTCTCATGGAATTTGTAAGGACAATAGCCATTTAGCATGAACGATAAGGCATTAACAGATGGTTTAGGCTGCGCGTGCCCTAAACCATATATTGGCCACCGTTGGCGGTCAGGGTCGAACCGGTGATGAAACCGGCCTCGTCGGCAGCCAGAAAAACCACACAACGGGCGATTTCTTCCGGTTCTCCCAATCGACCCACCGGGATAAGCGGAATGACCTTTGTTTTGAGCACCTCTTCGGGCACGGCGCGAACCATATCGGTGCCAATATAGCCGGGCGCTATGGCGTTAACGGTTATTCCCTTGAAGGCGTTTTCCAGGGCCACGGCCTTGGTGAAGCCGATGTCACCGGCCTTTGCCGCGGAATAGTTGGCCTGCCCCATTTGGCCTTTTTGTCCGTTGATGGAGCTGATGTTGATGATCCGCCCGAAACCGCGCCCGCGCATGCCTTCGATGACATTGCGGGTCATGTTGAACAGGCCGTTCAAGTTGGTGTTGATGACCGCGTTCCAGTCTTCCAGGCTCATTTTATGCAACATGCTGTCGCGCGTGATCCCGGCATTGTTGATCAGCACATCGACGGGGCCCAGATCCGTTTCGATGGCCGCGATAGACACCGCGCAAGCATCAAAGTCACCGACGTCAAACTTATAGACGGGAATCCCGGTTTCTTCCCGAAAGACGCTGGCCGCATCGTCGTTACCTGAATAACTTGCGGCGACGGTGTATCCGGCATCTTTCAGGGCAATGCAGATTGCCCGGCCAATGCCGCGGGTTCCACCGGTTACGATCGCTGTTCGGCTGTCGGTCATTTATCGTCCCCTCTTGTATTAATCCTTAATCCCGCGCGACACACATCGCGACACCCATGCCGCCGCCGATGCATAACGTCGCTAGGCCTTTTTTGGCATCCCGCTTTTGCATTTCATGCAGCAACGTCACCAGTACCCGGGCGCCCGATGCACCAATGGGGTGGCCGATGGCGATAGCGCCACCGTTGACATTGACCTTGTCCGTATCCCATCCCATGTCCTTGTTGACGGCGCAGGACTGGGCGGCGAAGGCTTCGTTGGATTCAATCAGGTCCAGGTCATCAACGCTCCAACCGGCTTTTTCAAGTGCTGCACGGCTGGCCGGGATTGGGCCGGTCCCCATGATTGACGGGTCAACGCCCGCCGTTGCCCACGAAACAATACGGGCCAGCGGTTCAATGCCCCGCATCTTGGCGTCTTCGGCGCTCATCATCACGACAGCGGCGGCACCATCATTAATACCTGATGCGTTGCCGGCGGTAACTGTGCCGTCTTTGGCAAAGGCCGGACGCAAGCCGCCAAGACCTTCGGCGGTCACACCGGCTTTGGGGTATTCATCCCTATCGACGACCGTTTCACCCTTGCGGGTTTTGATCGTGACCGGGGCTATTTCGTCCTTGAATCGGTCCGATGCCATGGCGGCTTCGGCCTTGTTTTGCGAACCCGCCGCGAAGATATCCTGTTCTTCGCGACTCAGTTGCCACTTTTTTGCAATGTTTTCAGCCGTGGTGCCCATGTGATAGCCGTTGAAGGCGTCCCACAGGCCATCGCGGATCATGGTGTCGATCAACTGGCCGTCGCCCATTTTAACACCGTCGCGAAGATGCATGCAGTGGGTCGACTGGCTCATGCTTTCCTGGCCACCGGCGACGACGATGGTGCTGTCGCCCAATTTGATGGCTTGCGATCCCAACGCCACCGCGCGCAGGCCGGATCCGCACAACTGGTTGATGCCGTATGCGGTGCTTTCCACCGGGATGCCTGCGTTGACGGCAGCCTGACGGGCCGGGTTCTGTCCGGCGCCAGCGGTAAGGATTTGCCCCAGAATAACTTCCGAAACGTCTTTGGGGTCGACCTTGGCGCGGTTCAAGGCCTCGACGATGGCGACACGGCCCAACTCGTGGGCGGGAAGGGAGCTCAAGGCTCCGTTAAAAGAGCCGACGGCTGTGCGGGCGGCACCAACAATAACGACCTCGGTCATGACCTGTCCTCCTGTGTGATGTTTCTTGATCCTGTAATAACACTATATCCGGGCAGACTAAGGCGGCAAGTCAAATAATGCTGCACCGCACAAATATGCCTAATTGGCCCCCCGCCCCCTTATTTGACGTTGGTTTTCAGCCACGCTGTAAGTGGATCGTATAGTTTTTGCCGCGCGCCGGACCCGACAACCATGCCGACGTGTCCTGCGTCCACATGCAAGGTCGTGGCTCCCTTGATTTTTTCACCAAGAGGAAGCACGGTTTCAGGCGGTACGATACGGTCGCGTTTCGGGGCAACAACAAGTGTCGGAACGGATATGTTTTCAGGTCTTATTTTCTGACCGCCGACGCGCCACCGGCCCTGCCCCGGGTCGTTGTTCACATACCAATTGCTCAGGCAGGCCCGCGCCACAGGGCCCGCCAGCGACACACCATCGTTGACCCAGTCTTCCAGGGCGATGAAGGCTTGGCCTGGTGCTGACTGTCCGTCGAGCGCTGCGAAGGCCTGAAATTTGGCAGGCGTCAATTGCGGGTCCAGGGATGCGAACATGGCCTGCAACACATCAACCGGCATAACGCCGGTAACATCAAGCATCTGTTCCAGTCCCGGCGCCATGGCTTGCAGTATACGGATTTTGCCTGTGTCCATGGCCGCAAAATCCCAGGGGGTCGCCAGCAGGACCAGCGCGCTGACTTGGTCGGGGCAAAGGTGTGTCAGTGCCAGGCCCAGCAATCCACCCATGCAATATCCGGCGACAGTGATGGGGCGCCCGGTCACGTCGCAAGCGGCGTTCAAGGCGCTTGCAAGGCGTCCGGCGATGTAATCGTCCAGGGTTAAATCCCGCTCATCCGGCCCGGTTTCGCCCCAATCGATCAACAATGGGCGGTATCCTTTATGGGCCAAAAAACGCATCAGGCTGCGGGTTTTGGTCAGGTCAAGAATGTAAGCACGGTTGATCAGCGACGGCACAAACAAAAGTGGCGGACCGTTTGCCGCCTTTTTGTTGACGGTACCATAGTCGAGCAAACGGCTGCCCCCACTTTGCCAGATTGCCGCCGGGGGGGAGAGGCGGGCCGGGGACGGCATGGCGCGATAGGCCAGGATGCCATCCGCAAAGGCTGACAGGCGTTGACGAGATTGTTCTTCAACGGCGGCGGCGAAGGCGTCCGGGTCAACCTTTTGCAGGTTTTTTTGCAGGTTTTCGGCTTGGACGCTTAGCCTTGGACTCCAGTTGAGCGAGCCGTTTTTCAAGCCCGGCAATGCGGCTAACGAGCTCATCCACATCAGGGTTTGCACCGCCATGTGCAGGGGCAGGGGCCGGGGGCCTTGATGAAGGGTTTTGTTTTGCGGGCTTGGCATCGGTCTTCGCTCCCTCGGCCATTTGCAAGTTGAAAGCGGCGATGGCGGATGCCGACCCGCTCATCAATTCGATGGTTCTGGCGATGGTATCCGCGATCTGGTCGTCGCCAGCGAGGTCGGACAGATGTTCTTGCCACAAATCGATGTAGCGTTTTGCCAGTTCATTCAAATCAGGCGTGTCGGTCATCTTCCGTCGCTCATTCAAGGGGTTCGTTTAACCTTCACGGGATGTGTGATAATGCCACATACGCCCATCCTTTGACCATTACGCAAATTATTTTATGCTGCGCAGCATAAATTTATTTGCGTTGCAGCATTTTCATAAAAAAATATATGTGATAGCAAGGATTATCACCTGTACGGGGCGTTTTGCATATGCGAAATGCTGCACTGCGAATTAAGGACGGGAACGACGGGATATGGCAAATAAAGAAAACGACGAAGTCGCACCGGTCACCATCAAAAAATACGCGAACAGGCGGCTCTACAATACGGCGTCCAGCAGTTACGTGACCCTTGATCACTTGTCGCAAATGGTCAAGGACGGCACGGATTTTGTTGTCTACGACGCCAAAACCGGAGAAGACATCACGCGCTCGGTGCTGACCCACATCATTGTCGAAGAAGAATCCAAGGGCCAGAACCTGTTGCCCATCAACTTCCTGCGTCACCTGATCAGTTTTTACGGCGACAGCCTGCAATCCCTGGTGCCCCGGTATCTTGACCATTCCATGGGCTCATTCGCCAGGAATCAGGATCAAATGCGTCATTACATGCGCGATGCGCTTGACGGCCTGATGCCGTTCCAGCAGTTCGAGGAAATGGGCAAGCAGAACATGGCGTTGTTCGAAAATGCCATGAACATGTTCTCGCCGTTTTATGGCGGCGATGAAAAAAACCCGAATAAGGGAAGCGATCCCAGAACCGAAAGCACCGCCAAACCGACACCGGCTGAAGAAAAATTGCATGAACTGCGTGATCAGCTCGAAGCCATGCAAAGTCAACTCAACCAACTTAAATCCGGCGGCAAGGCCCCCGATTGAAAGGGGTAACCGGAAAATAATTCCGGTTGCGGTTTGAAAATTCCTGCAAACTAGCCTATATTCCACACCATAACTGAAGGTACCGGCTTGTCCGGTCCCTTGATTGTGTGCGTAAGGCACGTATAACCAAGCGGGTTTGACGGAAAACCAAATGGCCGATACCAGCATAGCCAGTGTTATCCAGGTATTGCCGCCGGTGAAAAATACGGCGGCGCCCAATCGTGCAGGAACCGCTGGGCAAAATGATGTGGAAACGGCGGCATCGCATGTTGAACAGGCGCGCCTGATCGGTTCGGAATCGTCTTTGGCCGCCGTTACACGACAGACCGATATTGCCAAGAATCATGGGGTCGCACTGTATCAAACGGTGCAGGAAGCGGTTACGCCACAGGAAGTATCCGGGGGGCTGTCGGATGGCTCCGGCTATCGCCAGGTCGACCTGATCGCCTGAAGACGAGGCCCGCTTTTTCTGTCCTTACATTTCCCGCAGCACACGAAACCCGATGCCGTAACTTCTGACTCGTGCGTCGTTCCGAAAGCGCCAGGCCGACCGTATGTTTTTGGAAAAATAGTACCAGGACCCTGATCGCATGGCCCGGTACGAACAGTCGCCATCAAGGCGCGGCGCTGCCGTTACCGGCGCGTCCTTGTGGGTGTCGTTCCAACAGTCTTCAGTCATTTCCCAGACATTGCCGAGCACATCGTACAGGCCAAATGGATTGGGCTTGAACGACCCGACCGGTGCCGTGCCGTGTTTGCCCCACTTGCTTTTGCAGTCGCGGCAGTTGCCCAGATTTTCGCCTGCCTCATCGCCCCACCAATAAGCGGTGGTGGTGCCGCCACGGGCGGCATATTCCCATTCGACTTCTGATGGTAGGCGATAAATGTATCCGGTTTTGGCACTCAGCCATTTCAGGTAGGTCTGGGCATCATGCCAGTTGACGTTAATCACCGGCCTGCGGCCTTCACCCCATTTGTGATCGTTGGGGTCTGTCGTGCAGCCGCCGTCATCCAGGCACGCCTGCCATTCGTCGAACGTAACCTCGTAAGCCCCCATGGCAAACGGACGCTCAATGGTGATGGTACGGGCCGGTCCTTCTATTGCGTAAATGCCATTATGCCCCATAACGAAAGTGCCCGCAGGAACGACGACCATTTCCGGGCAGGTCGGGCAATCCCGGAACGCCTCACCGGGCTCTTGGGCAGCGGAAGCTTCGGTAAACAGCAATAGCGCGCTTAACACGAGAATGATGCGGCTACTGTGGCTCATTGGTATTCTTTATCCAGAATGCAAGGTCTTACAGGTTCCTCTAACCGGACTGTTTGGTCAAGTGCCTGCACCTTCGAGTGGCATTTTGACCAACATCAAGGCGAACATTCCACTCGATGAATAGGGTCACAAAATGACGACATTTTTCAGCGCGGGGTTTCGCCCGTTTTTTTTGTTCGCCGGACTCTACGGAACTTTTCCTCTGGTGGTGTGGATCGCCGCCCTGGCCGGTGAGGCATCCTTGCCGGGGCCCATGAGTGCGCTTGCCTGGCACGGTCACGAAATGGTCTTTGGGTTTGGCGTCGCCGGTCTTGCCGGGTTTTTGCTAACCGCCGTTCCCAGTTGGACATCGACCCCGCCCGTGAAAGGCCTGCCCCTGGCCGGGCTCGCGGTGCTGTGGGTTATGGGCCGGGCCGCCATGTGGGGCGGCTGGGGTCTGGGGGCCGATATTGTCGCCATCGCCGACCTTGCTTTGCTGGTCGCTTTGGTGTCCGTTCTTGGGACGAAGATCATTGCCTGCGGGCAGGCACGCAATTATCCATTGATTGCCCTGGTGGTGACCCTGTTGATCGCCAATGCTCTCATGCACTTGGAAACTCTGGAATTTTTGGAAAATTCTGCCGCCACCGGACTGCGTTTGGGTCTCTATGTGTTTTGCCTGCTGGTCGCCTTGATCGGTGGCCGGGTTATCCCGGCATTCACCACTAATGTTTTGAAGGTGCGGGGCGACGCAACCGAAGTGGGTTCCGTCGCGATTATCGAAAAACTGACGGCGTTTGCCCTGATTATGGCGATCGCTCTGGATCTGGCCCTGCCCGACGCGGGATCAGGGCGCATCGCTGCGGGGTTGGTCGCGGTGTTTGCGGGGCTGGTTTTGGTGGCGCGCATGGCGCGCTGGCGTCTGGTGAAAATACTGAACGAGCCAATCCTGTGGATCCTGCACATGGGCCATGTATGGCTGGCCCTGGGCTTCATATTGAAAGGCCTGGCCGATGTGACCGGCCTGGTCAATTCGGGCGATGCCATCCATGCGCTCAGCGCCGGGGCGATGGGCACCATGATTATGGCGATGATGACCCGCGCCGCACTGGGCCACACCGGGCGGCCAATGAAGGCCCCCCCGATGATCGTAACGGCCTATATGCTGGTGCTGGGTGGTGCGCTGTTGCGGGTTGTCGGCCCAATGCTGGCGGGCTTTTTTGCCGGTGATGTGGAAAGCGCGATCATCGCCACCGGCGGTTTGATGTGGGTGGGCGGTTTTGCCATTTTCAGCATCATTTTCTGGCCAATTCTGACTCGGCCAAGAGTCGATTCTTGAAGACGGCTTCGCCCTTGAGTGAGGCCGCTTCAGCTGCCAGAGTCGCAGAAATTTCTCAGGTCAGAAACGTCGGCCATTTCGATTTTGTGGCCATTGGTGGTGACGCCATAGTCGCGCAACTTGGCCAGCGCGCGCGACAGACTTTCAGGCTTCATGCCCAGGCGGGCGGCGACCAAAGATTTGTCATAGGGCAGGTCGATCACCACTGGGCCATCTTTCTTACCAGATAACCCAAGCAGGAAATCACCCAGCCGCTGGGGTGTTGATCGGGCCTGAATTTGTTCGATATGCAGGACCAGTCCGCGCATGCGTTGCGACAAGGTACCCAACATCTTGATGGCAACATCGCTGTCGTGACGCAGCAGGTTCAACAGAAAATCGGCGGGTATTTCCAACAGCCGCGACGAACTGACGACTTCGGCACTGGCCGGATAATCCTGGCCTAAGAAAATCGCCGCCTCGGCTACGGTCTCGCCGGTTCTTAAAATTCCAATTACCGTTTGTTCGCCATCGGGTGTGTCGCGATAGACTTTCACCCAGCCTTCGAGCAGCAAATAAATGTTGGTTGCCGGTTCGCCGCGCAGGAACAGAAGTTTGCCGCGCGGGTAATCATGCACGTGCGATACATCGATCAGCTTTTGCAATTCTACTTGCGGCAGGTCCGATAACAGCGGCGCGCGCTGGACCGTTAACAGGTCCGGTGGTGAAAGTGTAACCATAGGCTATTGATGTCCCCGTAAGTCGTATCCCTGACAGGTATCATAAGGGCGCAACGCGGCAAAAGTAACTGTTATTGCGCGTCCAGGCGGGACACGGCCCTGCGGGCGGCATCGCGGACCAGGTCTGAGGAGTCATCAACAAGGTTTTGTGCGGCGGGGATCAGTGTTTTATCGCCGCTGTTGGCCATGGCGATCAGCACGTTTCGAACGAAGCGGTCCCGCCCGGTGCGTTTGATCGGGGACCCTGAAAAAAAATCTCGAAAGTCGGTATCGTTCAGGGCGGCCAGGTCGGCCAATCGGGGGGCCGTCAACTCTGCACGGGGCAGGAAGGCGTCTTCGGTGGTGGGGGTGGCGAACTTGTTCCACGGGCAGGCGGCCAGGCAGTCATCGCAGCCGTAAACATGATTTCCCATGGCATCGGCAAGATCCGCATCGATGGTGCCCTTGTGTTCGATGCTCAGATAGGAAATGCAGCGCTTGGCATTCATCTTGTAAGGATCTGCCAGGGCATCGGTGGGGCAGGCGTCCTGACAGGCTCGACAGGACCCGCAGTGATCGGCTTCGGGCCGGTCGGGCGGAATTTCAAGGGTGGTGAAGATTTCACCCAAAAAGAACCAGGATCCCAATTGCCGCGATACCAGATTGGTATGCTTGCCCTGCCAGCCCAACCCGGCGCGCATGGCCAATGGCTTTTCCATGACCGGGGCGGTATCGACGAAAACTTTAACCTGGCAATCGTGATCGGCAACCAGCCAGCGGGCAACGCGTTTTAGCCGTTTTTTGACCAAATCGTGATAATCGCGACCGCGCGCATAAATGCTGATGTTGCCGCGGTCGCCCTGATCCATGGCATCGAATTCTGCCGGGCCATAGGTCATTGCCAAGACGATCACCGAACGGGCTTCGGGCCATATTCCCTGTGGCGCAACACGCCGATTGACATGTTCTGCCATCCAACCCATATCCCCGTGGCGGCCCTGATCCAGATATTTTTCAAGGTTTGCGCGGTTGTCGGGATCGGTTTTGGCATCACAAAACCCGACGTCGTTGAACCCCGCCGCTTGTGCTTGTGCCCGGATGGCTTGTTTCAAATCCAAAATACGTTCTCGCCAAAACCATGTGATATATGATACCTAGCGGCCCAAATTGCATTTTGAAACGGAAATAGTGTCTCATGCGCTTTAAATTTACCGCCCTGTACGTCGGTTTGATTGTCGCCGTCAACTACGCCTTCACCGTGGTGCCGTTGGTCAAACTTCCCGATGGCACCATGTGGCCGCCGGTGGCGTTGCTTGTCGGCTTTGTTTTTGTCGCCCGTGACTTCGCCCAGCGCGAAGTTGGCCACAAGGTCCTGCTGGCCATGCTGGTCGGCGTCGGCATCAGTTATGTCATGGCCGATCCGTTTGTTGCGACGGCAAGTGCGGCAGCCTTTCTGATCAGCGAACTGGTCGACTGGGCGGTCTACAGCTTTACCGGCAAGACCCTGTCGCAGCGGATTTTGCTGTCCAGCCTGCTTGGCACACCGGTGGATAGCGCGATCTTCCTGGGCATGCTGGGATTGCTCAGCCCGGTCGGCATCCTTGCCATGACCACGTCCAAGATGCTGGGCGCGGTGATTGTCTGGTGGTTGATTCGCAAGCGCGAAGAAAGCGGCGCCTTTAACGCTTAGTCGATTTCGTCGTCGGGCACGGTCCACGGTTCGGCGCGACCGGCGTCGGACCAGGCGATCATGTCGGGCAAGGCCAGCACGGCGTCCCGGTAGGCGGCTGATACATCATCCAGTTTAACGGCAAAGTTGGTCAGGCGATTGACCACGGGCGCGAACATGGCGTCAGCGATGGTGAAGGTGCCAAACAGGAAATCCCCGCCAGCACCATAGGTGGCGCGGCACTCGTTCCAGATTTCAGAAATCCTTGCGATATCTTCGGCCACCCCCGGTCCCATGCCCCTGCCTGGTGTCAGGCGTCGGATATTCATGGGCATGTTGCCGCGCAAATTGGTGAACCCTGCGTGCATTTCATTGCTGATGCACCGGGCCATGGCCCGGGCCTTGGCATCGGCGGGCCACAGTCCCTTGTCGGGGTGCCGTTCTGCGAGATATTCAAGGATCGCCAGGGTTTCCCATACGGTTGTGTCGCCATGTTGCAGCACCGGTACGCACTTGTTGGGCGAGACGGCGGCGATGTTGGCTTTCCAGTTGTCATCGAATAACAGTATCATCTGTTCTTCAAATTCGATCCCGGCCACCTTCATGGCCAGCCACGGGCGCAGGGACCACGATGAATAGTTCTTGTTGCCGATAATCAGCGTGTAATCGCTCATGAAAAGTCTCCTGTCTGGATGCACGGGCGGGGACTATACCGAGCCCGAATGTGGGGCGTCGAGAGAAACATTGTCGCCCTACATTTAATAGAAAGTCAGCCGCGCCCGCGATATGTCGGCACGCCCTGGTCGGGAATCCACACGCCATCGGGGACGGGGCCTGTCTGGAAAAACACATCAATGGGGATGCCGCCGCGCGGGTACCAATACCCCCCGATACGCAGCCATTTTGCTTTTGTCGCGGTGGCTATTTTCTTGCCAATGGCGACGGTGCAGTCTTCGTGGAAGGCACCGTGATTGCGAAAGGCGCTTAAGTAAAGTTTCAGGGATTTGCTTTCGACCAGCAAATCGCCCGGCACATAATCGACCACCAGATGGGCGAAATCAGGCTGCCCGGTCACCGGGCAGATCGAAGTGAATTCAGGGCAGGTGAACCTGACCAGATAATCGTCCCCGGCTTGCGGGTTGGGCACGGTTTCCAGGACCGCCGCTTCGGGCGATTCCGGTGTCACGTCCTGCGATCCCAACTGGGTCAGGTTTTCATAAATGTTGTCGGTCATGATCTCATCCTACATTAAGTCTATGTCGCCCACCGCCTGGGTGGCGTCGAAGTCGCTGGCGAAGGCCTCCAGACGGCCCTCGCCGATAGCCGCCCGCATACCGGCCATCAGGTCCTGATAGTACTGCAAATTGTGCCAGGTCAACAGCATGGCACCCAGAATTTCGCCGGCTTTTACCAGATGATGCAAATAGGCCCGGCTGTAACTTTTGCACGCCGGGCAGGCGCATTCGGCGTCCAGCGGGCGCGGGTCTTCGTTATGGCGGGCATTGCGCAGGTTGATCGCACCCCGCCGGGTGAAGGCCTGGCTTGTGCGCCCGGACCGGGTTGGCAGCACGCAATCGAACATGTCGACGCCGCGCAGCACACCGCCGACCAGGTCGGCGGGCTTGCCCACACCCATCAGGTAACGCGGTTTGTCTTTGGGCAGCATGGGCGTGGTGTAATCAAGCACCTGGAACATGATTTTCTGGCCTTCGCCCACGGCCAGCCCGCCAATGGCATAACCATCGAACCCGATATCGGTCAACGCCTTGCTGGATTGTTCGCGCAGGTCCTTGAAAACACCGCCCTGAACAATGCCGAACAGGCCGTAACCTGTGCGTTCCGTGAAACCCGCTTTAGAGCGTTCGGCCCAGCGCATGGACAGCGCCATGGAGGTTTCGGTTTCTTTTTCAGTGGCCGGGAACGGCGTGCATTCATCGAACGCCATGGTGATATCGGCGTCCAGCATGCGCTGGATTTCCATGGAACGTTCCGGTGTCAATTCGTGCAGGGAGCCATCGATGTGGGACCGGAAGGTGACGCCGTTTTCTTTCATCTTGCGCAGGCTTGACAGGCTCATGACCTGATAGCCGCCAGAATCCGTCAGGATCGGTCCGGGCCAATTCATGAACTTGTGCAATC